>Ga0209391_10000315_pt1 | contig 21793 bp, 19 predicted proteins | sample PPLLak3March2015_FD_187246 | JGI IMG/M metagenome (GOLD analysis project Ga0209391, IMG submission 187246) | Freshwater sediment microbial communities from Prairie Pothole Lake near Jamestown, North Dakota, USA - PPLs Lake P7 Core (1) Depth... | ecosystem: Environmental > Aquatic > Freshwater >...
CCCACCGGATCCGACGTTTAGAGCGAGGTACAGGTCGACGGTTCGGGCTTCAAGCACGCCGCGGCCGTGGAAGTGGGCCGAATCGAGCGTGTCTGACGGCGGCAGTCGATGAACCAGCGTTATCGCCGTGTGCCTCGATGGCGACGCTGGGTCCGGCGAACTCTGCGTGCGCCGTGCGAGCCAGTCCGCTGGCTCGCCCAGGCGCCTGGTGTCCGGCGTCGGGCCGGGGTTACGTAGGGCACGCCTATCTCCGAGCGCGCCCGCAGTAACCCCGGCCCGACGCCCGCACCAAACAGCACCCGCAGCCGTACTCGGTCGCGCACCGGCGGACCCCACAAAGCACGAGGCCCCGGGACTTTCGCCCCGGGGCCTCGTGGCAAGCTCGGTAGCCTGCAGTCGCTTACATGCCCGAATCCGTGCGGATCAGCATGACGCGACGGTTCAGCTGACGACCCTCGGCGGTCGCGTTGTCGGCGATCGGCTTGAGCTCACCGTGACCGATCGAGCTCAGGCGAGCCGGATCCACGCCACGCGAGGTCAGGTAGTCGAACACCGCCTTGGCGCGACGATCCGACAGAGCCTGGTTGTACGCCTCGGTACCGACGCTGTCGGTGTGGCCTTCGATCAGGCCCGTGGCGAACGGCACGTCGTTGAAGAACGTGACCACGCGCTCGAGCTCGGTGATCGACTCGGGGCGCAGCTCGGCGCTGTCGAAGTCGAACAGCACCTTCAGGGTCTGCTCGAGCGGGCAGCCCGCCTTGTCGACCTTGGTGCCGGCCGGCGTGTTGGGGCACTTGTCCACGTCGTTGCACACGCCATCGCCATCGTCATCGACGCACTTGGCCGGAGCCGGCGGCGGCGGCGGGGGCGGCGGCGGGGGCTCCTCGACGGCCGGTGCCGGGCGCGGCGGACCCCAGCCGAACGCCACGCCGATCTGCGCGACCAAGTCGTTCAGCGTGTTTCCGCTCTGCAGGTCCCAGCGCGAGCGGATCTCGGGACGCAGCTGCACGGTGCGCGAGCCGTCGTCGCTGCGGGCCACGTCCCACATCAGGCCGAGTCCCGCCGATGCCGTGACGTTCTCGTCGCCCTCGAGTCCTTCGTAGTTCGAGTTCTGCATGCCGATGCCGCCGAGGAGGTAGGGCGAGATGCGGCTGTCGCGCATGAACACGCGCATGAGGTCGAGCGAGACGCCCGACAGGCTGCCGTCGAAGCTCGCCGGCCAGGTCCACTCGGGACGCTTGCCGTCGTTGTCGAAGTCGCCTGTGTAGGCCGTGAGCTGAGCGCTCCAGTCCTTGCTGAGGTGCTTGCCGATCGAGGCGCCGTAGACGATGTCGTCCTCGAGCAGGCGGTCGTCGTCCACGAAGGTGTAGCCGACGAACGGCGCGACGAACCACTGTCCGACTTCGTCGTTCCACGGCAGGCTCGAGTCGTCGGCGCGCGCGACCGTGCTCGCGAGCAGCGCCGCGACGATGGCGGATGCAAGGACTGCATGTCTGTTCATTTGGATTTCCTGTTGGTGTCCCGGGCTGGAGGGCCGCACGGCGTGCCCCATACACGCCGCAAACGCCGCGGATGTTAGCGGAAATCAGCGTTTGCCGGTACACGGCCGCGGTGCGCGCGGCCACTGTGCGTCCAGTCGCAGCACCCGGTCGCCGGCGGCGATGCCGAGCGCGGCGGTGGTCCCGCCGGCCAGCTCGACCACCAGCACCACGGGAGCACGCGATGAGATGGTGTCGGTCGAGCCGGGCTCGGCGCGCTCGTGCACCTTGACGATGCATCCGCCCTCGTCCACGAACAGCATGTCGAGCGGGATGAGAGTGTTCATCATCCACATGCCGACCTGCTGGGCGGGTGAGTAGACGAAGATCATCGCCTGCTCCGCGCCGAGTTCAGGCACGAACATGAGCCCCTGGGCGCGAGCCTGCGGCGTGTCGGCGCGCCACGCCTGGAAGAGATGACGGCGGGCGCTGCGGGTTTCGACGGCGATGCGTTCGCGCGGGAAAGAGGACAGTGGCCGCACGCCCTCGCGATCCGCCGCGAGCGCGTCACCTGTCGGCGCCATCAACGCCAGCCACACGCCCAGTGCGGCGGCGAGCGTCGCGCGACCGTTCAAGGCGGTCCCGCGGTCGGCGCGTTTTCGTCGTCGCGCCGCGTGTCCACGATGGCGGTGACGTCGAAGCGGGTGACCAGCACGGCGCCGTCGCCGCCCATGGCGCGTGCCGGCTGCGTGCAGTAGCCGCGGCCCTCGATGAGGAAAGTCGTCGACGAACCCTCCGCCGGCGACTGTCGCAATTCGTCGAAAGCGCATTTGTCGTCGCCTTGCGTGGCGAAGAACTCTCCCGAACCCTCGCGCACCAGGGTCAGGTTCACGGGCACGTTGCGTGCCGATTCGCCGGGTCGCAACGGTCCGGCGCCGAGCAGGACGAGCAGTGGACCCGCCTCGGGCACGATGCCGCGGAACACGAGCCGCAGACCGTTGCCCGTCGGCCGCAGGTCGCCCCGGCACTGCGGCTCGTCTCCGGCGCTCCAATCGATCTCGGCCTCGATCGCGCCGCTCAGCTTCGCGTTCAGCGAGCCCACCTCGGCCGGCGCGCACAGCGACGTCGACGGCGGGGGCGACCCAGCCGGCGGCAGTGCCACATCCGGATCGGATGGATCGGCAGCGCGTCCGCAGCCGGCCGCCAGCGAGCAGGCGAGCAGCAGCACGCCACGCAGCGGTCGCGGCCCGTCAGTTCGGCGCGCGCGCTTGAACGAGCAGGGTTCTGGCCAGTTGACCATGCAGGTAACCGAGTCCGCGTGCGATGTGCATCGTAACGGTGAGCAGCAGGATGCCGAGGATCGAGATCAGTGGCAGCAGCGCCGGATGGGGCGATTGCACCGCACCGTCGATCTGCACCAGGCCGGCATGGTAGAGCAGCACCACGATCGGCGCGAGGAACGTCGCCAGCGAGACGACGATGCCGACGACGGCGAAGGTGAAGTAGAAGACCCCGAGCGGCAGCATCAGCAGCAGGTAGAGCAGGGTGCTCCAGGTGCGCACGTCCTTGAGCATGTCCACCACGCGTTGCCAGAAGGGTGCCTCGCGGTCCCGGTACGGCGGGCGCCGCGGCATGCGCGCGCCGAGCAGCGACTCGACGATGCGACCCTCCGCGAGCGCAATCACCCGGGCGATGCCGATGAAGGCCAGGAAGAACGGCACGCCGACGATCAGGATGGCAAGGCCCAGCGACAGGGACAGGCCGACCGTCGCAAAGGTGAAGTAAGCGATGCCGGTCACGAGCGCCAGCAAAAGGTAGAGCAGGCAAAGGTACGCCCGCGGATCGGCGTACACACCGAAGAACCGGCCGAGGCTGGTCGCGTACGAGCGCGGTACCGGCGTGCGCAGCGCCTTCTGGATAGTTGCCTCGTTGGCCCGATAGGCGTCCGCCACTTCCTCCGGTGCGCCGTAGCTCGTGACGATGCGGCCGAGCACGTCGCCCTCGGCGTCGCGCGGATGCTGGGCGATCTCGGCGCGCAGGTGTTCCTCGGCGTCGAACAGCGCGTCCTGGACAAGGGCCGGATCGGCGCCCTCGAGCGCTGTACGAAGGGCGTCGAGATACTGCTCGACAGTTCGCAGGTTGGCGGCCGTCATGACTCAGGTCTCCTCGGCGGGTGCGGGGCTCAGCGTCGCATCCACGAAATCGCGGGTCGAGATCCACGAGGAGCGCCAGGCGACGAGCGCCTCGCGTCCGAGCGGCGTGATCCGGTAGTAGCGTCGTGGGGGTCCGGCGTAGGAGGGCACGACGCGGCTCGAGAGCAGTCCTGCGGCGCTCAGGTTTCGAAGCACCGGGTACAGCGCTCCGAGCTTGAACGGACCGGCGGCGTCGTGCTCGCCGGCGAGGCGCCGGGCGATCTCGTAGCCGTAGAGGTCCTCGCCAGCCTCGGCCAGCACGGCCAGCAGCACCAGGGCGGTGAGTCCCGCACTCAATTCGCGCTGGAACTTGCGCGTTAGCAGGTCCGGGAGCTCGGGCGCAGCCAGCGCTTCGTCGGGTTGGGGTGTCACTCTTGATCCAGCCATCTGATTTGATGCCTGATATTAGTAACAGGCTAGTATTACTAAGTCAATCATATAGCCGAATGAAATACAGTGATTTCTGCGCGCGACGCACCCCGACGCACCCCGACGCAACGGCCATCGCCCAACCCTTCGCTCGCGGTTTCTCGTGGTGTCCGTCGTGAGGTGCAGTCTGTAACATCGAGACGTATACGCAGAGAGTCGCAGCAGATGTCCACTGAACAACAGAGATTGTTTGCGCCGCGCCGTTACCTCAGCCGCCTGACCCGCGGGACACTCGCGGTGATCATGGCCGGAGGACGAGGAGAGCGGTTGCGCCATCTCACCGAAGACCGCTGCAAGCCGGCGACGCCATTCGGCGGAAAGTTCCGCATCATCGACTTCGCACTGTCGAACTGCGTCAACTCCGGCATTCGCCAGATTTCGGTGCTGACCCAGTACAAGGCGCACTCGCTCATCCAGCACATCCAGCGCGGCTGGGGCTACCTGCGGGGCGAGTTCGGCGAATTCGTGGAGATCATCCCTGCGCAGCAGCGGCGCGGCCCCGAGTGGTACCAGGGCACGGCCGACGCGCTGTGGCAGAACATGGAGATCATCCGCACGCACCGGCCGTTGCACGTGCTGGTACTGGCCGGGGACCACATCTACAAGATGGACTACGGCCCCATGATCGGCTTCCACGTCGAGAAGGAGGCCGACATCACCGTCGGCGTGGTCGAGGTCCCGGTGACTCGCGCCCGCGAGTTCGGCGTGCTCACGGTGGACGACACCAATCGGGTGCTGCGCTTCCAGGAGAAGCCGACCGATCCCGAGCCGATGCCGGGTCGCCCGGACGTCGCGCTCGCATCGATGGGCATCTACGTGTTCAACCCCCGTCTGCTCGAGCGCCTGCTGCGCGCCGATGCCGAGGATCCGGAGTCGGCGCACGACTTCGGGCGCAACATCGTGCCGGGAGCGATCGACAAGCTGCGCGTGTTCGCCTATCCGTTCGAGGACGTGCGCACCAAGGCGCAGAACTACTGGCGTGACGTCGGCACCGTGGACGCCTATTACGAGGCCAACATGGAACTCGTGCGGGTGTCGCCCGAGCTCAACATCTACGACGAGCAGTGGCCGATCTGGACCTACCAGGAGCAGCTGCCGCCGGCGAAATTCGTGTTCGATGACGACGACCGGCGGGGCGCCGCGATCGACTCGATGGTCTCGGGCGGCTGCATCATCTCCGGCTCGCGCGTGACCAGTTCGCTGCTGTTCTCGAACGTCCGCGTGCACGACTACTCGAGCATCGACGCCTCCGTGCTGCTGCCGCGCGTGCGCGTGGGCGAGCGCTGCGTCATCCGCCGCGCAATCATCGACGCCAATGCGCTCGTGCCGGACGGCATGCAGATCGGCGTCGACCGGGCTGCCGACGCCGAGCGCTTCTACGTCACGGAGAACGGCGTCACGCTGGTCACCGCCGCGATGCTGCGCGCCTCGCCGCGGGCGGGCTGAAGCCCGACATTCCGGCGTCGTCGCATCGCAAACACCAGGAAGACTTCCATGTCGAAGCGTGTCCTCGGGCTCGGGATGCTGACGGCGCTGGTTGCGCTTGCCGCGCTGCTCCAGGGCTGCAGTACCCTCGGCGGCGACCTCGTCGCGCCCCGGCTCAGCCTGGTCGGCGTGCAGATGCTGTCCACCGACATGTTCGCGCAGAAATTCAAGGTGCGCGTGCTGGTCCAGAACCCGAACGACCTCGATCTGCCCGTGCGCGGGCTCGAGTACCAGATCGTCATGATGGGGGACAGCTTCGCCGAAGGCACGAGCAACGACGTGTTCCTGCTGCCGGCGCGTGGCGAGGCTGAGTTCGACATGCTCGTCACGACCAACTTCGTCAGCAGCTTCGGCCGGCTGCTGAGCCGCGTCGGGGGCGGCAAGCTCGAAAACATCGATTACGAGATCACCGGGAAGGTCTTCGTGGACAAGGGCGTGCTGCGCCGGATTCCCTTCAGCCACCGCGGCACGGTGGACTTCTCCCGCGCGCTCAAGCCGCTGAAGTCCGAGCCGCGTCAGCTCTAGCGGTACGGCGACTTGCCGGGGCCGGCGCTCACCGCGCGCCTCGGGGTCGACCGCTTTACAGCCGTTCGTAGAGCCGCTCGTACTCGAGCACCTGGCGCTCCCAGGAAAAATCCTCGCGCATCCCGTTCAGCACCAGTCGCCGCCACAGCGACGGCGACTGGTGCCACTCCAGCGCCTGTGCGATCGCCCAGCGCACCCCGCCGGGATCGAAGTCGTTGAACACCACGCCCGTGCCCTCGCCAGTCGCGGGATCGAAGTGCCGCACCGAGTCGGCGAGTCCGCCGGTGCGCCTCACGATCGGCACCGTGCCGTACCTCAGGCTGTACATCTGGTTGAGGCCGCACGGCTCGTACAGCGACGGCATGAGGAAGAGGTCTGCGGCCGCTTCGATCAGGTGCGCCAGTTCCTCGCTGTAGCCGCCGTAGAACACCGCGCGGCCCGGGAAGCGCTCCTGAAGTCCGTGCAGGAAGCGCTCGTAGTGGTGCTCGCCGCTGCCGAGCACCGCGAGTTGCGCGGAACCGGCGGCGAGCACCTCGGGCAGGACGTCGTACAGCAGGTCGATGCCCTTCTGACGGGTGAGCCGGGTCACCATGCCGATGAGCGGCAGGCCTGCGCCGCCCGACAGCTTCAGCAGGTCGAGGAGTGCCTGCTTGTTGCGCGCCTTGCCGGCGAGGTCCGCGGCGTCGTAACGGTGTGGCAGGTAGCGGTCGGTCGCCGGGTTCCATTCCTCGTAGTCCACCCCGTTGAGGATGCCCACCACCGCGGCTCCGCGGGCCCGCAGGTCGGCGTCGAGCCCGTGCCCGCCTTCGGGCGTGCGGATCTCCTCGGCATAGGTCGGACTCACCGTCGTGATTGCGTCCGCGTACATCACGGCGTGCCGCATCGGATTGATCCGGCCGGCGCCGAGATCCGCCTGGTGCAGGAGCGTTGCGTCCACGCCCGGACCGACGTCCGCTGACTGGCCCGCGCCGAACGCGCCCTGGTAGCCCATGTTGTGGATCGTGTAGACGCTGCGCGTGGCGGCGAACAGGCCGCGGTCCCACGCGTACGCCGAACGCAGCAGCAGCGGAGCGAACGCGGTGTGCCAGTCGTTGGCGTGCAGGATCTGGGGCGCGAATCCCATGCGCTGGCAGCCCTCGAGGGCCGCGCGCGTCAGCATGAGGTAGCGCACGTGCTCGTCCGGCGCGTCGGAGTAGATGCGTGGCCGCGCAAACAATGACGGGCAGTCGACCAGGTACACCCACAGGTCGGAGTCCGGCACGCGGGCTGTCTGCACTCCGTAATGGAAGACGTGGGCACCGACCCGCAGCGCCAGCCCCTGCAGGAAATCGACCGGGTGCCGGTCGACACCCCGCAGGTCCATCTGGCCGTGCAGCGGGACGAACACGCGCAGGTCGTGACCGCGGCGCGCGAGGTGCCGCGTGAGCGCGGCCGAGACGTCGCCGAGCCCGCCGGTCTTGGCGAACGGGGAGTACTCGGCAGAGAGGAAGCAGATGCGCACCGAGATCTCCGGGGTCGGTCGCGACTCGTCGCCGCAGCGGGCTGGCGAGCGGTGGTCAGGAGCGCTTGTCGTCCTCGTCGCGGTCCTTGTCGCGTTTCTGGAGCAGCACGTTCAGCATGCTCTCCTGCACCTTCGCGAGCGCCTCGAGGTTCTGGCGGGTGATGTCGGCCACCGCCGCGAGCGGCGTGTGCGCGACGATCCGCGAGATCTGCGACTGCAGCGCTTCCTGCTGCTTGAGGAACATCTCGATGCTGCGCTCGAGGAAGCTCGCGAGGTAGCCCTGCAACGAGTGCCCGTAGAGGCGGATGATCGCCTCGAGCACCTTGGTGCTGAGGATCGGTCGCCCGGCCTGTTCCTGCTCGGCGATGACCTGCAGCAGGATGTGACGGGTGATGTCGTTGCCCGACTTGTCCTCGACGACCCGCAGCTTCTCCCCCTTGACGATGAGGGTTCGGATGTCGTCGAGGGTGATGTGCCGGCTCTGCGAGGCGTCGTAAAGACGACGGTTCGCGTACTTCTTGATCAGGCGCTCTTCACTCATGATCCGGAGTGTACCTCAGGGCTGTTGCACCGCAAGAAGGGGCCGCCGCGGCGGGTTTGCCCGCAGATCGGCGTCAGCCGTCGCTCTGGCTGGCCGCGCGACGGGCGGCGGTCCTACACTGTGCTTCGCACAGCAACGCCTGGGAGCAGATCCGGCCATGACGCAGCAACAGGTTCTCGAGCAGCTCCAGGCCCGGCTTGGTCAGGAGATCCACACCAGCGACTGGACTGAAATCTCCCAGGCACGGATCGACGCGTTCGCCGCCGCCACGGGCGATCACCAGTGGATCCACGTCGATCCGGTGCGTGCCGCGCTGGAGTCGCCCTGGAAGGCGACCATCGCGCACGGCTTCCTGACGCTGTCGCTCTACCCGATGTTGCGCGGGCTGGTCACGGCCGACCGCCCGGTGTTCCCGGGCGTCCGGCAGGTGATCAACTACGGTCTCGACAAGCTGCGCTTCCCGAGCGCCGTGTTGAGCGGCAGCCGGGTGCGCGCGCACTGCGTGCTGCTCGAGGTGCAGGAGGTCGCCGGCGGCCTCCAGGTCAAGGAGCAGTGCACCGTGGAGATCGAGGGCCAGCCCAAGCCCGCCTGCGTGGCCGAGGCCATCATGCGGCTGTATTTCTGAGTCGGCGCCGGTCACGACGGCTTCTAGGCTAATGCTCTCGCGGCATGAGCCGCCGTCGTGCGTACCGCTATAGTCGGCGCAATGCCGCGTCTCACCGACCCGGGGTAAACCGATGATCTACGAGAGCATCCTGCACACCATCGGCCGCACGCCCATCGTGCGCGTCAACCGTCTCGCGCCCGGCCACGTCAAGATGTACGTGAAGTGCGAGTTCTTCAATCCGCTGTCCTCCGTCAAGGACCGGCTCGCCATCGCGATCATCGAGGACGCCGAGCGCAGCGGTGCGCTGAAGCCCGGGCAAACGGTCGTCGAGGCCACCTCGGGCAACACGGGCATCGCCCTCGCCATGGTGTGCGCGGCCAAGGGGTATCCGTTCGTCGCGGTGATGGTCGAGACGTTCTCGATCGAGCGCCGCAAGATCATGCGCATGCTCGGGGCCAAGGTGATCCTCACGCCCGCCGCCGAGCGCGGCTCCGGGATGGTGCGCAAGGCCGAGGAACTCGCGCGCAAGAACGGCTGGTTCCTGGCACGCCAGTTCGAGAATCCCGCGAACCCCGCTTACCACCGCCAGACGACCGGGCCCGAGATCCTCAGCGACTTTGCCGGGCGGCGGCTCGATTTCTTCGTGACCGGCTGGGGCACCGGGGGCACGCTCACCGGCGCCGGCGAGATGATCCGGCTCGCGCGGCCCGAGGTCGAGATCGTGGTCACCGAGCCCGCGGGCGCGGCCCTGCTCGCCGGAGCCGAGTTCAAGCCGCACAAGATCCAGGGCTGGACGCCCGACTTCGTGCCGGGGGTGCTGAACCGTTCGGTGCCGCACCGCAACGTGCCGGTGACGGACGACGAGGCCATCGCTGCCTCGCGCTCCCTGGCCCGCAACGAGGGAATCTTCTGCGGCATCTCCGCCGGCGGCACCTTTGCCGCGGCCCTGAAGGTCGCCGACACGGCCGCTGAAGGCTCCGTGATCCTCGCGATGCTGCCCGATACCGGCGAGCGCTACCTGACGACGGCGCTGTTCGAGGGCGTGCCCGAGGGTTCCGACGCGGAGCCTTGATCGTGCCGCGGACGCGACGACGGGCGAGGAAGGGCTCTGGGAGTGGCGCCCTCGGACGCATCCCGTTCGCCGTCGGGTGCGAAGGAATGGGATAATCCCCGTCCTTTTCTCCAGGTCCGTGCCCGACGGCACGGGAACATCGGATGTCCGATTCTTTCAAGAAGGTGCTGTTCGGCGCCGTCGCCGGTGCCCTGCTAGTGGTGTTCTACGCCCACGTCAGCGAGGAGCGCGCCAAGCGCAACCCGGCAGCGCAGGCAGGGCCCCAGCCGGGTGGTCCGGCCGCCGGGGCGCGGCCTGGCGGCGGCCCACCGGGTGTCGCAGTTGGTGTGCCGCCGGGCGCGGGTCGACCGCCCGGCGCGGGCGGATCGGGCGGATCCGGCGGATCGGGCATGCCGCCGGTGGCCGTGGTCACGGCGCCGGTGCGATCCGAGCGCCTGTCGTTCGAGCTCGAGGCGCTCGGGACCGCGGGTGCCAACGAGTCGGTCAACGTCACCGCGAAGGTTGCCAACCAGGTGACGGCGGTGCGCTTCTCGGAGGGCCAGCAGGTGCGCCGCGGCGAAGTGCTGGTCGAACTCGACGGCGCGCAGGAGCGCGCTGATCTCGCCGTCGCGGAGGCTGCGCTCGCCGAGAGCCGCAGCCAATACAAGCGCTCGCGCGAGCTCTACACCACGCGGGTGCTGTCCGACCAGCAGATCGAGCAGATCGAGGCCACCTTCAAGGCCAACGAGGCCCGGGTCGCCTCTGCCCGCGCGCGGGTCGGCGAAACGGTGATCCGCGCGCCCTTCGACGGCCGGGTCGGCCTGCGGCGCGTGAGTCTCGGCAGCCTTATCAGCCCGGGCACGGTGATCACCACGCTGGACGACACGAGCACCATCAAGCTCGACTTCACCATTCCGGAGACCTTCCTGTCCGTGGTGCAGCCCGGACTGGAGATCGCGGCGCGCAGCGTCGCGTATCCGGATGCCAGTTTCAGCGGGCGCGTCTCGAGCGTCGACACGCGCATCGACCCGGCGACCCGCTCGGTCACCGTGCGCGCGCTGCTGCCGAATCCCGAGGGACTGCTCAAGCCCGGCATGTTCCTCACCGTGCGCCTGTCGCGAGGCGCCATCGACGCGCTGCTGGTGCCCGAGCAGGCGCTCGTGCCCGAGCAGGGCGACGTCTTCGTGTTTGTCGTGTCCGACGGCCTGGCCGAGAAACGTCGCGTGCGCATCGGCCAGCGTCGCGTCGGCGACGTGCAGATCGTCGAGGGACTGGCCGAGGGCGAGCTCGTCGTGACCGAAGGCACGCAGAAGCTGCGCGACGGCGCCGCGGTGCGGCTGCAAGGCGCGCCGCCGGCCGGGGCGGAGGCCGCGGCATGAGGATCTCCGAGGTTTCGGTCAGGCGGCCGGTGTTCGCGACCGTCGTGAGCCTGCTGCTGGTGATCCTGGGACTGCTGGCGTTCTCCCGGCTGTCGGTGCGCGAGCTGCCGGAAGTCGAGTCGCCGGTGGTGTCCATCGAGACCACGTACCGCGGCGCGGCCGCCGACGTGGTCGAGACCAAGATCACCCAGATCATCGAGGATCGCGTCTCGGGCATCGAGGGCGTCACCAAGATCACCTCGCAGAGCGTGGACGGCCGCTCGAGCATCAACCTCGAGTTCGTCCCGGAACGCGACGTCGACGGGGCGGCGAACGACGTGCGCGACCGCGTGTCGCGCGTCGCCTCGAGCCTGCCGCCGGAGGCGGATCCGCCCGAGATCGGCAAGGTGGATTTCAACGCGGAACCGGTCATCTGGCTGAACCTGTCGAGCAGCACGCTCGACGTGCTCGAGCTCACCGACTATGCCGAACGGGTGATCGCCGAGCGCCTCGGCGTGCTGCCGGGCGTGGCGCGGGTGCGTTTCGGCGGGGCGCGGCGCTACGCGATGCGCGTGTGGATTGACCGCGAGGCGCTCGCGGCCCGCCAGCTCACCGTGACGGACATCGAGAACGCACTGCGGCGCGAGAACGTGCAGCTTCCCGCGGGCCGCCTCGAGTCGTCGCAGCGCGAACTCACGCTGCGCACCGAAACCGGGCTCAACACTGAGAACGATTTCCGCGAGCTGGTGATCGGCCGCGGCGAGGACGGCTACCTCGTGCGCCTTCGGGAGGTTGCCGACGTGCGCCTCGCGGCCGAGAACGACCGCACGCTCTCGCGCTCCAACGGCGTGCCCGGCATCAGCATCGGCGTCGAGCAGATCTCGAAGGCCAACACCCTCGCCGTCGCCTCGGCCGTGCGCGAGGAGATGGAACGGCTGCGTTCGCAGCTGCCGCCGGGCACGGTGCTCGAGGTGAACATGGACCGCTCCTTGTTCATCCGCGAGTCCATGAAGGAGGTGGTGTACGCGCTCGTGATCTCGATGCTTCTCGTGCTGCTCGTGATCTACCTGTTCCTCGGCAACCTGCGCGCGACGCTGATCCCCGCGGTCACCATTCCCGTCTCCATCACCGCGGCGTTCATGGTGATGGCCTGGTTCGGTTTCTCGATCAACGTGCTCACCTTGCTCGGGCTGGTGCTCGCCATCGGCCTCGTGGTGGACGACTCCATCATCGTGCTCGAGAACATCTACCGTCGCATGGAGACGGGCGAGCCTCCGCTGGTCGCGGCCGTGGACGGCAGCCGCGAGATCGGCTTCGCGGTGATCGCCACGACCCTGGTGTTGATCGCGGTGTTCGTCCCGATCTCCTTCCTGCAGGGCAACGTCGGCAAGCTGTTCCGCGAGTTCGGCATCACCGTCGCGGCCGCGGTTGCGTTCTCCTCGCTGGTGGCGCTGACGCTCACTCCGATGCTGAGCTCGAAGCTGCTGGCCGGCGGCGCGACGCGCTCGTGGCTGTCGAACTCGGTGGACGCGTTCTTCCACCGGCTGTCTGCGGCGTACGACAGGCTGCTGCGTCGGCTGATGAAGCGGCCGTGGCTCGTGATCGGTGCGACTTTCGCCGCCATGGCGATCGCGGCGCTGCTGTTCCGGGCGCTGCCGAGCGAACTCACGCCCCCGGAGGACCGCGGGATGATGTTCGTCGGCATGACCGGTCCCGAGGGCGCCTCGCTCGACTACATGGACCGCCACGCCCGGATGGCCGAGGAGATCCTGCTGCGCGAGGTCGAGGGCGGCGAGGTGGTGCGCGCCAACATGCGCATCCCGGGCGGCTTCGGTGGGGCGAGTGAGCTCAACCAGGCGCGTGGCTTCGTGGTGCTGGCCCCCTGGGGCGAGCGCGAGCGCAGTGCCGACCAGATCGCGCAGGCGGTGCGGGTGCAGCTCAACCAGATCGCCGGCGTGCGTGGATTCGTCGGCGCGCCGGGCGGCTGGGTGCGCGGCGGCGGCTCGCCGGTGCAGATCGTGCTCGGCGGCACCGACTATGCCGACCTCGTGCAGTGGCGCGACGTAGTGATGGAGCGGATGCAGGAGAACCCCGGCCTCACCAACGTGCAGTCGAACTACGAGGAGCGCAAGCCACAGGTGAGGGTCGCCGTGGACCGCGACCGGGCCGCCGACCTCGGCGTTTCGCTGCAGACCGTTGGCCGCACCCTCGAGACGGTGCTCGGGTCCCGCATCGTCACCACCTTCGTGGACCGCGACCGCGAGTACAACGTGATCCTGCAGGGGCGGGCCGAGGACCGCTCGACGCCCTCGGACCTCGACAACCTGTACGTGCGATCCGATCGCACCGGCGAGCTCATCCCGCTGTCGAACCTCGTGCAGCTCACCGAGGACGCAGGCCCGACCCGCCTGAACCGCTTCGACCGGTTGCGCGCGATCACGATCAGCGCCGCGCTCACCCCGGGGTATCCGCTCGGCGAGGCGCTCAAGTTCGTCGAGGGGGTCGTCGAGCAGGAGCTTCCCGCCGCGGCACGCCTCAACTTCGACGGCGAGTCGCGCGAGCTGAAGAACTCCGGCGGCCAGCTTTACATGGTGTTCCTGCTTGCGCTGGTGGTGGTGTTCCTGGTGCTCGCGGCGCAGTTCGAGAGCTTCCTGCACCCGTTCGTGATCATGACCACCGTGCCGCTCGCGGTGATCGGCGCGCTGCTCGGCTTGTGGATGTACGGCATGTCGATCAACGTGTTCAGCCAGATCGCGGCCATCATGCTGGTCGGGCTGGCGGCCAAGAACGGCATCCTGATCGTCGAGTTCGCCAACCAGCTGCGCGACCGCGGCATCGAGTACCGCGAGGCGGTGATCGAGGCGGCGGCCATCCGCCTGCGGCCGGTGCTCATGACCAGCCTGTGCACGGCGTTCGGCGCCCTGCCGCTGATGCTGGCAAGCGGCGCGGGCGCCGAGGCGCGGCAGGCGATCGGAGTGGTGGTGTTCTACGGCGTGATGATCTCGGTGGTCCTCACGCTGGCGGTGGTCCCCGCGGTGTACACGCTGGTGGCCCGCAACACGTCCTCGCCGATGGCGGTCTCGCAGCGCCTCGAGAGCCTGCGCGAGGCCATGTCCCGCAAGGCGCCGGCCGCCGACTGAGCGAGCACGCGACGATGGCACAGTCACCGTATCAGCAACTGGAGCAGGAATTCCGCCGCCTGCATGCCTTCCGCGGCGCGGCCAGCCTGCTGCGCTGGGATGCGGCGGTGATGATGCCGCGCGGCAGCGCGAGCGTGCGGGGCGAGCAACTCGCGGCGCTCGAGTCGGAGTGCCACGCGCTGCTCACCTCGCCGCGCGTGTCGCGGCTGCTGGAGCGTGCCCAGGCCAGCGAGTCCCAGCTCGAGGACTGGCAACTGGCCAACCTGCGCGAGATGCGGCGCGAGCGCGACCACGCCATCGCCACGCCGCTGTCGCTGGTGACGCGCATCGCCCGCGCCACCGCCGTCGCCGAGGTGCGCTGGCTGGAGGCCAAGCAGGAGTCGAACTTCGCGCTGTTCGCGCCCCACCTCGAGGAGGTCGTCGCGATCACCCGCGACAAGGCCCAGGTGCTGTCGCAGGCGCTCGGTCTCGAGCCCTACGACGCCCTCATCGACGGGTTCAGCCCTGGGTTCCAGGCAGCGGAGATCGACCAGCTGTTCCGGGTCGTGTCGCAGCGCCTGCCGGGCCTGATCCGCGACGCGATCGATCTGCAGGCCGGGCGGCCGCCGCTGCCGATCCCCGGCAAGGTGGGCACGTCGAAGCAGCGCTCGCTGGCCGTCGAGGTCATGCGCGCGCTCGGCTTCCCGTTCGACCGCGGTCGCCTCGACGAGAGTGATCATCCCTTCACCGAAGGTGTGAGCGGCGACGTGCGCGTCACCACCCGTTTCGTGCCGCAGGAACCTTTCACGGGCCTGATGGGCGTGCTGCACGAGACCGGGCAGGCGCTCTACGACCTCGGGCTGCCCGAGGCCTGGCGCGACCAGCCGGTCGGCCGCGACCGCGGCATGGCGCTCGAGGAGAGCCAGTCGCTGTTGCTCGAGATGATCGTCGGGCGCAGCCGCCCGTTCCTCACTTACCTGCGCCCGCTGCTGGAGAAGCACTTCGGCGTCAGCGGGCCCGAATGGGACGTGGACAACCTCTATCGGACGCTCAAGCGGGTGCGGCGCGGCGCGATCCGCGTCGATGCCGACGAGCTCACGTATCCGGTGCACATCATGCTGCGCTTCGAGATGGAGAAGCGGATCCTCGACGGCACGTTGCCGGTGCGCGACCTGCCCGCGGCCTGGAGCGAGGGCCTCGAGGCGCGCCTCGGGTTGCGACCGGCAAGCGACGCGGAGGGTTGCCTGCAGGACGTCCACTGGGCGGTCGGGTCCTTCGGCTACTTCCCTTCGTACGCGCTCGGCGGACTCATCGCGGCGCAGTTCAACGAAGCGCTGCGCAACGACCTGCCCGAGCTCGACGACGAAATCGCGGCCGGCCGGTTCGGTCCGCTCATCGGCTGGCTGCGCGAGAACGTGCACAGCGTGGGCGCGAGCCTCGGCTCGCAGGATCTCATCGCCAACGCGACCGGCCGGCGGCTGTCGGCCGCCCCGTGGCTGCGCTACGCCGAGGCGAAGTACCTGGAAGAGGCCGGCTGAACTTGAACGCCGTGCCCAGCCGCGTACCGGTACGCAGCTCGACCACGTTCCGGCGCCTGCAGGCCCGGCTGCGCGGCCTCGCCGGCAAGGCCATCGACGACTACGCGATGATCGCCGAGGGCGACCGGGTGATGGTGTGCCTGTCGGGTGGCAAGGACTCCTACACGCTGCTCGACGTGCTGCTGTCCCTGCAGCGCAGCGCGCCGGTGAAGTTCGATCTCGTCGCCGTCAATCTCGACCAGAAGCAGCCCGGCTTCCCGGCGCACGTGCTGCCGGAGTACCTCACGGCCCTCGGCGTGCCCTACCAGATCCTCGAGCAGGACACCTACAGCGTGGTGAAGCGGGTGGTCCCGGAGGGCCGCACGATGTGCGGGCTGTGCTCGCGCCTGCGACGCGGCCGGCTCTACCGGTATGCCGCCGAGAACGGCATCACCAGGATCGCGCTCGGCCACCACCGCGACGACATCGTCGAGACGCTGTTCCTGAACCTGTTCTTCGGCGGTCGCCTGAAGGCCATGGCGCCGAAGCTCCTGTCCGAGGACGGCCGCCACGTCGTGATCCGCCCGCTTGCCTACGTGCCCGAGCGCGAGATCGAGCGCTACGCCCGGGCTCGGCAGTTCCCCATCATCCCGTGCCGACTGTGCGGCTCGCAGGACAACCTGCAGCGCGTCGCGGTGAAGGCGATGCTGGCCGGGTGGGAACGCGAGCACCCCGGTCGCACCGAGACCATCTTCTCGGCGCTGCGCAACGTCAGCGTCTCGCAGCTCGCGGATCCTTCAGCGTTCGATTTCGCCGGACTCGACCGGCTGCGCGTGTCTGCGAGTGCCGGTGATGCGTCGGACGGACCTGCCGAGGAGCCGTGGGAGTCACAGGGCTGAGTCACGGGCCTGGGGTGGGCATTCCCCGGGTCGCCGTGAACCCATCCATGGGGGCTCCGGGCGCGGCATCCATGCCGCGCACGGCCCGGGGAATGCCCACCCCAGGCCCGTGCCGCAACCGTCGCACCGTCTCGACTTCGCGGTCCCAACCGTGCCGTATCATGCCGTGATGCGACCCTCGAACGCGGACCCCATCGGCACGGCGCCGCCTCGACCCCTGCCGTCGAGCTACTGGGTCGTTCCCGGCCGGCTGCTGGTGGGCGAGCACCCGGGTTCGCAGTCGCGCGCCGAGGCGATGGAGCGCCTGCGTTCGTTGCTGCGCGCCGGCGTCAGCTGCTTCGTCGATCTCACCGAGCCGAACGAGGTGCCGGCCTACGAAGGCCTGCTGCCGTTCGCGACGCCCTCGGGCCGGCGGATCGAGTACCTGCGCGAGCCGATTCCCGACCACTCGGTCCCGAGCGCGCGCGAGACCATGACGAGGGTGCTCGCGGCGGTGGACCAGGCGCTGGCGGCCGACCACGTCGTCTACCTGCATTGCCGCGCCGGCATCGGCCGCAGCGCCATGGCGGCCGGCTGCTGGATCGCGAGCCGCCCGGTGGTGACCGGCGACCCGCTCGAGCGGCTGCAGGTGCTGTGGCGGCAGTCCGAGCAATCGCTCACCTGGCCGGTCGTGCCCGAGACCGCCGAACAGTCAGAGTTCGTGCGCACCTGGTCGCCAAGACCCGCAGCGGCCCGCCCGGCACCGCCTGCGTCCACGCGCACGACGCCCGTGCCGGCGGCTGCGGAGCGCATTCGCGGCGCGCTGCTCGGGCTCGCCATCGGGGACGCGGCCGGGGAGGGTCGGGCGCTCAGGCGTCCGCCGAGCGCTGGGTGGACGCAGCACACGGCGCTCGCCCTGTGCCTCGCCGAGAGCCTGCTCGAGCTCGGCGTGTGCGACGCGCGCGACCAGATGGAGCGCTACCTGCGTTGGCAGCGCGAAGGTTATCTTTCCGCGCGCGGCCAGCCGGGGCGGCCGACCCCCGACGTGGCGCGCGCGCTCGCGACCTACCAGTGGCGCAGCCTGCCGATGGCGGGATCGCACGATCCACGCGACTGGACCACGGCGAGCCTGCCGCGCGTGGTGAGCGCCGTCGCGTTCGCCTCGCATGATCCCGCCGCCGCCGTCACGCTCGCGAGCGAGTGTTCGCGCACCACCCACCAGTCGCCGGTGGTGCTCGATGCCTGTCGCTATTTCGCCGCGCTGCTGCTCGGCGCGCTCGGTGGCGCGGACAAGCAGTCGGTGCTCGGCGAGCTGTATGAGCCGGCCGATGGCCTCTGGACGAGGCGACCCCTGCGGGCGGAGATCGTCGCCGCGGCCAGTGCACCTTTTGACGAGGCGAAGAAGCGGGGGCACTCGGACGTGGTCAGCGTGATCACGCTGGTGCGTGCCGCGTTGCTGCAGTCGGGCGACTTTGCGGGTGCCGTGCAACAGGCGCTCGGCCTGAGCCGCGACCCGGCGCTGGCGGGCGCGCTGGCGGGTGCACTGGCCGGTGCATTCCTCGGCGCCGGCGCGATCCCTTCGGCCTCGATCGCAGGACTGCCCGGTCTCGCCGCGCTCGAGGATTTCGCGACACGTCTCGCCGTGGCCTCGAAGCCGAGGGCGGGACAGGCGAAAGGGCCAGGCCGGTGAGCGACCGGGGGCGGCGGCGCTCCGCCCGGCGTGCGCCGGGCTGGACCGGCCTCGAGGAAGAGGCCCTGCTCGACCTGCGCTTCTGCGACCTGCGGCTCAGCCTCGCGAACTCGCGACTCGAGGCCAGCATCGAGCGTCTGTACGGCGAGCTCGCCCGCAAGGGCATACGCTTCCGGCCGCACGTGTGGCTGGCGGAGGAGTGGTTCTCTCCCGACGGCATTCCCGGCATCGCCATCCCTTTCTACCTCGCGCATCCGCGCCTGATGCGCCTCGAGCGCCGCTTCATGCACGAGGTGGAGGGCGGCAACGACAAATGGCTGATGCGCGTCCTGCGCCACGAGACCGGCCACGCCATCGACACCGCGTTCGGGCTGCGGCGCCGCAAGGCCTGGCGCGAGACCTTCGGCAAGGCCTCGAGGCGCTATCCGACCCGCTACTCGCCGCGGCCCGGCAGCCGCAACTTCGTGCTGCACCTCGGCCACTGGTACGCGCAGAGCCACCCGACCGAGGACTTCGCGGAGACCTTCTCGGTGTGGCTGTCGCCACGGTCGAGCTGGCGCAGCCAGTACGCGGACTGGCCTGCGCTCCGCAAGCTCGAGTACGTGGACACGACGATGCGCGAGCTGCATGGGCAGCGGCCATCGAACCTCGACCGCCGGGTCGTCGAGCCGCTCGCCGAGAACACGCGGACCCTGCGCGAGCACTACCGGCGCAAGCAGGCGCGCTACGCGCTCGACTCGAGGCGCTCCTACGACCGGCCGCTGCTGCGGGTGTTCGCCCCTCGCGAGACGCGGCCCCGCGCGGTCGCCGCCAGCCGCTTCCTGCGCGAGATGGGTCCGCAGCTCGAGCGACTGCTGGTGAGGCGGGCGCGCATGCACCCTTACCTCGTGAACCACGTGATGCGCACGGCCGTGCAGCGCGCGCGCGTCCTCGACCTGAGGCTCAAGGCGGGCCAGCGCCGCGCCAAGCGCGAGGTGCTCGAGATGCACGAGCGCATCATGATGGAGATGCTGCTGCGCGACCGGGAGAACTACGCCCTATGAAGACCCTGCGCGTGCTCGTGCTGGTGCACGAGACGCTGGTGCCGCCCGACGACCTCGACGGCTACACGGTGGAGCAGATCGACGAGTGGCGCACGGAGTACGACGTCATCTCCTCGCTGCGCGCCATGGGCCACGAGGTCCGGGTGCTCGGCCTGGGCGACAGCCTCGCCGAACTGCGCGGCGCCGTCGCCGACTGGAAGCCGGACATCGCCTTCAACCTCCTCGAGGAATTCCAGGGCATCGTCACCTACGACCAGCACGTCGTGGCCTTCCTCGAGCTGATGCGGCTGCCCTACACGGGCTGCAACCCGCGCGGCATGATGATCTCGCGCGACAAGACGCTGTCGAAGCAGATCCTGGCCTACCACCGCATACCGACCGCGAAGTTCGCGCTGCTGCCGCGCGGCCGTCGCTACCGCGCACCGGGCCGGCTGCGCTTCCCGCTGTTCGTCAAGTCGGCGACCGAGGACGCCTCGCTCGGCATCTCGCAGGCCTCCATCGTGCACGATGGCGTCAAGCTGGCCGAGCGCGTGCAGTTCATCCACGACCAGACCAGCTCCGACGCGCTCGTGGAGGAGTACATCGAGGGGCGCGAGATCTACATCGGCGTGGTCGGCAACGAGCGCCTGACCAATTTCCCGCTGTGGGAGCTCAACTTCGGCACGTTGCCCGACGTGATGGCCGGCATCGCCACGCGCAAGGTGAAGTGGGACCGCAGGTACCAGCAGAAGCACGGCATCGACACCGGTCCGGCGCGGGACCTGCCCGAAGGCCTCGACCGGCGCATCGCCCAGCTCGCGCGGCGCATCTACCGCGCGCTGTCGTTGAGCGGTTACGCGCGCATCGACCTTCGCCTCAAGCCCGACGGCAGCGTGTTCGTCCTGGAGGCGAACGCCAATCCGAACCTGTCCCAGACCGAGGACCTCGCAACCTCTGCCCTGTCCGCGGGCGTGGGCTACCAGACGCTGCTCGAGCGCATCATGCGCCTCGGTCTCGCCTACCGGGCGGCGTGGCGGGAAACGTGAGCGGGGCGCCGATCGACGCCCACGCGCAGGCGCAGGCGGCCATGGCGGCGTTGCGCGAAGGACGGCACGCGGAGGCGCGGCGGATTTTCGAGCGACTGGCGGCGTCCGGACGCGCCGATGCAAACGCGTACCTCGGCCTCGCCTACGCCTGCCTCGGAGCCGGTGACCCCGGGGCGGCGCTCGCCGCCACGGAGCGCGTGCTGGCGCTGGAGCCGGGAAACCTGCGGGCGCTGCTGCTGAAGGCCGACCATCTGCTGCGCAGCGGCGATGCGCGCACCGCCGTAAGCCACTACCAGGCGGTCGTGACCGCCGCTGCCGCGCGAACCCAGTTGCCGCCGGATCTCGCCCGCGAGGTCGCGCGTGCCCAGTCGATGTGCCAGCGTCACGCCGGGCAGTTCGAGGTCGCGCTGCGCCAGCGGCTGGCACCGCTCGGCCTCGACGACCCGGCGGCCGAGCGCTTCGCCCAGTCGCTCGACGTTCTCTTCGGCCGGCGGCGCATCTACGTGCAGGAGCCGCGCAACTATTACTTCCCCGGCTTGCCGCAGGTGCAGTTCTACCCGCGCGCAAGCTTTCCCTGGCTGGACGCCGTCGAGGCCGCCACTGCAGAGATTCGCGCCGAGCTCGAGACGGTGCTGCGCGACGAGGGCGCCTTCGCGCCCTATGTGCGGAGCGATCCCGGCCGGCCCCGCCCGCAGGGCGACGTGATGCTCGACAACCCCGACTGGAGCGCTTTCTACCTCTGGAAGGACGGCGCGGTCGTGCCCGCCAATGCCGCCCGCTGCCCGCACACCCTGGCCGCGTTGGCGGGCGCACCCCTGTGCCGGTTGCCGCAGCGATCGCCGTCGGTCCTGTTCTCGTTGCTCAAGCCGCACACGCGCATTCCGCCGCACAACGGCCTCGTCAACACGCGCCTGATCTGCCACCTGCCGCTGATCGTGCCACCCGGCTGCGGTTTCCGCGTCGGCAACGAGACCCGGGAGTGGGTCGAGGGCAAGGCATGGGTGTTCGATGACTCGATCGACCACGAGGCCTGGAACGACAGCGATCACACGCGGGTGATCCTGCTGTTCGAGGTCTGGCGGCCGGAACTCAGCGAGCGCGAGCGCGCGCTGGTGCAGGCGATGTTCTCGGGCATCGACGAGCACGTCGGACAGAAACCGGCCTGGGAGATCTAGCCGCGGCGACCGGCGCAGCTCAGGGATGCTCGGCCGGCCGCCCCTCGAAGGTGATTTCCCGCCGCGCGCTTTCGATCCACTCGCGCAGGTGCGGGTCGTCCATGGCGTGGTCGAAATAGGTCCGCGCCTGGGGCGAGAGCGACGCACCGTAGGTGTTGAACCGCAGCACCACGGGCGCG
>Ga0209391_10000317_pt1 | contig 21777 bp, 19 predicted proteins | sample PPLLak3March2015_FD_187246 | JGI IMG/M metagenome (GOLD analysis project Ga0209391, IMG submission 187246) | Freshwater sediment microbial communities from Prairie Pothole Lake near Jamestown, North Dakota, USA - PPLs Lake P7 Core (1) Depth... | ecosystem: Environmental > Aquatic > Freshwater >...
CTTGTCCGCGAGCACCGCGGCCGCGAGCTGGACCCTTCGCCCGGAGCGGCAGTACAGCACCACGTCGCGATCCTTCGGCACCTCGGCGAGCCGCGAAGCGACTTGGTCATAGGGGATGTTGACCGCGCCTGGCACGTGACCGGCCACGAATTCCTCGGCCGTGCGCACGTCGAGCACGTAGGGCGCCTTGTCGCCGTCGTCGAGGCGCTCGACCAGCGCGTCCGCCGACACCGGAGTGATCGGCGGGTCGGTCGCCAGGGCATTGGTCGCAACCAGCGCCACGAAGACGCCGGGGAGGATCAGGCTGCGCAGGTTCACTTCCCTTCCTTGTCGACGACGAAGGTCAGCTTCAGCCGCACCTTGTACTCGACGACCTTGCCGTTCTTGACCGCGACCTCCTGGTCGGCCACCCAGGCGCTGCTGATCCCGCGGATGGTCTTGCTGGCGCGGCGGATGCCGGACTGGATGGCGTCATCGAAGCTCGTCTTCGAGGTCGAGGTGATCTCTGTGATCTTGGCGACGGACATGTGATTCTCCTGGTTGTGCGGCTCTCGCCCTGGCGCTGCGGGCCCTCACCAGCGTTGCGGCACGACCTGCAGCTTCGAGACATCGTAGCCGAGATCCGCGACCTTGCGCTTCAGGCGCTCGAAGTCGGCCGGCGGGATCTCGGGCGTGCGCGCCATGATCCACACGTAGTCGCGGCGGCTGCGCGCGATGATGGTCTCGGTGTAGTCGGGATCCACGTGGGCGACGAGGTACTCGGCCTTGATCGGCCAGACGAACTGCATGCCCCAGACCGCGTTCGACTCGTGGTCCCGAACGAAGCCCCGCGGCCGCATGACCCGCTCGGGCCCGTCGAAGGCGTCCTCGCGGAACGTGAAGGTGGTGGCGATGGTGCCGTCCGCGTCGAGGCGGTAGGACTCGACCGCGTTGTGCGCACCCTTCTCCGGCCGCGTGGGGATGTTGGCGATCACGTACCAGTCGCCCATGAAGCGCTCGAGATCGACCTTGCCGGCGACGGGCAGCGTGGGAGCGGAGGAGCAGGCAGTGAGCATGAGAATCAGTGTGACGGCGCCGAACCGGCGGGCGAGGTGCATCGGGGATCTCCGTTGAACCCATCTGTTCGGCCCCGGTCCCCTCGCAGTTTCGGCGCCGCCCGCCCAGGGCGCACCACGCACGGCCGCCCGTTGGCCGGTCACCAGTGATAGTTGAAGCTGACGCTGACCCGCTCGGCGTCCCTGGGGTTCGGCGGCACCTCGTGGCGCAGCCAGCTCTCGAACAGGACCACCTTGCCGGCCGTCGCCGGCACGGTGACCCAGGGCCGCTGCTCCGGGCGGCAGTCGGTCCGGCGTGGCGGCGCGGCCATGAAGCGGTCGAGACGCGGATCCTCGAACTTGATCCCGGGCGTGCCCCGCGGGGTGCGGACGTAGTAGGTCCCGCTGATCGTGGACAGCGGGTGCAGGTGCAGCCCGTGCACGACCATGCGCGGCATGATGTTGATCCAGCAGTCGGTCATCGCGAGCTCGCGACGCTCGAGGTCGAACTCCAGGGTGCGGGCGAAGGCGCGGACGTGGCGGCGCAGCTTGCGTTCGAGCGCCGCGAAGGTCGGCGAGAGCGTGTGCATGCGGCTCAACGACCCGTACGAGGTATAGCCGCCCGGGTAGCGCGTGGCCGACCAGGCGCGGCCGGCTGCGTCGTCCTCGCGGTACTGCAGGCACTCGTGGAGAAGCCGGCGGTTGAACTCGCGCTCGCCCGTGGCGGCCAGCCGGGCCTCGTAAACCAGCGTCGGGAACAGCGCTCGGGCGGGCATGGCGGGAGCATATCCGAGGCCCGGCGTTTTTACAGATTCCCTCGACAGCGCGGTTGCGGCTTGCTTGCGCCCCGCGCCCGCAGTGCGTATTGTCAATCGAAAGTTAAGTCGAGGCGACCGATGACTGCCGACCCCGACCGTCTGCCCCTGAACGCCCTGCGCGTGTTCGAGGCGGTTGCGACCCACCTGAGCTTCACCGCCGCCGCTCGCGAACTCGGCGTCACGACGGCCGCCGTGAGCGCGCAGGTCAAGTCGCTCGAGGCCGACATCGGCGTACCGCTGTTCCGCCGTCACACCCGCGCGGTGGCACTGACGCAGGAGGGCGCCGAGCTGCTGCCCGGCGTGCGGCGCGGGCTCGAAGAGCTGCGCAGGGCGGTCGATCGCATCCGCCGCGAGCGGGTCGGCGGCCTGCTGAACCTGAGCGTCGCCAACGAGTTCCTGCAGCGCTGGCTGCTGCCCCGCCTCGGCGAGTTCAACCGTCGGCACCCCGAGATCGAGGTGCGCTTCGGGCCGGCCCGGGCGGCGCTCGATTTCGGACGCGACGATTTCCACGCGGCCATCGTCTACGGCACGGGCCAGTGGCCGGGCCTGCGGGCCGAGCACCTGCTGGACGAGTGGGTGTTCCCGGTTTGCAGTCCGGCGCTCCTGGCGCGGCTCGGGCCGATCGACACGCTGGCGGATTTCGCGCGTTACCCCTTGCTGCACAGCCGGGCCGAGCCCTGGCCGCACTGGCTGCGCCGGGTGGGCGGCGATACGACCCGGACCGACACCCTGCCGCAGCCCGAGGACGCCTCGGTCACGCTCGCGGCCGTGGAGCAGGGCAAGGGCGTGGCGCTCGCGCGCTGGTCGCTGGTGGCGGCGGATCTCGCGGCCGGGCGACTCGTTCGGCCGATGATGCCGAGCGTGCAGCAGCAGGGCGCGTGGTACCTGGTGGCGCCGCCCGATCACTTCTCGCTGCCGAAGGTGGTGCGCTTCCGGGCCTGGCTGGTGGAGTGCTGCCGGGAGTTCCCGCCGCCGACGGGCGAGACGCTGCCGGCCGAGTGAGCTGACGGATCAGGTGCCCGTATCGTCCGGGTCGGGTGCATTCGGCCGGGGCCGGACCTGCAATCGCGCAATCACCGGGCGGTGATCAGAGCCGAACGATGAGCCCACTTCGGCGTGATCCACGCACAGCTCGCCGTTCACCAGCACGTGGTCGATCCGCAGGGCTATGGGCCAGAAGCCCGCCTGCCATGTGGGCCGCCAGTCCGGGCCGTGCATCACGTCGCGCAGCCCCGAATCGCCGAGCAGACGCCCGAACGCCGGCGCATCCGGGGAGAGATTGAGGTCGCCGAGCACCACCATGGGCCGTTGCTCCTCCCGCGCGATCCCGGCGACGCGCCCCAGCGCGTCGTCGCGCGCCTGGGCGAGCCACGGCAGGACGGGCCAGCGCGTGTGCAGGCCGAGGAATCGCACCGGCTGGCCGTCCACGAGCACCACGCCCGACAACGACGGCAACCCGTCGTCGGCGAGGTCCAGCCTCTCCACCGACTCGAGCGGCCAACGGCTCAGCACGCCAATGCCGTACGCGTCGGGCCGGGGCAACAGGTGCTGGTGAGGCAGGTCCTCGAGCCGGGCCAGATCGCGAGCCCACGCGTCCGAGACCTCCTGCAGGACCACGAGATCGGCCGGGTGACGCGCAAGCCAGTCGAGGAAGGGCCCGGTGTGCTCGTTCACGTAGCGCAGGTTGGCGGTGACGACCGTGAACGCGCTGCCCTCGCACAGGGCAGGGGGCTCGGCCAGCGCCCGCTGCGCCACCGGCGTCCCGTGCCACAGCGCGAGCACCAGGGCCGCGGCGGCATAGGCCGTGCGCCGCTGCCACAACAGCAGCACGGCGACCACGAGCGCGCTGGCCGCGTACTGCGGCCGGAAGTGAGAGAAGAGCTCGAACGGCCACCCGAGCGGGGCGAACAGCGCCAGGATGCTGGAGATGCCGATGATCGCGAGCGCGATCGTCAGCAGTCGCGCCAGCGGTGAAACCCTGAGGCCGGGCCTGCGCATCACCGCAGCTTAAACCGGCGCGGACCTCACGGCAGGGCCGCGATGAACTCGTCGATGGCCACGAGGCACTCCGGCTCGTCAAGCAGCGGCGGATGGCCGCGCCCCGCGACGCTCACGCGGCGCAGGTCGGGCTTCTCGCGTGCCATGCGTTCGAAGGTCGCCTCGGAGAGCACGTCCGACAGCTCGCCGCGCAAGGCGAGCGCCGGCAACGGGCCGAGCGCGGCGTAGGCAGGCCAGAGGTCGGGAGCCGCGCCTGAGGGTGCGGCGCGCACCGCCTCGCCGATCATCGGGTCCATGTCGAGGCGCGGCACGCCGTCGACATCGACGTAGCTGCGGCGGGCGAAATCGAGCCACTCCTCGTCGGTGAGGCCCGGCAGGGCGAGGCCGTAGGTGGCGCGGGCCTGCGCGGCCGCTTCCTCCCAATTGCCGACAGGCGTGTGGCGGCCCACGTACTTCGAGATGCGCTGCAGCCCCTCGGCCGCGATCTCGGGGCCGACGTCGTTCAGCACGGCACCGGCGAGCGCCTGCGGGCGGGACGCCGCGATCAGCATCGCGAGGATTCCGCCGAGCGAGGTGCCGACGATCACGACGCGCTCGGCCTCGGCCGCCGCCTGCAGCCGCTCGAGATCGCCGAGGTAGGTGCCGGGGTGGTAGTTGGCCCAGTTCGGGTCGTATTGCGAGCGCCCGCGGCCGCGCAGGTCGGGCGTGAGGACGCGGCGGCCGGCGCGCTGCAGGCGGAGCGCCAGTGCCTCGAAGTCGCGGCTGTTGCGCGTGAGGCCCGGCAGGCACAACACCGGCAGGCGGTCGGAGGACTCCGCCGGATACTCGCGGTAAAAGAGCATGAGTCCGTCCGCGGACTCGAAGTAGCAATCCTGCCAGCCGGATCCGTTCAAGTCGTGCTCCGTTTCGCCGCCCCGTCGGCGGCATATTCCACGCGCAGCTCGCGCTTGAGGATCTTGCCATTCGGGTTGCGCGGCAGCGAGTCCCGAAGCACGACACCGTTCACACGTTGCTGACGTCCGACGCGCTCGTTGATCCAGGCCTTGAGCTCGTCTGCGTCCGGTTCGGCGCCCGCGCGCGGCACGACGACGGCGAGCGGCGTCTCGCCCCAGCGCTCGCTCTGCACGCCGATCACCGCGACCTCGGCCACATCCGGGTGCTCGAGCGCGACCATCTCGATGTCGGCCGGGTAGATGTTCTGGCCGCCCGACAGGATCAGATCTTTCTTGCGATCGACGATGTAGAGGAAGCCCTCCTCGTCGAGCCGGCCGACGTCTCCGGTGCGCAGCCAGCGGCGGCCCTGCGCGTCGGTCCAGGTCGCCTCGGCGTTGGCATCGGGCCGGGCGTGGTAGCCGGCCATGAGGATGCGGCCCCGGCCGACGATCTCGCCCGACTCGCCGGGCGCGGCCTCCTGGTCGTCGGGCCCGAGGCTGCGCAGGTCGGTACCCGGCAGCGGCTTGCCGACGGAGGCGAGCTTGCGCTCGACGTCCTCGGGGGCGAGGGTGGTGATCACTCCCTCCGTGAGCCCGTAGAGCTCGATCAGCTCGCAACCGAGCCGCCGGATGACGTCGGCCTTGAGCGTCGTCGCGAGCGGCGAGCCGCAGCACATCAGGCTGCGCAGCGAACCCACGTCGTAGCGGTCGAAGTCCGGCAGCTCGAGCAGGCGCTGGAACTGCACGGGCACCATGGCGCCGTGGGTGATGCGCTCGCGCTGGACCGTCTCGAGCAGTACGCGCGGCTCGAATGCGCGCAGCACGACGACGGTGCCGCCCGCGAGCATCGTGCAGAGGAATCCCACCCAGCTGATGTTCGAGTACAGCCCGAGCGAGCACAGCGTGCGCGCGCCGCCGTGGTAGCGCAGCGCGAGGGCGAGGTCGTAGGCCCAGTCGAGCCTTCGCCGGTGCGTATGCACGATGCCCTTCGGCAGGCCCGTGGTACCCGAGCTGTAGATGATGTTGCACTCGTCGTCGTCGCCGAGCCCGGGCTGCTGCTCGTGGGCAGGCTGGGCGTCGCGCCATGCGCCGAACTCGTGCCAGCCGGCCAGCGCCGCATCGTGAGCGACGAGCGCCCCGGGACGCACGGCGCCGAGACGCGGCCGCAGTGCCTCGAGGCGCGCGCACTGGTCGCCCGAGGCCAGGGCCGCCACCGCCCCGGAGTCCCCGGCCATCGCGACGACGGCATCGTCCGGGATCGACAGGTTGAGCGGCACGGCGACGCCGCCCGCCTTGAGGATGCCCCAGATCGCCTCGAGCATCTCCGCGCTGTTGTGCATCAGCACCAGGACGCGTTCGCCCCGGCCGACGCCGAGCTGCCGCAGGCCGTGGGCCACGCGGTTCGTCCGCACGTCGAACTCGCGCCACGAGAACACCCGGTCACCGTCGACGACGGCCGGCTTGTCGCCGAGCCACCTGCCGTGCAGGCCGATGATCTCCGGGAAGAGCGGCGCCGGCGCCTCGAACCAGTTCATGGGCGCTTCCTGCGGGAGTGGCCGCGCCGGTCGGTGTCGCGGCGCAACGGCCGCGACACCGAACCACCGCGGCGTGATGGCTAGAACGCGTAGCCGAGCGTCAACTGCCAGGTCCGCGGGTCGCCGTAGTACGCGGTCTGGATGTTGCCCACGCTCGAGAACTCCTGCGCGTCGGTCTTGTAGACCTCGTCCGTCAGGTTGCGGATGCCGGCCGAGGCGCGCCAGGTCCTCGACTGCGACTGCCAGCTCGCGAGCACGTTCATGAGCGCGAAGTCGTCCTGCGTCAGCACCTCGCGGTTGTCCACCGAGAGCCACGACTTGGTGCGGTACATGACGTCGGCCCCGAGTGTGAGCGAGCCGTAGTCGTCGAGCCCGAACTCGTAGCTCACGCCGACCCGGGCCGTCCACTCGGGGGCGAACGGCGGCTCGTCGTCGGAGCGGTCGCGCTCGACCGGCTTGCCGCCCGGCCCGCGCACGGTCTCGGTGAACTCGGCGTAATCGGCGTTGAGGTAGCCGAGCTGCCCCTGCACGGTCAGGCCGTCGACGGGCAGCCAGAACAGCTCGACCTCCACACCCCAGATGTCGAGTTCGGCGGCATTCAGGACCGGGAAGCTGAAGGTCGGGATGGGAGCGTCGGGATTGACCACTTCCGATACACGAGCCTGGAAGTCGGTGTAGTCGCTGTAGAAGACCGCGCCGTTGAGGCGCATCCGACCCTCGGCCAGCGTGTTCTTGCTGCCGAGCTCGTACGTCCACACGTACTCGGGGTCGTACGCGCCCGTTTCGCCGGGCGTGTTGGCGCGGCCGTTGAATCCACCGCTCTTGAAGCCGCGGCCGGCGCTCACGTAAAGCAGCGAGTCACTGGTCAGCTGGTAGTCGAGGCCGAGGCTCGGCGTGAAGGCGTCCCAGCTCTCGTCGTCCGGATACTCGAACGTGCCCCTCAGCGCCGCCAGGTTCGAGAACGTCGAGGTCGTGCGGAAGTAGTCCTTGCTCTCGTACGTGTAGCGCAGGCCGGCGTTCGCGGAGATCTGGTCGGTGAACCGCCAGCTCGCCTGCCCGAAGGCGGCATAGCTGTCGGTGTCGAGGTCGTCGTCCACCGTGCGCAGGAACGTGAGCGGCAGCGGGCCGAACACGAGGAAGTCGTCCGCGTAGGCTTCCTGGTGCGAGGTGATGCTCTCGTTGAGGTAGTAGAGGCCGAACACCGCGTTCAGCGGCCCGCCGTCGTCGAACAGGAACTGGAACTCCTGCGACAACTGGTCCTGGTCCACGCCGACGAACACGTCGCCGAGCTCCCACTTGCTGGCGTCGATGTCGACGTAGTTGTCCACGTCGAGGTCGCGGTAGCCGGTGATGGACTTGAAGCGCCAGGCATCGGACATGTCCCAGCCGACGGTGAGCGCGACGCCGCCGTGGTCGAGGTCCTGCCCCTCGTCGCCGGTAAAGGACGTGCGCGACTCGAACTCCCAGTCGCCGGTCGGCGCCGGCTGCAGCACGTTCACGCCGCCCGCGAGGTTGACCTGGATCAGCGGCGCCTCCGCACGGCCGAGGTTGAGGGCGTTGCGTTGCCGGGTGTAGTCGAGAGCGAGGCTCACCTCGACCGTGTCGCTCGGCTCGAAGTTCAGGATGGCGCGTGCCGCGGTGGTGTCGATGTCGTTGTACTCGCGGCCAGTCGTGACGTCCTCGACGATGCCGTCGCGCGTCGAGTACAGGGCGGCGATGCTCGCGCCGATCGTGTCCGTGACGGGGCCGCCGAGGTAGGCCTTGGCGTCCATGCGGCTGTACTCGCCGTAACCGAGCTCGAAGTTCCCGCTCAGTTGCTCCGGTGGCTTCCTGGAGATGAGGCGGATCGCGCCCGCGATGGTGTTCTTGCCGTACAGGGTGCCCTGCGGCCCGCGCAGCACCTCGACGCGCTCGATGTCGTAGAGGTTGAACAGCGCGCCCTGGATGCGCGAGATGAATACGTCGTCGAGGTAGATGCCGACGGCCGGGTCGAAAGTCTGCAGCGCGTCCGGCTGACCGATGCCGCGGATGTAGACGTTGGCGCTGGTGGCCGAGCCGCGCCCCTGCACGAGGTTGAGGTTCGGCACGGCACCCTGCAGCCCGCCGAGGTCCGTCGCCTGCAGCTTCTGCAGCTCGTCGGACGAGAACACGGACACCGCGATCGGCACCTCCTGCAGTACCTCCTCGCGGCGCCGGGCGGTGACGGTGATCTCCTCGAGGCCGCCGGTGGCCGACGGGCGTGCGGCGGGCGCCTCCTGGGCGAGCACGGCCGGGACGGCACACAGTGCGGCAGCGGCAGCCGCGCACGCCTGCACCGAGCGGATGGTGAGCTTGTTCATCGATTCCCCCTTGACGGCGCCGATGCGGCGTCCGTTTCAACGCGCGCTGAAATCTAGTTGAACGTACGTTGAATTTCAACGGTCGTTGCGCACCGGCGCACGCTTGGCCAGAATCCGGTCAACCCGGCGGCTGGCCGCCGGAACCGAACGTTCAACTACCGCATCGCAGCAAGATCACCAGCCATGGCCACAGCGAGCAAGCGAAGGGGCCGGACCACACCTGCCGCCCGGACCGGCCGCGCGAGTGCGGTGCCGCGGCGCACGCGGATCCTCGATGCGGCCGAGCGGCTGTTCGCGGCGCGCGGCTTCCACGGCGTGTCGATCCGCGACATCACCGGCACCGCCGGGGTCGACGTGGCGCTCGCCAACTACCACTTCGGCAGCAAGCAGGGGCTGCTCGAGGCGGTGTTCCTGCGTCGCGCCGAGGACCTCAACGCCGAGCGCCTCGCGCGCCTCGACGCATTGATCGCGGGCGCCGGCCGCAGGACGCCGACGCTCGAGGAGATCATCGACGCCTTCACGCATCCGCTGCTCGACCGCTCGGCCCGCGGCGGGGCGGGCTGGAAGAGCTACTTCGCGCTGATCGCCGAGGTGAACAACTCGCCGGAGTTCGGCGGCGTGCTCATGACCCGGCACTTCGATCCCGTGGTGCAGCGCTTCATCGAGGCGATCCGGCAGGCGCTGCCCGACTGCGACACGCAGGACCTGTACTGGGCGTACCACTTCCTCTCCGGCGCCCTCACGCTGACGTTCGCCGAGACCGGGCGCATCGACAAGCTCTCGGGCGGCGTGTGCCGTGCCAGCGACCTCGACAGCGTCCACCAGCGACTGGTGCCGTTCTGCGCCGCCGGCTTCCGCGCGCTCTGCGCCGGCGGCGCGAGGAAGCGGGCCCCGCGCCGCGCGCCCGCGTCCGCCTCCTCCCGGAGGGCGCGGTGAGCGGCCGGCGGCTGACGGCCCTCGTCACCGGCGCCGCGAGCGGCATCGGGCTCGGCCTGGCCACGCACCTCGCCGAGCGCGGCCACCTCGTGTGCCTCACCGATCTCGACGCGGAGGCGGTCGAAGGCGCCGCCGCGGCGCTCAGGGCGCGCGGCCTGGAGGCCACGGCGCAGCGGCTCGACGTCACCTCGGCCGCCGACATCGACGCCGTCGCCGCGGCGCTCGAGCCCGCCGGGCCGGACCTGCTGGTCAACAACGCCGGCCTCCAGCACGTCGCTCCGCTCGAGGAGTTCCCGCGCGAGCGCTGGGAGCTGCTCGTCGCCGTCATGCTCACCGGCAGCGCGATGCTGACCCGAGCGGTGCTGCCGGGCATGCGCCGGCGCGGCTTCGGCCGCATCGTGAACGTGGGCTCGATCCACTCGCTGGTGGCCTCGCCCTACAAGAGCGCCTACGTCGCCGCCAAGCACGGACTCATCGGCTTCTCGAAGACCATTGCGCTCGAGACGGCCGACTGCGACGTCACCATCAACACCGTCTGCCCGAGCTACGTGCGCACGCCGCTGGTGGATGCGCAGATCGCGGCGCAGGCGCGCGCGCACGGGCTGCCCGAGCAGCAGGTGGTGGACGAGATCATGCTCAAGCCCATGCCGAAGCGGGCTTTCGTCACGATCGAGGAACTCGGCGGCATCGTCGAGTTCATGGCGAGCGACGTGGCCCGCAACGTCACGGGACAGTGGATCGCGGTGGACGGCGGCTGGACCGCCCAGTGAATGCGTTCCGGGCCGCGCAGCGCCCGGCAGGAGGCAGGATGACGAACACATCTCGCAAGTGGGCCGTGGCCGTGCTGGTGGCGGCGACGACGGCCGCGTGCGGCGGCAGGGCCGACAGCGGCGCGGGCGAATCTCGACTCGCGTCGCTGCCCATCGACCCGCAGGCCGTGACCGTCGGCGGGGTTTCCGCGGGCGGCTACATGGCGGTGCAGGTGCACGTCGCGCACTCCGGCCTCTTCCAGGGCGCGGCCGTGCTCGCGGGCGGGCCGTACCTGTGTGCCGAAGGCTCGCTGCGCCACGGCCTCGGCCGCTGCATGGCGGGCGAGGAGGAAATCCCTACCGCGCGTCTCCTCGAGGAGACGAGCCGGCTCGCCCTTGCCGGGGAGATCGACCCCATCGCAGGGCTTGCGGACGACCGCGTGTGGATCTTCCGCGGCGCAGACGACGCCTTCGTCGGCGCGCCGGTCGCCGCCGCGCTCGAGACGTACTACCAGGCCCTGGTGACTCCCGACCAGGTCGCGCGCCTCGAGCACCCGGGAACAGGCCACATCTTCCCGACGGCCAACCCGGCCAACCCGGCCTGCACCGCGATGGAGCCGCCATTCGTCGGCAACTGCGGGCTCGACGGCGCGCGCGCGCTGCTCGCACAGCTCTACGGCGAGCTGGCCGAGGGATCGACACCGCGCGAGGACGGACTCATTTCCTTCGACCAGCGCCCCTACGCCGAGGCGGCGGGCAGCCGCGGCCTCGCCGCGAACGGATGGCTGTACGTTCCCGAGGGCTGCGCCGGCGGCGGCGAGGCACTGTGCCGGCTGCACGTGTTCTTCCACGGCTGCAAGCAGGGCGCGTCGTATGTCGGGGATGCGTTCGTGAGGCGCTCCGGCTTCCTCGAGGTCGCGGAGGCCAATCGCATCGTGCTGCTGTTCCCGCAGATCGAACCGGGCTTCCAGCCGCTCAATCCGAACGGCTGCTGGGACTGGTGGGGCTACGAGGGCGAGGACTACGCGACGCGCAACTCGCCGCAGATCAAGGCGGTGCGGGCGATGGTGGGCGACCTGCTCGGCGAGGCGCGCTGATCAGGCCTGGGCGCGCGAGCGCTGTGCGCCGTAGAGCACGCTCATGCGCCGCACGCCCTTGACGCGACGCGAGGAGCGACGGATCTCCTTCAGCAGCCGCAGCAGCAGCCGCCAGCCCTCGCGCTCGCCGCCCGCGCAGAATTCCTCGCTCAACCCGAGGTGCAGCACGGTCACGTGCTCGAGGTCGGCGCGCATGTAGACGGCGACGCCGATCGGCCGGCCGGTCTTCGCCTCGACGGCGAACAGCGACTGCGCGCCGGACAGACCCTCGACCTGCACCCGCAACCACTCGCCATCGGACTGGATCTCCGGCGGTCCGAACCGGTCGATCACGTCGACGATGCCGCGTGCGACGCGATCCTGGCAGCGATTGAAGAACAGCAAGCGCTCGAGCGTCGCCCGATGCCCGAGGGCGACCCGCGAGGCGAACGTCACCGCGTCCCTCATCTCAACGTCACCCTCTTGCCGACTGCGTAGGGGCCGGTACTCCGGCCTTCTGTCCAGCGAGCGCCGATCATGCTCGCGGCACCCGATTATGTCGAGAAGGCGCCCCGCCACGTCGTTGCTGCAGCGCGGCGCCGAAGTCCGGCTGGCTCGACGCGATTGCACCGTGAAACTTTGAATTGCCTCGGGTTTTCCACCGGTACCGGTGGACCATCGGCGGCCTGTAGTGCGCAATCCGCAGGTGACGACACGGACCGCGGCACCTCCCCAGCCCCCGCCCCGTCCCCCGCCTGCCGAAGGCGTGATGGTGGACGTCGTGGTGCTGTCCGACGACGTCGCCCTGTTCCAGGCGACGCGCGATGCGATCGGCGAGCGCAATCCCGTCTGGCGCGCCCGCACGGCGGCGGAGTCCGTGGAACTGCTGCTGACGGGCCGCTGCGGCGTGCTGATGCTCGACATGGGAGCCGTCTCGACGCAACCGGCCTCACTGGTTACGCAGATCGTGGACCAGTTCCCGGACGTGGTCGTGGTGGTCGCCGGGCGTCGCGACGACGAACCCCTGCTCGCGCAGCTCGTGAGCGACGGTCACGTCTACCGCTTCATGCACAAGCCGCTGTCGCCGAAACGCGCCGGCATGTTCCTCCAGGCGGCGATCCGCGCCCATGCAAGGCGGCGCGAAAGCCATGACCGCGCATTGCACCTGCCAGGCGTCGGCACGCTGCGCTCGCGCTTCGACCCGCGCAAGTGGCTGTTCGTCGGCGGCGGGCTGGCGCTGTTCGTCGCGGCGCTCGGCGCCGTGCTGGTGGCGCGTCACGAGGCCGACAATCTGCCTGCGCCTGCGCAGGTCGTGGCACGCCCTGCCGCCACACCCGCGCAAGGGCCGCGCGCGGACCCGGTACTCTCCCGCGCCCGCGCCGCACTCGCAGCCGGCCGGTACGAATCGCCGCCCGGCCGCAACGCGCTCGACTTGTATGCGGCGGTGTTGCTCGCTCGGCCTGGCAATGCCGAGGCGAGTGCCGGACTGGCGGCCACGGCCACCCTGCTCGTCGAGCGCGCGGAAACCGCCCTGGCTTCCGGCGACGCGCCAGAGGCGCGCCGCCTCGCGGAGCGGGTCCTGACGGTCAGCGCTGACCAACCGCGGGCGCGCGAGTTGCTGGCGCGCCTCGAGGCGCCCCCCGTGCCAGTGACAATCAAGGCGACGACCCCGCCGACGCCCGTGGGCACGTCGGCTCCGGCTGCCGAGCCGCCGCGACGACCCGCCCAGTCACCACGCAAGGCCCGGATCACGCGCGATCCACTCACGCCGCGGATCATCCCGCCCCCTCCTTCGCCGCCAACGACTGCCCAGGCCGGTCCGACTCGAAGTCATGGCGCACCGATCCCGTCCGGGCTTCCGGTCGCCGGCTACGTCGCGCAGGATCCGGTCGCGGCCGTGGAATCCGTGGACTCCGGCAACGGGCCCGCCATCCAGGCGCGCGACCTCGAGGCGCTCGTCACCCCTGAGCCCGTCTACCCGCCGGAGGCGTTCCGTCACCGGGTCGAGGGCTGGACCGAGGTCGAGTTCACCGTGGACGAGCGCGGCACCACCGGCGACATCGTGGTCGTCGCGGCCGAGCCCCGCGGTGTATTCGATGCCGCGGCCGTCGGGGCCGTGGCCGCGTGGCGCTACCGGCCTCGCGTCGTCCACGGCCAGCCCGTGGCCCAGCGCACGTCGGTGACCCTGCGCTTCAGCGTCGAGGATTGAGTGCGAGGTGCTTCGTGCCGAGCACGAACGCCACCACCGCCCACAGCGCCGCGAGCGCCGCGCCGCACCAGGCGATGCCGCTGAGCCCCAGCCCGAACGTCGCCTTGACGATCGCGTGCGCCGAAGCCGAGGTCGCATCGCCGCCGCGGTAGACGAAGGTGTCGATCAGGCTCTTGGCCTTGTAGCGTTCCTCGCGCGTCACCGAGGTGTAGAGCGTGTCGCGCGACGGCCGGGTGATCGAGTACTCGCCGACGCGGCGCACCACCATCACGGCGACCAGCACCGCGAAGCTCGGGAACAGCGCCAGCGCCGCGAAGCCGAGCATCATCAGCAGCGGGACGGAGACGATCAGCGCGCGGAACCCGAGCAAGCGGTACAGGCGCCCGAACACGAACAGCTGCATGACGAGCGAGCCGGCCTGCACCCAGAAGTCGATGCGGCTGAAGAAGGTGGTGCGCGCGTCGCGACTGTCGAACACCTCGGCGACCATCGCCTGCTGCTCGAGGTAGAGGAAGGTCGACACCCAGGTGAGCAGGAACACGAACAGGGCGATCAGCGCGAGGTAGGGCGAGCGCGCCACCTGGTGGAACGCGGCCAGCGCCGAGCCGCCGAGCTTCGCGTCGCGATCCTCGCCGGGCGCGGTGTTCTCGCCGTGGCGTCGGTGCCAGCGCAGGACCAGCAGCATGAACCCGAGGGAGCAGGCCAGCAGCGCCGCGGACACCAGCAGCAGGTTGATGGTGCCGATCGGCTCGGCGAGTTGCGCCCCCAGGAACGGTCCGAACAGGCCCCCGGTGCTGATGCCCGCCGCCACGAACCCGAACATCCGCCCGGCCTGCTCGCGGCTGAACACGTCGGCCATCAGGCTCCAGAACACCGCGACCACGAACAGCACGAACACGCTGACCCAGATGAAATAGGCGCGCGCGATCCAGGTATGGTCCTCCTGCAGGTTGAACCACGCGTAGAAGCCGAGGATGTTGGCCACGAAGAACAGGTACACCCAGGGCAGGAAGGCCGTCCGCCGGTAGCGCGAGGTGAGCCAGCCGTACACCGGCTGCACCAGCAGCATGCCCGCGAAGGTGCCCCAGAACAGCGCCGGCAGCGTCTGCACGCCCGAGGTGATGCCCATGGTCTCGCGGATGGGCCGCAGGATCGCGTAGGCGGAGAACATCGCGAACGCGGTGGCGAACGCTGCCAGCGCGCCGGCAAGCTCGTGGGGCCGGGCGTTGATCGCGCCGGCGAGACGGCGCTTCACTGCAGGACTCCAGCGGGCGCTGCCGCCAGGTCGAGCGTCATGCCGGGCGCGGCCACCTCGGCGCGCACACCCTGCCCGCGCAGCGCATCGCGCAGCCCTTGCGCGGCCGCGGCCTCCCCGTGCACCAGCCACACCGGCGGCCGCCCGGGGATCGCGGAGTGCCAGCGCAGGAGGTCCTGCTGGTCGCCGTGCGCCGAGAAGCCACCGAGCGTATGCACGCGCGCCGCGACCTTGACCGGCGAGCCGTGGATGCGTACCTGATCGCGCCCGTCCACGATCGCGCGTCCGAGCGTGCCCTGCGCCTGGAAGCCGCTGAAGATCACGTCGCACTCGGGCCGCGGGAGGTTGTGCTTGAGGTGGTGCACGATGCGTCCGCCGGTGCACATGCCGCTGCCTGCGATCACGATCGCCCCGTTGGCGATGCGGTTGATCGCCATGGACTCGTCCGCCGAGCGGCACAAGGTGAGGTTCGGCAGCGCCGGCAGCGCGTGGACGCGCGCGCGCCAGGCCTGCGCTTCCTCGTCGAAGAGCTCGGCGTGCTTCCAGTACACCTCGGAAGCCTCGATGGCCATGGGGCTGTCGAGGAATACCTGCCAGTCGTCGAGCTGCCAGTCGTCGAAGTGCATGGCGAGCTCGTAGAGTATTTCCTGGCTGCGGCCGACGGCGAACGCGGGGATCAGCACGTTGCCGCCGTCGCGGCGCGCGTCGCGCAGGATTCCGCCGAACTCCTCGAGGGTCGCCTCGCGCGAGCGGTGCAGGCGGTCGCCGTAGGTGCTCTCCATGAGCACGAGGTCGGCCGCGGGGCCCGCCTCGGGATCGCGCAGGATGGGCGAGTCGTACTGGCCGACGTCGCCGCTGAAGACGAGACGACGTTCGACGCCTTCCTCGCGCAGAGTGAGCCACACGCTCGCGGAGCCGAGGATGTGGCCCGCGTCCCGGAACACGAGATCGACGCCCGGCAGCACTTCGACGTGCTGCCCGTAGCGCACGGTGCGCATCAGCCGGATGGCCGCCATGGCGTCCTCGAGGGTGTAGAGGGCCTCCACCCGGCGCGCGTCGCCTGCCTGCTGGCGCTTGCGGTTAACGCGCTCGGCGTCGCGCTCCGACATGGCCGCACCGTCGGCGAGCAGGATCCGGGCGAGGTCGCGGCAGGCCGGGTTGGTGTACACGGGGCCGCGGAAGCCGCGCTTGCGCAGCAGCGGCAACCGGCCGCAGTGGTCGATGTGCGCGTGACTCAGCACCACGGCGTCCACCTGCGCGGCGTCGAACGGGAAAGGCGCGCGGTTGCGCTCGTGCGGGGCTGCGCCGCCCTGGATCATGCCGCAGTCGAGCAGCAGACGGCGACCGCCCACGATGAGGATGTGGCAACTGCCGGTGACCTCACCGGCCCCGCCGTAGAATTCGAGGTGCATGCGGATCGCCTCAGGCGATCCGCTGGCCTACGGTCGCCTCGGTGTCGGTGAGTGTCTCGCGTTCGCGCAGCAGCTTGACGCAGGCCTTGACGACCTGGGCATCGTACCGGCGACCCGCCTGCGATTGAAGCTCCTCGATGCAGGCGCCCACCGACAGCGGTGGGCGCTGCGGCCGCGGCGAGAGCATCGCCTCGGCGGCGTCCGCCACGGCGACGATGCGCGCCTCGAGCAGGATCGCCTCGCCCTTGAGCCCGCGCGGGTAGCCCGAGCCGTCGAGGCGCTCGTGATGCTGGCGCACCACCTCCGCCACCGGCCACGGGAAGTCGATGGCGCGCAGCAGCTCGTAGCCGCGATCGACGTGCGACTTGACGAGCTCGTATTCCACCGGCGCGAGCTGTCCCGGCCGCCACAGGATCTCGCGCGGGATGTGCAGCATCCCCGAGTCGACGAGCTGTCCCATGACGCGCAGGCCGCGCACCGTGTGGCCCGGCAGGCCGAGTGCAGTCCCTATTCCCGCGGCGAGTTCCGCCACGCGTCGCGCCCGGCCGGTCCGGCCCGCGTCCTGCGTCTCCGCGAGCGCGCCGAGCGACTCGACCACGCCGAGCATCACGCGCTCCATGTGGTCCATCGCGCTCAGGACCTCGGCATCGGAGCGGCGCCTTCGCAGCACCCGGACCAGCGCGTCGGCGATCCACGCCGCGTGCCGCCGGTCGTCCTCGTCGTAGGATTCCGGCTTCTCCGCCAGCAGCAGCACGCCCGCGACGCGGCCGCCGTCGATCAGCGGCGTGCACAGCTGCCGCCGCAACGTGCCCGGCAGGCCGGCCTGCCGCAGGCCGTCCGTGCCTTCGACCGTATCGCGCTCGACCGACTGCTGCACCGCGAGGCACTCGGCAAGCGCGGCCTTCGCGGGCGGCTCGCCGCGCCAGCGCCGCAGCAGCGCCAGGTCGGTGGCGGCAGCGGTGTCGCCGCCGCGGGCGGCGGCAAGCTCGAGGTGGCCCGCTTCGGGCAAGGCGAGGAACACGTAGCCGAGGGCGGCGCCGGCGAACTCACCCGCCGCGACCAGCGCCTGCTCCAGGATCTCGGCCTCGGTCATGAAATGCGCCTGCTGGACCAGGTCCAGCAGCGCGGCCTGGCACTGCTGTTCGCGGCGGGCGCGCTGCAGCAGCCGGCGATGCGCCGAGAGATCGCGCACGGTCACGACACGCAGGCCGGGCGCACCCTCGAGCGCCGAGCTGGAGACCTCCGCCTCGAGCGCACTGCCATCGGCACGCTGCCAGCGGCGTTCGCGAACATCGGGCAGCGCACCGCCGAGGGCGGCGCTGCGGACGGTCGCATCGGCCTCTGCCTCGAGCTCGAACTGCCGCAGGTTGGCCTCGGCGAGGCTCCCGGGCTCGAGGCCCAGCAACGTGCAGAAAGCCAGGTTGGCCTGCAGCAACCGTCCGTCGACGTCCACCACGCAGGTGGCGGCCGGCGAGCGGTGAAAAGACCGGGCGAGGAGCGCGGACTGCTCGCCGGCAGCGCGGCTCGCGCGCTCGGCCGCGACCTCGCGCGCCGAGGTGATCCAGCACGCCCGGCCGTCGTAGGACACCGAACGGAAATGCAGCTCGAGCTCGAGCGGCGGCCGCCCGGGCCGCGCGAGGCTCGCCTCGACCACGCCGGCCGGGTCATCGCCGGGCACGCCGGCCGGCAGCAGTTCGGCGATCGAGCGACCGCGCAGCGACTCGCGGGCCATGCCGAACAGCGCCGCGGCCGAATCGCTCGCGGCGCGGATCTCGTGCGTCTCCATGTCCGCGAGCCAGGTCGCCACGGGTTGAGCGGCAAAGGCCCGCTCCGCGTCGATGGCGGCGGCCTGCGCGCGAGCGCGACTGGCCTGCAGCTCGGCGAGGCGGGACTCGAGGGCGGAGATCCGGCCGAGTTCGTGGCGGCTCTCCCTCGTCGCTTCGCGCGCCTGCCCCAGCTCCTGCGCAAGCTTGCGTTCGCGGGCGTCCGCTTCGCGCAGACGTGCCTGCAGCAGTCCCATCGCCTCCGAATCGGCGCGGGTCGCTTCGCCGCGCTCGCGCGAGGCGTTCTCGGCCGCCTCGCGGGCGACGCGTTCGGCGATGGCGAGCTGCTGGTTGGCGGACTCCAGTTCCTGGAGCCGGCGCTCGAGTTCGACGAGGCGGCGGCGATCGGTCTCGCGGCGCTCGATCAGCTCGGGCACCAGCGCCGGCATGCGCACCGTCCCGGAGCCCTGCAGCTGCTCCTCGACGGCGCTCATCACGTCGTCGAGCTTCGAGCCCCTCGGGAAGAAGCGCACTGCGCCGACTTCCGCGGCGAACGCCTCGTACTTGGTGCCCTCGATGCGGAACGAGTGCAACAGCACCGGCACGTGCGCGAGCAGCGGGTCCTCGTGGACGCGACGGCAGAGCGCGAATCCATCGAGCTTGGGCAGCAGCACGTCGCTGATGAGGACGTGGGGCGCCTCGCGACGCGCCACCTCCAGGGCCTCGACGCCCGAATGCGCCGTCTGGACGCGCAGGCCGCGCGATTCCAGCATCGTCGTCAGGGTCGCGAGATCCTGTTCTCTTTCGTAGGCCAGGAGGACGGTCTTCATCGTCTTGCGCAGGCTCCCGTCCGCCCGGTCTTTCGTTCTGCGCGCGGCATGTCGCGCCTCGCCTCTGAGTGGTCGTCCGGCCGAAAGTACGCTCTGTGGACGCACAGACGCCAGCGCGGGGCGCGGACGGCGCGAGGTCCGTCACAGTTCGGCCCGCCGCCCTCCCCCACCGCGGCGGGCCGCGTGCGACTCAGGCAGGCCGCAGCTCCGCGGCCGAGGCAGGCAGGTGCCGGCGCAGCGCTTCGACCGGTCCGTGCACGAGGTCCTTGCGGATCTCGTAGACCACCCGCTCCCGCGCCGGACGCGACAGCTCGCTGCGCATCAGGCCGAGGAACGGCGGCCCGGCGACCACGATCAGCTCCTCGAACTCGCCCTTCTGCAGGGCGTCGTCGAGACGGCACGAGATGCGCCGGGCGAAGCGCACCGCCTCCTGCCAGCGCGGACCGTTCTCGCGTTCGATCGCGTGGCGGGCGCTGCCGACGCTCTCGTAGCTGCGGCCCGGCCGCTCGCTCGCGAGGTCGCGTGCGTGCAGGTGGGCAGCCGGGTCGGAGATCCGCCCGACCTCCTCCGGCCGCGCGTCCAGCGAGGGCGCATCGTAGAAAATGGCTTCCGCCTGGTCGGCGACGACGATTCGGATACGGCTCATGATGACCTCCCCTCGGTTGGGGTTCGGTTACAGGCTGCGCCGGGTCCCGCGGCGCCGCAATCCGTGAAAGAGGCAAGCCGCGGCTGACCGACCGATCGGTCAGTGCTAGCATGCCCCGATGAGCCGTCCTGCGCGTCGCATCCGCACGGCCGCCCGGCCCGCGCCGGGAGCCCGCCGCATCGAGACCGCCGCCCGGCGCCTGTTCGCCAACCGCGGCTACGCCGGCACCTCGATGGCCGAGATCGCGGCCGCCGCCGGCGTCAGCAAGGCCACCGTGTTCCACCACTACCGCAGCAAGCGCGCCCTGTACGAGGCGCTGGTTGGGGATGCCATGGCGGGCTTCCGCGAGCAGCTCGTGCCCCTGCTCGACGCCGGCGGCGACCTGCAGGGCAGCCTGCGGGAGTTCGCCGCCGCCCACGTCGACCGGCTCACGCGCATGCAGGGCACCATGCGGCTGATCGCCCGCGAGATGCTGAGCGGCACGACCGCCTCGGGCGAGCTGCTGAGCGGCAGCGGCATGTCGCAGAACTTCTCGCTGCTGGTGGACGCGCTGCGCCGCGGCCAGGTCCAGGGCACCGTGCGCGCCGACGTGGACCCGGGCCTCGCCGTGTTCCTGCTGCTGTGCGCCAACTGGTTCCTGTTCCAGACCGGGGCACTCACCCGCCGCAACCCGGACCTCGCAGTCACGGCCTCGACCGACACCTACGCCGCCGAACTCGCGCGGCTCCTGTACCACGGGCTCGCGCCGCAGGCCGGACCCACCCAACGGGAAACGCCATGAACCGCCAATCCGTCGCCGCCGCCTGCACCGTGCTCCTCGCCGTCACGCTCGCCGCGGGCTGCGGCAAGGGGGGTGACGAGGATTCCAAGGCCTTCGTTCGCAAGACGCCGGTCACGACCGCCGCCGCCGTCCGGCAGAGGGTGGACGCGGTCGAGACGACAGTCGGCCGGATCGAGGCCACGGCGGCGCCCGCCCTCGCTGCCGAAACCTCGGGTCGCGTGGTGCGCCTGAACGTGGACGGCGGCAGCACGGTCCGCAAGGGCCAGGTGCTCGCCGAGCTCGACGGCGAGCCGCAGCGGCTGGCCGTCGCCTCGGCACGTGCCAGCGTCGAGCGGCTCGAGGCGCTGCTCGCCAACCAGCAGCGCACGGTGAAGCGCTACCAGGAGCTGCGCTCCAAGGCGGTCTCCGAGAGCATGCTCGAGGAGGCGATGGCCCAGCAGAGCGCCCGCGAGGCCGAGCTCAACGACGCGCGCGCACGCCTTGCCGAGGCCCAATACCGCCTCGACCGGACGCGCATCAAGAGCCCGGTCGACGCGATCGTCGAGCGGCGGCTCATCTCGGTCGGAGACTTCGTCTCGCCCGGTACGCCCATCGTCACGATCGTGGGACGGGAAGGCATCCGCGCCGTGCTGCCCTTCCCCGAGCGCCTCTCCGGACAGCTCAGGCCCGGTCTCGACGTGACGCTCGAGCAGCCGGCCCGGCCGGGCGAGCCGGTCACCGGCAAGGTCACCGAGGTGCGCCCGATGGTCGGCACCAACAACCGCGCCGTCGAGGTGCTCGTCGACCTGCCGGGCGTCTCGGACTGGCCCGCCGGCGGCAGCGTCACGGCGAGGCTGGTGCTCGCCTCGCGCGAGGGCGTGGTCGTGCCGGCGGCAAGCGTGGTGCGGCGGCCGGCCGGCGACGTCGTGTACGTGCTCACCGGCGAGAAGGTAGCCGAGCGCAAGGTCACCGTGGGACTGCGCGACGTCGAACGCGCCGAGGTGCTGGCAGGCGTCGAGCCGGGCGAGACCGTGATCCTCGGCGGCGCCGGGTTCCTCACCGACGGCGCACTCGTCGCCGTGCGCGAGCCGGCGGAGGCGGACGCCGCACCATGAAGCTCGCGGAACTTTCGGTCCGCCGCCACGTGCTCGCCTTCATGGCGAGCGCCGTGTTCGTGCTGTTCGGGCTGGTGGCCTACCAGCGCATCGGCGTCGATCGCTTCCCGCGCGTCGAGTTCCCGGTGATCTCGATCACCACCGTGCTGCCGGGCGCCAATCCGGACGTCATCGACGCGAGCGTCACGAACATCATCGAGACGGCCGTCAACAGCGTGCCCGGCATCGACTTCATCCAGTCGCGCTCCAGCCCGAGCGTCTCGAACGTCGCCATCACCTTCAACCTGTCGAAGGACATCGACGTCGCGTTCTCCGAGGTGCAGGCCAAGGTCAACCAGGTGCTGCGCCAGCTGCCGGACGAGGCCGACCC
>Ga0209391_10000318_pt1 | contig 21752 bp, 9 predicted proteins | sample PPLLak3March2015_FD_187246 | JGI IMG/M metagenome (GOLD analysis project Ga0209391, IMG submission 187246) | Freshwater sediment microbial communities from Prairie Pothole Lake near Jamestown, North Dakota, USA - PPLs Lake P7 Core (1) Depth... | ecosystem: Environmental > Aquatic > Freshwater >...
AAAAATATGCCGCATGAAGTTTTTGCCAATCGGGGCGTGCAAGGCCGGCAGCATCCATCTCTTCAAATATTGCACGTGACACAGGAATTTCCATCAGCCAGTCATAATGCTGCTGAAGCGCTTCACCATCCAATTGCACATCCCTTAATGCTTCACCCTTTAGCCATCCCTCGTAAAGCGTGGCATGCGCGTAATCGCCAACGTTGGGCAGAAAAAAACCACGGGTAAAATCTCCATCCATACTTAGCCACCATTCATCTTCATCCCGGTCTTTTTCGCACAACACAAATCCGCAGGTCCACAAGTTGGTTACCAGTTGATTCATTTGTGCAAATAATTCAGCAGCCACAGCACCCAATTCGGCACTGCTCTGCATAGCCATGGTGCGGCTTCTTACTTTCTCAAGAGCCGCTTCAATCTTCGCTTCCTTTGCCTGTGCTTCTGCGTTTTTAAGATCGAGATACCTGCGGAAGGTTAGTGCAATGATTGACCTGAAACGTTGCAGGATGTTTTTCTCTGCATCAGAGTAAGGCTGATCTGACCAGGAATAAAATAACCCGTCCATAAAAGAAAAATAATACCCGTACTCCGTAATTCCGGCATTGGCCTTGTGGATTCCGTCTTTTGCAGACTGATAGAACTGATGGTTGTAGTATGAGATTAAATCGTCGCCAGACAATACCTGTTCGAAATCAACCTGCTTTTTCCATTCATCATATTGTAAAATCAAGGCAGGGTGATCAAGCATGCTTCGCCTGGTAGTCAAAGCATTTATTCTTCCATCAGCAGCCTGTGTAGCAGCATATACTTGCGCATCTGTGGAGCCTTCTGTTAGCAGGCCCACACCGCTTCGGATTGAATATATACCAAGTTTCTTCAGTTCTTCAAAAGCGGCTGAAGAAGTTTCCGAGATATCATGGCTGTCATGCATGGCTAAGGCTTTGCTCCTGACCCGTTCCAATGCAGCTTCAATTTGGGCCTCCCTGGTTTGGGCTTCGGCTTTTTGAATGTCCCGAAATCGTTGGTAAGCGAGGGAAAAGACCTGATGAAAACGCTTGAACAAATTCAGAATACCTTCATCCATCGCCTGGTATAGTGACAACCCCAGCCCACCTTCGCCAATAGAAAGGAAGGAGTAACTTACCTCTGAAGTTTGATCCAAAAGCGGATCTGGAAAATGATTCTCTTCTTTTCGGTGTGAGCGAAATACTTCCAATGCTTCACCCACCAGACTTCCAATAAAATGCCCATCACGAGAGGCCAGCATCTCCCTTACCATCTCCTGCTCCACCGGGCTTTTATGGTATTCAGTGTCTTCAATCGTGGTTTCATCATACGCTGGAAAATACTGATAGCAGAGGTATTGGCCGATATTCTCGTCTATGATGGCCGTTTGCACATTTCTGATTTTGGCTACGCCAAATTGTTGCAATTGATTGGAAATGATGCGACAGACATCGAGCATATCCTCAGGTTTTTTCATGCCCATGGCCACGGCCCTCACCCTTTCAAGAGACGCTTCGATCTCCAACTCAATCGTCCTGCTTTTTACCGCTTCCTGCAGCTTTACATTTTCCGCCTTAAGTGCATCAACTGAAAAAGCTTCACCTTCCAATGCTTTCATGTCTGGATAAGAACCATGCTGATGCAAGGCAATCCAGCCGGTTTCGGTTTTCTCTAAAAGGGATGACATTCTAAAAGGGGCATAGAATTTCCACTCACCCTCTATTTTCACATAGAGATCAGTGAATTCATTCACCATCATGTATTCACCATAAGGGATCACCTCAATCTCCCGGTTACGGATCTCTGCTGTCCCCAGCATCTGATCCAGGATCCTCCCGGTATAATCAATAATTTCCTGCTTACTATTCCATATCTCCTCCTTCGTACCACCTATATTCCGATAATCATCGCGAATAAAAGTTGCCCAGGTTTCTATATCACCTTTGAGATAAGTAGACCAATAGGTATCAAGCCATTGAGCTAATTCTTTTTTCAGTTCCGGAGTTACTGTCATCTGATATTTTTATTGATGGGTACTGCTTTTTACAATATCATTTTTTGTTTGAACCTTGATCCGCCGGCATTTCATTTTGGCGGACAAGTTTCTGAGATTCCAGGATTAATATGATTGTTTAAAATCCTCTAATCCATCCTCTCAATCCATCCAATCCTCAGAATCCTGCTCATTAAACTTTGCTAAAAGATACGGGAAATAGCATAGTATCTGCAGTTCTGAATGTAGAATATTATTAGACGTTCGGGCAGAAAAAAACTATATTTATAACTGTCGGATCTAACCGATTTTCCCATGATATCAAACCCCACTTCAAATCCACAAAACATTCGGCATAAGCCTTGGGTGAAGGTTACGCATTGGATCATAACCCTGAGTTTCCTGGCACTGACCCTGAGCGGATTTATCATACTCATGTGTCACCCTCGTCTCTACTGGGGAGAAGCTGGCAATGATCTTACTCCGGCATTATTTGAACTGCCCGTTAGTCGCAATTACAAACACGGCGGATGGGAAAATACCACAGCCTTTTTTGACAAGGCTGGTTCGCCGGTTAGTGCAAGTCGCACCTACGAAATTTTCAATCAGAATGGTTGGGGACGTAGTTTACATTTCCTTTCGGCATGGTTCCTTGTTATTACGGGCTTGATTTATTTGTTGATGGGAATTTTTACCGGCCATTTTCGAAAACAACTTTGGCCAGGGCCTGGTGAGTTCTCGGCAAAATTGGTAAGGCTTGACCTCATCAACCATTTTAGTAAGAAGTTCCCAAGTTCAACGAGCGTATCCAAATATGGTCTCCTTCAGAAAATGACCTATCTAAAGGTTATATTTTTCCTTTTACCATTGGTAGCCATGACGGGCATGACTATGTCTCCTGCCATAACTGCTGCATATCCTTTCCTGTTAAAAATATTTTTCGGTGCACAATCCGCAAGGACCATACATTTCTTTGCATCCTTTGCTTTGGTACTTTTCCTGATCATACATGTAGTGATGGTGATCCGGTCTGGATTCAAACAACAAATGCGTTCCATGACAATCGGTAAATAACATGAAAAAGAAAACGATCCTAACCAGGCGCGAATTGATCATTTCCAGCTTAACAACCATCGGTGGATTGATGCTGCCCGGATGCGGTAAAAAACTACCGCCCACTTATGGCAATATTTTGCGTATGGGAGATAACTTCACCTACGTTGCACAGCGGGCTCTTTTACCCGGGCAATCCATGGCGAAGGAATATCAACAAGGTGATATTTCTTCTTTCCCTGCTACCGGAACCACCAATCCGGCAAATAAATCAAATAAGTATTACAGCGAAGCATGGGATCGTTTTCACCATAATGAATTTGCCAACTGGGGTTTGTCAGTTGAAGGTCGTGTTGCCAGGCCAAAATCATATTCACTCGCAGATCTGCAAAATTTTCCTTCCCGTACGCAGATCACACGGCATACCTGTGAAGAAGGCTGGACCGCCATTGCGGAATGGACCGGCGTGCCTGTTGGCAAAGTATTGGAACACGCGGGTATCCTGCCATCTGCACGCTATGTGAACTTTTATGCCTACGATGGATTCATGGAATGCATTGATATGCTCGATGCTTTTCATCCGCAAACGATCCTGGCCTATGGTATGAACGGGAAAAATCTTCCGATACCACATGGTGCACCGGTAAGATTGAGGGTGGAGAAACAGGTTGGGTATAAAAGCGTAAAATATTTACAGCGGATTGTTGTTACGGATGAATTTGTTGATGTGGGCGATACGGGATGGTCATGGTATGTGGGGATGTGATGGGAAGTGCGAGGTAAGATGTGCGAATTGCGAAGTAAATCGCCTGTTTCAATATAATTTTTTGTATGAACCATGATTTCTAAGATTTTAGTGATTATGATGATCTTTAAAAATCATAAATTCATCCTGCCAATTTATCCAATCCTCAGAATCCTGCTCATTTCATGCGTTGATGGGTAAAGTGATGATAAATTCTGCTCCTTCGCCAGGTTTATTTCTTATATCTATTTTGCCCTGGTGTGCTTTGATGATATCATAGGACAAGGATAAACCCAGGCCGGTTCCCTGCCCGGTTGGTTTGGTAGTGAAAAAAGGTTGAAATATCTTATCCAGGACTTTTTGCGGGATGCCGCCACCATTATCCTGCACGATAATTTCAATTTTATCAATATGCTTTTTTGTTCTTATTACTAAAGTGGGCTCGTAAGAACTGCCCGCCTTCGCTAAGGCTTCGGCGGACTCGCCCGCTATAGCTTTAGCGTGAGCGGACAATGCATAAAAAGCATTATTGAAGAGGTTTATCAAAACCTTACCGATATCCTGCGGAACAATATTGATATTTCCAATGGAGGGATCAAATTCAGTATTCAATGTGGCATTAAAAGATTTGTCTTTTGCACGATAGCCTTGATAAGCCAGTTTCAAATAGTCCTCAGCGAGGGCATTTATATTTTTCGGTTCTTTTACACCGCTGCTGCTTTGGCTGTGCTGCAGCATCCCTTTTACAATAGCATCAGCCCGCTTTCCATGGTGGCTGATTTTCTCTTCATTGTCTTTTATATTATTTGATATGTAGATGGCATCGTCAATGTTCCCGGATTTTAATTCGGATTTCATTTCTTCTATCAATTCTTTATTTACTTCCGAAAAATTATTGACGAAATTCAAAGGGTTTTGAATTTCATGTGCAATACCTGCCGCCAGTTCCCCAAGTGAAGCCATTTTTTCCGATTGAATGAGTTGGGATTGAGTGGATTTTAAATGGGTAAGTGTGTTTTCTAAAATTTTGTTTGCTTTTTGTTTTTGCCGGTTGTTGCGAAAAAGGATTGTGGCAATAACTAAAAATATGCCCGATCCCGCTAACAGCGAATACTGCTTCTGCCTGTTTTGAATGGCAATGCTTTTGAGCTCTGAAGCCCGCTGCTGTTCCTGTTTATCCAATATTATCCTTTGCAGATCCCGGAATCTTTTGGCACCTATTAAACTATCCCTTTCAATATTGGCGTTGGCTAAATATTTATAAGCGCTATCATATCTTTTGTCTTCTTTGAACAGTTCACTTAGCAAAATTGATCCATCAAAGATCACCTTTCTAAAAGAAACTATTTTAGCTGTATGGATGGCATTATTGGCATATAACGTTGCGGAATCCGGATTATTCAATTCATGATACAGTTGTGCTATAAACAGGTTATTCATGGCAAGATTTCTCAAATCATTATCAATGTAAGCTTCAATGATCCCTTTTTTATAATACTCAAGCGCCTTAACTTTATTCCCTTTTAGCCTGTAAGCATTTCCCATCCGAAACATAATTTCAGGTCGGGTATAGTTGACTCTGTCATTTGTTAATTTAGAACCTTCATATGAAATTGTTTGGTAATGTAATGCGGAGTCAGGCATTTTCATCAGCTCATACACGTTTCCAATATTTGACACTTCATTGTGGAACATGCCGGTATCTCCTAATATTTCAAAAAAGTTTTTCGATAAAAAATAATACTCATTGGCTTTTTTATAGTCTTCCAATTCCATATATACATTTCCAATCCGGTTTAATGCAAATGCCACATTAGAGGTATCCTTATTTTTTTCACTTATTTCCAATGCCTCGAATTGAAACTGAAGCGATTCCGGTATTTTTCCTGCTTCGAGAATCGTAGCCCCTTTAAGGGATAACATATGGGCTTTTATGAATAAATTATTTAATTTATCTGCCAAATCAATGGCCACATCGGAATATAAAAGCGAAGAGTCGATATTAGAAAATCGAAATCCATAGGCAAGTTGATAAAATAATTGCAGCCTGGCTGAATCATTTTTTTCGGTCAATAGTTGCTCCTTTAATGCGCTAATCTGTTCCGGCGTATTTTGGCTAAAAGAGTTTAATTGCAATACAAAAGAGAGCAGGAAAAAAACAATTACTTTTTTCATTTAATTAAATTAAAAGGTAAAGTAATAATAAATTCACTGCCTTCACCTTCCCGAGTCTCTACTTTTAACTCTCCGCCATGTGCTTTCACAATATCATAAGCCAAACTTAAGCCCAACCCAGTACCTTGGCCGGTGGGCTTTGTAGTGAAAAAAGGCTGGAATATCTTTTCTTTGATGCTTTCTGCTATTCCGATACCATTATCCCTGACGGCAATTCTTACTTTGTCACCTTCTTTCTTTGTAATAACAGAAATTGCTGGCGAATAAACTTCACCTATTTTCTTACTTCGTTCATTTAATGCATAAAAAGCATTATTTATCAAATTGAGTAATACTCTGCCGATATCCTGAGGTATAATATTGATGCTTGCAATACTTTCATCGAAATCAGTTTTAATGGTGGCATTGAATGATTTGTCTTTTGCCTTTAAACCATGATATACCAATCGTAGATATTCATCAGCTAAAGCATTGATATCAGTCGGTTCATTTATCCCGCTGCCACTATTGGAATGCTGCAGCATTCCTTTAACAATGGCATCGGCACGTTTGCCATGATGGTTTATTTTATGCTCATTTTCTTTAATGTCGCTGAGAATTAATTTTGCTTCAGCAATATTTCCTTTGTCAATTTCCTGGCCAGCTTCATCTAACAATTCTGTATTAACATCGGAAAAATTATTAACGAAATTCAATGGGTTCTGGATCTCATGAGCAATACCAGCTGTGAGTTCGCCAAGGCTGGCCATTTTTTCTGATTGGATAAGCTGTTGCTGGGTTAATTTCAATTCGTGCAATGTATTTTCAACTTTCGTCTTTTGATCTTGCAGGTTTACATTGGCTTTTTGTTTTTGCCTGTTATTCCTGTAAAGCAGAAAAGCTATAATACCCAAAATCATCAACCCGGTAATTAAACCATAGAACTTCAATTTATTTTGATATTCAATTTTCTCTTTTTTCAATTGCTCTATACGTGATTGCTCTCTTGCCATTACACCCTGTACCTGCTTGATTTTATTACTGCTGTAAAGCGAGTCTTTGATTGAAACTGCCAGCTGAAGATATTTATATGCACTATCTGGTTTGTATGTTTTATGGAAGGTTAATGAAAGATATTCATAGGCTCTTTGTAATTGATCTTTAAATCCTATAGCTGCAGAAATTTCAATTGCCTTAAGTGCATAATAATTTGAACTGTCGTATTGATTTTTTTCTAAAAAAATCTGGGAGAGATCATTCAGTGTCCAAACCTTCCCCAAAACATTCTTTGCAGTATTATAGCCAAGGGATTCTCTGGCGTATATTAGTGCCGAGTCGTACTGCTTATTAGCGATAAAACTTTCTGCGACAGTACCCGTTATCATAGCCAGTGCTTTTATATCACCTGATTGCCTTGCGTAATTCAGCCCCATGCGGCCATATAGCAGTGCAGAATCCGGATATTTTATTTGTGCATAGGATGTTGAAATATTATTGGCAATACCGGAAAGCGTTACTGCATCATCAAACTTTTTTGCAATCAGCAATGCTTTTTTATTATATTCAATATCTTTCCCAATGTCTCCTGCGTAATAATAAGCATTTCCTAATTTGTTGTAAGCAGCGATGATCTTTGTTGTGTCTTTTTGTTGTTCAGCCCGGTTGGTAATTTCCAAAGTAGAAGCAAGGGCTGTAGCATAATCTCCCGTTTTCGCCAATTGATCATTTATGCTTAGTTGAATGTAGTCCAGGCTCCGGGTGTCATTTACTGATTTCAGGAAACTAATAATGGCTGCTGATTTTTGAACAAAAGATGTATCGCTCTTTAGTTTATCCAGATAATCGGTAAGGTAGTATAACTTGTCCTTATCTGTTTTGGCTGATTCATACTGATACATCACGCTATCGGGTATTGCCTGCCCGGCGGCCACACCAAAGATGCCAGCAGATAAAATTAATAAAATAAAGTACTGGCGCAAATTAAGCATTGGTTATTGGTATTTGAATAATGAATGTTGATCCTTCACGCTCTGTTGAGTCCACTCTCAATTCCCCGCCATGTGCCTTTACAATATCATAGCTCAAACTCAACCCTAAACCTGTGCCTTGTCCTGTTGGTTTGGTAGTAAAGAAAGGCTGAAATATTTTATCCATTACTTTTTGCGTTATGCCATTGCCGTTATCTTTTACAATTATCAAAACTTTGTTACCGTCTTTCTTCGTGCTTACTTCAACAATTGGTTCATATCCTGCAATGTTTTGTTTACTCTTTTCAGTCACCACATAAAAAGCATTATTGATTAAATTCAATAACACCCTGCCAATATCCTGCGGAATAATATTTATATTTCCAATGGCTGGATCAAACTCCGTTTTCAGTGTGGCATTAAAGTTTTTGTCTTTAGCACGCAGGCCGTGATATGCCAGTCGCAAATATTCATCAGTCAGTGCATTAATATCTGTAGGTTCTTTTGCACCACTGTTGCTCTGGCTGTGCTGCAACATCCCTTTTACTATACCGTCCGCTCTTTTGCCATGATGGTTTATTTTTTCTTCATTGCTGATGATATCATCTGCAATGGCATGTACTTCATCCAGGTTTCCTTTTCTGATTTCATCTTTTAGCTCAACCAGTAATTCTTTATTTAGCTCTGAAAAATTATTGACGAAGTTTAACGGGTTTTGAATTTCATGGGCAATGCCTGCCGTAAGTTCACCCAGGCTGGCCATTTTTTCTGATTGAATCAATTGTTTTTGCGTAGAAGTGAGCTTATTCAGCGAGGCCTGTAATTCACTTGTCCTTTGGGCTACTTGTTGTTCCAGTTTTAGATTGGCCGCTCTTGTGGCCTTGGTTCGCCACCTGATGAGGGCCCAAATGCCAGCCAAAAAGGCCAACACTATCAGACCCTTAAACAACATGGTTTGATAATACATGGGTTCTATCTCAAACACATAAACTGCCGGCATGGTTGCCCAAACCCCATCGTTATTGCTACCTAACACTTCAAAACGATATTCTCCTGGTCCCAGGCCGGTATAAAATGCCCTCTGCTCTCCCTTCGACACAATCCAATCCTTGTCGTAGCCAATCAGGCGGAATTTAATGCTGTTCTTTTCCGGAGCAGTATAACTCAATACGCTGTAATCGAAAATATAGCGGTGGTTACCCGGCGGAATTTTTTGTTCGATGCTTAACGGATATGCCAGGTCATCTACCAATAATTGCCGGATACTCAATTGTGGAGGGATGTTATTTCGGGTGATTTTTTGGGGGTCGATCTCTACCAGGCCGCCGATACTTAAAACCATGATCCTCCCATCACTTGCGACTATAGAATGACGTGCGCCCACACATTGGCGGTTATACATACCATCACCTTCATCAAAAATGCGCCAGTTGATTTTGATAGTAGCAGGATTATCTAAATAAGCATCCAACTCCGATTTTTTTACCCGGATAATCCCAATGTTCGAAGGCAGCCACCAATTCCCTTCCCGGTCTGGTAAAATTTTAAACAAAGACAATTCCGTTAAGCCAGCTTCAGCGCCAATGGATTGTTTTTTATTTCCCCTTATCCTCACCAGCCCTTTTCCGGAAGCCACCCAAATGGTTTGCTCATTTTCCTGATACATATCAAATGCCTGAATACCCTTAGTAGAGTCAAACAATTCCTGTTGCTCCACTTTGCCATTGGGGAATAAATAATATATCCCTGTACGATAGGTGCTTACAACCCAGGTAGAATCGGATCGTTGAAAAAAATTGCTTATATAAACATCCCGAAAATTAAAACCAGGGAAAGTCAAATATTCAAATTTACCACCATCGTTTATAAAGCCTATACCCTTAAAAGCAATTGCAAAATATATTTTACCATCGATGCCCTTACAAGCATATCGCACCTGCCCATCTACCGGGATCTTTTTTTCCTCTTTGCTATTGAATTTAAAAATAGCCCCTTCCGAGCAAATCCATTGAGTGCCTTCATTATCCGTATATGCATATAAAATATTTCTCGTCTGGCTGAAAAGGTTTTTGTCACGGAGCGGAAACGGATTAATCAACCCCTTGTCCAATCTATATAATTTGCTATTGGAGCCTATTACCAAAAATTGGTCCTCGCCTGTTTGGCAAATAGCACTCACCCGGTTATTTTCAATACCTTCTGCTTCTGCATAGTTGATCAGGCTTGTTGGAGAGATTTTGAACAAGCCTCTGTCTGTCGACAGCCAAATATTATCTTCCCGGTCAATGTTGATATTGTTTAGAGTCTGAATCTTCAAATTGGTTTGTGGGAACGTATAGAACTGATCTTCGCCTGCTGGCAAGTAAGCCAGGCCATTTCCTGTAGAAAGCCAGATACCTCCTTTTCTATCTTCTGCAATATGCCCAAAGGAAGGATTGCTTTGAATAATGCGGGCCCATTTCATCCCCGGATAAGGAACGATCGTAAGGCCATTCCATATGTAGAGGCCATACTCAGTTGTAATCCAGGTTCTGTTTTTACTATCCCGAAAAAAATTGGCGAAGGTCATGTCTTCGGTAATGCCCATATTAGCACCTAATGCCAGCAAGCCCCTGCCGGGATCATTATAATGAATCACTTTATTGCGAACAGTCCAGCGAACCAGGCTGGTATCTTTAAGGTTGCCACGTGTTGCCCAGTAATTTAAAAAGTCCTTCTGGGGTACTTCTTTGTATTGATGGGTGGTTGGATTAAAAATAATCAGAGGATTGCTTGTGTCAGCTCCTGATTGGGAAATCAACAATTCTCCTTTGGCTGTTCTCCCCCTGTAAAAAAGGTTTGTATTTCCTTCTAAATAGCTTTTGAATACCCCATTTTTAAATGAGAGCAGCCCACTACTGGCGGTAGGAAACCACATGGTACTATCCGCTGTTTCCGTAAAGAGGCCATTGCTGTTTTCCGCCTTGATCAGGGGAGTATTTTTCGAATTAAAGGTTTCAAATTTTTTTCCGTCATAGCGGATAAAACCCGAATAACTGCTCATCCACAAATAGCCGTCCCTTGCCTGGAATGTATTGAAAATAAAATCTGTAGTCATGCCCTGATGGGCATCGATCTTTTCAACCTTGTAACGCGCAAATGGGTTTTGTGCATATAAAGAAAAAGCAAAACCAATAAATAATGTACAAGCGATTAATTTTTTCATGCTGTATGATTCAATAAGCTGATACAAAATGTTGAGCCAGATCCCATTTCAGAATTTACTTTTATGTCACCGCTATGTGCTTTCACAATATCATAACTCAAACTCAATCCTAAACCTGTTCCCTGGCCGGTGGGCTGAAAACAAGTGCGAGGTACGAAGTGCGAGGTGCGAAGTAAAACAGCCCGTCTCAAAATAGATGTTTTCATGCGTTGATTGGTAAGGTGATGATAAATTCAGCTCCTGCGCCGGGTGTATTCCGAATATTGATTTTGCCCTGATGGGCTTTAATGATATCATAGGATAATGATAAACCCAAACCAGTTCCCTGTCCGGTTGGCTTTGTAGTGAAAAAAGGCTGGAACACTTTATCCAGTACTTTTTCCGGGATGCCGTTTCCATTATCTGCAACGTGTATTTCCAGTTCACCATTTGCTTTTTTTGTACTTACCGAAACAGCTGGCTCATAGCCAAGCACCTGCTTTTTAATTCGTTCATTTACGGCATAAAAAGCATTGTTTATCAAATTGAGCAATACCCTGCCAATATCCTGCGGAACAATGTTGATGTTGCCGAGAGTCGGATCAAAATCAGTTTTCAATATGGCATTAAAATTCTTGTCCTTAGCCCGTAACCCATGATAGGCGAGTCGTAAGTATTCATCAACCAGGGCATTGATATCGGTGGGTTCCTTTACACCACTGCTGCTCTGGCTGTGCTGAAGCATTCCCTTTACAATAGCATCGGCTCGTTTGCCGTGATGGTTGATCTTTTCGAGGTTTTGGATCACATCATCAGCTATAGCGCTGGCCTCCACACTACTTCCTGCTGCAAGCTCCTCTTTCATTTCGACCAATAGTTCTTTGCTCACTTCGGAGAAGTTATTCACGAAGTTTAACGGGTTCTGTATCTCATGTGCAATGCCTGCGGTGAGTTCTCCAAGCGATGCCATCTTTTCCGACTGTATCAGTTGGGCCTGCGTGGATTTCAATTCCTGTAAGGCGGCATCAGCTTTTTCTTTCTGCAGATCAGTTTCGGCTTTTTGTTGTTGCAACAGGTTGAAAGCTTTTTGCTTCTGCCGGTTATTTCTATAGATCAGAAAAATGATTGCAATGGCCACAGCCATACCGGCAATCAACATATACATCCTTCTTTTATTTTCGGCTTCTGTCCGCTCCTTTTCTTCATTTTGCAAGCGGACCTGTTCATCCAGGGTTAACCGCTGAAACGCTGCAAGCCTTTTCAGTTTAACAGCCACAATACTATCCTTTACCGTTAGTGCAAGTTGCAGGTATTTGTTTGTACTGTCGGCGTTGTTTTTCAACGAAAAAGCCATGGCTAAATGCTGATAGGCGATACCGAGGTTTATATCATTTGCTACAAAAGAAGTAACAGCCCCCAGTGATTTAATAATCGGAATGTTTTTGGTGGCATAATAAAGTACAGAATCGGCATTGCTTTTTGACTGATAATAATTGATCAGGCGTTCGTAGGTGGCAGCCAAAACTGTAAAATTTCCTTCTTGTATAGAATATTGCAGCGACTTTCTATAATAGGATACTGCCAATGTATCATTTCCTTTTTGCCAGTAAATATCCCCCATGACAGACCAGATATAGGCAAGGTATTTGGTTATACCTCCACGGGTTCCATATTTTTCACCTTCTACCGCATAAACCAATGCAGAATCGGGCTGATTCAACATCAGGTAATTGGTGGCAAGGACCATATCGCCAACAGTAACCCGGAAATCATTGCCGATTTCCATTCCAATCCTGCGTCCTTCCATGAAATATTTCAGGCTCTCTGAACTCCCTGTCTGCAGTTTCAGGTGACCATACATGTGGTTAAGCATGGATAAAGTGATCTCCCGATTTTTGCCAGGCGTGTTGAATGGTGTAAGTTCCCAGGTGTCTTCCTCTTTACTTTCAGTTGCAATTTGCATGGCTTCTGAAAGGTTAGCCAGGGCTTCACTGAAACGGCCGAGGTAAATTTGCTGATAGGCCATTTGACCTTGTAAGTAGGCTTCCTCGATCCTGCGGTTATATTTTTTTGCGATGTCATATCGAAGCTTTGCATAATGCAAAGCTGAATCACGATTGGTTTCTTCATAAAATGTGTAGATCGACCTGGAGACTTTAAATTTTACTGAATCATTCTGAGCTTGCTCAAAAGCGATTGCTAAGCTATCAGGAAGCAATTGCTGAGACTTGGATTCAAAATGAATCAATACAAACAAAAGTATAATGATGATGTACCTCATATTAGATCATTTGTCTGAACCATGATCCGCCGCCATTTCTTTATGGCGGACAGGTTTCTGGGATTTTAGGGAATTGTGGGAATATTGTTTTTCCCCTTAACCATTTAATCCCCCCAAACCCGCCTGCCGAAGCGTGCGGCGTGCAGGCCTGCCCGACGAAGTGAAACGGCGGCGGATCCCCGTTCAGACAATTGGTAAATGTATAATAAACTCACTCCCTTTCCCCTCCTTGGTCTCTACCCTCAACTCACCACCATGTGCCTTTACAATATCATAACTTAAACTCAAACCCAAGCCTGTTCCTTGTCCCGTAGGTTTAGTTGTAAAGAATGGTTGAAATATTTTATCCAGTATTTTTTGCGGTATCCCATTGCCATTATCTTTCACAGAAATTATGACTTTGTCACCAGACTTTCTTGTACTAACTGAAACAGTCGGTTCAAAATGCTCCGATTGCTGTTGCTTCTTTTCTTCTACCGCATAAAAAGCATTATTAATGAGGTTCAGCATCACCCTGCCAATATCCTGGGGAATGATATCGATCTTTCCAACAGAAGGATCAAAATCTGTTTTCAATGTGGCATTAAAAGTTTTATCCTTAGCCCTGAAACCATGATAGGCCAGTCGTAAATATTCTTCTGCCAATGCATTGATATCCGTTGGTTGCTTTTCGCCGATGGTAGTACGGCTATGCTGCAGCATCCCTTTCACAATGGCGTCAGCACGCTTGCCATGTAAGTTTATTTTTTCGAGGTTATTGCGAATATCAGCAACGATGTTCTTTACTTCATCGCTGTTCCCTTTGTCCATTTCTTCCTGCATTTCTTCAATCAGCTCATTGCTCAACTCAGAAAAATTATTGACAAAGTTCAATGGGTTTTGAATTTCATGTGCTATGCCGGCGGTAAGTTCACCAAGGCTCGCCATTTTTTCTGATTGGATGAGTTGGGATTGGGCTTGTTTTAAATTGGTGAGAGTAGTTTCTAAGATTTTGTTTGCGTTTTGCTTCTGACGATTGTTGCGATAAAGAATGATAGCTATTAATGAAAACACAGTAAGTCCACCTAACAGCAAGCCGGTACGTATTTTATTCTTATAGGCAACACTTTCCTGGGCGGTTTTCTCTAATTGCATCTGCTCTTCAAAACCGATATTCTGAAACTCCATTAGTTTTTCAGTCCTCACTTTATTTAGACTATCTGCCATTTTTTTTGAAATAGATAAATAGGTTAAGGCGCTGTCTGGATTTCCTTTTCGTTTGAAAGCAGTTGAAATAAGCTCAGCAGAGGAGGCTATCTGCGCACCTGATTTTAAACCGGAGGACATTCTAAAACCTGCTTTTGCATAATAAAGCATGGAGTCGGTTTGTGCTATACCCTCGTAAAGTTGAGCCAATGCAATATTTGCCGCTATCTCACTTGTTACGTTGTTTTGTTCCCTGCTTACAATTATTGATCTCCAGTAGTAATACTTTGCCGAATCAAGTTGGTTTTGTTTTGAATAAATATCGCCCATTGTCTTTAACATAATGCCCTGGTAAGTCTTATTGCCAGAACTATTGGAAAACTTAATGGCATTTTCTGCATAGAGCATTGCAGAATCAAGCTGATTCAACTCAAAATAAATGGCGCCAATATTCATACTGGCGTGTAAAAAACTGTGTTTCTCTTTATTTTCTTCTGTAATCCTGATAACTTCTTTATAACTCGAAATAGCTTTTTCAGGATTACCTGCTTGCCTGTAGGTATTTCCTAAATTATGAAAGACGCCACCTATTAAAATTAGACGCCCTTCATGGGGATTATGCCAACCTGTCTTTAAATTCGCCGGGAAAAAGAAACTTTCTTCACTCTTCTCATCTTTCAAGATAGACATTGACTCATTTAGCAATTTAAAAGACAATGACAGGTTCCCTTGCTTTTGTAATAGGTAAGCTTTATTTATTAAGATGTATGCTGTCCAAAGTGGTTGCTTAATTTCTTTGGATTTTGCCAATGCCAAATCCGTAAAGAACATAGCACTATCCCTGTTACTTTCTGCGTAGTAGAGGTATAGGCCATTCAGAAGTTCCATTCGCACACTATCATTTTCTGCCGTCTTCAATGCATGATGCAGGCTATCCAATTTTTGAATCGATTGTGATTTTGCACAGAGAGGAAGCAAAAGCAACAGGTATATTTTTAGCGATAACTTCATTTTGCTTGTTTAATTAATTGGCAATTGAATAATAAAATTACTACCCTCACCCTCCTTCGTCTCCACCTTCAACTCTCCGCCATGTGCTTTTACAATATCATAGCTTAATGATAAACCCAAGCCTGTTCCAAGTCCGGTAGGCTTAGTAGTAAAAAAAGGTTGAAATATTTTATCCAATACTTTTTGAGAGATGCCATTCCCATTATCGCGGACCTCAATTTGAACTTTATCAATTAATTTTTTGGTACTTATAATAACTACAGGTTCAAATCCTTCTATCTCCCGTTTTTGTTTTTCGGATACTGCATAAAAAGCATTGTTGATCAGGTTTAATAATACCCTGCCAATATCCTGGGGAATAATATTTATGTTACCAATGGAAGCATCATATTCCGTTTTCAATATGACATTGAAATTCTTATCCTTTGCACGTAAACCGTGATAAGCCAGTCGTAAATATTCTTCTGCCAATGCATTGATATCTGTTGGTTGCTTTTCGCCGCTGGTAGTGCGACTGTGCTGCAGCATGCCTTTTACAATCGCATCGGCACGCTTGCCATGCAGGTTTATTTTTTCGAGGTTACTGCGAATATCCGCAACGATGTTCTTTACTTCATCGCTGTTTCCCTTGTCCATTTCTTCCTGCATTTCTTCGATCAGCTCATTGCTCAACTCAGAAAAATTATTTACAAAGTTCAATGGGTTTTGAATTTCATGCGCGATGCCGGCGGTGAGTTCTCCCAGTGATGCCATCTTTTCCGCCTGCACCAATTGCGACTGGGCTGCTTTCAAATCTGTCAATGCAAGTTCCGCCCTTTGCTTTTCTTCTTTGAGCTTTTGCAAATCAATACGGGCTTTGGTAAGATCCTTAAAACGCGAATATGCCAGGGAGAATACGGACGCAGTGCGACTCAACAGTTCCCAGGATTCAGTGGAAATGTCACCGGCTGATGCAGCACCTATGGCGCCGTTGGAAAATTTATATAAATGATAAGTGCGATCAGGTATGGACTCACCATAAAAATCACCCAAAACAGTTGACACACTGGCGCAATACTTGATCCATTCGATCCTGTTGGATCCCTGCATGAGAATGGAAACTTGTGTTTTATCCGACTCATAAAAATCAAACATCTGCCGGCCCACCCAGGTTTTTTGCAGATCAATGTTGATCTGATCGGCCACCAGTTTTTTCTCAGGATGACGCAGATCTGATATGGCATACCAGCATTCTACGGTATCAGACTTATCATCATGTAAATAAATACTGGAGGTCTCCAGTTCTTCCACGCCTAATAAACCCATCTCATGGCGCAATACCTCGGCAACTTCTATTAACTCTTCCGGTTGCTGCATCGCCAATGCCCTTGCACGTACCCTTTCGAGCGCTACTTCTATATTGGCTTTATGTGTTTGTGCTTCTGCTAATAGTAAGTCATTAAAACGAGTGTAGGTGAGATCAAAGACCCCTGCAAATTTTTCGAGGAGATGTATGGATTCTTCCGGCAAAGGCTCCGGCGTGGTTAATACCAGCATGCCTTTACTGAAAGAGCCAGCGGTCTGTATCCTGCGGTTATGGGCAAACGCAGGATCAAAGGGGATTCCGATAATTTCAGTTAAATATTTGAGCCAGGATTTTAAATCCTCACCGGTAAGATCAACGATCATCGACTTATGTCCAGCCTTCCAGGCTGCATACATGGGAGAAATGACAGTCGGCTCTTTTAAACTGGCCGAAAAACGGGTATTGATCTGGTTGCCGCCCTGTTCAGTTATCCAAAAGTCGATGGTATTGGTTTCTTCTTTTACTATACCTATATTGATGCGTTCGTGAATGACGCCTAAATGGTTCAGTTGCTGAAATAACACATAAGCGGCATCGGCCAGCTCATCACTCTTTTGCATAGCCATGGTTCTGGAACGAACTTTTTCAAGGGCCGATTCAACCTGTGCTTCACGGGCCTGGGTCTCTGCTTTTTGTAAATCGAGGAAACGTGTATAGGTTTGTTCAAATACAATAGCAAATCGCTGTAAAATGACAGCATATTCATCGGAAATCGGCATAGTTCCCCAGGATAATGCGCCATACTTCATATAAGCATTGGAAAAAACAATGGTTTCCAATGAACACATGATCTTTTGGGTTTCCTCAGGTATCCTGTTAAATTCCGTTAGGCTAAAAATAAGCTCATCATACCATTTTTTTTCTTCGCCGGAAACAGAGATCGGAACAAAGGACTTTCCTGAATTCAAATATGATAATTGTTCCCTATAGAAAGGATGATCTAAAAAAGGGACTTTATAACTCTCAGGATATTTTTCTTTTCCAAAACCCGCCATCCACCAAATGGAATCACCGGTACTTTTTTCCATTATGACAATCGCACAAGCTCCATAAGTAAAACCGAGATGTTGCAACTGATCATAAATCACACCAACAATTTCCCGAAGTTCGGAACTGTTTTGCATGGCCATGGTTTTTGCCCTGACTCGTTCCAGCGCCAATTCAATCTGTGCATCCCTTGCCTGTTCTTCTGCTTTTTGTATATCCTGGAACCGGGCATATGATTGATCAAAAACTTTTGCAAATCGCTGCATGATATTGATCTGTTCATCCGTGAGTCGGCCTGGAGCCCACATCAGCGCTCCACAGTTCATGTAGCTCAAATTAAAGATGGTATTTTCACGGGTGCGTAACCTGTTTTTTTCATCTTCTGGCAGGTTCTTGTAACCGGATTGCGTAAACATGAGATCGGCATAAGATTCCAATTCCTCGCCGGATAATTCAAATGATGCAAATTTCCTGCCTTCTTTCCATGCAGCTATCTGGGCATCATGCAAAACATGATTGATGTTTCTGACGGGATAAGATTCCGGATACTTTTCCTGATCAAACCCCGCCAGCCAATGTTCCATATCTCCGGAGTTTTGGTCCATGATGATAATAGTACAAGCGCCGTACTGGAAATTGAGGGACCTGATTTGACGATACACTTCGTAGACAATCTCATTAAGCTCATCACTCTTTTGCATGGCCATGGTCCTGGCACGCACCCTTTCAAGGGCCAGTTCAATTTCTGCATCCCTTGCCTGCTTTTCAGCTTTTTGCAGATCAAGGAAACGGGTATATGTTTGTTCAAAGACAATAGCAAAACGCTCTAATATTTTTGCATGTTTATCATCAATCGGTTCTACACTCCAGGACAAAGCGCCATGCTTCATATATGCATTTGAAAAAATAATTTTCTCAAATGCCATCATAACTTTCCTGGTTTCCTCAGGTATCCTCACGAACTCGGTTTGACTGAAAATGATTTCATCATACGACTTCTTCATCTCACCTGATGCTTCCAGTACTGCATATTTTTTCCCTTCTTTCCAATTGTTAAGCTGTGCCAGATAAAATGGATGATCGAAAAAAGGGATATAATAACTTTCCGGATAAGGTTTCCCAAAACCGGAGATCCACCAAATCATATCTCCGGATATTTTATCCATAATTACGATCGAACAGGCACCATAGGTAAATCCAAGGTGTTGCAATTGTTCGTAAATGGTAGCGACTACCTCACGTAGCTCATCGCTTTTTTGCATCGCCATCGTTTTAGCCCTCACTCTTTCCAAAGCCAGCTCTATCTGCGAATCCCTTGCCTGTGATTCTGCTTTTTGCAGATCAAGAAAACGGGTATAGGCCTGTTCGAATACTCTGGCAAATCTTTTTACTACCTGAAAGTTTTCATCTGTCATGAATTGCCCGCTCCAGCTATCAATACAGATCAATGAATATTTTTCAACTGCAAAAGATACCGTCCAGCTTTTCGCATCAAGCATCATTTTTCTTATCCACTCAGGAATGATCAATTCGTTGTATTTCCCAACGTAATGAGTATATTCATCCTTTACTCCGCCAGTATAAGATTTATTAATTATGTCTTCCCCTTTTTCATTTGCATTCCACAAGTCTATAATGATCTGATTAGCCATAATATTCTCGTCATATGGCATCATGACTTTAAGCGGAGTAGATATTTTGGAAGCAACCCAATGATGGATATTTCTTTTTTTCTGTTCAAACAGAAAAATGCTAGCCCCGTCAAACAAAAGACCAAGTTCAACAAGTTGATCAAATAAAGTAGCTACCACCTGCTCCAACTCTTCAGACCGATGCATAGCCAACGACCGTGAACGTACCCTTTCAAGTGCGGTTTCTATCTTTGCTTCCCTTGCCTGTTCCTCTGCTTTCTGTAAATCCAGGAAGCGGGTATAGGTTTGTTCAAATACTTTTGCAAAGCGTTTAAAAATATCCCATGACTCCGGCACAGGTTTACTCGTTATGAAAATAAGGTTACCATGCGAAAAATTTGCCACATTGTTAACCTGGCTCTCTGGTAAGGAATATCCGGCATGTATAAATCCTTCTAATATCGGATTGAAATCGGGAAGGGATTTCATATAATTATAATGATCAACCAATGCCTGTCCATTCACTTCTTCTGCATAAAATTGTTCCCCTCTGTGCCTTGACTCATATTGCCTGATAAAAGTTGGGTTTTCTGTAAGCTGTATTTTGAAAGAAGGTTGCATACTTCCCTGGGTACTCATCCAACCTGTATATTCCTTTTCATTTTTTCCCCAAATATTATAACCACAGCTCCAGGCCGGGATACCAAGCGATTGAACTTGTTGAAAAAGTAAATTGGCTGCTTCTTTTAATTCTTCGCTATGCTGCATGGCCATTGTTCTGGCTCTTACTCTTTCCAATGCCAATTCTATCTGGGCTTCCCTTGCCTGCTCTTCTGCCTGTTGAATATCCAGGAACCGTGTATAAGCCAGTTCAAATACATTTCTGAAACGCCTCACTAGGATTAAGTCTTCAGGTTTCAAGGGCGCGTAGGTTGAAACACCGAGTGCTACCGGCCCCATGGAATAGAAATAATAGTTCAGGGATTCGGCTGTGTATAAATAAGAATCTACAAATTGAGGGGTTGTACTTTGGTAGGCAACCCAATCACTTAGCTCCTTACCGGAAAAATGCTCTTCATGAAATGCCTCTGGCCCTCCCATCATCTGATTGGCATAATCTTGCTGTGCTTTGTGAAGCGTATAATCAACTTCAGTGATTATTTTTTTATCGTGTAAACAATAGTACTCATAGTTCAGGTAATTGCCTTTTTCAGGATAGAAAATAGCTGTTTGAACATTCCTGATTTCCTTTACGCCCAACAATGTCAACTGGTCAGATATAACGCGACACACATCAAGCATATCCGCCGGCTCTTTCATGGACATCGCCACTGTGCGCACGCGTTCCATGCAGGCTTCAATAACTAACTCCCTGTTCTTTCCAGCAAGGTCGGCTGTTTTTTCATCCACCAGTTTTTGCAGTTCTTCATTCTTTCGCTTCCATTCATTGATATGCCAGGTGTCTGATTCTCCCATTGCAGCTTCGGGTCTGGAACCATGAGAATGAACGGCGATCCACTTTCCATTCATATATTCCATGATCGTTGTCATCCGCAAAAACAAATCATGGCGGGAACTTTCAACTTGAATGTTTATCAAAATTTCCGCTACAATTATGGCCACATCTTCACTAACCGATATTCTTCTGAATACGGGTGTCTCTGCAAATTTCATATCCATACCCTGCCCCTGCTCTATCTGCCGAATTACCAAATCCCGTAAATCAATTGCTGAAAATAATTTTTCATCAAGGGCAGTACCATACCCCATATAGTTTTCTGCAACAATAGTTTCATACAGCTCTATTGGTAAATTACCCAGACCAAACTGGATGAATTGCTGATAGGCTTCCTTTAGTAAATTCTCTTTTTCTGCCTGCATATACTAAGAATCATTTTTTTTTGATTAAACCATACAATAAAGCCCGTGGCAATTCTCACCTGTAATACAGAAATTTTCTGTTATATAGACATAGCCATTAGCTCAATGCCTTTACATGTTTGAATTGCTACAGGCTTACGTCTGTAGAATTTATCAATGCCTATTTTTTTACATTCTTTTCCAGGAAACCATCATATCTCTCCTTAAATTCCTGGTGCTTAAACTTCCCATTTACCGGCTTTTCCTTTCCTGTCTCCGCCTTATTGACCAATTTAAAATAAGCCTGGGGATATTCATCGGAATACATAGATGGCAGCACCCCTATCCTG
>Ga0209391_10000319_pt1 | contig 21747 bp, 35 predicted proteins | sample PPLLak3March2015_FD_187246 | JGI IMG/M metagenome (GOLD analysis project Ga0209391, IMG submission 187246) | Freshwater sediment microbial communities from Prairie Pothole Lake near Jamestown, North Dakota, USA - PPLs Lake P7 Core (1) Depth... | ecosystem: Environmental > Aquatic > Freshwater >...
GTGACATGCTTCACAGGCTTCCCACCCGTCCTTTTTGCCTTGCTCAATACCCGAGCGAAATTCGGCGAGCAGTTCGTCGCACAGGTCACATGCGTCGATAGGGTTTCCGTGTTGGCAACTCATCTCATCTCCTTGTCAATCGCTTCCATAGCCTCAATCTCCCACCCTTCGTATTGGGCGCGTGCAACGTCCTGCACAGTGGGCAGGTCTTGCCATTCGTTGTTCATTTCATCCCCTTGAGTGCTGCTGCCAATGTCTTCCTGCGCGACCGAACGCAGGCTGTATATACATGCTCCCTGCATTCGGGCTCGTAGTCGTGTTCGAATAGATCAAGCAGCGTGCCTAGTTCGTAGGCAAGGCCGGCGATCGTCTGTTCGTCATGGCGGGAAACCAACATCAGCCTGTCGCGCTCTGCGCACGCCGCGTCGCGCTCCTTGGTTAGCTCCTCGATTTTGTCTTGCAGCCCATCGAGGATTTCATCGAGCAGTCCCATCATGTCCTATCCTCCGGCGGCATGGACGGACGCTGAGTACGCCTCGCCTGCCCCAACGTGATTACACCCTTCACACCTGTTGTCGACTGTGCTGCGGTCGTACCGGCAGCCCCTCGACATCGTGTCCTGCACCCACTTGTGGCGCTCAACGAAGTTGCCGTCGTAGATGTACTCGCGGTTCGGCGCGTAGTACCCCGGGGAGTGGCCCACCCGGTTGTGGCAGCCGTACCTGTGACTGTCGTCGGTGCGCGTCCGCTCGTGGACTTCGTGGTCAAGCACTGGCACGTTGAGCTCCAAGCAGGACGGCGGCCGTAATCGACATCTGCGACATGATGTTCAGCGCCTCAATCTCGGCGCGGATGCTGCGGGATTTCTCGCGCTCCTCGTGCCGGCGGATGGCGGTTCGTTTGGAACTGTTGAGCCGCTTGGCGTCCTTGCTCTTGCCGATCCCATAGACCGGGACGTTGTACGGGCCTAGCCGGGCGACATGAATCTCCTCGTTGGAATGGAGGATGTTCAGGTATTCCCGGGCGTTCCGCAGCGTGATGTGGCACTCGTCGGCCACTGACCGGGCGGTCGCCTCTCCGTCGCGCTCGAACATATACCGTACCCTTTCGATCGTGTGGTTGATTGTCCTTGGCAGCATGGCGATCAGCTCAGGGCGTCGAAGAAGACTTTGACCAACGCCACCGCTGCGATCAGGTAGGCGACCACGCTGATGACTGAGAACAACCAAGCACTCCCATCAAACTGCTGCTCCGCCCAAGGCAAGTCCCAATTCGGGTCGCGCCGCAGGCACCGGGCAGTGATGTCTTCTTCAGGTGTTTCGGGGGTGGTGTTTTGGTTCATGGTGATTCCTCCTTGACGTCAATTATCCTGACGCCGGAAGAACCCGCAACAACTTTCAACACGTGATTACAGCTGTCAGTAATCGCGCAATATCTCGATGCGGCACGGCCCGTTGCGGGCGTACCTGCGCACCTTGATGCTTCCCCTGATCTCGATCAACCGGACATGCTTCGATATTGTGGATCGCGACATGCCGGTCTGATCCATGAGCTTCTTCGTGGTCACGGCGCCCGACAGGATGGCCATGAAGACGGTGTTGCTGACGGCCTCTTCGACCGTCGGCTCGACCTTGTAGTTTGCCGACACGGCAAGCTGATGAAGGATCAGCTCGAACAGAGTCGCCGGGTTTGCCGGCGGCCTCAGCCCTTCAGCTTCGTCCATGCGTCCCGCTTCCTGTCGCGGCACTTGTCACACCGCCAACGCAGCACGCCGCTCTTGGCTCGGTATGAGTGGGTGGCGTTGCACATGCGGCACGTTTGGCACAGCTTGCTGCTGTGATCCACAGCCCCTTTGTTGTCGTCGCTACTCAACGCCTGAGCTTCCAAACCCGCTTTCACCCCTGTCTGTCCCGCTGAGGGCGAGCTCTGCCTGCCAATCGACATCGAGCACAGGCACGAACAACAGCTGTGCGATCCTGTCGCCCTTGTTGACGACGAACGGAGCACGGCGCTGACCGTTGGCTTGGAGGATCACGCCGATCTTCCCTCGGTATCCGGGGTCGATGATTCCCGGCGAGTTCAGGACGAACACTCCCTCCTTGGCGGCGAGCCCGCTCCGACTGCAAACGAGCCCGACCACGTTCTGAGGGATGGCTATGATGACGTCTGTCGAGACGACGGCAGACCCTCCGGGTTGGATTAGGTAGTTGTCATCGGCGCGCAGGTCGTAGCCGGCATCGCCCGGCTTGGCCTTGGTCGGGGCATCCCCCAAGAACGATACGATCGGTCTCATGCCGTCCTCCAAATGCGGAACCCACCGGAGGACCGGCGGGCCGAGAACTTCTTGCCGAAGCGGCGGCCGTACTGATAGGCCACCGACCGGGCCAAGCGTCCCGCCTCGCCGTCGATATAGACCGAGTCCCCGACATCCATCTGAGGGAACGGATAGACCGACGCGCCGCGCTCGTTGAACCGCTTGGGGATCGGGACTGCCTTCACGATGTCGATGTTCATGGGTTCTCTCCCTTGAGTTGCGCAACAACAAGCTGCGCATATCCTGCAACATCCAACCACGAGTCGACATAATCCGGGTCGCCGTTGATGATCCGCCCGATCTTGTGGGCGATCATCTCAAGCGCCTCCTTTTGCGAGGCGGTCAGGTTGCCCCAACCTTGGTGTCGTTGCATCACCCGCTTGATGGCCTGTGTTACATCTGCATGCCCCCCGAAGCTCCCATATCGGGAGCCCCGCTCGGCGAGGACTTCGTTCAGTTCGGTGCTCATATTGACTCCAATGAATCGACTTCGACGGTGCGGCGGCGCTTGATGTATTCCTCGGTCTGCTTCCGGGTCGTGTGACCCGCGAGCTTCTGAGCATCAAGGCCGCGCAGGTCGGCATCGGTGAGGGACTTGGCCCTCAAGTCGTGGATTGTAAAACGCTCTTCAATCAAACCTTGGTCGAGTGCGCGTTGCGTGGCACGCTTGAACATCGAGGCATAGCCGTCGTAGGTGTAGGGCTTGCCGTCGTGTTCGAACAGGTACGTCTTGGCTGTTGCCGCGCGGCGCTTCACCATGTCGGCCACATCTCCCGACATGCGGAGCAGCAGCCGGGCGCCGGTCTTGTTCTGACAGACGTAGATGCCGTTGTCGCGCAGGTCGGACAGCTTGATCTTCAGCACGTCACTGATGCGCTGCGACGTCACGTAGCCGACCTCCATCACGTCCTGCACAACAGTCGGGGCAACAGACTTCACAGCTGTGAATTCCGAGTTTTCGACGTAGCGCGACCGCCCGGTCTCCGGGTTGCGCTTCAGCCGGTAGCACGGATTGGCTTGGATCATTCCCCAATTCATTGCGTAGGTCAGCGCCGCTGACAGCACGGCGACTTCCCGGTTGGCGCGCACCGGCGCACCGCGCTTGGTCAGGTAGTCACTGATGCACCGCCTGTCGAGAGACTTGACCGCCATCGTGCCGAACGCCGCCGTCAAGTAGCGGACAGCATCTTGGTAATCGGCCTGCGTGCGGGCTGACTTGGACGGGACGACTTCACGGACGAACCTTTCGAGCAGGCTGCCCACCGTTCCGGGTTGGAACTTCACCTGAGCCAACTTCGCATGCGCGTCGCGCGCCTCGGCCTCGGTCGCCCCGAGCCTGACCCACTTGTTTGCCGGGCTCACCCAATAGAACGCCCCGTTTTTCCAGTACGTCCTTATGATTCCGAGTGATGGCTTCGAGAGCCCTGAAGTTTGGTTGGTCACGATCGTCCCTCTCCAATAGGTTGTGCTGCTCGATGAGGGGTCTGCCCTTGGCCGAGCGGATGAATGAGACGCCCATCTGCTGAAGGCGCCTGCATTGAACCGCCGGCCGGGCTGTGTCTGTCAGGCGCTCGACGCCCTCTTCGTCGAGCCACATGGTCAGAACGGGATGTCGTCGCTATCCATCGGCGCCGGCTTGGGCTTCGGCTTCTCTGCCTGACGCGGCTGTTCTTTTTCCTTGGCCTCGAACATCGAGACGACGACCGAGTCGCGGCCATCGGGGTTCGGAACGCCGGCCGGGTTGAACGTCCGCTTCATGGTCAGCATCAGGTCGCCGTCGTCGTTCTTCCACATGGCACCGATGTTCTCGTAGCGGCCCTTGGTTTCGCCGTCCTTCTCATACTCGCCGGTCTTGACCGCGAGGTCTCTCACTCTACGCCACGCCATTTTCATCTCCTTGGTTGGGTGCTTCGTTGGTTGGTTCTTCCTTGGCGCCGACGACTGCACGCAGCTTGCGCTTCAGCCCGTCGACACCCTTCGTTACCGCGGCGTCGCCCGGAAGGAGGGCGGCGCGACGCTCCAAAAAGGCCTTGCGAAGATCGTCGGCCTTGGTTGGGTATTGCTCGGTGAATTCGCGGATGTGGATCGAGAGCTCGTCGAGTTCCTTGATGCTCCTCGCCCCGCGGATGTCCTTGGCAAAGTCTTCAGCCGCTTCGTTTGCGGCGAGCGGCAGGTCTTCACCTTGGTAGATGTTGATCCCGATGCCGTGCAGTGCGATGCACTTGGTCAGGCAGCGGCGTTGTGCGTTGTTGATGGCGCAGACGTCAGGGTTGTGGATGGCCTTGTTCCTGTGGTCCATCACCGGCAGCCACTCTGTCATCTTCTTGCCGAATGCGGTGACCTCCACGCCAACCATCATGGTCTCGTTGTAGGTGATCGGTTCGAGCCACGACCAATTCGCCTTGCCGTCCTGACGCAACAGCTGATCCACAGCCCACGACCACGGAAGGTAGCCGAGGCCGTTGCGCTCGCTCGCGAAGTTGCTGATGTCGATGCGCGAAAGCTCGATGTACTTGTTGTCTGTCACAGTGATTTCTCCTTGATTCTCAGCACACGTGCGCCGGGTTTGGTTTTGAGGAATGATGCGTAGAGCTCGGGGTGGTCCTTGGCGAACTGCTTCTCATCGAACGAGAGGCCGTCATTGTTGTTCGCCCAACTCGCCAACAGCCTTCCGTCTTCGGTCATCAGCTGCTCGCGTTCTTCCAAGAAGTTCTTGATGACGGCCTCGGAAGAGGAGGCTTGCTTCTCGATTTCCCTGATCCATGAGCGGTCGTGATGCAACCGACGACAGGCTTCAACAACAGCCCTGTCTGCCACGGCAAACGACCCCGGCTTGGCGCGCGACATCGCGATGTTGCATTCCTCGGCGGTCATCGGCGGGGGAATCTTGGGGAGGACGAAGTCGTGCCAAAACCCGCGCTCGGCCTCGATCAGATCGTCGATGATCGACTGATCCGCATTGATGGTGTATTCCTTGTAGGCGTTGCCGCCGATCAGGACCGCGAACGACACCTTGTCCCACCCCATCACGGCGCAGTAGTGCATGCCCTGCACCAAGTAGTAATCAGGGACGGTGTCGTCATCGTCGTTGTCGTTCTCTTCCTTGCCGCCCCACGCCTTCGCTGCGAACTCGTTGGCCGTCTTGATTTCGAGACCCCACTTGGTCGGCTTGAGGCTGTTCCATTGCGCCGACACTGTTGGCATCTCCATGATGATCCCGTCCACGTTGGCGATCATCCACGGCCGGTCGGGGTGGCGGAACAGCGTCTCGTCCGGCTTGGAAACCACGACACGGTTGCGCTTGGCGAACTCCATGCGGACGACATCCTCAAGCGCAGAGCCCCAATACAGTGGGCCGTTGCTTGGCAGGGCGACCTCGGCGATCGGTTCGACCTTGGACTTCCACACCGAGTAGGGCGTGGACCACGGCGAGATGCCTAGGATGCCGGCGGCGTCAGAGCCGCCGATTCCCGATTGCCGTTCGATCAGTTGTTGAGTGGTGAGCATGTTCCCTCCGTCTTCGAATAGACACATGGTACGGGGATGAACAGGCCCACACAACCGAATAAAACAGTGATAGACAGCTGTTACAACGAGGCCACGATCATGGTCACGCGGCCGACGATCGAGTGCGTTTCGGTGGTCAGCGTCGGGTATCCATCGCGGTTCGCAACGAACACCGGCGACATGGCGTTATCGAACTCGACGCGCCGCACCATGAACCGGTTGAACGCCGAGGCGTCCTTCGACTCGATCAGCACGTAGTCGTTGAGGCCGATGCTTGAATCGCCGATCAGGCAGATGTCGCCCGCCTTGAACAGGCGCAGGTTGCCGGTCTCAATCTCGATCCCGAGCGGGTTGTCGATTCGCACCGCAACGATCTCGTTCCGCAGGCCGACGTCAATGTACTGCTCAGGCTGTTCCTTGAGGGACCGGGCGCCCGTCCTGAACACCGGGATGCCGATGCGGCGCGGGGTGTAGTTGCCCGGCTCTTCGCGGTCACCGTATGCAAGCCAATCGGGATCGACCCCCAACCACCCGGCGATCTTCTCGATGCGGTCGTAGCTTGGCTTGCCGCTTCCGACCACGTAGCGCCGCGCCATCTCGTAAGAGCACCCGGCCACGGCCGACAGCTCGCGCAGGTCTTTCCGTTCCTTGGTCAGCAGCAGGCCGAGGCGGTTCGAAAACCGGGTCTTCTCGTTGGTTGAAATGCTCATCTTCTTCGCCGACTCAAGCGAAGAGAACTTATTGGGTTGGACTTTCATGGCCTGCCCTCCTCACATCTGTTGCACAGTTGTTGGAAATGGTTGCGAGCTTTGTCGCTCACTCGTACCATGTTTTCGCGGCGTTGTTCGTTCCCGTTCTTGGATTCATATAAGCACATCCGCGCCCACAGTTCAACCCGCTCAACAGCTAACCACAACTGTTCAACATGACACTCACGCTCAGGCCATACCAAGTAGATGCGATCTCCGAGGCGCGCATATCGTTGTGCTCCCACAGGCGGATCATCATCAAGGCGCCGACCGGCGCCGGGAAGACCGAGATGGCGATGGCCATCATCCGGTCGGCAGTGGAGAAGGGCAAGCGGGTCGCCTTCGTAGTCAACCGGGTGAAGCTCCTCGCTCAGACGTCACGGCGCTTCTTCCGGGCCGGCATCCCCCACGGCATCATCCAATCCACGAACACGCGCAACCCCGATCTGCCGGTCGTTGTATGTAGTGTGCAGACGGTGGCCCGCCGTGGCATGCCGCACGTCGATCTGATAATCATCGACGAGGCCCACGCTGCCGCCGGCAGCAAGGACTACCGGGAGATGATGTTCTCCCGCAACGCCGTGAGGACCATCGGATTCACAGCCACCCCGTACTCCCGCGGGCTTGGCAAGTTCTACCCCGAGCTCGATGGACACCTGTTCGAGGACATGGTGGAAGTCGCCGACATCTCCGAGCTCACCCGGTTGGGGTTCCTCGTGGATTGCGAGGTCTATGCCCCGTCCGAGCCCGACCTGACCGGCCTGAAGTTGCAACGCAACCAGTTCGGCGAGCTCGATTACAGCGACAAGGACTTGGCCGGGGTTGTGGATAAGCCGAAGCTGATCGGAGACATCGTCGAACACTGGCTGCGCCTTGGGAAGGGGAAGCCGACGATCTGCTTCGCGACCAACATCTCGCACTCGCAGCACATCGTCGCCGAGTTCAATGCCGCCGGTGTCACGGCTGTGCATCTCGACTGCTACATGGATGAAGACCTTGCCGAGGAGATCATCCGCCGGTTCAAGGAGGGCGAATTCACGGTGCTCTCCAACGTGGCGCTGCTCGCAGAGGGGTTCGATCACCCCGAGACGGAAGTGATGATCCTTGCCCGGCCAACAAGGTCTCTGATCCGGTACATCCAAATGGGTGGCCGCATCCTCCGGCCCGCCGACGGCAAGGAGAAGGGGATCATCCTCGACCACTCGGGATCGACGCTCAAGCTCGGCTACCCGAACGACGATCGCGACATCCCGTTGTGCGACGGACGCCCGGCGACGTCGGCCCCGAAGAAGCCGACCGAACCGCCGCTGCCGAAGAAGTGCCCGGCCTGTTCGCTGCTGAAGCCTGCCGGCGTCCATGTCTGCCCGGGGTGCGGCTTCGAACCGAAGCGACCGAACGCCATCGCCGAGGACAAGGGCGAGAAGTTGGTCAAGCTGGACCGGAGCAAGGCCACGATGGACGATAAACAGCTGTGGTACTCACAGCTGTTCAGGTACGCGATGGACAAGGGATTCAAGCGTGGGTGGGTGGATCACGCCTACCGGGAGAAGTTCGGCGTGTGGCCGCGCGGAATGCAGGACAAGCCGGAGACAGTCGGCACAGAGGTCCGGGGATGGATCACCCACCGGGCGATCAAGAATTCGAAGAGCAACCCGAGGAGGGCAGCATGAGCAGAGTGGCGGCGAACGCAGCAGCAGGGAAATGGCCGGGCGTGCTGACGAACCTTGGCGTGGAAGCAGCACTGCTTACCGGGAAGCACGTGACCTGCCCGTTTTGCAGCAAGCCGAGAAACTTCAGGTTCGACGACAGGGGGATCGGGTCGTGGATATGCACATGCGGCGCCGGGGATGGATTCAAGCTGTTGCAACAGCTGTTCGGGTGGGGGTTCAAGAAGGCTGCCGACGAAGTTGAGAGGGTGGCCGGGTTCGCCGAGAGCAAGCAGGTCACATCGGGCCCGACCAACGCCGAGAAGCTGCGCGCCCTGCGCCGGGTGTGGTCCGAGTCAGAGGCCGTCTCTCCCGGGGATGTCGTCCATCGCTACCTGCGCAACCGCGGCCTGCGGTTCAATGGGACGCAGAACATCCGCCTGCACCCGGGCATGCGGTTCCGGGACACAGAGGGCAACGTCATCGGCACCTTCCCGGTCATGCTCTCACGGGTGCAGAACAAGGACGGGCAGGGCGTGTCTCTGCACAGGACGTTCCTGACCGAGGAAGGGAAGAAGGCAGAGGGAGGGAACGCCAAGCAGCTGATGCCGGGCCTCGGCATAGCCGGCGCCGCGATCCGCCTCGGCGAGGTTGGCGAGGCGATCGGTGTGGCAGAGGGCATCGAGACGGCGCTCGCGCTTGCTCACAGCACCACCATGCCGGTGTGGTCGGTGGTGTCGGCGTCGGGCATGGAGTCGTTCATCCCTCCCGATTGTGTCCGTCGCGTGGTGGTCTTCGCTGACAACGACGCCTCATTCACCGGGCAGGCGGCGGCCTATTCCCTCGCCAAGAAGTTGGTGCTCAGAGGGATCAAGGTCGAAGTCATGGTGCCATCCCGCACCGGAGATGATTGGCTCGACGCCATCATGCGGGGTGAGCTGTGAGCGCCGGGTCGTGGTTGTGGAAGAACGGCGACATGATGATCGCCTTCGGACAGACGGTGAATTACGAGGAGATCGCCGAGTTCTATCCCGATGCCGAGCCGGTCAAGCCGCGCTTCGTCGGGAAGAACGAGAAGGTGGTGATGCCGCCCGGATTCGCCGCGGATTTCAAGACGGTGATGGAGTACTACGGGGAGAATCCTGACGACATTGAACGGGTGTGGAAGCCATACGTCCGGCAGTTCCCGAACGACACCGCACGGAAGATGTCCGCCCTCGCAGCAGACATTCGTCGCAGGATTGAGCATGGGATAAACGATAGAATACGGACATCAATCAAGGAATCGAGAGATGAGACCACATTACGAGACGGGTGAAGACCTGTTGAATGAGACCTGCTGCATGTCGGTTGTTGCAAGTCGTTGGGGGTTTGTCGCACACAAGTTGTCGGCCAAGACCTATCGCCTTGACTTCGCCCTGCACACCCCCGACAAGAGAAGGGTGGTAATGGCTTTCGCCGAGTACAAGCGGCGCCACGTGCGATCAGACAAGTACCCGAACTACCGGTTGTCGCTTCTCAAGGTGCAGGCCGCAGACAGTGCGTCCGTGGCATCGGGCAAGCCGACCGTGCTTGTCGTCGAGTTCGACGACGGGGTGTGGTTCGCGCGTATCGCCGGACTCGATCGGGTGATGCGTGGCGAGACCATCATCAGTGGCAGGACCGACCGCGGAGACCCGGCCGACGAGGAGCCGATGGTCGAGTTCGCGGTGGCAGACATGACCCGGTTGGCAGGCACATGAGCCGCGTTCAAAGCACCGAGGAGAAAATCCGGGAGCGGCTGCGCGAGATTCGCGAGTACGCCGAGCCCTACGCTGCGGCCAAGGCCGAGGCCGGGTTCCTTGAGGACTTCAAGAAGTCGAAGCTCGCCATCCTGATGAAGAAGTACGAGGCCGATGGGTTCGTGTCCGCTGTCGCACAGGAGCGCGAGGCGCGCGCCGACCCCGAGTACATCGAAGTGCTGCGTGGATTGCAGGTCGCGGTCGAGAGGGCCGAGACACTGCGTTGGAAACTGCTGACTGCCCAAATGGGCGCAGAGGTATGGCGGTCCCTTGAGGCCAGTCGCCGTGCCGAACTTCACTCAACCGGCTTCACAGGAGATTGACCCATGAATCAAAAAGAACTGATCGACACGATCGCCAACGACCTTTGCATGACCAAGGCATCGGTGCGGCGCGTGTTCAAGCATGCCGGCGCACTCGCGGCTGAGTCCGTGAACAACGGTGGCTCGTTCCAACTGCCCGGCATCGGTTCGATCCGCCGCGGCATGCGCCCCGCGATGCGCCGGTGGATTCCCGCGCGCAACGAAGTCAGGGTCGTCCCGGCCACGGCCGTGATCCGGTTCCGTGCGTCCAAGTCCATCAAGGAAAAGATCGCGTTCTGATGCGGTACTCCCGCACAGAGTCGGCCCACATGGCTGCCGTCAAGGGGCTCTCGTGCTCTGTGTGCGGGACAGCCGGGCCAAGCGATGCTCATCACATCCTGACGGGGCGCACCCCGGGCAGGAAGTCGCCGGCATTCACCTGCATCCCGCTCTGTCGCGACTGCCATACCGGACCGAAGGGAATACATGGCGACCGCGCCATGTGGAACATCTTCAAAGCGACAGAGCTAGGCTGCCTGTCGGACACCATTGAGAGGTTATTCTATGCAAAATAAGTGGAGGCCTGTGCCGGGATATGGCGGGCATTACGAGGCGTCGTCGCTTGGACAGATCAGGGTAAGGCCGAGGATCATCGTCAAAAAGCACAGTAGGACAGGCGAGCTTGCCGAGTACTCGTACCCCGGGAAGCTCTTAATTCAGTGTAACTATCAGGGCTATCCGCGTGTAACGCTCGGTGTTGATGGCAAGACAATTAGCGTCGCCGTCCACAGGTTAGTAGCCAAGGCTTTCTATGGGGAGCCCCCTGAAGGTTGTGTGGTTTGCCACAACAACGGCGTGAAGACAGACAACCGGCCGGAAAACCTGCGTTGGGACACGCCAAAATCGAACAACGAAGACAGGCGAAAGCACAAGACGATGCCTGTCGGTGAAAGGCACGGCATGGCGAAGCTGAAACAAGCCGACATTGACTCGATCCGTGGCAGAGGACTCCACTACACGGACGTAATGCGTGAGTACGGGATGTCCCGCACGCAGTCCCATCGAATAACCACCGGAAGAAATTGGGAATGAGCAGGATTTCGCGAGACAGGGGCAACCTGTACGAGAGGGAAGTTGCCACGGCGATCGAGGACGAACTCGGCGTCGCCACCAAGCGCAAGCTCGGGCAGGCCCGGGACTCGGGCAACGACATCGACATCCACACCACGTCGGGATACCGGTTCCGGCTTGAGTGCAAGCGGCGCCGGGCGATCGGCAACCTGTACGAGTGGATGCAACAGGCACAGGACAGCTGTGAGGGCAGTGACATTCCGTCTGTGGTGTGCCGGGCTGACGGCGCGAAGAGCCTCGTCGTGCTGACCTTGCCGGACTTCCTGCGGCTGGTGAGGGGGGAGCTGTGAAGAAATTAGACGAACCACGGACTGTTGAGCTCACCTGTAACAGCTGTTCCCACAGCTACGACACAGCCGAGCTCGGGTGCATCCGGTTCCTGCGGTGCAACATCGACGGGCGGCCGTGCTTCTCGCGCTGCGAGCATTTCCAATACGAGCCGGGGACCGACGAAAAGGAACAGCCATGTCCGACGAAATAGACCGGACACAGGAGATCATGCTGTTCCAACAGTCGTTGATCGAGAGCCGGCGCTTCGAAATTGAGCCCGGTGAGCCCGGCGATTGCGAACTTTGCGGCGAGTGGTCGTCGCGCCTGATCGCCGGAGCCTGCGCGCCGTGCCGTGATCGGTATCGGCTGCCGTGATTCATCCGTGGTTGGATGTTGTGTTCTGTGCGAAATCCGGTAGCATGACTGCGCTACCGGCTGGTAACCGGCAGTGACATTGGGCGGAGATCGAAGGAAGTTCGATCCGAGCCAGTATTTGCCCAATGGTACGAAGCTCGACCAAGCCGCCCGTCACTGACAAAATCCTTTGCAGCAAAACGCCCGGCGGCCAAGAGCTTCCGGGCGTTTTCACGTAAAGGGCTCCACATGCACACACCCATGAAAGACCCCGTCCAAGGGCGGGTATTGTCTGACAATCAACCGGACCTGCCTTGGATAGGGGGTTTTGGGGGAGGGAAAGCGTGATGGCCGTCCCGAAGAGCAAGGTGATCGACATCACCACCGGCGAGATTTTTTACCATGATGAGAGCGGTAAATCTAAGATAAAGATAGACGGGCCTGCAACCCGCGCCAAATCGTCATCCAGCGTGTCACCCATGACACGCCAGCGTGTCACCCATGACACGCAACAACACCCCGCAAATCACGCAAACGCACAACAGCCTACCTTCGGGATGGTATCGAAACACGGCAGCCACCTGATGATGCAAGTATCGAACATCGGCGTGAAGGCGCGGCTGATGTTCCTGATGATGCACGAGGCGTCTTATGGGGGCCGCGTGTTCATCACGCCGGCAATCATCGCGAGCGAGGGCATAGCTTCAGCCAACGCTCGCCGAGCCCTGCTGTCGTTGGTCGAGGACAAGTTCTGCATCAAGGTCGAAACGGACTCGGGATACCACTATCAGATCAACCCGAAGATGTACGCGGTCGGTGATTCACGGGCAGTCGCCACGGCAACCGCGGTGTGGGTTCGCGAGACAAACAAACAGGCAGCACTGAAATCGAAGAAGAGGGCGGAGAAATGCAAGGAACCTGTTCCTGCGGCGGCAGGCTGAAAGAAATGGAGCATGCCGTGACCACCGAGTCGGGCGTGGCACAGCATGGACTTGACTGCCCGCCGCCGGTGATCGTGGAAAGAACGGAGTGCCGGGCATGCGGACGGAGCGAGACGAGATTCTTCGCCGGACCCGGGCAGCAGCAAACCCACCCCCGGCTTGCACAGTGAGCCCACGCTGCGACGAAACAGCAGGCCGGCTATGTCGGTATCACCCGCAGAGCGATCGGCCCTCTGAGGCGCATATAAGCAAATCCTGATTCGACAGGCGAAAAAAAAGCCCGGGGGTTAGCCGGGCTTGGGTCAGGTGGTGCTGTCGCGCTCGATTATCCAATCTCCCGCATCTGTGTCTTCGGTGAAGGCGACAAGGTTTCCGCTACGCAGGCTCTTGGGAAAGTGGTCAGGGAACAGCATCCGCAGGGTTCCAACGCAGCGGATGTCCCACGCCATGATTCGCTTGTGCGCGGCGTCAGCGAGGGCGCATGCCGTTGCGTACTGCAAGCTGCCTGTGTTCGCTTGCTTCAGGACGTCGTAGATTTCTCCGGTGATAATCAGCCGGACGCACATGAGAATTTGGTCCCCGATGTGAACGGAGTCGAGCCCGGCGACGTGTTGCCGTCCGCGCAAGGCGAATGACACATTGTCCGCGACCTGTTTTTTCAGTGTTTCCCATTTCATGTTGGTTTTCTCCCGGTCAGACGAAGAGGGCCATGAAGCAACCCGCGGCAATGCCGCAGGCAGCAATCAGGGCGTATTCGGACAGCTGTGACAGCTGTTTGCGCAGGGCGCCGCCGCGGTACAGCGTTGTTCTCATGTCGGGTCTCCGATAAGAAGTTGTTGCGTGTCAGGAATTTCTGACAGAGGAATGAACGCGATCCACGGAGACGCTATGAACGCTCCGTCATGAGCAAGGACAAGCGCCTTGCCGGCGTGTTGCCAAGGGATGATTTCGATCGAAGCAAGCCCTTGAAAGCAGAACGGTTCAGCAGCCTTACGAAATTCAGCCGTGGGCTTTCCGTAAAGCTGCCAGCAGGCGCTACCCTGAAATTGCGTGCAGCCCGGGGAGCTGACGAACAGGTGACCGTCAGGCTTGAGCGGGTGGCTACCACGGCCGGGCGTGACGACAGACTTGCAGAAGCGCAGGTCGGTAATTAGGCGGGAAAGGTTTTCGACCTCGCCGAGAACGACCTCTTTGGTCCGGGCAGTCATTGCGCGGCCTCGCACTCAGACAGGGTCGGCATCGGCGCCGGCTTGCCGTTCATGTGATCCCTGCACCAGTTGCAGAACATCAGGTACATCGGCATGAGCCCGGGGTCGCTCTTCGCGGTCATGGCAAGCGCGCTCGACACCGCTTCGCCGCGGCGCCACACACTGTGGTCGTCGGAGAACGAGTAGGCCCAATCGTGACGGGAAAGCTGACGGTAGAAGTCAGCTTTCATGGTGGTGGTTTCAGTGTTCATGGCTTTCCCTTTCGGTTGATTGACAGGTGGCGGTCGGCGTAGGCAACGGCCCATTCGGCGCGTTGCTCACGGGTGTTCAGGTGCGGCTGCCGAAACGACAGTTCGTACCCGGTGCGCAACAGCTGTGACCGGCGGCTGTTGGCTGTTGGTTTTTGAATGGTGACTCCCTGCATTTTGACTCCCTTCGAAACAGGTGACTACTTCACACAACACGACCAATTGAGCCCGCCGTTGCGGGCGGGCTCTCAGGTGATGCTGTTACATGGTGCGGCGATTAGCTTGGCCCTTGGCAAGGGAGTCGCGGATCGTCTTCATTGCGGCAACAGACAGGTCTTCGATCGACCTGACTGTGACAGCTGTCGGATAGATTTCCGAGACGTCGTGACCGATGCCGATGCCGATGACGTCGATGTTGCTCTTCGTCAGCGATTCGCAGCGTGTCTTGACCAAGTCGGGGTTGCCCCACCCGTCAGTGATGACGAACAGGATTTTGCGCTTTTCAGGGCGGGCCATCAGTTCGTTGCCGATGTGGCTGACTGCGGTGTAATCAGGCGTTCCGCCGCTGGCCATGTGATTCATCACCGACATTGCCTCACGGCAGGCCGGCAGCTTTTTGCCGAACGGCTTGAACGGGAAGATGGAAGCGCCCGAGGCCTGCTTGATGCCCCTGATGCCGCCAACTTCGCCATCCATGCGCCCTTGACGAGACAGCTTGTCGATCGCGCCATTGCCACCGTAGCCACCGGAAAAGCCCGATATTGAGAACTCGATGCCGGCGCGGTGGAAAGCCTCGGCAAGGGTGCCAACCACAGCGGTTGAGGCATCTTCGCGACTTTGCTCGGTCTTGTGTCCGGCGAATTGCTCATAGCCGCTCTTGATACCGCAAGACATGGAGCCCGAACAATCGACAAGCACAGAGACGGCCGTGTCGATGCCTTCGCTTTCCCAACGGCGCTCGAAAACATTCTCGGCCCCGGACAGCAGGCGAGACACCGAGCGGCGATTGAAACGACCGGAAGAGAACCCATCATCCCATCCGACCATTTCGGGAGAGATCAGCAGTGACGCGATCGCGGACAGCAGGGAGCCGTTCCGGTTGGCGCGCTCAGGGGCGAGCAGCTTGTTGCCAAGCCGGTCGGTCCATTCGCCGCTTTCAGGGTCACGCCTCATGCCCCACCGACTCTTTGCTTCGGTGACCGGGTCTGTGATCGTCACACTGCCCGGCAGGATGGCTGACGTCGCAACGTCTTCGCCCATCTTGCGGTTGCGCTTGTTGATGCGCTTCGTGAGAGCTTCGATGTCGACTTCAGGCGACTTGATCTTTTCAGGATCGAGCGGGTTATTCCACCCATCAGAGCCGAACTGTTTGACTTCGCCGGCAGCATCACCTTCGTCGTCGCCCTCGTCGCCATCGTCGCCGTCGGCAGATTCACCATCGTCGCCGGACTCAGAGCCTTCGTCGCCATCGTCGTCGCCGTCGGCAGATTCACCATCGTCGCCTTCGTCGTCGCCGTCGGCAGCTTCGCTGTCGTCGCCTTCGTCGTCGGAACCGGATTCAGCACCGTCGTCGCCTTCGTCATCAGAGTCAGCTTCGTCGCCTTCGTCGGCAGAACCGGACTTGTCGCCGTCGTCGCCGCCTTCGTAATCGTCGCCGGGCTCATAGTCAGAACCATCACCCTCTTCGCCTTCCGACTTCTCGTCGGATGGCTGTTGCGGCTGTTGCGGCTGTTGCTGCGGGCGGCCATTCGGCAGCATCGAGAACAGCTTTTTGGCGAGATCCATCGTGTATTCCGTGCCGCTCAGATCGAGCGGGGCGCCGGCCAATTCATCCATCGCGAACTGGTAGAAAGCCGCAATGTTGGCAGGCATCCGCTTGTAGACGTTGCGCAGCAGTGGATGCTCAAAACCCCACAGACGGCACCGACCGAGGACGGCCAGCGCGAACGGGACTTGCTCAGGCAGGCAAGGGTTGAACGTCTTGCCGGCATCAACCAACAGCTTGGACAACAGCTGTTCGAAACAGATGCGCGCGCCGCCGACCCCGCCTTGAATCATGGCGGTTTCAATCCGTGGGTCTTCTAAGCCGTTCCAAATGGCGAAGATTTCCGGCTTGACCGGGTAGTTGCGATTCAGCGAGAAGTCGGTGTAAAGCAGGTGACCGACTTCGTGCAGGGTGTAGCCCGAAAACAGGTCAGCTTCCGACCGGGTCAAGATGGCACGGTCGTCAATGAACGGGTAGTTGATCGCAGCGGACACAAGCCGGCCGCCGTTCTTCACGCTGATCGCTTCGGCTTTCGTGCAGTACGCAGTCTTGCCGGCGAAGGTGACGGTCAGCCCGGTGGTTTCATCGGATTCGTTGGCGACCATCTTGCCGGACATATAATCGCGCCACGGCGAGGCCATCGGCCGAACAACCGAATACAGCTGTTTTTGAGCGGCAACAGCAATGCCGACTTTCACTTCAGATGCGCGGGGCATAATTTCCTCCGATGATGTGAGACAAATGGTTCGCAATACTTCCACTCATGCCGACCCTCCGACCGGCATGAATTGAGGAATTACGAAGAGTTTTGGTCGTGCGGCATGAGGGCAGCCATGAAGGCGGCGGCCTGTTTGACGTACTCTTGATAGTCGGCAGGGGCTCTCCCAAGTGTTGACGTGCAGGATTTGCACAGCGTATCGGCCGGCTCTTTTTTTCCGCCGCAGTTGATACACTTTGTTGTTTGCATGGCAGGCGTTTTCATCAATAACTCCCGGTTGGTTGAACACATTCAAGCCGCCTCACCACTAGGGGCGTCCCCCATCACCGTGGCTTTCGAAGCGACTTGAATGTGGCGCCTCGGATGAGGCGCATGGTGCTACGAAGAAAGCCAAGTTTCGGTGGCAGGCGTAACAGGCATGTCGGCAGTCGCCGAGGCAATCGCCGCGGCGGTTTCAGCCGCAAGCCTCGCCTGTTCGCGCTTGGCCATCAGTTCAGCAGTGGCGCCCTTCGCCGCGGCCAGCACGAGCTCGGTGTCAATGTTTTGACGGAACAGCTGAAAGAGCTCTTCGCGGGCATCGACGCTTGACTTGTTGACCACCGAGACTTCGAACGAGGACTTGACGCTCAGGCCGGCAGTGATTGCGCGGGCAAAGGCGAACAGGTTGCGCAGGCCCGGAGAGTCGTCAATGTTGCCGGCATCGGCAGCAGTCCGGCAGATGGTGACGAACGAGACGAGCAGGGCGGCGAGCTCAGGATGGCAGCCAGTGCGATCGACGACGATGCCGGCCTCAACTTCCGGCGCCGGATAGCCAACTTCGACCGTGAAGTCGAAGCGATCGAGCAAGGAAGCATCGAGCTTGCGGCAAACATAGTTGCCAGTCGGGTCGCCAGTGCCGTTCGAGTTGTCGGCGGCAATGAAGACCACACCCGGCGCCTTCACGAACGTCTCACCGGTCTCGGTGATGGTCACCTTGCCGCGGGGTTCGAGCAACGGGTTCATCGCGATAAGGTATTCCGGGCGAGCCCGGGCAACCTCATCGAGCAGGATGATGCAGCCAGCGCGGCGCATGCCGAGCAGAACCGCACCGTCTTGCCACACGGTTGAACCGCCACGCACCCGCTCGCCGCCGAGGAACTCATACTTCTCGGTGGAAGCATCGAAATTCACCCGGCAGAGCGACCGGCCGAGACGCGCGGCGACCTGAATCACCAACTCGGTCTTGCCCGTACCCTTGGGGCCGACAAGCCACGAATTCGAACCGGCATTGATACCGGCAAGCACCGCAGCGAGAGCGTCGCGGTTGAAACGGAACGAAGGGTCAGCTTCAGGGGCATCGGGATCGTTCCACACGTCGCACATGACGCGGCCGCCGGTCAGCAGCTTCAGATCAATGCCGAAGAGCTCTTTGGCACTCTTCGAAGCAACAACCACCGGCTGTTCGGCGAGCGACTTGGCGGCCGGCACCGACCCGATCAGAGCCGTGGGGGCCGTCGGCGTGTAAGAACCGATCGCAACCGGGCGGGAAATGGTGAGCCCGGCCAGCGCAGCTTCGACCGCGCCCGGATCAGCGCCGGCCAGCGCGGCGACGTAGTAATCTTTCGGGTTCCGGGCAGTGTCGCCCGTCTTGACGCCAAGCCGGCGGCAGGCTTCGATCAGAGATGACTTCGAAAGCGAGTCAATGGTGAAAGGCAGCATGATGGTCTCCGTGAGAAGAGGAAAAACGAACAGCCCGAACAGCTGTTACAGCTGACAGGCAACTAGAAGCAACAACTAAGAGCGGATCGCTCACTGCTGCCAAGCCGGGAAGACTTGGCAGGGATCAGAGATCAGTTTCCCGATAGTGGAATTGCCCGCGGATAACACACGCGGCGGGCAGTCGCCCGAAGCAGAGAGAACAGGCCACGCTCAGGCCTGCCGACATCTTCACTGTCGGATCGCCGGGACTGCCGGCGACTGGCCATTTCACTGCATCATGCCCCTTCCGCGAAGAGCGTCACCCGGACGGTTCATCGGAAGGCGGGAGCAAGGCCACACACGCAACAGGGAGAAAGAGCGGTCGGCGGCGCCATCCGGCGGGACCGAGGGGTCAGTGAAGCGGACCCACGCCTGTAGACTGAACCTGTTGCGGACAGTTGTCAATAGCTGTTGCACGTTGTTCATTCGAACATCCGCGGTTCGTGCGTCGGCGCAACAAAGGTAGAATGCCGGGCAACAGCTGGCGACAACTGTTGCACAGCTGAGGCTCAGAGGATGAGCCCGGAAAGACCTTGGGAGGGGATTCTCCCGGACTGCGAGGAACGAGAGCATGGCGAACTACAAGGGCAAGCCCGACATCAACAACGGCGGCCGACTGACACGGCTCGCAAGGACAGGCAAAGCGCCCGGCCAACGCAGGCGCGAGCAGCTGTTAGAACAGGTGGGCCTGACTGTGTCCGGCAAGGTCGCCAACCCGGACGGGACAAGGATGAGCTATGAGGATTTGGACAAGGCGACGATCGCGACCTATAAGGCGGCGACAGGCGCAACAGAAAGCAGCGAGGAGGAGGGCGGAGGAACCTTGGAAGGGATCACTGACAATCCTGTCCTGAACGAGTATCAGCTCAGAGCAGCAGCAAGAGAGTGGTGCATCAAACAGGCAGGGCTAGAACTCATCAACCTGAGAGACAGACCACCGGTAACAGCAGACAAGTTCGATTCCTACTGCCGGATGATGGAAGAGGGATACAACGGGTACGAGATCATGCGGTTGCTTGAGATGAGCAACGGGGGGCTGTGGAACTTCATGGACAACGATGTCACTGGTGAGGCGAAGAAACGGTACGAAAAGGCGAGGGAGAACTACACACATGCCCGCATGGTGCGGCTTTACGACGAAATCGCCCGCGAACCTGACCCGCAGCGCGCCCGCCTGCTCGCGGACACTGTGAAGTGGGAACTGAGCAAGGTTCTACCCAAGTTCTACGGGGAAAGGCCGCCCGAACAGGCTGCCGGCGCAGGCGTCACCTTCCAAATCAACTTGGCCGGGGCTCTCAAATCCGACAATACAGTCACGATTGAGGCTGTCCCGGAATCGTCTAAGGCGATCGAGCATAGACAGCACGACGCAGACTGAGGCAGGGCAAGGCTTGCGGGGCATCGAGCGGCGGATTGACTGTCCGCGGTTCGCTCAGAGGGAGGGGTCGGCGACGTCGGCAGGCAGGGTCAGACGGCCCGAACCCCCCCCCACCACCCCCCACGCGGACCCGGGAGCCGGAGACCCGGGCGCCTGAGCCTCTCCTCTCTCATCCCCCCACGCACTGTCTAACGAGAACCAACGGATTATATTCGACACCGTCAGACTCATGCGCCACCAACAAAATCAATCACTTTCAATCACTTGCTGAAATTTTTTTCAGCGGATCGTGGCTTAGGTCTCCAAAAACACGGGCTGAGACCAACCAAGAGGCGGAAATCTGTCTAATTTTCTCGGAGCCAGCAACGAGGACTTATCCACAGGGTGTCGAAATTAGACACCGCGCTAAAACGATGAAGGCTGTACGGGGGAAAATTCGGCGACCCACGGATACCGACCCCCACCCCCTCCCCCCCCCTACGACCACTTATCCACAGGCACAGACCCACGGACTGTCGCCGCCCGGGTCTCGTCCGTAGTTGCACGTTGCCCACCCGGTTGTAGAATGGTTGCGAGCTTGGATATGAAGGCGGCTCACCGCCGGCCCTGCACAGCCGGTCCCCCCTCCCCCTCTCGGTGGGCCGCCCCCATATCGAAGTTTGCCCCCTGCCGTATCCTTCTTGTGTGAGTTGGTGTTCGAGCGGTGGGGGGCTCCCTTTTCAGGGACAACATGGGAGGTTGGCATGGCATCACCATTCAGCAGGTCAAGGGCACTCTTCGCGGCGATCGCCGCCGTCATCGCGTCCGGGAAGATGTTGGACCCGCACGCCTTCGGCTACAGCTCCCGTGGTCATGGGAGAAACGTGTATTCGGGGAAGAAGAGGGGCAACGAGTCGGGCAGGACGTATCCGACGAACGGGGATCGGGAGTGTGCGCGTCGGGTCCGGCAGATGGAGAAGCTGCACGCCAAGGTGGTGGTCGCCGCCGTGAAGGCCGGGACGCACAGCTACATCTACTTGGACGAGGAGAGCCTCGCACTTGGGGCGACGAACATGGTGGTGTTCAAATGACCCTGCTCGACATGATCCGCGGAAAGAAGTCAGGAATGAACTTGCTCATGTCAGCGCCTAGTGTCACAGAGGAGGACATCGAGGCGAACATCGCCCACGAGTTCTACTTCAACCCGAGCAAGGCAATCTGCTCCCACTTCCCGCACCCAATGGCGCCGGATGACGGCGTTGATTCGCTGAAGCTGATGACGATCTGCATCTTGGTGCTGAGGAACGGCTTCACGGTCATGGGTAGTTCGGCGTGCGTCAGCCCGGATAACTACGACGAGGCGGTGGGCATGCAGATTGCCCGCAAAAACGCGATCGAAAAAGTGTGGCCGCTGATGGGGTATGCCCTGATGAACCGCATCGCCTTAAGGGATGTGTGAGCATGGACATCAACAAACCGATGCTCCCCGCAGAGGAGTTGTTCGAAGAGCCCGACAAGAGCGAAGTACAGAGGCAGGCGATTGCACAGCAGGTCAATGCGCAGAACGACAAAGGGTTCTCGCAGCTTCAGGCCATCACGGAGCTGAACAGAGCGCCCCACAAGACGATGCAGGACTACCGGATGGAACTGTGGATCGGTGTGGCAACAGCTGTTGCCGGGGCGGTGAGTTGCACGAAGAAGGAGGTTCCCGGGGCGTGG
>Ga0209391_10000320_pt1 | contig 21723 bp, 18 predicted proteins | sample PPLLak3March2015_FD_187246 | JGI IMG/M metagenome (GOLD analysis project Ga0209391, IMG submission 187246) | Freshwater sediment microbial communities from Prairie Pothole Lake near Jamestown, North Dakota, USA - PPLs Lake P7 Core (1) Depth... | ecosystem: Environmental > Aquatic > Freshwater >...
ACGCCCCGACTGTCATCGTACTGGCTGCGGTTCGTGACCTCCGTGCCCACCAACGTCGCCCAGGCGCTGGTCGAGGGCCTGGAGCACGACTTCATCGCGGACGATGCTCCCCTGCGGACCTTGCTGCCGCGGCGGCTGATGGGCCTCGAGGACGCCGTGAAGGCCGCGATGGAGGCCGACCGCAGCCACACGGTGGTCGCGCGCTGGGTCGAGGGCGCGATCGCCTGCCGCAACTTCCACCCGGAGTACGGCTTCTACGCCAAGCGCGCCGGCGCAACCGCGACCGGGCCTGCCTCGCCCGAGGCGGTGTTCGCGGTCGTGTGCGGCATCGGCGGCGACGACGGCTGGTTCTATGCCGACAGCCTGTGGTGGGTACGACGGGCGCTCGACTGGCTGGTCGGCGGACCGAGCTTCCGCCGCAGCCGCAGGCACCCGACCGAGCTGCGCGTGGGCGACGTCGTGGATTCATGGCGCGTGATTGCGCTCGAGCCCGGGCGCCGGCTCACGCTGCTGATGGAAATGAAGGCGCCAGGAGCCGGGGTGCTCGAGTTCGTGGTGCGGCCCGGCGCCGACGGCTCAGGCGCAAGCGTCAATGCCACCGCGCACTGGCATCCGGCGGGCGTGGCGGGTCTGTTGTACTGGTATTCCCTGGTGCCGGCGCACCTGTTCCTGTTCCGCGGGCTGACGCGCGCCATCCAGCGACGCGCGGCCGCTGCGGGTCACTCCGGAAGCTGGAGCTTGCGCGAGCCGAAGTAGTAGCGCACCGACGCGCCCACGTAGTTCACGCGGTACTCCCACGGCTCGGCGCCGAGCGCCAGAACGGTCGGCAGTGTCGCGGGCCCGACGCCGTCGAGTGCCCAGTCGCTGCTGTCGAAGCGCTCGTACCACCACGAGAACGTCACGTCGAGCGTGTCGGTGAGACCGTAGCTGAAGTCGGCGCGAACGCTGTCGAGGTCGCTGGTGACGGTCGGGAACCGGCCCGCCGAGACGCCCTCGATGGTCGTGTCGGACTCGCCCTCGGCATGCGTGTAGCTGAGGTCGAGGCGGATGTCGTCGGCGAGCTGCGCCCGCAGGCCACCGCCGTAGGTCGTGAAGTCGTCCTTGACGGTGCTGCGCCAGTCCGGGTCGCCGAACACGCTGCTGCCCTGCGTGCGGACGTCGATCTTCTCCTGGCCGCCGTTGACGAACAGCGAGACCTTCTCGTTCACCGCCCAGGTGAGGTCGACGCCATAGCGCCGGTCGAGCCCCGAACCCACGCCGACCGCCGAGAAGTTGTAGCTGTCGTCGCCGTAGAAGCCGCTCGCGCCGAGCGTGAGCGGCAGCGTGCCGAACGTCACGTCCACCAGCATCTCGCCGTAGCTGCGGTACAGGTAGGCCATGTTGTACTTGCGCATGAGCGGGTTCTGCCCGTTCGACGCCGCGACGTTGAGGTCGTAGCGATCAGGCTCGCGCTCCTTGGCGCCGCCCTTGAGCACGAAGCCGAGGTAACCGAACGGCCGGTACTGCACGACGCCCCAGCCGTCGACCTGGGATTCGCTGCGTACCTCCTGCGCCGTGCCCTTGCGGTCGGTCTCGCGGTACTCGCCGCCGACGCCGACGCTCAGTTCGTCGTAGATCCGGTAGTCGGCGCTGCCCGAGAGTCGCAGCCGCTCGAAGCCGTACACCGGATTCACGCGGTCCTCGAGCACCTCGAAGAGATCGGTGTGCACGATCGAGGTGTAGCTGCGCTGGCGGGTGTCGTTGTCGCGTTCGTCCCAGGCGACGCCGCCGCGCAGCCGCAACCGGTCGATCGGCCGGGAGCTGAGCGTGAGGTCGGCGCGGCTCACCTTCATCTCGCCGTCGAGGTTGCGCGCCGGCAGCGGGTCGGTCACGAGCGTCGGGTTGATCGTGTACGGCAGGAAGCCCGTGTCCTGCGTGCCCTTGCCCGAGGCGACCGAGACCGCAACCGTGGTGTTCCACGGCAGGCCGTACCAGCCGCCCGAAGCGCCGAACTCGTGGTACTGGTTGTCGGGAGCAAGCGCCATCTGGCCGACCTCGCCTCCCGGCACCATCGCGTTGAAGGGGTTGTCCCAGCGCAGGGCCGCAGCCTTGGTGTCGTAGATCGAGCCCGCGTAGCCCGCCTGCAGGAACCAGTCCGCACCGTCGTAGCGCAGCGTCGCGTCGAGGCGGTCGGTGGCGTCGTCCACCGGCACGGGCAGTTGCGTCGACACACTGCCGAAGGAAGCGAGCTGCGCTCGCGTGCCGTCGCGCTGGTCGCGGCGGTAGTCGACCGTGAACTGCGCGTTCTCCACCAGCCAGTAGCGGCCCGCGATGCCGTAGCGGTCGCGGTCGTAGCCGATGTCCACGGAGCGCAGGCTGCCGTTCAGCGCCGTCATGCCGCCCGTGAAACCCGCATCCACCCAGCCTGAGGGCAGGGTGAGGTCGGTGCCGCCGACGCCGCGGTAGGGCGTCGCGGTCGTGTCCCAGATCGAGTGCGGGATGCGGTCGTAGAACAGCTCGAAGTCGTAGCGCCCCTGCTTGCCGCCGTCGAGGCGGACCTCGCGCGACTCGAGCCCGAGGTCGCTGATCTCGTAGTTCAGTACATAGCCGGACTCCTCGGAGGCGCGGCCTTCGGCGTTGACGATGGCATACCCGCCCTTCTCGTCGAGACCGGTGTAGTCGCCGAACTTGGCCGAGTCGTCGTCGACATACGCGGCGCCGACTTCGACTTCGGAGCGGTAACCGCGGTCGAACGGGCACTTGCTGCAGGTCCATTCGCTGGTGTCGGGTGCGACGGCCTGTTGCGCCGACGCCGTCCCGGCCGCCGACAGGATCGAGGCGACGGCGAGCGTGAGGAGGAGGCTGCGAGTTTCCATGGGATTCACCAGGTTCTTGCGGCAAGGCGCAGGCGCGTTGCTCATCGCGTCAGCGTCGAGCCCGAGGGATGGTTCGATCCGTGCACCTGCGTGTGGCAATTCATGCAGTTGCCGAGCGCCAGCGACGACACGGGCGCACTGCCGCCGCCCGGCAGGCCCGACGGGCCATAGGAGACGCTCGGGTGGCCTTGCTGCGAGTGACAGGACTGGCACAGCAGCGGGCCGCGCGCCTTGAGCATGCCGGGCTGCGAGGCGCCGTGGGGCGAATGGCAGCTCGAGCAGTCCTCGGCGACCGGCGCGTGCTCCCACAGGAACGGCCCGCGCTTGTCGGCGTGGCACTCGTAGCAGGTCTGGTTGAGCGTGGCCTTCACGAGCTGCTTGTCGGCGGTCGAGCCGTGCGGCGCGTGGCAGTCGCTGCAGGCGAGCTGTCCCTGGCGCACCGGGTGTGCGTAGGCCTTAAGGAACTGGCTGCGCTCGGCGACGTGGCAGGTGTAGCAGACGTCGGCCTGGGTGCGCGTCGAGAGCACGGGATCCTTTCGGACGTGGCTGTCGTGGCAGGAGGCGCAGGAGACGTTCGCCGCGTCGTGGGCGCCGACGTGCCAGCTCGAGGCCATCGACTGCTCGTGGCAGCCGAGGCACATGCCGTTCTGCACGGACACGGGCGTGGTCGAGTCGCGCGAGAAGCGGATCACCGGCGGACGCGTCTCGCCCTTCTTGACTCGCTTGGCGTGGTTGCCCACCGGGCCGTGGCAGGCCTCGCACTGCAGCTGGCCCTTGCCGAACGGGCTCCTCGAATCGGCCGGCTGGCCGTGCTTGCCGTGGAAGACGGCAAGCGTCACCGCGTCGTCGTGGCAGCCGAGGCAGGTGTCCGCGCCTTTCTTGCTGTATTCGGCGACAGGCGGCGGGGCGGCCTCGGTCTTGGCCGCCTCCGCTGCCGCGGGCGCGGACTCCTGCGCCTGCGCCGCGAATGGGAGGAACGCGACCAGCGCGGCCAGGCGGATGAACAGCGGGGTTGAGTGCTTCATGTCCGCCTCAGTTGAAATTGAACTCGGCGACGCCATGCACCTTCTTGACGTCGGCGTCCCGGCCCGGGCCGTGGCAACCGGCGCAGCCCTCGGGCGGCGTGCTCGGCGTGCGGCTGCCCGCGTCCTTCACCGCGTTGATCGAACCGCCGGCCGACGTCGAGATCATGTGGTTGCGCGCGGCCACGCTGGTGTGACACGTCGAGCACACCGCCGTCGCGGGGGTCGTCGCGATGTCGCCGAGCGGCGTCGAGCGGTCCGGGCTCGAGGCCGGCACCGCGTCGAACGTCGTGGCGAGCGCGACCGTCGAGTCGGGCGGGTAGTACGTGTCCGGCAGGTGGCAGCCCTCGCAGTTGTTGAGCTTGCCCGGGTAGCGGACGTGGCTGAAGTCGTAGCCCGTGTTGCCGAAGCCACAGACCTTGTAGCCGGCAATCGACCCCGCGTGGATCGCGTGCACCATCACCTTGAAGTCGATGGTCTGGTCGTCGAGCGTGCCCGTGACCGCCTGACAGTTCGAGCCCGCGACGCGCCGATTGATGTCCGTCGCGTTCGGGTTGTGGCAGGTGGCGCACAGCTCGGCGTTGCCCGAGCGATTCTCGCCGTGCAGCGACAACTGCTTGTGGCAGTCGTTGCACTTGGCAATGTCCACCACCTGGCGATAGGGCACCGGCGTCGCATCGGTGATCGCGAAGGCCTTGCCGCTCGCCACCACCGGCACCGCGACCGTCTCGAGGACGCCGTCGCCATTGGTGTCGATGCGCACGTTCGGGCGGCCCTCCAGGATCGCGCTGCCGGAGCCGGTCGCGCCGGCCGGGATGGCAACCGTCGCGGTCGCCTTGAACGCACCCGGGAATGCCGGGTCAGGCACGCCGTTCGCCTTCATGTCGATGACGATCGGCTGCGCCGGCGTGCCGGTGGCCACGCCCGCCGAGCCGCTGCCCGTGTTCGTGAAGTCGGGCCGCGTCGAGTACGCCACGTCGACCCGCAGGGAGGCGTTGCCGATCTGGAATGGACCGCCCGCCGCCTTGATGTCGTAGGGCGCGTCGCCGTTGGTCGGGTCGGTCACCCGGATCGTCACGGTGGGCCTCTGGCCGGGCGCGCTGTCCGCGACCTTCAGGACCTCATACCTGAACTTCTCGCCCGCGCGCAGCAGCGGGTCGAAGTGCACCTGGTCGGGCCGCACGCCGAAGTTCGACGTCGGGCCGTGGCAGGTCGAGCATTGGTCATCCGTCGCCGCGACGCCGCCGTGGCCGGCACCGGTGTCGAAGTTCACGGCGTTGTGGCACGAGCCGCAGGCCTCGCGATTCACCGTCAGGCGCCAGTTGCTGGCCTGTGGCGTGTTCGCGTCGCTCTCGTTGTGGCAGGTCTCGCAGTTGCGCTGGTCCTGCGTGAACTGGATGTCGGTGTAATCGTAGAAGACGTTGTTGTAGCCGAAGATCCCGTAGGGGCCGGTCGGCAGCTTGTCGCGGTGGATCTTGTGGATCATCACCTTGAGGTCGATGGTGTTGCCGGTCTGCGCGTCGAAGGAGTACGGCTCGTGGCACATGGCGCAGTACTGCAGGTCGAAGCGCGCACCGCCGTGGAACGCGAGCTGGTCGTGGCAGGCGTTGCAGGTGTCGTTGTCCACGATCTCGCGGCCGGAGTCGATGACCCCGCCGGTGGTCGGCGCCCAGGTGAACACCGCGTTGTTGGCCGGGATGTAGTCCGCGGCGCCCGCGGGCCGCAGGCGGATCTCGAGGCCGACGCGGTGCACCAGCGCCGGGTCGAACGGTATGTCGTCGATGCCCTTCACGCTCTGCGCGAAGGTGTAGAAGTACTGGCCGTTCGACTGGTTGCCCTCGACCCACCTGCCGCGGGTGCCCGACTCGGCCGTGGCCTGGTTCTTCGGGCCCGTGCCGGTCACGGCGCTGGCCGGCACCGGCGGCGGCGTCCCGGGGAATGCTTCGGTGCGACGCGTGATCGCCTGCCACGCGCTCGACTTGCCGTTGACGCCCGGCTCAATACGAGCCAGCACGAAACTGATGTTGGCCGCCTGCAGGCCGATCAGTGGTTGCCCCGTTTCGTTGACCAGGCGCACCTCGATGACCGGCTTGCCGTCCTCGGGGATCGTCGCACTGACGATCGTCGACTGGATGGAATTGGCCGAGGCCACCGGCACCCCGCTGCCGCCGGTCGGTGGCGGGCCCGGCGGAACGACCGTGCCGGGCGGGCTGACGGTGGCTTGCTTGGCGTCGTCACCGGAGCACGCGGCCAGCGCCAGTGCGGCAAAGGCAAGCAACGCAACCCATCGCGGGCTGGGCCGTGCCAGCTCCCGGTCAGTCAGCAATGTCATGACTCGAACTCCCATCCTCGTCGGGGCGGAGACCTGGTTCCAGCAAGGCAACCGGCCTGGCGTCGTCACTTGGCGTGCACCCTGGCAGTGTCCTCCGGGCGGCCCGGGCCGTGGCACACCGAGCAGGCTTCCGTCGCTGACGACGGCGTGAGCGTCTTGCCTCCCGCCACGCCGAACGCGCCGCCGTGCTGTGCCATGTGTGCTTTCGCAGGTCCGGAGTCGTGACAGGTCCCGCAGGTGCCCGCCGTCGCGGTGTCCCACGTATCGTCCGTGTAGAGCGCGGGGTCGGCGCCGGGCCCGGTGCTGATTGCCAGCGCCTCGATGCGCGCCGCGTTGTAGGTGCCCGGCAGGTGGCAGGACTCGCAGTTGGCCAGGCTCTGCGGGTAGGTGATGCCGGAGAACAGCGGCATCCTGCCCGCGTGGATGTTGTGGATCATCGCACCCATGACGATCGGTCCTGCGACGTCGGGATCGTCGCTCCAGCCGCTGCTCGCGTTGTGGCACGCGAGGCAGCCCTGCGGGTCGCCATTGCGGTTGCCGCCGTGCAGTTGCAACTGGTTGTGGCAGTCGTTGCACTTCGCTTCCGACACGAGACGCGGGCGCTCCACGCCGAAGTAGCCGACGGCATTGCGGGCGCGGGCCTGTACGGCGACGCCGTCCACCACGACCATCGGGTGTCCGTCCATGACGACCATGGCGCTCGCGGTGTCGACCGTCAGCGCGATCCCGGCCGGCACGGCCGAGGTCCTCAGGTCGGTGGTGTAGCTACCGTCGGCGTTCTTCACGGCGTACGCCTTGAGGTCCGCGAGGCGCATGCGATACGGGGCGCCGCGCTCGCCGGCGGGGGTGCTGCCCGTCGCCGCGTCCGCGTTCGACACGTCACGGTTATCCCACGCGAAATACAGGTTCAACGTCGAACTCGCATTCTGGAACGCCGGATCGGTCGCGATGTCGTAGGGCGTGCCGTCGGGCCTCGCGACCTTGAAGCGAATGCTGGGCACCTTGCCCTTGCCGACGTTCGTGACCGACTGCACCTGGAACACGAACTGCTCGCCGAGCTGCTTCTGCAGGCGCGGGCCCTGGTTGTGGACCGCGAGGATGTCGTCGGCTGCGCCGCCCGGCCGGTGGCAGCCGACGCAGTCCACGTCGGCGGCCGCGAAGTCGAAGGTCGAGTGCTGGAAGCGATAGGTGTAGCGGCCGGTGGCCGCATCGGGGCCGGTCTTGCGGATTCCTTCGACGTGGCAGCCGCCGCAGGCGGCGGTGGACGGCTTCGACAGCCAGTCGTCGCCGTCCGGCGCGCTGGCCGACTTCGTGTGGCAGGTCTCGCAGAACAGCGTCGACTGCGGGTAGGTGACTTCGCTGAAGTCGAATTCCCCGGTGAACCCCCACACCTTGAAGGGCGCGCCCCGCGCTTCGCCGAGGTGGATCGAGTGGGTCATGTAGGCCATGCCGAGGTCTTCGCCGGTGTCCGGATCGACGGTGCCTGGGTTGTGGCAGGTCACGCAGTACTCGTTGGTGCGACGCGGGCCACCGTGCAGGTCGAAGCGCACGTGGCAACTCTCGCAGTTCTCGGTCGCCGCCACCTGCTTGCTGCCGGAGCCGGCGCCGCCGCTCGGCACGAAATCCTTCACCGGGTTGTCAGGGGCGAGTTCCTCCGCGTCGCCGGACATGCGGATCTCGAGGCCGACGCGGTGCGTGAGCGCCGGCTGGTATGCCACTGCGATCGGTGCGGTGACGTTGTCGAGATCCACGGCATAGGTGTACCGATACCGGCCGCTGCCGAGCTCGACCCAGCGGGCGGCGGCCGCGGTCTCGGTGTTGGCCTGGATGGCATTCGCGAGCACTGCCGGGCTGCCCGCTGACGGTGTGACGGAACGGTTCACGTAGCTCTGCCAGCGGGACGGCTCGCGCCCGGCCGGGTCGTTCACCAGCTTCGACACCATGAAGCGCGTGACGGCGGGCGCCAGGCCCAGCGCCGGCCCACCGTGCACGGTCTTCACCGTGAACTCGACGACCGGCGAGGGCGCGGCGCTCAAGCTCACGGTGTCGATGGTCGCCACGAGGCCGCCGATCTGCTCGATCTGCGCCGCAGTCAGCGCCGTGCCATCACCGATGGTGACCGGCCCGCCGTCCTCGATCGGTACGGTCGGTGGCACCGTGGGACCGGTGGGTCCGGTCGGTCCGACCGGACCGGCGGGACCCGACGGCCCGGCGGCGACGTCGTTCACGCTGTCGCCATCGCACCCGGCGAGGCCGATGCCGGCGGCGAGCGCCATCACGGCAATCAGTGGCAAACGCGATCGCGCAACGCCTCGGGCGCCTGCAATTTTCATGAATGACTCCCAGACACGTTCGACAATGCTCAGCGGCAAGCGGCCCAAGTATTCCGTGACGAACCGGCCCATACCGGCGAGTCGCCGGCATAGTAGGTTTCGATCGTCCGCGCACGTTATAGCGATTAACCGAAACCGCCCCGGTCAGACGTCGACACCGACGGCGAGCCGTGCTGCGACGCGGCGATCCGGACAGAATCGGTTGGGGCGATTGCTGTGCGCAAGCTCGACAGCGCTTCGCCGACAGAGGTCGAGCCGGTTCGGGCCCGGGCCATCGCCGCATTCCGGGGCCTCAAAAAAAATGCCCGCAACTTTCGTTGCGGGCATTTTCGTCATCAGGCTCCGGGTTTCGGTTCGGGTGGGGTGGGCCCGAAGGCCCACCCCGCTCATCCGGAGTCAGTCGACCATCAGCTCACTTCGTATTGATGATGGTCTGGCGGCCGTTCGGGAAGGTCTGCGGCGTCCAGCCATTCTGGTACGCATGACCTCTCGCGTCGGTCGTCTGGTGGCAGCTCGTGCAGGCAGCAGCCGATGCGCCCTGCAGCGTATCGTCGAGCTGGTTGTTCCACGGAGCCACGCCTGCGTCCATCGTCGTCGCCACGGCCATGCTCTGGTCGGGGATCGTTCCGAAGCCCGCCACATGGCAGCCCGAGCACTGCCTCACATCCCGCGGATAGGTCGGGTGATACAGCGTGTGCGGCTGGCACGAGTTCGCCACTGCAGGATCGGCACCGAAGACCCTGATGCCCGGGGTCGTGCCGTTGAGGCACGCCGCGCCAGTCGCCCAGTTCGGCGGGGTTACCCCCTCAGGCGCCCAGGCGTAGATGCCACGGTTCCGGTAGATGACGAACGCGCCGGACGCATCGCCAATCGAGTGGATGGCATGCAGCATGGTCTTGAACTCGTACGTCTGGCCAACCAGGCCATCGTAGGCTTCGGACTTGTCGACGCCCATGCCGACGCGCACGTTCTGCTCCGACGACGCGGAGTTGTGGCAGATCACGCACATGTCGACGTTGTCGACCCGGTTGCCGCCGTGCTGGTAGAGCGAACCGACATGGCAGCCGATGCACTCGCCGCTGTCGGCGATCGCTCGACGCGCCTGCGCCGGCAGGGCACCCGTTCCGACGACCCACTCACGAACCGGGGTCTTGGCTCGAACCATCGTCGGGGTGGTGAGGCTGGCCGTCACCACGCGAGGCTTGCCCTGGAGAGCGACGATGCCGCGCGTCGCGGTGATGCCCGTGTTCACGGGGATGACCGTGGTCGCCACGTTGCCGGTGCAAGTGGTGTTGGTCGTTGTCACGTTCACGGCCTGCGCCTGTCCCGGGGCATTCGGGTCTGTCCCGAGGACCGGGTCATCGCCCTGGAAGTAGCTGCGCAGCATGCTGAGGTTGCCGCCCGCTGCAGCATGGAACACCGGCGCACCCACCGCGGCGGTGGCGTTGCACGGGTTGACGTCCGCGCCGTTGTACTTGGCGGCCCAGGAGATCGACAGGTTGGTGCCGTTGTCGACGATGCCGGTGATCTGCCAGTCGAACTTCGCACCCTCGGTCACGGAGGTGTCGTCGCCGTTGACGATGACGCCGCCGCGCTCGGTGACGAGCCCGTTGTGGAACGCCGTCACGGTGGCCGGCGCAACGCCGCCCGGAGTCGAGTTGTGGCAGGTCGTGCAGTCCGTGGCCTCCGTCATGCTCTCGTGGAACGTCGTGCCGGATGCCGTGAAGTCCCAGGACTCCATCGACTCGTGGCAGCTGAAGCAGTTCGACGCCGTCACCGTCATGGTGTTGGCCTTCGCCAGCGCACCGCTGCTCGACGTGTGGCACACATTGCAGTTGGTCATGTAGCTCGGGTACGTGGCCGAGTAGGTCCACGAATCGTCACCATTGACCGTCTCGAGCACGAACTCGCCGCTCGGCATCAGGTGCGAAGCGTGGATGCCGTGGCCGATGTCCACCATGCGCGGATAGTTCGTGTTGGCCGCGCTGTGGCAGACCGTGCAGGTCGCGCCATTCGCCGGGTAGCCGTAATGGAAACCACCGCCGCCGTTCGTGCCATGGCAACCGGTGCACCCCGCGGTGCTGACCAGCGCGCCGTCGGGCGAGCTCGGATAGTCACCGGTCCCGATGGCGCGGACCCGGGGCACGAGTCCCGAGGCCGTCTCGAGCCGGATCAGGTAACGCGAGGGCACGGCGCCGAACAGCGTCACGCCATCCTTGATCGTGACCGTGTAGTTGCCACCCGTACCACCTGCGAACGTGAGAGTCCGCACCGCGTCGCCCGGGAAAGCGGCGTCGACCGCAGTCAGATCGTCGCGATTCGTGCCGTCGAACCGGTGGGCGGCGCTGACTCTGGTCAGCGTCGTGAAGTTCGCACCAGCGGCCTTCACGTTGAAGCTCACGACCAGGTCAACGGGAACGGTCGCGCTCGGGGCGATGGTGAGGCCGCTGATTGTGATGTCCGGGTTCACGACGTGCGACTCGGCAACGCCATAGGCCGAGCCGTCGGCGTGGCAGACGCCGCAGCTCTCGCGCGGCTCGATCGTGGCACTCGGGCCCGTCGGACCTGCCGGGCCTGCCGGACCTGCCGGACCTGCCGGACCGGGAGCGCCCGGTGTACCCGGTGCACCATCTGTTCCATTCCGACCGTCGTCGCCTTCGCAACCGGCCAGGCCGATCGTGGCAGCGAGCGCCAGCATCGCAATCAACGGCACACGCGTTCGCGTACTGCCTCGGGCGCCTGCAAATTTCATGGTTGACTCCCTAGAAGGACTATCGCACTCGGGTCCGAATGTGCGGTGTCTCGCGGAAACCGCAGATTCAGGCGCGATCGTAGGGAACAAGGAAAGTTCCGTGCACCTCGGTTATCCGTAGTTTCGCGGCGCCATTGCGATGAAACGCCCGACGGATGCGAATTGCTCGCATCCACGCGATGCGCCGCATCAATTGCGATGGTAGCGCGCAGAACCCAGTCAGCAGATCCGCGGCAGCGGATCGTCTTCGAGTTCCTCGATCACCCGCTCGCCGCCGATCGTCGTCTCGAGCAGTACGCGCGCCGGCTGCGCCTGCACGCGCCCGATGATGGCCGCGTCGCGGCCGCTCGGCAGCGACTGCAGCATCGCGAGCGCGCGCTCGGCCTGCTCCGCCGCAATGACCGCGACGACGCGACCCTCGCAGGCGAGGAAGTACGGGTCGTAGCCGAGCATCTCGCACACGGCGCGCACCGAGTCGCGCACCGGCACGCATGCTTCCTGCAGCGCAACGCCGAGGCCGCTCACCTGCACGATCTCGTGCGCGACCGTGGCGAGCCCGCCGCGGGTGGGATCGCGCATGAAGCGCAGCCCGTCGAGCTTCACGAGCTCGCGGGTGATCGGCAGCACGCTCGCCGCGTCGGACTTGAGGTCGCCGCGCAGGCCGAACTGTTCGCGCGCAAGCATCACTGCGATCCCGTGATCGCCCACGGAGCCGCTCACGATCAGCGCGTCACCGTCGCGGACCCGGTCCATGCCGAGTTCGAGGCGCGGGTCCTTCACGCCGATGCCGGCGGTGTTGAGGTAGATGCCGCCGCCCTCGCCCCGACGCACGACCTTGGTGTCGCCGGCCGCGACCACCACGCCGATCTCCTGCGCCGCCGCGGCGATCCCCTCCACGACTCGCTCCAGCACCGCGAACTCGAGCCCCTCCTCGAGCAGCACGCCGAGGCTCAGGTACTTCGGGATCGCGCCCGCGACGGCGAGGTCGTTGGTCGTGCCGTGCACCGCGAGCGACCCGATGTTGCCGCCCGGGAACTCGATCGGCTGTACCGTGAAGCTGTCCGTGGTGAAGACCAGCTGGCCGTCGCCCGCGTCCCACGGCAGCACGGCCGCGTCGCTCGAGGTGTCGAGGTAGGGATTGGCGAGGTGGCGCGCGAACAGATCCGTGATCAGCTCGCGCATGAAGCGCCCGCCGTTGCCGTGGGCGAGCGAGACGTGGGTGTCCTGGGGATTCAACGGTTGCCGCTCCGGGTGAGTCCTGTGATCGCGCTCAGGGGCACCTTGGCCTCCTCGTTCCACGCGTCGAGCTCCGCGCGGATGTGCTCGCGCATCTGCTCGCGCACGTCGTTCACCGAGTTGAAGAACTCGGCCATCATGAGCACCCAGCAGTACATGCCGCGGCGGGTGAGGCGCAGGCCGTCCGCGTCGCGGCGCGTGGCGCCGAGCATCCGCATCGCGATCAGTTCGGGCGCCATGCGCAGCCAGAAGGCCGCGCCGTACCGGTCGGCGACGTACTCGCGCTTCAGCGCCCCGCCGAACAGCCGGACGAGGTAGTCGTAGCGCATACGCTCCTTGAGCCTGAGCGTGCGCCGCTGCGTGATGCCACTCTGCCCGCCCTCGACGCGGCGGCAGTAGTGGTTGAGAGAGAACGTCGTCGAGTACATCGAGTCGCCGACGTAGCTGAACGCCCCGCTGCCCACGCCCACGTAGTCGTCCTCGTCGATGATGTACTCGTCGAACATGCCCTCGCCGCGCGTGAAGCACCAGGCCGAGGACGCGCGGTAGGTCGGCAGCAGCCGGTCGAGCACGCGCTCGTACATCGGGAAGCGCAGTGATTCGTCCGCCTGCCCCATGGTCTTGTGCATCTTGTGCCGGGCGCTCGGAGCGGTCATGAGCGGATAGAACGACACCTGGTCCACGTCGAGTTCGAGCAGCACGTCGATGTCGTGGTCGAGCATCGCGAGCGACTGGCCGGGCAGGTTGAAGATCATGTCCACGTTGAGCGTGGGGAAGATGCCGCGGATCGCCGCCAGCCGTTCCCGGATCTCATTGCCGTTGCCGTACTTCTCGAGCCGGTCCATGCCGGCGAGCAGCCCGTCGTCGAAGCTCTGCACGCCGACCGAGAAGCGGGTGACGCCAGCGTCGCGATAACGCGGCAGAACCTCGGGCTCGAGGTGGTTCGGGTTGGTCTCGATCGAGACCGTGTGCACGGGCGAGAGCGAACGGATCAGGTCGAGCGTGGCGATGAGTTCGTCGGGGCTCACCGTGGGCGTGCCGCCGCCCACGTACACGTCGCGGAATCGGAACCCGGCCCGATGGTAGAGCCGGATCTCGTTGCGCAGCGCGGTGAAGTAGCGCGCCGTCTTCGACTCGTTGTAGCGCACCCGGTGGAACGAGCAGAACGGGCACAGCACCTCGCAGAAGGGCACGTGCACGTACAGCTGGCAGGGTCCCGGCGGCGGCGAGGGCATGACCTCGGCCGAGTCGTCCTCGTCGAAGCGCATCGCGTCCGCGTACTCGCGGCGCAGGACTTGCAGGAAGGGGCGTTCGAACCAGAGCATCGTCGCAGTGTATCCGTGTCGTCCGCGGCCGTTGCAGTCAGTGGCCGGCCCGCGCCAGGCGCCCGAGGTGCTCGGCAACCTGCCCGTAGCTGATCCCGCCATCGTTGCAGGGAATCCGTTCCGGCAGCAGCACCCGGAAGCCGCGGCGCTCGAGGCCGCCGGCCGCGAGCTCGAGCAGCCGGCGGTTCTGGAACACGCCGCCCGTGAGGCCAGCCACCGACACGTCCGACCGCGCACGCTCGATCTCGGCGACCCGGCAGATTGCGTCGGCGAGCGCCGCGTGGGCCGCGCCGGCACGCTCGCCCTGGTCGATCCGGCTGTCCCTGCACGCTTCGATCAGCGGGGCCCAGTCGATGCGCAGCACGCCGTCGGCATCGGGCGCGACAGGCAGCTCGGGGAAGCGCTCGACCGGCCGCGCGCAGGCTTCGAGCCACATCGGCCCCTGCCCCTCGAAACTGGTCTCGGTCACCCCGAGCACGACGGCGGCGAGCGCGTCGAACACCCGCCCGGCGGCGCTCGAGCGCGGCACGTTGAGGCCGCGCTCCCAGGCGGCGCGCACGATCGGGTCGGGCACCGGCACCGGGCACTCCACGCCCGCCTCCCAGCACAGCGCTGCGGCGCTGCGCCAGGGTGAGCGACCGGCCTTGTCGCCGCCGGGCAGGCGGAAGCTTCGCAGGCTGGCGCATCGCACCCAGGCGCCCGGGCGACCGACGAAGGCCTCCCCGCCCCACAGGCTGCCGTCCGCGCCGTAGCCCACGCCGTCCCAGGCGAACACGACCGCAGGCTCGGCGACGCCGTGCTCAGCCACGAGCGCCGAGGCGTGCGCGTGGTGGTGCAGCACGGCGGTCCACGGCTCGCCGAGCGCCTGTACCCAGCGCGTGGTCGTGTAGCCGGGGTGCGCGTCGCACAGCCAGCGCCGTGCCCGGACGTCGTACAGGCGCTGCAGGTCGCCCGCCACCTGCTCGAACACCCGCTCGCTGCGAGGCGTGCCCATGTCGCCGACGTGCGGCGAAACGACTACGCGTCGGCCCCAGGCGAGCGCGATGGTGAGCTTGAGGTGCCCGCCGACGGCCAGCACGGGCTCGGGCAGCTCGCCCGGCAGCTCGAGCTCGAGCGGCGCCAGTCCGCGGCCGAGGCGGATCGGCCGCGGTCGCCCGGCAGCGATCCGCAGCACCGAGTCGTCGGCCGGACGCACGATCGGGCGGTCGTGGTGCAGAAACGCATCCGCCACGGCTGAGAGCCGTGTCTCGGCCTCGGCCGGATCGGTGAGCACCGGCTCGCCGCTCACGTTGCCCGAAGTGGCCACGACCGGTCCGCCGAAGGCACCAAGCAGCAGGTGGTGCAGCGGGCTGTAAGGCAGGAAGGCGCCGATTTCACCGAGCCCGGGCGCCACGGAAGGCGCGAGTCGTCCGCCCGACTGGCGCGGGACGAGCACGATCGATCGCGCCGGATCGAGCAGCGCCGACTGTTCGACCGGCCCGACGTCGAGTTCCTCGCGAGCGGCGTCGAGGCCGTCGTCGCCGCGTTGCGGGAACATCACGGCCAGCGGCTTGTCCGGCCGGCGCTTGCGCTCGCGCAGGCGCCGCACCGCCGTCTCGTCGCGGGCGTCGCAGAGCAGGTGGTAACCGCCGATGCCGCGCACTGCGAGCACGCGGCCCTCGCGGAGGAGCTCTACCGCCCCCGCCACCGCAGCCGCGTCGCCGGTCACCGGTGCCTGGCCGGGCACGACCAGCCGCAGGTGAGGCCCGCACACCGGGCAAGCGACCGGCTCGGCGTGGAACCGGCGGTCGAGCGGGTCCGCATACTCACGGCGACAGGCCTCGCAGAGCGGAAACCGCGCCATGCTGGTATTGGGCCGGTCGTAGGGCAGCGCCTCGATCAGCGTGTAGCGCGGGCCGCACTGGGTGCAGTTGATGAAGGGATATGCGTACCGGCGATCGGCAGGGTCGGCAAGCTCGGCCACGCAGTCGTCGCACGCGAAGAAGTCGGGCGGCACCGACACCTCGGGGGCGTCCGCCGCGCTGCTCGGGGCGATCTCGAAGCCGCCGCTCACCGGCGCATCGCAGGGAAGAACGGCCCGTACACGTGGCTGCGCGAGCGGCGGCGCCCGCTCCACGAGGCCGCGCGTGAACGCCTCGACGACGGTCGTCGGCCCCGCTGCGATCACCTCGACGTCGCCACGCAGGTTGCGGACGTGTCCGTCGATCGCGTGCTCGTGCGCGAGCCTGAACACGAAGGGCCGGTAGCCGACCCCCTGCACCCGGCCGGTCATGACGATCCGGCGGGCGATGCGCGGCTCCGCGTCGCTCACGGCGTGGTCGACGCGACGGGCGGTACGAAGTCGGACGCGCTCACGCCTCTGCGCCGGAGGCCTTCCGCCCGGCCCAGACGTTCTCGCGCACGCCGTTCGACCACCAGATCCGGCAGGCGCCCTCGTCCGAGACCATGCACGGACCCACCGGCTGGCGCGGCGTGCAGGCGAGCCCGTAGAGCCGGCATTCGTTCGGGTAGATCTTGCCGAGCACCACTTTGGCGCAGTCGCAGCCCGGCGGCATCTGGCCGGCGCGTTTGCGGGCCATCTCGGTGTACGAGGGCAGTTGAACGCGCGAGTCGTGTGCGGCGTAGTCGGCCTTGAGCACGTAGCCCGACTCCGGGATCGGACCGATGCCGCGCCAGTTGCCGGCGACCACGTCCATGGTCGAATCGATGTAGCGCTGCGCGCCCGGGTTGCCGCCGGGGCGCACCACCTGCGGGTAGCAGTTGTCGAGGAAGCACTTGCCCTCGATCCTCTGCCGCAGCACCGAGTACAGCGCCGCCAGCAGCGACTCCGGCGAGAAGCCGGCGACCGCCGTGGGCAGCCCGTGGTCGCGCGGCACGAACTCCCACTCCTCCGGTCCCATCACCGTGGCGACGTGGCCCGGGGCGATCAGCGCCTCGAAACCGGGCTCGCCCGAGTCGAGCAGCATGGCGACCGCCGGCCAGGTGCGCCGGCCCGACATCAGGAACATCAGGTTGTCCGGCACGCCCTGGGCCAGCAGCGCAGCCGCTGGCGCGGTGGTGGTCTCGAAGCCGGCGGCGAGGAATACGACCCTGCGGTCCGGGTTCTCGCGGGCCAACTTGGCCGCCTCGAGCGGGCTCGCGATCGGCCGCACGTCGGCGCCTGCGGCCTTGGCCTGCTCGAGCGAGCGCGGCTCGCTCTTCGGCGCGTTCACGGGCACCCGCAGCATGTCGCCATAGGCCACCAGGATCACCCGCTCGTGCAGGGCGAGCTGGATGGCCTCGTAGATGTCCTCCTCGGGGCAGATGCACACCGGACAGCCGGGTCCGGGCACCAGCTCGATGTTCGACGGGATCGCCTTTCGCAGGCCCGCGGTCGTGATGGACCGCTCGTGCCCGCCGCAGACGTTCATGACCTTGATGCGCTCGGGCAGCGGCAGGGCGCGGATGCGCGCGAGCCAGTCGACCGCGGTGGTGGTCATCGCTCTCCCCCTCCCCTTGTCAGCGCGTCGGCCGCCCGGCGGCGTGGACCGCGGCACCCTCGGGCTGGATGGCCGGCCGCGCGGTGGCGCCGCGCGCCGTACGCTCGCGCTGCGCCGCGACCTCTCGCTCGAGCCAGCCGAGCCAGGCGGCGAAGCCTTCGCCGCCGCGGTTGCTGAGTTCGATCGTCTCGCCGCCGAAGCCGATCTGTCGCAGCGCGGCGTGCGCACGCTCGACCTTGAACTCGGTGATGTAGGCCAGCAGGTCGGTCTTGGTGATGAGCGAGAGATCGGCCGCGCGGAACATGACCGGGTACTTGGCGGGCTTGTCGTCGCCCTCGGGCACCGACAGCAGCGTGACGTTGCGGTGTTGCCCGAGATCGAAGCTCGCCGGGCAGACGAGGTTGCCTACGTTCTCGATGAACAGCACGTCGAGCCCGGCGAGCGGCAGGTCGTGCACGGCGTCGTGAACCATCTGCGCGTCGAGGTGGCAGGCGTTGCCGGTGGTGATCTGGACCGCGGGCACGCCGCAGGCGCGGATGCGGTCGGCGTCGTTCTCGGTGGCGAGGTCGCCCTCGATCACCGCGACCTTGAGGCGGCCGTCGAGCGCCCGGATGGTCGCCTCGAGCAGCGAGGTCTTGCCGGCGCCCGGCGAGGACATGAGGTTGAGTGCCAGCACGCCCTCGGCGTCGAAGTGCTCGCGGTTGTGCGCGGCAACGCGGTCGTTCTCGCCGAGGATGGCGGTGATGACCTCGATCGTGTCCGTCCGGCCGGGCGTCGACGGCGCTGCGGCGAGCGGCGCGCGCGTCGCGGCGGGACCCAGTGAACATCCGCAGTCACGGCACATGTCTCGTCTCCCGAGGACCGGCTCGATGCACGGCCAATGGTCCCGTCTAGTGGACCGCCGCCGGCGCGGTCTCGATCTCGACTTTCATCAGCAGCATCTCGTCGCCGGCGATGACGTCGACCTGCCAGTCGCTGCAGTCGCCGCACACGAGCCGGTTGGCCTGCGCACCGGTCTCGGCGCCGCAGCTGCGGCAGCGTACGCGCACCGGCACCGTCTCGACGGTCAGCGTGGCGTGCTCGGCGAGCGTGCCCGCCGCGGCCACGGGATACGCGTGCTCGAGCAGCCCAGCCTCGACGCCGGACAAAGGCCCCACCGCGATGACGATGGCCACCACGCGGCGGGCATCGTTCTCGCGCGCCACTTTCTCGACCTGCCCGATCAGCGCCTGGCAGACCGAGAGTTCATGCATGCTCGAGGATCTCGTCGAAGAGTTCCCAGGTGGAGCGCGCCTCCTCCTCGCTCACCTTCTGGATGGCGTAGCCCACGTGCACGAGCACGTGGTCGCCCGGGACGACGTCCTCGCCCTGGAGCATGAACAGGCTCACTTCCCGCTCGATGCCCTTCGCCTCGCAGACGGCGTTGAAGCCGTCCACGGTCGTGATCCTCATCGGCACCGCCAGACACATTTCGTTGATCTCCCCCTGCAGAATCGGGTGCGGCCGAGCGCGCGAGGCTGTCAGACCCCCGGCGCCCGCACAACTCCGTACATGCCGTGGACCCATGGGGACAGGCCGAAGCCGTCACAAGAGGACCGCCCGGGACCAAGGATAGTTCCGCCTGCCCCCGGGGTCGATGCGCGCAGCGATCCGCGACGGCGCTGGCGGCCCATCAGCGCGGAGGGTCCGATTCCGCCGGCGGCGCTCGCCGCCTGCGCAGCGAGCCGAGCAGCAGCGTACCCAGGGCGAGCAGGATCTCGTCGATGAACGGGATCAGGTCCGGCACGAGCAGGTCGATGACGAACAGCGCCGCCACCAGGCCGAACAGCGTCGGATAGCGCAGGCCGGCGGCGAAGCGCGTGACCAGGCCGCCGATCACTTTGACTTCGCTCCCGGCGTCATCACCTCGACCGAGAGCGTGAAGGTGCGCGACTCGGCGCCGCGCAGCGCCCCGACGCCCACCACCTGCCGGGAAACCTCCTCGCCGCGCTCATTGCGGATCGCGAGCACCACGGAGTACTCCCAGTCGCCGCCCCGCTCGGGGTGCTGCACCGTGCCTTCCACGCGCAGCGCGGAGAACCCCTCGGGCTTCGGCGGCGCAGCCGCGCCGACGAAGCGCAGGTGGTGCCGGCACTGCGGGCAGATCGGCGCGCTCTCGAGGATGGTCGCCTTGCAGTGCGGGCAGACCCGCGTGCGGCCGACGGCTCCACCGAATCGCCCGGGCAACATGCTCACGCGCACGTCGCTACTTTCGGCCGGGCCCCTGCTCGCCCCAGCCGAAGTCGGCCTGGCCGCGCATCCTGGATCCCGCGGCGACCGTGAGCACGGCCGCCTTGACGTCGCCGTTGATGATGCCCGTCTCGAGCAACTCGACGCGCGAACTGGCGCTGATGTTGCCCTCGACCTCGCCGCTCACGATCACAGTCGCGGCGCTGACCTGGCCGTTGACGTGCGCGCCTTGCTCGACCGTGACGTTGCCCTGAACGTTGACGTCGCCCTTGAATCGCCCGGCGATGCGTACGTCGCCCGCGCCCTCGATCTTGCCCTCGATGGTGACATCGGCCGCGATCAGCGATTCCTTGACCGCGCCCGAAGGAGCGGCCCGCCGCAGCGGCTCGGCGGCGACGGACGCGAGGCTCACCGGCGCAAGCCGCTCGGACGGACGCGGTGCAGTCTCGGTCGCGGCGACGGGGGCCGTTTCCCCTGGGGCCGAGGGATCCTTGATCGACGGATCTTTCCAGAGTGCCATTGCAGGTTGCTCCTGTGCTCGAGGGAGGGGCATGGTGCTGGCAGAGGGACTTGAACCCCCGACCTGCCGCTTACAAGGCGGCTGCTCTACCAACTGAGCTATGCCAGCGTACGCCCGGATTCTAACCGCGGCGCGCGGTGATCGGTCAGCGGGCGGCGGCTCCGGGATCCGTGACCGGGCAGGGGCGAAACTCGGGTGTCGACGGCCGCCCGTCGACCGCGTACTCGAAATCCTCGATCGCGGGCAGCCCGCCGTTCGACTGACGGTCCACCTCGAGCCACGTCACGGTTTCCGTGCCGAGCCGGTCGATGGTGCTGGCCTCGAAGCCGGCCAGACGCGCCACCGCAACCGTCGCCTCGGCCCGGGCCTGATCCGTGTGCACGCCGAGCGACACGACGGGGCCGGCACCTTCCTCGTTGATCACGTACGCGTCCGCGAGCCCTGCGGCCTGCAAGGCCGACCGGGCGTTCTCGGCGTCCTCCATCGTGGCGAGTCCTTCGAGCCGCACCCACTGACCGACGCGGACCTCGTCGCTCGCATCGCGCAGCCTGGCCGTGAACCCGAGGCTCCCGAGCCGGGCCGCCGCCTGCTCGGCATCGGGTCGCGAGAGGTACGGTCCGACGCTGACGCAGGCCAGGCTCGCGTCGTCCAGTGCCGGTTGGCCCGCATCCTTCGTGGACTGCACGTCGGCCGCCGGCACTTCGCTGAGCAGTTTGATGCTCGCCGCTTCGGCCGCGCTCGGGGTCGCGTGACCGGATGCAGCCGGCGCGGGCGCGACCCAGTGAACCCACGCGGCGAACAACAGGTTGGCCAGCAACAGCAGCAGGAACAACGGGCGCACTGCGCGTGTTCTCCGGTCGAGGACGGTCGAAGATGGAATGTTAGCGGAAACGGAAAGGCCCACCCCCCTCAACAGGGAGCGGGCCTTCGGTCAGGCCTTGAGACCTGCAGGCGGTTACTTGCCGCCCTTGGCCATGTAAGCGGCGATCTCGGTGATCTCCGCATCGGACAGCTTGATCGCACTCTTGTGCTTCATCTGCCCGCCGGCCATCTTCTTCAGCGTGTCCGCCAGGGCCTTCGCGTCCTCGCCCTCGAAGTCGCCGGCCTCGTGGCACTCCGCGCAGTCGGCCGCGAACTTGGCCTTGGCATCCGCGTGAGCAGCCATGCCCCACCCGGCCGCGCCCAGGCTGGCAACCGCCACGATCAGCATCCGGTTCATGTTCATCGCCATCTCCTCATCCTCTGTGCAAGGCCCGGCGGCTGCCGGGCAACCAAAGAAACCCCAGTTGACGGCGTGGGACTACTTCCCGCCGCCTGCCATGAAGGCTGCAACGTCTGCTGCCTGCTGGTCGGTCAGCTTGATGGCCTTCTTGTGCTTCATCTGGCCCGCCACGATCTTCTTGATCGTCGCGGTGAGGTCAGCCGCCGCCTCGCCCTCGAAATCGGCAGTCTCGTGACACTCGGCGCAGACGTCCTCAAACGTCTTCTTGCCCGCCGCGGCGTCGGCCAGGGCAACCCCGCCGTATCCGGCCAGGCCGGTGGCGGCGATCGAAACAACCAGCATCTTGTTGATTCTCATCGACTCTCTCCTGCACTTGCAGATTTGCCGGCGGGCCCCCCCACCGGTACCGGGTTACGGA
>Ga0209391_10000321_pt1 | contig 21712 bp, 24 predicted proteins | sample PPLLak3March2015_FD_187246 | JGI IMG/M metagenome (GOLD analysis project Ga0209391, IMG submission 187246) | Freshwater sediment microbial communities from Prairie Pothole Lake near Jamestown, North Dakota, USA - PPLs Lake P7 Core (1) Depth... | ecosystem: Environmental > Aquatic > Freshwater >...
CCACCAGCAGCCAGAAGCTGAAGTTGTTCATGCGCGGCAGCGCCATGTCGGGCGCGCCGACCTGCAGCGGGATCATCCAGTTGGCGAGGCCCACCGTGGCGGGCATCACCGCGCCGAACACCATGATGAGCGCGTGCACCGTGGTCATGGTGTTGAAGAAACCGGGATCGACGAGCTGCATGCCCGGCACGAACAGCTCGGCGCGGATCACGAGCGCCATCGCGCCGCCGATGAAGAACATCAGCAGGCTGAACACGAGGTACATCGTGCCGATGTCCTTGTGGTTCGTGGTCGTCAGCCAGCGCATGATGCCCTTGGCCGGGCCGTGCTCGTCGTGGTGGGCGTGGTCCTGGGTGTGCGTTGCGCTCATCGTCTGTTACTCCGCGTTCGCGACCCGCAGGGTCGCCGCCGTCTCAACCATGGTCGCCCCGGCCGTCCGCGCCGGCGGCGAGCTCGCGGCCTGCCGGGCCGCCTTCTCGCGCTCGAGCCAGGCGTCGAACTCGTCCTGCGGGAGCACCTCGACCACCACCGGCATGAAGCCGTGGTCGCGCCCGCACAGCTCGGCGCACTGGCCGCGGTAAGTGCCGGGCTTCTCGGCGTTGAACCACATCTCGTTGATGTAGCCCGGGATGGCGTCCTTCTTCATGCCGAAGTCCGGCACCCACCAGGCGTGAATCACGTCGTTGGCGGTGATCAGGACGCGGACCTTGCGGCCCTGCGGCACGACCAGGGGCTTGTCCACCTCGAGCAGGTAGTTCTCGACGCTCTGGGGCTTGATGCCCGAGCCGAGCTGGCGCGCCTCGTCGCTCGAGCGCGCGAGGGTGGAGAAGAACGACACGCCGTGATCCACGTACTCGTACTGCCACTTCCACTGGTAGCCCGTGACCTTGACCGTGAGCTCCGAGCCCCGGGTGTCCTCGATCTTGACGAGCGTCTTCGCCGCCGGGACGGCCATGCCGACCAGGATCAGCACCGGGATCACCGTCCAGGCAATCTCGGCCTTGGTGCTGTGGTCGAAGGTGGCGGCCACCGCGCCCTTCGATTTCCGGAAGGTGGCGATCGAGTAGATCATCACGCCGAACACCGCCGCGGCGATGGCCACGCAGATCCAGAGGATCAGCATGTGCAGCCCGTAGATCTCCCGGCTGAGTTCCGTGACGCCGACCCGCAGGTTCAGGTCGGACCAGGCGGCCATCGCTGGGCTTGCCCCGAGCAGAAGGGCCGGACCGGCCGCGAGCGCACGCTTCACCATCTTCATGGGCTGGAAAACTCCCGTTGCTTTGACCGGCGCCGGCCCTCCCCGGGCCGCCGCCACACCCGTGCCCTGCGTCGTCACGACGCGAGCGCCGGGGATTCACTCGTCTTGCCTACCAGGCGCCGGAGCCGCGCCGCCAGGCGCTGCCGTTCGTCCTCGGTGAGGAACCGGCCCACTTCGCAGGCGCGCCCGTGGGACTCGATCACGAGCCGACTCGGGTGCCGCGCCGGTTGAGGGTCGCGCAGTGTAACCCTCGCCCAGTGCCGTGGAAATACCGTGCGGCGTGAACCGCTTGGCGCACGGCGCTCGATCACGACCTCATCCTCCGAAACGACGATGACCTCGCGCTCGGACCCGCGACGCATGCTCGCGCGCACCGCCCAGGCGAGCAGCCCGATCTCGATCCCCGCGAACGGCAGGATCGGCCAGAACCCCTGCAGGGCGAAGAAGCCGGCGATGCCGAAGGTCACGAGCGCGAGACTGCCGACGAACAGGCGCGCCCCCTGCGGGCTGAGCGAGCAGTTGGGCGCCAGCTCGATGCGGTGCCCGTCCGTAGGGTCGGCGGCGGAGTCGGCTGAGATGGTGACCATCGGGGGCTCGGTCGGCACGAGCGCCGGAATGTACCGGCTGGCGTGCGCGCTGACAACGCACAAGCCGCTGTACAAAAATGAATTTTCTTGATCGTTGCGCGGGCCGGTGGCCAGGCTGTGTGCCCACGGGGCGGGGGCGGGTCCGTTCAGTCCGCAGACGGCAGGCGTCTCAGGCGCTCGCAGCGGCCGAGCAGGCCGGCGACCGTCTCGGGCGTCGCCTCGGCGAGCCGCGGCAGGACCGCCAGCGGCGGACCCCCAAGCAGATCGGCGAGGGTCGCCAGGTTGCCGTCGAGGCGCTCGAATTGCGGGTCGATCCGGTTGCCGATCCAGCCGAGGAAGGGGCAGCGGCCCGAGCGCACGATGGCCTCGAAAGTCAGGCGGGCGTGGTTCAGGCAACCGAGCCGCAGCCCCACGACCAGGATGACGCCGAGGCCGAGGCGCTCCGGCAGGTCGCTCAGGAAGCCCCCCGGGTGCAGGGGTACCCGCCAGCCGCCCGCCCCCTCGACGACGGCGACTTCCGCGTCGGCGCTGACCTGCTCGTACCAGCCGATGAGTTTGTCCACCGGGACCTCCACGCCGGCTTCGGCGGCCGCGAGATGCGGCGCGATCGCCGGCTCGAAGCAATAGGGGTTGGTGAGCGCGTAAGGAACCCGGACCGCGCCCTCCGCGGACAGCTCGAGCGCGTCGGCGTTGCGCAGGCCTTGCGGCGTGGGCTCGGCGCCGGAGGCGACCGGCTTCAGGCCGATCACACGTCGGCCCTGCCCGGCCAGCAGCCGGACGAGGCCCGCCGCGACGACGGTCTTGCCGACGCCGGTGTCGGTTCCCGTGATGAAAATGCCCTTCGCCATAATGATCAACCAATCAAGCCAATAGCGGGATAAAAGCTATTAATATTCTGACGTCAGTAAAAAAATAGTTAACGGTAAAATTTGATCAGCCCGGGCTCCCGCGGCGCCCGATCTGGCCGATGGGCACCGTCACCTCGGCGGGCGCGCCCTTGGCGCGCGACGGTGTTACCGGCGCCCACGCCTGCCCAAACACGACCTCGTAGGTCGCCGGCAGGCGGCCCTCCCGACGGTGCGTTTCGTATTCGGCAGCCATGCGCTCCAATGCGCCCTTGCCAGTGAGGCCCCGGGGCCGTCCGGCGTTGGCGTTGTGTGCGCCGATCGCCTTCAGGTCGCGCATCAGGTCCCGCACCGTCGCGTAGGTGAGCGTGTAGCGCTCCACATCCATCACAGGTTCGACCAGCCCCGAGCGCACCAGCGCGTCGCCGAGATCGTGCATGTCGATGAAGCGGTTGACGTGGGTGCGGCCGTCGGCCGCTGCGGCCCAGGCGCGGCGCAGCTCGACCAGTGTGTCCGGTCCGAACGTGGTGAATGTGAGCAGGCCGCCCGGCTTCAGCACGCGCCGGCACTCGCCGAACACGGCGTCCGGGTCGTTGCACCACTGCAGCATGAGGTTGCTGAAAACGAGGTCCACGCTGTCCGTGCCGAGCGGCAGTGCTGCTGCGTCAGCGCACACGCGGCGGAAGCGTCGCAGCAGGGTCTGGCGCCGTCCGGCCTCCTGCAGCATGCCCGGGGCGAGGTCGAGCGCCACGACTTGGGCTCCGCGATAGCGGCGTTTGAGGGCGAGCGAGGCGTGGCCGGTGCCGGCGCCGAGGTCGAGCACCACGGTCGGCTCGATTCGCACCACCTCGAGGCGGTCGAGGAGCTCGGTCCGGACGCGCGACTGCAGGATGGCGGCCGCGTCGTAACCTCGGGCCGCGCGGCCGAAAGACCGCCGCACCCGTCCGCCGTCGATCAGGTAGGGATCGGTCACGCGGCGTGCTCCCCAGGGTGCCGGGCGAGGAAATCGCCCACCTCGCCCAGTACCTCGGCCGGGTGCGACAGGAAAGGCGCGTGCCCACTGTGCTCGACGAGCCGGAAGCGCGCGGCGGGCAGTGCTGAGGCCAGCGCCCGCCCGGCCTCCGGCGGCGTGAGCCGGTCGTGCTCGCCCGCGACCACGAGCGTCGGCAGCGCGATACGCGGCAAGGCCTCGCGCAGGTCGGCCTCGCGCAGGATCCCAAGTCCCGCGGCGAGTGCGTCCCGGTCGGGCTCGCCGTGCATGGCGAGTCGCCTGCGCAGCAGACGCAGCGTCTCGAGCGCGTGCTCGTCACCGCGGGCCTGCAGCGTGAGGAAGTTCTGCACGGTGCGGCGGTAGTCGCCCGCGAGCCCTGCGGAAAACTCCTCGAGGACCGCGGGCCGCAGGCCGTGGTCCCAGTCGGGTCCGGCGAGGAACTTCGGCGTGGTCCCGAGCAGCACCAGCGCACGCAGGTGGCGCGGATGCTGCCGCGCCAGCTCGAGTGCAACCATGCCGCCGAGCGACCAGCCGAGCACGGCCGCGCCGCTCGGCACGGCCGGGAACACCGCACGCGCCAGCCCGGCGAGGTCCCGTACGCCTGCGGGCCAGGAACTCCGACCGTGGCCGGGCAGGTCGAGCACGTGCAGGCGCGCCTGCCGCGCGAGGCCGTCGAGCCAAGGGCCCCACATGCCGCCGTGCAGCGCCCAGCCGTGCAGCAGCACGAGGTCCGGCCCGGCGCCGCGGATCTCGACGTGCAGCGTCACGACGCGTCCCCCTCGCGCACGGCGTGGGGCAGCGCTGCGAGGGCCTCGATCAGCCGGTCCACGTCGGCCGACTCATGCGCCGCCGAGAACGTGATGCGCAGTCGCGCGCTGCCTGCGGGTACCGTCGGCGGCCGGATGGCCGGAACCCACAGGCCCTGTGCGCGCAGCGCCTCGCTCGCAGCCAGCGCGGCCGTCTCGCTGCCGAGGACGACGGGCTGGATGGGCGTGCGCGAGTCCATGAGCTGCAGCCCGAGGCGGCCGGCTTCGCGTCGAAAGTGTGCGACGTGCTCGAGCACCCGCACACGTCGCCACGGCTCCTCCCGCAGGACACGCAGCGCAGCCCGCGTCGCTGCGGCGACCGCGGGTGGCAGCGCGGTCGTGTACATATAAGTGCGGCCGGTCTGCAGCAGGGTCTCGACCAGCGCGGTCGATCCGGCGACGAAGGCGCCGAAGGTGCCCAGCGCCTTCCCGAGCGTACCCATGAGGATCGGTACATCCTCCGCGTCGAGGCCGGCCGCCTCGACCGAGCCGCGACCCGTCTCGCCCAGCACGCCGAGGCCGTGGGCGTCGTCCACGAACAACCACGCGCCCTGCGCCCGGCAGGCCGCCGCGAGCGGGCCGATCGGCGCGACGTCGCCGTCCATGCTGAACACCCCGTCGGTCACGACCATCGCCCGCCCGTCGCCCCCCTTCGCGAGACGCTCGGCCACTGCCCCGGCATCGGCGTGCCGATAGCGCGTGAAGCGGGCGCCGCTCGCGAGTCCCGCGTCGAGCAGCGAGGCGTGGTTCAGGCGGTCCATGTACACCCGGTCGCCGCGCCCGAGCAGCGCCGTGACCACGGCAAGGTTGGCCATGTAGCCCGTCGAGAACAGCAGCGCTCGCGCCCGGCCGGTAAAGGCCGCGAGTTCCTCTTCCAGCGCGTGATGTTCGCGGCCGTGCCCGCTCACGAGATGCGACGCCCCGCTGCCCACGCCCCACTCGCGCGCTGCGTCCGTGAAGGCCGCGACGACGCGCGAGTGGCCGGCGAGGCCGAGGTAGTCGTTGCTGCAGAACGCAAGCAGCGCCGTCCCTTCGACGTAGACGTGCACTCCGCCGGCCGAGCGCGCCTCGACCACGCTCCGCCGGCGCTCGCGGCCGCTCGCGGCGAGCCGCGACAAACCCGCCTCCAGCGGTCCCGCGAGCGGATCCATCGCGCGGCCGCGGCGAATCAGGCCGCGGTGCCGGCGGGCCGGGTCTCGGCCGCGAGCCCGAGCCGCGCGAACAGCTCCTCGTCCCGGCTGCGCCCCGGGTTGGGCGTGGTGAGCAGCCGCTCGCCGTAGAAGATGGAGTTGGCGCCGGCGAGGAAGCACAGTGCCTGCACGGCGTCACTCATGTCGGTGCGGCCCGCGGACAGCCGCAGGTAGGACTTCGGCATCAGCAGCCGGGCGGTGGCGACGGTGCGCACGAGGTCGAGCGGGTCGAGCGCGGGCAGGCCGTGCAGCGGCGTGCCCTCGACCTGCACCAGCTGGTTGATCGGCACGCTCTCCGGGTGCTGGGGCAGGGTCGCGAGCGTGTGCAGCAGCTGCACCCGGTCGAGCTCGGACTCGCCCATGCCGAGGATGCCGCCGCAGCAGACGGCGAGGCCGGCGTCGCGCACCGCCTGCAGCGTGTCGAGTCGGTCCTGGTAGGTGCGGGTGGTGATGATCTCGCCGTAGAAGGCCTCGGACGTGTCGAGGTTGTGGTTGTAGTAGTCGAGCCCGGCGTCCTTCAGCTCGCGCGCCTGCTCCGGGGTGAGCATGCCAAGCGTGGCGCAGGTCTCGAGGCCCAGCGCGCGCACCTCTCGCACCATGGCCTTGATCTGCTCGAGCTGCTTTTGCTTCGGATTTCGGTAGGCGGCGCCCATGCAGAAGCGGGTGGCGCCGTTGCGCTTCGCGGCCTCGGCCGCCTCGACCACCTCCGTGAGTTCGAGCAGCTCCTCGCGGCCGACGCCCGTCTCGTAGCGCACGCTCTGCGGGCAGTAGGCGCAGTCCTCCGGGCAGGCGCCGGTCTTGATCGACAGCAGCGTGCTCACCTGCACCCGGTTCGGGTCGAACGTCCGCCGGTGGACGCGCTGGGCGTGGTACAGCAGGTCGTTGAAGGGCAGCCCGAACAGTGCGCGCGCTTCCTCGAGCGTCCAGTCCGTGCGCACGGTGCCGAGGCGGTCGAAGTCGGGTGCGGTCATCGTGAATCCTTTGATTTGCGCGCGAAATGGCGGCGGCACAGGTGCGCGGGCGGACGGATCCTGTGCCGGGAGGAGCCGGCGCAATGTTCAGAGCGCACCCGCCGGCTGTCAACCGAGCATGAGTGGATGGGTTGACAGAAATCTGGACCGACTGGGCGGCTTGTTGCTGCCGCCGCGCTGCGTGCTGTGCGGCGACCCCGGGCAGCCGCCCTGCCTCGACCTCTGCCGAGCCTGCGAGGCCGGGCTGCCGGACGCCAGCGCGCCCGTGGGGTACGGGCCCGCGCCATTGCGTCGTTGCCATGCTCCCTTCGACTACGGCCATCCGCTCGACCACCTGGTGCAGGCGCTCAAGTACCGCGGGCAACTCGCCGTGGGTCGCGTGCTCGGCACACTTCTCGGCGAGCGCGTGGCGACGCTCAGTCTGCAGGCCGACGTCGATGTCCTGCTGCCGGTGCCCCTGCATCCGCTCAGGCACGGTGGTCGCGGTTTCAATCAGTCCGCGGAGATCGGGCACTGGGTGGCGCGCCGCCTGGACCGACCCCTGGCCCCGCGGCTCGCGCTGCGCCGCCGCGACACGCGGCCCCAGGTGGGTCTCGCGGTCGCCGACCGCAGGATCAACCTCGCCGGGGCGTTCGCGGCGTCGCCCGCCGCGCGCGGGCTGCGCATCGCGCTGGTGGACGACGTGACCACCACGGGCCGGACGCTGCAGGAGCTCGCCGCCGCGCTGCTCGAGGCCGGCGCCGGGTCGGTGGAGGCCTGGTGCGTTGCGCGTGCCGACCGGCGGGTCGTCGCGACGGACGCGTCACCGGCCGCAGAGCCCGTTTGAACGGTCTGCTATCCTTCGGCGCGTTGCGCAGCAGGGTCGGACGCTAGGGTCCCGAAAGCCGCTGCCGAGGCCCTGCCGTCGAGGAATCCCCGGTCCGTCGCCATGAAGCGATCCGTCAGTCTTGCCGCCTTTCTCGCCGCGCTCTGGTGGTTGCTGTCGGGCCAGACGGCGCCGCTGCTGCTGGCGTTCGGTGTGGCCAGCGTGCTCCTCACGGTCTGGCTCGCGCGCCGTATGGAGATCGTCGATCACGAGAGTCACCCGGTGCACCTGTCCGGGGCACTGGCGCGCTACTGGCTGACATTGTTGCGCGAGATCGTCGTGTCGAACGTGGACGTGGTCCGCGCGATCGTCTCTCCGCGGATGGCCATCGAGCCGCATTTCCTGACGGTGCGTACCCGGCAGACCACCGACCTCGGCAAGGTCATCCTGGCCAACTCGATCACGCTGACGCCCGGTACGGTCACGGTGGACCTGCAGGGCGACGAGCTGCTGGTGCACGCGCTGACCCGCAGCAGCGGACAGGCTGTCGAGGACGGACAGCTCGACCGGCTGGTGCCGCTCGACTGCGAGGCACGCGGCTGATGCTGGCGGCGGCCGGTGTGGCGATCCTGGTGGCCATGGGCCTCGCGCTGCTCAGGACACTTCTCGGTCCCACGGTCTGGGACCGCATCCTGGCCGTGAACAGCTTCGGCACCAAGACCGTGCTGTTGATCGCGCTGATCGGGGCGTTCGAGGGCCGCACCGACTACCTCGACCTCGCGCTGCTGTACGCCCTCATCAATTTCATCGGCACCGTGGCGCTCATGAAGTATATCGAGACCGCCGAGCGCCCGGCCGCGACGGGGGACCCGGGCTGATGGACTTCGGCGCCCTCATCAGCGGAATCCTGCTCGGGCTCGGCGCGCTGCTGCTGCTGATCGGCGGCATCGGCATCAACCGCTTTCCGCATTTCTACACGCGGCTGCATGCGGCAGGCGTGATCGATACGCTAGCCGCCGCACTGGTGCTCGCCGGCCTCGCGCCGGTGTTCGGCCTGACCCTCGGAACGCTGAAGCTGGCGGTGATCCTGATCTTCCTGCTCTTCACGAGCCCCACGGCCTGCCATGCGCTCGCGCGCGCGGCCCACCTGAGCGGACTCCGGGAACCCCCGGGGCCGGGGGAGACGCCGTCATCGCCGAGCTGATCGACATCCTGCTGCTGGCGTTCCTGGTGATCACGGCACTTTACGTGGCGCTGAGCCACGACCTGCTGGCCGTGATCATGGTCTTCAGCGCCAACAGCCTGTTGGCCGCCGGCATGTTCACGGTGATGGACGCCGTGGACGTGGGCTTCACCGAGGCTGCGGTCGGCGCCGGGGTCTCCACGATTCTGATGCTGCTCGCGCTGCGCTGCTGCGCCCGTCACGAGCGGCCGGGCCCGCGCCAGTGGCTGCCGCTGGTCGTGGTCGTGGTGACGGGCGCCACGCTCGTCTACGGCACCATGGATCTGCCGCCGATCGGCGAGCCGGACAACCCGGTCCACCTGCACGTCGCGCCGCGCTACCTCGAGGACTCGGGACGGGAGATCGGCATCCCGAACGTGGTGACGAGCGTGCTCGCGAGCTACCGCGGTTTCGACACGCTCGGCGAGGTCGTGGTCGTGTTCACGGCCGGCCTCGGCGTCTGGCTGCTGATCGGCGCGCGGCGCCGGGACGACGAGCCGTGATCCGCGACGTGGTCATCCTGCGGGTCGTCAGCAAGTTCCTGATCCCGGTGATCATGCTGTTCGCGCTCTATGTGCAGTTCCACGGCGAGCTGGGCCCGGGCGGCGCGTTCCAGGCCGGCGTGATCATGGCCTCGGCGTTCATCCTGCACATGCTGGTGTTCGGCCTGGAGAGCACCCGGCGCATCGTGTCGGTGACCTGGCTGCGCGCCTGCGCGGCCGCGGGCGCCCTGCTCTACGGCGGCGTGGGCATCGCCGGGCTGCTGCTCGGCGGCAACTACCTCGAGTACAACGTCCTCGCGACCGATCCCGCCGCCGGCCAGCACGTCGGCATCATCCTGATCGAGCTGGGCGTGGGCCTGACGGTGGCCTCGACCATGGTCCTGCTCATCTTCACCTTCGCCGACCGGGCGCCCCGTTGATGCTCAACCTGGGCCTCTATAACTACTGGATGGTCATCACGTTGATGATGATCGGCCTGTACACGGTGATCTCCCGCGGCCACCTCGTGAAGAAGCTCGTGGGGCTCAACATCTTCCAGGCGGCGGTGTTCCTGCTCTACATCAGCATGGGCTTCGTGCGCGACGCGGCGCCGCCGATCCTGACGCCCGGCGTCGAGCAGTACTCCAACCCGCTGCCCCACGTGCTGATCCTGACGGCCATCGTGGTCGGCGTCGCCACGACGGCGCTGGGCCTGGCGCTGGTGGTACGCATCCGCGAAACCTACGGCACCGTCGAGGAAGACGAGCTGCACCAGCTGGACAACGACTTCTGAGCATGGAGCACCTGCAGGTCCTGCTCGTGGTCGTCCCGCTGCTGGCCGCGCCGGTGTGTGCGCTGCTGCCCGGGCGCCGCCTGCCGTGGCTGTTCGCGATGGTGGTTGCCTGGGTGGTCTTCGCCATGGCCGTGGCGCTGGCGTTGCAGGTGCGGGCGTCGGGCGTGCTGAGCTACGCGCTCGGCGGCTGGGCGGCCCCGTGGGGAATCGAGTACCGCCTCGATGCCGCCAATGCGCTGGTGCAGCTGATGGTCGCGGCGATCGCGGCGGTGGTGCTGCCCTACGCGGGGCGCAGCGTCGCCCGTGAAATCGATCCGGCCCGCCAGGGCGGCTTCTACTCGGCGCTGCTGCTGCTGATCGCGGGCCTGCTCGGTATCACCGCCACGGGCGACGCGTTCAACGTATTCGTGTTCCTCGAGATCTCCTCGCTCTCGTCGTACACGCTGATCGCCATGGGCCGCGACCGCCGCGCCCTCACCGCCGCGTTCCGCTACCTGATCATGGGCACCATCGGCGCCACGTTCTACCTGATCGGGGTGGGGCTGCTGTACGCCATGACCGGCACCCTGAACATGGCCGATCTCGCGGAGCGCCTGCCGGCCGTGGCCGACACCCGCACGGTGCACACCGCCGTGGCCTTCATCGTCGTCGGCCTGTGCCTGAAGATCGCGCTGTTCCCGTTGCACCTGTGGTTGCCGAACGCGTATGCCTATGCGCCGTCGGCGGTGACCGCGCTGATCGCCGCCACCTCCACCAAGGTGGCGGTGTACGTGCTGATCCGCTTCGTCTATACGGTTCTCGGCGCGGACTTCGCGTTCGGCGAGCTGTCGCTCGCCGCGGTGCTGATCGGACTCGCGGTGCTCGGCATGCTGACGGCCTCCGCCGTCGCCGTCACCCAGCCCGATGCGAAGCGGATGCTCGCGTACTCGAGCGTCGCGCAGGTGGGCTACATGGTGCTCGGGCTCTCGCTCGCCTCGGTGGCGGGACTCACCGCGACCCTGCTGCACATGATGAATCACGCCGTGATGAAGGGCGCCCTGTTCATGGCGCTCGGCTGCGTGGCCTACCGTCTCGGCGGCACCGCGGTGGCGGACCTGCGCGGCCTGGGGCGGAGCATGCCCTGGACCATGGCGGCGTTCGTCGCCGGGGGCTTGAGCCTGATCGGCGTGCCCCTCACGGTGGGCTTCATCAGCAAGTGGTACCTCGTGCTCGCCGCCCTCGAGCAGGGTCGGTGGATCCTGGTGGCTGCCATCGTCGCGAGCTCGCTGCTCGCGGTCGCCTACATCTGGCGGATCGTCGAGGCCGCCTATTTCCAGGGGCCCGGCCGCGCCGACGTGAAGGAAGCGCCGTGGTCGCTGCTCGTGCCCACCTGGTTGCTGGTGCTGGCGAATTTCTGGCTCGGCATCGACACCCGCGCCACCGTCGGCCTCGCCACACAGGCAGCCCAGGCGCTGCTCGGGGCTGCGCCATGAGCGCCGCTGACGCGCTGCTGCTGTGCCTGCTGGTGCCGCTGCTGGGTGGTGCCGGCATCGTCGCCGCCCGTAGCCGTCCGAACCTGCGCGAGTCCGTCACGCTGATCACGGCGGCGAGCCTTCTCGGCAGCGTGCTCGCGGTGCTGGCGGGCTACCTCCACGGCGACGTGCCGACGGTGGTGCTTGCCGAGCCGGTGCCGGGCCTGCCGATCTCGCTGCGACCCGAACCGCTCGGCCTGCTATTCGCACTGCTCGCGAGCGTGCTGTGGCTGGTGACGTCGGTGTACTCGATCGGCTACATGCGCGCCAAGCGCGAGTCGCACCAGACGCGCTACTACCTGTGCTTCGCCATCGCCCTGCTCGGCGCCATGGGCGTGGCGTTCGCTTCGAACCTGCTCACGCTGTTCGTCTTCTACGAGGTGTTGACGCTTTCGACCTACCCGCTGGTCGCGCACGCCGGCACGCCCGAGGCCGTGCGCGGCGCGCGCACCTACCTCGGCATCCTGCTTGCGACGTCCATCGGGCTCTTCCTGCCCGCGATCGTGTGGACCTACTCGATCGCCGGGACACTCGAGTTCACGCCCGGTGGCCTGCTCGAGGGCCGCCTCGGCGATGCGGAGGCCGCGCTGCTGCTCGGGATGTTCGTGCTCGGCGTCGGCAAGGCGGCGGTCATGCCGGTGCACCGCTGGCTTCCGGCGGCCATGGTGGCGCCCACACCGGTCTCCGCGCTGCTGCACGCCGTGGCCGTGGTCAAGGCCGGCGTGTTCACCATCACCAAGGTCGTGATCTACATCTTCGGGCTCGATTTCCTGGCCGGCGTGCCGGCGGAGCGGTTGCTCGTCTACCTCGCGGGATTCACGGTCATCGCGGCTTCGGTGGTCGCACTGCGCCAAGACAACCTGAAGCGACTGCTCGCCTATTCGACCATCGGGCAACTCTCCTACGTGGTGATCGCCGCCATGGTGCTGACACCGCTCGCGGAGATCGGCGCGGCCATCCACATCGTGGCGCACGGCCTCGCGAAGATCACGTTGTTCTTCACCGCGGGAGCGATCTACGTCGCCTCGGGCAAGACGCGCGTGTCCGAGCTCGACGGGATCGGACGGCGCATGCCTTGGACCATGGCGGCCTTCGCGGTCGGCGCGCTGAGCATGGTGGGCGTACCGCCCACGGCCGGCTTCGTCTCGAAGTGGTACATCATCGCCGGCTCGTTCCAGAACGACCTGTACTTCGTGCTGATGGTGCTGATCGTGTCCACGGGCCTGAACGCGGCGTACTTCCTGCCGGTGATCCACCGCGCGTTCTTCCGGACGGAGACGGTGGCGCCGAAGTACGACCACGGCGAGGCGCCCTGGCCGATGGTTGCGGCGCTGGTGCTCACGGCCAGCCTCACCGTGGCGTTCTTCGTCTTCAACGGGCCGGTCGTGGACCTCGAGAAATCGATCGTGGGCAAGTGATGAGTTCCGACGAGCGACAACACGCACAGCCACCGCCCGCCGCCGGCCGGCCCGGGCTCGGACGCCCCGGTGCCGTCCGCGTGCTGTGGATCGTGTTCATCGCGGTGCTGGCGCTCACGGTCGCCGCCGAGCTGGTGGTTCACCTTCACCCCCGCTTCCGCCTGGAGCGGTGGTTCGCCTTCAACGCGGCCTGGGGATTCCTGAGCTGCGTGGCCATGGTGCTGTTCGCCAACCTGCTCGGCGTCTTCCTGCGGCGGCCGGACGACTACTACTCGCGGCGTCCGGAGACGCCAGACGACGGGGAGCGCCGCGGTGATTGAGCTCGCCTTCCCGCCGGCGTTCATCCTGATCTTCGGCGCGCTGCTGATCGCGGTCGCGCGCCCGGCGCTGCGACCAGTGATCGTGCTGCTCGTGCCGCTCGCAACCCTGTGGGCGATATGGCGCCTGCCCGACGGCGTGCTCCTGACCACGCAGTTCCTCGGCTACCCGATCGAGCTCGTCGAGTCGGGCAAGCTGCGGCGGCTGTTCGCCACTGCATTCACGGTGATGGCGTTTGCGGGCGGCCTGTTTGGACTGAAGCAGGCCCGGTGGACCGAGCTCTCCGCGGCCTACGCCTACGCCGCGGGCGCCGTGGGCGTGAGCTTCGCCGGCGACCTGATCACGATGTTCCTGTTCTGGGAATTCATGGCGCTGTTCTCCACGCTGGTCGTGTGGTGCGGCGGCACCGAGGCTGCGCGCCGTGCCGGCGTGCGCTACGCGATCATGCATCTCGTCGGCGGGGTGATCCTCAAGATCGGCATCGAGGGGGTCATGATCCACACCGGATCCATCGACATCCGGCCGCTGGACCTCGACACCTTCGACGCGTGGGTGGTGCTGGCGGGCGTGCTGGTCAACGCGGCCGCGCCTCCGGTCAGCCAGTGGCTGAGCGACGCCTACCCCGAGGCGAGTCCGACCGGCACGGTGTTTCTATCGGCCTTCACCACCAAGACCGCGGTACTCGCGCTGATCCTGCTGTTCCCGGGCGCCGAGGTGCTCGTCTGGATCGGCCTGTACATGGTGTTCTACGGGATCACCTACGCGCTGCTCGAGAACGACATGCGGCGCATCCTGGCCTATTCCATCGTCAACCAGGTCGGGTTCATGGTCTGCGGCATCGGCATCGGCACGCAGATGGCGCTGAACGGCGCCGCGGCGCACGCCTTCGTGCACATCATCTACAAGGCCCTGCTGCTGATGAGCGCGGGTGCAGTGATGTACCAGACCGGTCGCCGCAAGTGCACCGACCTCGGCGGCCTCTACCACTCCATGCCGCTCACCATGACCTGCGGCATGATCGGCGCGCTGTCGATCTCGGCCTTCCCGCTCACCTCGGGGTTCGTCACGAAGTCGCTGATCAGCGAAGCGGCCGGGCAGCAGGGCCTCGAAGTGGTGTGGATGTTGCTCACCGCGGCCTCGGCCGGCGTGTTCCTGCACGCGGGCATCAAGTTCCCCTGGTTCGTGTTCTTCCACCGCGACTCCGGGCTGCGCCCCCCCGACCCGCCGTGGAACATGCGCGCGGCCATGCTGTTGTTTGCGGCCGCCTGCATCCTGCTCGGCTGCTTCCCGGGCCTGCTGTACCCCCTGCTGCCGTTCCCCGTGGACTACGTGCCCTACACGGCCTCACACGTCGTGACGCAGCTGCAGCTGCTGCTGTTCGCGGGGCTCGCCTTCTTCGTGATGCTGTCGCAGATGGAGAGGATGCTGACCGTCACCCTCGACTTCGACTGGTTCTACCGGGTGTTGCTGGTGCGTGTGGCGGTCGTCGTGGAAAGGGCGTGGCACCGGCTGATCGCGCGGCTGCGCGACCTGCGGCGCGACCTCGGCGCCGTGCTCGGGCCGCGCTTCGAGGACTGGTTCCTGCCGCAAGGGAGGCTGGCGCAGACCTGGCCCACCGGCAGCATGACGCTGTGGGTCACGGTCATCCTCGTGCTGCTGGTGGTGCTGGCCCAGCGCGACACCTTGCCCTGAGGTCGATGGTCCGCCGGACTCGCCGGCTTGGGCTCAGGCGCGGAACACGTAGTCGAGCGCGATTCCCGCGAACACCGCCAGACCGAACAGGTTATTGTTCACGAAGGCCCGGAAGCAGGCGGCGGGCTCGCGGCCGCGGATCAGCCGCTGCTGGTGGACGGCAAGCACCGCGGCCGCCAGCAGGCCCGCCCAGAACCAGTGCCCCAGCGACGTCATCCAGCCGACGAGCGCAAGGCCGCCGAGCGCGCCAGCCTGCAGCGCCGCGATCACGAGGCGGTCCCAGCGCCCGAACAGGATGGCCGAGGAACGCACGCCGATCACGAGGTCGTCCTCGCGGTCCACCATCGCGTACATGGTGTCGTAGGCGGTGGTCCACAGCACCACGGCCAGGAACAGCGCCCACGCCTCCGGCGGCACGGAGCCCGTCTGCGCCGCGTACGCCATCGGCACCGACCAGCCGAACGCCGCGCCGAGGTAGGCCTGGGGCAACGAGAAGAAGCGCTTGAGGAACGGGTAGGTCACGGCCAGCACGCCACCGATCAGGGCCAGCACCTGCGTGGGCCGGTTGAGCGGGATCACCAGCGCAAGTGCGACGAGTGCGAGCACGGCGAACAGCCCGAGCGCCTCCGCCGGCGACACCGACTGGCGCGCCAGCGGCCGGTCGGCCGTGCGCCGCACGTGCGGGTCGAACTCGCGGTCGGCGAAGTCGTTGATGACGCAGCCCGCCGAGCGCATCACGAAGGTGCCGATCACGAAGATCACGAACAGCCGCTCATCGGGGTGACCGTCGGCGGAGAGCCACAGCGCCCACAGCACGGGCCACATCAGCAGCCAGATGCCGATCGGCCGGTCGAGGCGCATCAGACGCGCGTACTCGCGCAGCCGCGATGGCGGCCGTTCGGCGCTCGATTTCCGGTCGACGTCTGTGGCGTTGCGCATGGGGTCCGTGCGGCCGACTCAAACCTTGCCGAAGCGCTCGCCGTCCCTGACCCAGCGGCGCAACAATGCGGCTATGTTGGCCTCTGGGCCGCGCAGCATCAAATCGGCCGCCCGCTGGACGCCCGGCAACAGGTCGGAGTCGCGGACCAGATCGGCGACCCGCAGCTGCATCAGGCCGGTCTGTCGCGTGCCGAGCAGCTCGCCCGCGCCGCGCAGCTCGAGGTCGCGCCGCGCCACCTCGAAGCCGTCGCTGGTGTCGCGCAGCACCCCGAGCCGCTCCCGCGCGATCTGGGTCAGCGGCGGCGCGTAGAGCAGCACGCAGGTGCTCTCCACCGTGCCGCGGCCGACCCGGCCGCGCAGCTGGTGCAGCTGCGCGAGGCCCATGCGCTCGGCATTCTCGATGATCATCAGGCTCGCGTTCGGTACGTCCACGCCCACTTCGATGACCGTGGTGGCGACCAGCAGGTCGAGGTTGCCCTCCTTGAATGCGCTCATCACGGCGTCCTTGCGCTTGCCGGGCATGCGCCCGTGCACGAGCCCGATGCGCACTCCAGGCAGGGCGGTGGCGAGCGCCGCAGCGGTCTCTTCGGCAGCCTGGTGGCGCACGCTTTCCGACTCGTCGATCAGCGGGCACACCCAGTACGCCTGGCGCCCGGCGCGGCAGGCGGCGTCGATCCGGGCGACGACTTCGTCGCGCCGCGCGTCGGGCAGCGCCACGGTGCGGACCGGCGTTCGACCGGGCGGCAACTCGTCGATGACGGAGACGTCGAGGTCGGCGTAGGCCGTCATCGCCAGCGTCCGCGGAATCGGGGTCGCCGTCATGACGAGCTGATGCGGAAAGCGGCCCTCGGCGCGACCCTTCTCCCGCAGCTGCACGCGTTGGTGCACGCCGAAGCGGTGCTGCTCGTCCACGATGATGAGCGCGAGCCGGTCGAAGGTCACGCCCTCCTGGAACAGCGCGTGGGTGCCGACCGCGACCTGCACCGCGCCGCCCGCAAGGTCGTGTGTCAGTGCGGACCGCGCCCGGCCGGTGAGGCGCCCGGTGAGCAGGCCCACGCGCACGCCGAGCGGCTCGAGCCAGCCCAGGAAATTGCGCGCGTGCTGCTCGGCGAGCAGCTCGGTGGGCGCCATCACCGCCGCCTGCGCGCCGTGCTCGACCGCGCGCAGCGCCGCGAGCGCCGCCACCACCGTCTTGCCCGAGCCCACGTCGCCCTGCACCAACCGCATCATCGGGTGCTCCCGGGCGAGATCCACCTGGATCTCGTCCCAGGCGCGGCGCTGCGCGCCGGTGAGGCTGAACGGCAGCCGCTCCAGGCAGCGCTCCACGAGGTCCGCCCGCGGCGGGAGCGGCCAGGCGTCGTCCCGGTCGGCAGCCTGCCTGAGCTGGCGCAGGCTGATCTGGTGGGCGAGCAGCTCCTCGAAGGCGAGTCGGCGCTGCGCCGGGTGCCGCCCTGCGTTCAGCGCCTCGATATCGGCGTGCGGCGGCGGCCGGTGCACGTAGCCGAGCGCGGCCTCGAGGGACGGCAGTCCCACCGTGCCGAGCACCTCGGGTGTGATCCAGTCGCGCAGTCCGCCGCCCGGCAGGTCGGCGAGCGCGAGCCCGGTCAGCAGGCGCATCCGTCCCTGCTGCACGCCCTCGGTGGTCGGGTACACGGGCGTGAGGCCCTCGTCGGCCGGCGATGGCGCGCCGGGTGTGATCTTGCGGTACTCGGGATGGACGATTTCGAGGCCGGCCGGCCCGGGCCGGGCCTCGCCGAAGCAGCGCAGGCGCGCACCGCGCGCGAGCGACTCCTGCTGGGCGGCCGAGAAGTGGAAGAAGCGCAGAGTAAGGAAGCCCGAGCCGTCGGCGATCCGGCAGAGCAGCGCGCGGCGGCGCCGGAACACGACCTCCGCGAGCTGCACCTCGCCCTCGACCACGGCACGGTCGCCGGCGCGCAGCGTGCCGATGGGGACGACGCGGGTGCGGTCCTCGTAGCGCAGCGGCAGGTGGAAGAGCACGTCCTGCACGGTGCGAAGCCCGAGCCGCTCGAGCGTCCCGGCGAGGGCGTCGCCCACGCCGCGCAGGCTGGTGACGGGCCGCTCGTCGAGCGGCGGCGCCCCGGTCACGATCTACTCACGACGAACTCACTACGGCGTCACGACGGGATCACGGCGCGGGTCGCGACCTTAGCTCACAGCGCGACGATGCCGTCCATCTCGACGGCGGCGCCCTTCGGCAGCGCGGCCACGCCGACCGCGGCGCGCGCGGGGTAGGGCGTGCTGAAGTACTCCGCCATCACCCGGTTGACGAGCGCGAAGTGCGCGAGGTCGGTGAGGTAGACGGTCAGCTTCACGACCTGCGACAGGTCGCCGCCCGCCGCTTCGCACACCGCCTTGAGGTTCTCGAACACGCGCCGCACCTGCGCTTCCATGTCGCCGGCGACCAGCTCGCCGGTGGCCGGGTCGAGCGGAATCTGCCCGGACAGGTACACGGTGTCGCCGGCGCGGACCGCCTGGGAATACGTGCCGATGGCCTGCGGCGCGCGGGGGGTGTGGATGGGCGTACGGGGCATGGATGCACTCCTGGTCAGGTCAGCGTCCGGGTGACTTTGAGCACCTCGGGCATGCTGCGGATCGCGCGAATCACGCGGGCGAGGTGTCGGCGGTCGAGCACGAGCAGCTCGAAGGTGAGCATCGAGGAGTCGCTGTCGCGCTCCACGACGGAGACGCGGTCGATGTTGGTCTGGGTGGCGGCGATCGCGGAGGCGACGCGCGCGAGCACGCCCATGCGGTTGGTGACCTCGGCCTTGATCTCGACGTGGAAGTACCGGTCCGTTGCGGCCTGCCAGGTCACCGACACCCACTTCTCCGGCTGCTTGCGGAACGAGGCCAGGTTGCCGCAGGCCTCGCGGTGGATGACCACGCCGCGGCCGCTCGAGAGGTTCGCGAGGATCGGGTCGTTCGGGATCGGGAAGCAGCAGCGCGCGTAGCTCACGACCAGTCCCTCGGTGCCCGCGATCGGAAGCGGCCCCGCGCTGCCGTCGGCCGGGGCGCCGGGCTCTCCCGGCAGCAGGCGGCGTGCCACGAACGGCGCCACGCGCTCGCCGAGGCCGATCTTCTCGAACAGCTCATCCTCGCTGCGCAGGCCGAGGTCGCGGACCACCGTCTCGAGCGCCTCGCCGGGCACCTTGCGCAGGCTGAGCGAGAACTCCTCGAGCGACTGGTTGAGCAGTCGCCGCCCGAGGTCCACGGCCTCCGAGCGCTTGAGGTTCTTCAGGTACTGGCGGATCGCGGCGCGCGCCTTGGCCGTGACGACGAAGTTCACCCACGAGGGGTTCGGCGTCGCGCCCTTGGCCGTGATGACCTCGACCGTCTGGCCGTTGCGCAGCGGCGTCCGCAGGGGCACGAGGCGGCGGTCCACCTTGGCGGCCACGCAGCGGTTGCCGACATCGGTGTGCACGTCGTAGGCGAAATCGACGCAGGTCGAGCCGCGCGGCAGGCGGCGGATGTCGCCCTTGGGCGTGAACACGTACACCTTGTCCGGGAACAGGTCGACCTTGACGCTCTCGAGGAACTCCTCGGAGTTGCCGCCCTGCTGGATCTCGACGAGCTGCTGCAGCCACTCGCGGGCGCGGTCGCTGTAGCTGCGCCCCGAGTCGTCGCCATCCTTGTACTGCCAGTGCGCGGCGATGCCCGACTCGGCGACGTGGTGCATCTCCTCGGTGCGGATCTGCACCTCGATCGGCAGGCCGTTCGGCCCGAAAGTCGTCGTGTGCAACGACTGGTAGCCGTTCGCCCGCGGGATCGCGATGTAGTCCTTGAAGCGGCCCGGCATTGGCTTGTAGACCTTGTGCACGATGCCGAGCGTGCGGTAGCAGGTGTCCGCGCGGTCGACCACGATGCGGATGCCGTGCACGTCCACGATCTCGGCGAGCGAGACCTTCTTGCGGCGCATCTTCGTGTAGATGCTGTAGACGTCCTTCTCGCGGCCCTCGACGCGCGCCGGGATCCCCGCCTTCTCGAGCGCGGCCTCGAGCGCGGCCGCGATGCGCGCGACGAACTGCTTCTGGTTGCCCTTGGCCTTGCGGACCGCGGTCTCGATCACCCGGTAGCGGCGCGGGTAGAGCGCGCGGAATCCGAGGTCCTCGAGCTCCACCTTGATCGAGTGCATGCCGAGGCGGTTGGCGATCGGCGCGTAGATGTCGAGCGTCTCGCGCGCGATGTTGCGGCGCTTGGCGGGCGGCATGGCGCCGAGCGTGCGCATGTTGTGGGTGCGGTCCGCGAGCTTCACGATGATGACGCGGATGTCGCGCACCATCGCGAGCAGCATCTTGCGGAAGCTCTCGGCCTGCGCCTCGGCGCGGCTCTTGAACTGGATCTGGTCGAGCTTGCTGACCCCGTCGACGAGCTCCGCGACCTCGACGCCGAAGCGCGTCGTGATCTCCTCCTTGAGCGTCGGGGTGTCCTCCATGACGTCGTGGAGGATGGCCGCGATCAGGGTCTGCGCGTCGAGGCGAAGGTCCGCCAGCAGGTCGGCGACGGCGACCGGATGGGTGATGTAGGGCTCGCCCGAGCGGCGGCGCTGGCCGTCATGGGCCTCGAAGGCGAAGTCGTAGGCGGCCTGGACGCGCTCGACATCCTCGGCGGGCAGGTAGGCCTCGAGCTTGTCGATCAGCTGGTTGATGCCGATGGAGCGTCTTCCGTAGGGCAGCAGGCTGCGCAGGGAAGACCTGACGTCCATCGCGGCGTCTCGGGCCCGGGATCAGTCTCCCAGGCCGAGGTGGGGCGCGCGAAGCTCTCCCATGAACTCGGGCTCGGGGATGAATTCCTGGGCCGGGCGGTCCGGCTCCTCGAGGATCTCGACGCCGACGTGTCCGGCGGCGATCTCGCGCAGCGCGAGCACCGTCGGCTTGTCATTCGCCCAGTCGAGCGTGGGCTCGGCCCCGTTCGCGAGCTTGCGGGCGCGCCGGGACGCGACCAGCACCAGCTGGAACAGGTTGGGGATGTTCTTCAGGCAATCCTCGACGGTGATACGGGCCATGGCGCTCGGTCGGTCAGTCACTGAGGGACAAGGGGCGAAAGCATAGCACAGGCCCCCCGCGGGGCCTTACGCGCCCGTCAGTTCCGCAGCCAGCGCTGCGAGCCCGGGCCGGTCCCGCCGCGTGGCCTCCGCCCGCCCGGCGACGATCGCCTGCAAGTCGGCCAGGGCCCTCGCGAACTCGTCGTTCACCACGACGTGGTCGAATTCGCGCCAGTGCGTCATGTCGGAGGCGGCGTCGCGCAGGCGCCGCCCGATGACCTCCTCGGCGTCGGTGCCCCGGCCGCGCAGGCGCCGCTCGAGCTCGCCGAGCGAGGGCGGCAGGATGAACACCGAGACGCACTCGGGCAGGGCCGCGCGAACCTGCCGCGCGCCCTGCCAGTCAATCTCGAGGATCAGGTCCTGGCCGGCCGCGAGCCATTCATCCACCTGCCGCCGTGCCGTGCCGTAGCGGTTGTCGAATACGCGCGCGTGCTCGAGGAACTCGCCCGACGCGGCCATGCGCTCGAACTCGTCGGGGCTAACGAAGAAGTAGTCGCGCCCGTGCAGCTCAGCCGGCCGCTGCGGTCGGGTGGTGTAGGAGATCGAAAAGCGCAGCCCCGGCTCGCGCTCCATCAGCGCCCGGACCAGTGAGGTCTTGCCCGCCCCGGACGGCGCGGCGATCACGAACAGCCGCCCGCGGCGGCCGGTGGCGTCACTCAACGTTCTGCACCTGCTCGCGCATCTGCTCGATCAGCACTTTCATGTCCACGGCGGCGCGGGTGGTCCCGGTGTCCTGCGACTTCGAGGAGAGCGTGTTCGCCTCGCGATTGAATTCCTGCATCAGGAAGTCGAGACGGCGGCCGGCGGGCTCCCCGGAGTCGAGCA
>Ga0209391_10000322_pt1 | contig 21666 bp, 22 predicted proteins | sample PPLLak3March2015_FD_187246 | JGI IMG/M metagenome (GOLD analysis project Ga0209391, IMG submission 187246) | Freshwater sediment microbial communities from Prairie Pothole Lake near Jamestown, North Dakota, USA - PPLs Lake P7 Core (1) Depth... | ecosystem: Environmental > Aquatic > Freshwater >...
ACGGCGAGACGCCCGATGCCGAGCGCGCGAAGCGCAACGGCATGCTGTTCGCGGCCGGCCTCATCACCGGCGAGGCGCTGATGGGCATCTTCATCGCCATCCCGATCGTGACCTCGGGCCGTGCGGACGTGATCGCGCTGCCGGCCGGGCTGCAGTTCGGCGGCTGGCTCGGCCTCGTGGTCGTGGGCTGGCTGGCGCTGATGCTGTACCGGACGGGCACGCGCCGAACGTGAGCGCCGCCTCCGTCCCGGAGGACCCGCGGCTCAGGCACAGGATCATCGCGGCCTTCGCGACGATCTACCTCGTCTGGGGCTCGACCTTCCTCGCCATCCGCATCGGCGTGCGCCATCTGCCGCCATTCCTGTTCGGCGGCTTGCGGTTCCTGCTGGCGGGGGCGCTGCTTGCCGCGGTCGCGATCGTGACGCGCGAGCGCTTTCCGCGCGGTGCCCGCGAGTGGCGGCTGATGCTGCTGTTCTCGCTGCTGATGATCACGTTCAGCAACGGCATCAGCACCGTGGCGCTGCAGTACGTGCCGTCGAACCAGGGTGCGCTGCTGGCGGCGAGCTCGGCGCTGTGGATCGCCGCGCTCGGCGCGCTCGGCCCCCGGGGACACGCACTCACCGTGCGGGGCTCGCTCGGGCTGCTGTGCGGCTTCGTCGGCGTGGGACTGATCGTCTGGCCGCGCGAGGCGATGGCGGCCGGTCAGTTCGGGTGGCAGGCGCTGATCCTCATCGGCAGCCTGTCCTGGGCCGTGGGCACCATCCTGTACCGCGACGCCTCACTCGCCGTCGGCCCGGTGGCGTTCAATGCGGTGATGATGTTGTTCGGCGGCAGCTGGCTGGTGCTGGCCGGGCTCGCCACCGGCGAGCTGCCGCGCTGGGAGTGGCAGCCGAGCGGCCTCCTCGCGATGCTCTACCTCGCAGTGTTCGGCTCCGCGCTCGCCTACACGGCGTATTCGTGGCTGCTGAAGCGCGTGCCGGCCGACCGGGTCGGCACCTTCGCCTACGTGAACCCGGCGGTCGCGACCGTGCTGGGCTGGGCAGTCCTCGGCGAGTCGCTCGGCCCGCTGCAGGTCGCCGGCATGGTGGTCGTGCTGCTCGGCGTGGCGCTGGTGACGCTGCCGAGCCGGCTCGCCTGAGGACAGCGTGCGGTCAGCCGGTCGCCCCGCGGGCGTACCGGCAAACCACCCGCCGCGTCAGCGCTTCGAATGGAAGATTTCCACCCGGCCGTTCGAGCCGATGACGCTCGAGGCCGCCCAGGAGACGATGCTCACGATCAGCGCGGCGCCGACCGCGGTCCAGAACCCGGCGATCTGGAAGCCCGGTACGAGCCAGGCGACGAGCGCGACCATGCCGGCGTTCAGCACCAGCAGGAAGAACCCGAGCGTGACGATCGTGATCGGCAGCGTGAGGATGAAGGCGAGCGGGCGCACAAACGCATTGACGATGCCGAGCAGGATGGCCGCCAGGATGAGCTTGCCGGTCGAGTCGAAGGTCAGCCCCGACAGCAGCTCCCTCGCGACCCACAGGCCGAGCGCGGTAATCGCGGCACGCAGCAGGAATCCAACCATGATTCGCCCTCCCGCGGCCGGAGCGGCCGTTGACGTGGCGCGGATGGTAAAGGAATCTGCGCGCCCCACCAATTTGCCCGAGGTCGCCGCATGGAGCCCGTTGCCGTCGTCATCCTGCTCGCGCTGATCGAATACGTCGCCTTCGGCATGCTCGTCGGCCGGGCCCGCGGCAAGTATGGCGTCCATGCCCCGGCCGTCGCCGGCCACGAGGTGTTCGAGCGGTACTTCCGCGTGCACCAGAACACCCTGGAGATGCTGGTCGTGTTCGTACCGGCCATCTGGCTGTTCGGCACGTACGTCGACCCGACGTGGGCCGCCCTTCTCGGGCTCGTCTACGTGGTCGGGCGCATCCTGTACCTGCGCGGCTACGTGGCGGATCCCGCGAAGCGGGAGGTCGGCTTTGGCTTGAGCGTGCTGCCCGTCATCGCGTTGCTGCTCGGCGCCTTGTGGGGAGCCGGGCGACAGCTGCTTTGAAGCCGCACGCGGCCGGCGGCCTCGCCGGCCGCGACGCTGCGGGCATTCCCGCTCAGGCCGGTCTCGGCAGCTGCAGCCGCTCCTCGACGCCGCGGCGTGCCTCCGGCCCCCCGAGCAGCTCGATGAGGGCCAGTGCGAACGGAATCGCCGTGCCCGGGCCGCGCGAGGTTGCGACCTTGCCGTCGATCACGACCGGCGCCTCGCTGAGGCGGATGCCGGGCGCCGAGTCGCCATTCAGAAAGCCCGGGAAGCTCGTCGCCTTGCGGCCCTCCAGCAGCCCGGCGTGTGCCAGCACGGAGGGCGCCGCGCAGATGGCTGCGGTGTAGCGGCCCGACTCGGCGAACTGCCGCAGCAGCCGGGTGACGCGCGGGTCGGATTTCAGGTGCGTGGTGCCCGGCATGCCCCCGGGCAGCACGATCATGTCGTAATCCCCGGCGTCCACCTCGTCGAGGCCGGCGTCGGCCAGTACGGTGATGCCGTGCGAGCCGGTCACCGCGCGGTCAGCCAGCGAAGCCGTGCGGACCTCGATGTCGGCGCGACGCAGCAGGTCCACGATGGTGACGGCCTCGATCTCCTCGAAGCCCTCGGCCAGCGGTACCAGCACCCTAGTCATGGCGGATTCCTCCCGACCGCGAAGGACGCGTCGTCACTTGCCGCCGGCCAGCGCGACCTGCGTGCCGAGGCCACGGTCGCGCAGGTACTGCAGCGCCGCCTGTACCGCGGGATCGCCCGCCGGCTCGGCTGCGGCCGGAGGCGCCACGCGCAGTGCGTCCGAAAGCAGCACGTCGGGCTCGAGGCCGCGGTCGTGGATCGAGACCCCCGACGGCGTGAAATATCGCGAGGTGGTGAGCTTGAGCGCCTGGCCGTCGCGCAGCGGAATCACGGTCTGCACCGAGCCCTTGCCGAAGGTGCGCTCGCCCATCAGCGTGGCGCGTCCGTGATCGCGCAACGCCCCGGCGACGATCTCGGCGCCCGAGGCCGAGCCGCGGTCCACCAGCACCACCAGCGGGGCGGCGCGGAGCAGGTCGCCGTCGGTCGCATTCAGCTCGAAGCGCGCGCCGGCCGCGCGGCCCTCGGCACGCACGATCAGGCCCGTCTCGAGAAAGTCGTCGGCCACGCCGACGGCGGACTCGAGCACGCCGCCGGCATTGCCGCGCAGGTCCAGCACCAGCCCGCGGAGCGGGCCGGCGGCCTGCAGTTCGGACAGCTGGCGGCGCAGGTCCTGCGGCGTGGCGTCGTTGAAGTGCGTGATGTGGACGTAGCCGTATGCGCCACCCGGCAGCCGTGTCGCAAGAACCGTGCGCACGTGCACCTCGGAACGCTCGAGCGCGAACTGCAGGGGCTCGGGTTCGCCTTCGCGGCCGATCGAGAGCCGCACGGTCGAGCCGGCGTAGCCGCGCATGCGCTCGATGGATTCGTCCAGCGAACCGGGTGCCACGTCCTCGCCGTCGATCGCGAGCAGCACGTCTCCGGCCCGCACTCCGGCCCGCTCCGCCGGTGAGCCTGCGAGCGGCGCCGCGACCACGACGCGTCCGTCCCGCTCGGCCACCTCGAGGCCTACGCCCGAGTAGTGTCCCGCCGTGCTGACCCGCATCGCCTCGTACTCGGCCGCATCGAGGAACGCGGAGTGCGGGTCGAGGCTCGCGACGATGCCGTCCAGGGCCGCCCGGTCGAGCTGGCCTGGGGCGACTCCGACGATGTAGTCCCGTCGGACCCGCTCGCTCACCTCCTCGAGCAGCGACGGCGCTGCGGCGACGGCCGTCACGGGAACCGGCGGCGACTCGCGCCCTGCCGAGACGCCGCGGACCAGCACAAAGCCGGCGCCGAGTAGGGCACCGGCGACGGCGGCGGCCAGGGTGTGGACGGCCTTGGACACGGAAGCCTCGACGAACCGGAGGGCCTCAGATAGTAGCGCCGCGCACGACCTGGATCACCTGATCCAGTGGGGCAGGCCGGCCGATCGTGAATCCCTGGCCATACTCGACCCCCAGACCGCGGGTGATCGACCGGATTTCCTCGCTCTCGACGCACTCCGCCACGGTCTTGAGTCCCATCGCCCCGGCCAGGCGAACGATGGCACTCAGCATCGCCTGCGAACGCTCGTCGCCGACGACGTCCCGCACGAGGCTGCCGTCGATCTTGAGGAAAGTGACCGGCAGTGCCTTGAGGTAACCGAGCGAGCTCAGGCCGCGGCCGAAGTCGTCCAGCGCGACGTCGCAGCCGAGCTCCCGCAGGCGTCGCATCAGCGCCTCGGCGCGGACGATGTTGGCGACTGCAGCGGTCTCGGTGAGCTCGAAGGAGAGCAGCCGCGGCGGCAGGCCGCTCCCACGCAGGGCCTCCTCCAGGAACGCGCAGAAGTCCGGGTCGCCGAGCGACTGCCCGGAGATGTTGACGGCGAAGCAGGCCCGGCGTGCGGTGAGCTCCGCCGCATGGGGTGCGAGCGTCTGGAGCACGCGGCGCAGCACCCAGCGGTCGATGGCGGGCGCGAGCTGGTATCGCTCCGCCGCAGAGAAGAACCGCTCGGGGGAAATGCTCTGGCCGGCCTCGTCGGTCATCCGCAGCAGCAACTCGAACTTCGGCCCCGGCGCGCCGCCGTTGAGCGGCACGATCGCCTGAGCCTCGAGGCGGAAGCGGTCCTCGACCAGGGCGCGGCGCAGGGTGCCGACCAGGGTGACGTCCGTGTAGCGGCGCACGATGCTCTGGTCGGCATCCTCGTAGATCTCGACGCGGTCGCGGCCGCGGTCCTTGGCCGCCTTGCAGGCGATCTCGGCGGCGGCGAGCGCGTGCGCGAGCGGGTGCCTGCCCTCGGCCACCTGTGCCACGCCGAAGCTCGCCGAGACCTCGACCGCCTGGCTGCCCACGAAGTAACCGAGCCGCGCCAGTCCGTCGCGCAGGCCCTCGGCCAGAGTCTGCGCCGCGTCCGTCGACGCATCGGCGAGGAACACGGCGTAGCGGTCGCCCGAGATGCGGGCTGCGACCATGCGCGGCGCGAGGCCGCGGCGTATCACCTCGGCGACCCGCACGATGACCTCGTCGCCGACGTGCATGCCGAGGTTCTCGTTCAGCACGTGCAGGCGGTCGATGTCCACGTAGATGATGCAGTGGCTGCCGCCCGGTGCCTGCTCGAGCAGCGACTGCACGCGCTTCTCGAACGCAGGCCTGGTCAGCAGCCCCGTCGCCGGGTCGTAGGCGTTCAGCAGGATATAGGCGACGCGTCGTGCCAGCAGCTCGACGATGCGGACCTGGCGCAGGTCGAAGTCGGGCGCCGTCGGCGGCTTGAAGAGCGCCAGCAGCCCGAGGACGCGCTGCGCCCCGTGCATCACCGGGCAGGAGAGCAGCTTGTACGGGAGCGGGCCGAACGATGCGGCCTCCGCCGGACGGTTCGCGGTCAGGGTCTGGCGGTGCAGCTGGGTCCAGGCGAGCAGCGGGCGGTGTGTGCGCGTGAGCACGGCCGCGCCCTCGCGCGGCGCCGTGCCGCGGCCGGTGCGGCAGACGGCGATGTTCTTGTCGGGAATCAGCAGGGCGCCGACGGCGCAGCCGAGATGGTCCACGCAGCCCTGCACGAGCTGGGCGAGGTCGTCGGCCGAATCGCCGTGTGCGGGCTCGTCGGGCGTCGCGCCGAGCAGCAACTCGAGGTCGCGGTCGCGCAGGCTCAGGCTGCGCTGCAGGTCGCCGATGTTGTACTGCGCGACGAGCTCGCGCCGCAGGCACTCGAGCACCGGCCGCAGCAGGCTCTGCACGAGGTCGAACGGCCGCGCTGCACCGGGGCGTCCCGTTTCGCGGATCACCGTGCCGACCGCACCGAGCAGCTGCTGGTCGGCATCGCGCAGCAGGAACACATAGGCGCAGTGGTCCCGGTCGATGAGTTCGGCGAAGCCCTCCTCGTGGGTGCCCGGCCGCAGCTCCTCGGTCAGCGAGTGCTGTAGCAACCGGTGCAGTTCCGGAGAGTCGAGGCCCTCGTTCAGCCAGATCGGCAGCCCCATGCGGTCGTAGATCGCGATGGACTGCGCCCGCGGCATCAGCATCTTGACGATCTGGCCGTAGGGGTCGAAGGAGGTCTCCGCGACAGGCACCGGGGCACCGTCCATCGCCTCTGCAAGCTGCATCCTGGGATCCTTGCGCCAGTCCGGCTCATGCCGCGTGGACATGCATCTTCCCTGATCGGCTGCGCGCCAATCCTCGACGCGTGCCACAGTCTGTCGCGGGTGCCGCGCCCGTCGCCAGCGCTCAAAGCGCCGGAATTGAACATAAACGGGCGCTCAGCGGCGCTGCAGCCAGGTCTCCGGGTTGACGGGCTGCCGCCCGCGCCGGACTTCGAAGTACAGGGCGGCCTGGTCGCTGCCCCCGGAGTCACCCACGGCGCCGATGACGTCGCCGGCCGCGACCGCCTCCCCCACCTTGCGGAACAGCTGGTCGTTGTGACCGTACAGGCTCAGGTAGCCACCGCCGTGGTCGAGCACGATCATCAGGCCCATGCCGGGCAGCCAGTCGGCATACGCGACGCGGCCGGCGAAGGGCGCACGCACGCGCGCCCCGCGCTCCGTGCCGATCAGCATGCCCTGCCAGCGCAGCGATCCGCCGGCGCGCGGCTGGCCGTAGCGCGCGAGCACCTTGCCCTGCGGCACCGGCCACGGGAGCTTGCCGCGCAGCGGCTCGAACGGCGCCTGCTTGGCGACGGGCGGGTTGTCGAGCGCCTTGCGCAGCTCGGTGATGAGCTTCTCGAGACCGCGCGCCTGCGACTCGAGGCGCTTGAGCTCGCCGCCCCTGGACTTGATCTGGGCATCGATCGCCGCGACCGTCGTCGTGCGCTTCTCCTGCGCGCCGCGCAGGGCCGCCAGCTCCTGTTCCTGCCGCGTCTCGAGCTCCTCGAGGCGCCGGCCCTCGGCCGCGATCCGTTCACGGACCAGCGCGAGGTGCTCGAGCTGGTCGCGGATGCTGTCGATCCGCTCGGCCCGCGCCCGGCCGAAATAGCCGTAGTAGGCGAGCATCCGGCCGACCGAGGCCGGGTCCTGCTGGTTGAGCAGCAGCTTGAGCTGCTCTTCGCGCCCGTTGACGTAGGCGGCACGCAGTTCGCCGGCGAGCGCGCCCCGCTCGGCCCCGAGCTCGCCCTCGCGACGCGCCTGCTCGCGCTCGAGGTCCTTGAGCCGCGCCTCGCTGGCGACCCGCTGGGCGCGCGCCTCGTCCAGCTCGCGCCGGGCCTGCTGCACGGCGAGCTCCGCATCCCGCAGCTGGGCACTCAGCTTGTCGCGCTTCTCGATATCGGCATTGACCGACTTGCGCACCCGCTCGATGCGGGAATTGACGCGCTTGAGCTCGGCTTCCTTCTGCTTCTGGGTCGGTGCGGCGCGACGGTCGGTCTGCGCGTGAACCTCCGGCGTCCCGCCGAGCACGGCCAGCGCCACGAGCAGCGCAGCGGCGTACCGTGCGCCGCGGCGGGCCCACGGCATCCCGGTGGCGGGCCGTTCGGAGTGGTTCAACATGCCTCGGTCGAGCCTGCAGCAGGGAGCAAACCCGTGAGTCTAGCGCGTCGGCCGGGCTGCTATACTGCACGGCCTTTTTTGCAGCGCGAGCGCACAGCCGCATCGTTTCATGGAACGCCTCCTCGAATACGTCGCCAACCATCCCTTCCTCGCGGGAGGCACGCTGGCGCTCGTCCTGGCGGCGCTCGCCTACGAGGTGAGCCGCGCCCGCAGCGGCGGCGAGTCGGTCGGCCCGATGGACGCCGTGCGTCTGATGAACCAGGGCGCCCTGCTGCTCGACCTTCGCACGCAGGCCGAGTTCGATGCCGGGCACATCCGCGAAGCGCGGCACCTGCCCCAGGAGCAGCTCGCCAGCAGCGGCGAGACGCTCAAGAAGTACAAGGAAAAGGTGGTCGTCGCCTGCTGCGAGAGCGGCATGCGCTCCGGCGCCGCGGCGCGCGTGCTGCGCACGCAGGGATTCACCAAGGTCGTGAACCTGCGGGGCGGCCTGCAGGCCTGGCGCGCCGAGAACCTGCCGCTCGTAAAGGGCAGCGACAAGGGCAAGTGAGGCCCGGCCCGATGACACAGCGGACGCCCGACATCGTCATGTACTCCACGGGGTGGTGCCCCTACTGCGACCGCGCCCGCGCGCTGCTCGCGCGCAGGGGGCTGGCCTTCCGCGAGATCAAGGTGGACGAGAACCCGGCCGAGCGCGAGGCCATGCTGGCGCGCAGCGGCGGCCGCCGTACCGTTCCCCAGATCTTCATCGGCGACCGCCACGTCGGCGGCTTCGACGATCTCTACGCCATCGAGAAGTCGGGCGAGCTCGACACGCTCACCGGCAGCGCCTGACCGCCGCCTGCGCGGCGCGATCCCACAACTTCCTTTCCGAGGACGAGAACACCATGACCGAGCAGACCCCCGCGACCGCCCCGGCGGCGGATCCCAGCGCGCCCGTCGTCACGCCCCAGGCGATCTACATCAAGGATTGCTCGTTCGAGGCGCCGAGCGGCCCGTTCGTCACCGGCGTGCAGGGCACGACGCCGTCGGTCAACCTCAACATCGCCACCAAGGCGAGCGCGCTCTCCCAGGACATGCACGAAGTCGTGCTGCAGGTGAACCTCGAGGCCAAGGCCGGCGAGAAGGTCGTGTGGCTGCTCGAGCTCCAGCAGGCCGGCGCGTTCCTGATCCGTAACCTGTCGGCCAACGATGTCGGCCAGGTGCTGTCGATCATGGCGCCGAACTACCTGCTCGCCTTCGCGCGCGCGACGGTATCCGAACTCGTGAGCAAGGGCGGCTTCCCGCCGTTCCTCCTGCCGCTGGTGACCTTCGAGGCGCTGCACGCCCACGCCCAGCAGCAGCAGGCGGCGGCGCAGGCGGCCGGCGGCGGCACGGTCAACTGAGGCCATTCGAGCCGTGACGGACTCAAGCGACGCCGGGCCCAGGCCGTCGGTTGCCGTCCTCGGCTCCGGCTCCTGGGGCACGGCGCTCGCGGTGCACCTCGCGCGCAGCGGTCACCGCGTGATCCTCTGGGGCATAGAGACCGAGGAGCTCGCGGCCATGGCGCGCGAGCGGGTCAACGAGCGCTACCTGCCGGGCGTCAAGCTGCCCGACGGCCTCGAGATCGAGCACGACTTCGCGCGCGCCGTCGCCGAGGCCGACCAGCTTCTCGTGGTCGTACCGAGCCACGCGTTCCGCGAGGTGCTCGAGCGGGCGAGGCCGCTGCTGCAGCCGGGCCAGCGCGTCGCCTGGGCCACCAAGGGGTTCGAGCTCGCCACCGGCAAGCTGCCGCACCAGGTGGCCGACGAGGTGCTCGGGCCCGGCGTGCCGACCGCGGTGCTTTCCGGGCCCACGTTCGCGAAGGAAGTCGGCGCCGGCCTGCCGAGCGCCATGACCGTGGCCTCGCGCGACGAGGACTACGCCATGAGCCTCGCGCGCAGTTTCTCGGGCGAGAACTTCCGCGTGTACGCCTCCGGGGACATGGTCGGCGTCGAGGTCGGCGGCGCGACCAAGAACGTGCTCGCCATCGGCGCGGGCATCTCCGACGGCCTCGGCTTCGGCGCGAACACGCGCGTCGCGCTCATCACGCGCGGGCTCGTGGAACTGACGCGGCTCGGCGTGGCGCTCGGCGCAGACAAGGAAACCTTCATGGGCCTCGCGGGCCTCGGCGACCTCGTGCTCACCTGCACCGACAACCAGTCCCGCAACCGCCGCTTCGGCCTCGCGCTCGCCTCCGGCAAGACACCGGCGCAGGCCCAGGCCGAGATCGGGCAGGTGGTCGAGGGCGTGCTCGCCGCCCGCGCCGTGCGCGAGGTGGCGCAGCGCGTCGGCGTCGAGATGCCGATCGCCGAGCAGATCTACCGCGTGCTCTACGAAGGCATGCCGCCGAAGGAAGCCGTCTACGCGCTCATGGGCCGGACGGTCAAATCCGAGACCGCCTAGGCGAAGCCGGCCTGTCGCCAGGCCTCGTACACCACGACCGACACCGCGTTCGACAGGTTCAGGCTGCGCGCCGCAGGCCGCATCGGGATCCGTACCCGGCGCTCGGCGGGGCAGGACGCCAGGATCTCGTCCGGCAGGCCGCGCGTTTCCGGGCCGAACACCAGCGCATCGCCGCCCGCGTACTCGACCGTGTCGTAGCGCACGCCGCCACGGGTCGTGAACGCGAACCAGCGCGGCTCACCGAGGCGCGCGAGGCAATCGGCCAGGCTCGCGTGCTCGCTCACCTCGGCAAGCTCGTGGTAGTCGAGCCCCGCCCTGCGCACGGACCGCGCGTCCAGGCTGAAGCCGAGCGGTCGCACGAGGTGCAGCCGTGCGCCGGTGTTGGCGCACAGCCGGATGACGTTCCCGGTGTTGGGCGGGATCTCGGGCTCGACGAGGACCACGTTCACTGGCATAGAATCGGGCGGACCTGCGCAATTCGCGCCGCTCGGGGGAATCCGGCCATGCTGCTCGTCAAGCACCTGCTCGCCCGCAAGGGCACCGACATCTGGTCGATCGACGCCCGCGAGCCGGTGCTGGCGGCGATCCGGATGATGGCCGAACGCGGCGTGGGCGCGCTACCGGTGCTCGACGAGGGCCGGCTCGCCGGCATCGTTTCGGAGCGCGACTACGCGCGCAAGGTGATCCTGCTCGGCCGCGGGTCCGCCGACACGCCCGTGTCGCAGATCATGAGCGCACCGGTCGTCACCGTCGGCCCGGACGATCCGGTGCGGCGCTGCATGCGGATCATGACCGACAAGCGCATCCGTCACCTGCCGGTGGTGGACCCGGGCGGCACGATGGTGGGCGTGATCTCGATCGGCGACCTCGTCAGCGCGGTCATCGAGGAGCAGCAGGAAACGATCGAGCAGCTCGAGAAGTTCATCGCCGGCTGAGCCTCACGGCCCGGCGGCACGACGCGGCGGCTCTGCGTCGCCTGCGTCCTCTTCGTCCAGCGTCTCGCCGAGGAACCCGCCGCTCTGGTGCGCCCACAGCCGCGCGTACAGGCCGCCCTGCGCGAGCAGCGAGGCGTGGTCGCCTTCCTCGACGATGCGGCCCTTGTCCATGACGATCAGCCGATCCATCGCCGCGATCGTCGAGAGGCGATGCGCGATGGCCACGACGGTCTTGCCTTCCATCAGGCGATAGAGGCTCTGCTGGATCGCGGCCTCCACCTCGCTGTCGAGCGCGCTCGTGGCCTCGTCGAGCAGCAGGATGGGCGCGTCCTTCAGCATCACGCGCGCGATCGCGATGCGCTGGCGCTGTCCGCCGGACAGCTTCACGCCGCGCTCGCCCACGTGCGCGTCGTAGCCGGTCCGGCCCTTCGGGTCCGACAGGTTGAGGACGAACTCGTGCGCCTCGGCCCGCCGTGCGGCCGCCACCATCTGCTCCTCGGTGGCGTCGGGACGCCCGTAGACGATGTTGTCGCGCACCGAGCGGTGCAGCAGCGAGGTGTCCTGCGTGACCATGCCGACCCGGGCCCGCAGGCTGGTCTGCGTCACGCCGGCGATGTCCTGGCCGTCGACGAGGATTCGCCCGGCCTCCACGTCGTAGAAGCGCAGCAGCAGGTTGACGATCGTGCTCTTGCCGGCGCCCGAGCGTCCGACGAGGCCGATCTTCTCGCCGGGCCGGATGGTGAGCGACAGGTCCTCGATGACGCGTCGCTCCCCGCCGTAGGCGAAACGGACGTGCTCGAAGCGGATCTCGCCGCGCGGCACCTCTAGCGCGACGGCCCCGGGGCGGTCCACCACGGCGTGGCGTCGCGCCAGCGTGTTGATGCCGTCCTGGACCGTACCCACGTGCTCGAACAGGGACGCCAGCTCCCACATGATCCAGTGCGAGATGCCGTTCAGCCGCAGCGCCATGGCGGTCACCGCGGCGACCGCGCCGACGCTGACCTGCCCCTGCGTCCACAGCCACAGCGCGGCGCCGGCCGTGCCCGCGAGCAGGGCCATGCTGAGCAGGTGGTTCGTGATCTCGAAGGCGCTCACGAGACGCATCTGCGCATAAGCGGTCTGCATGAACTCCTGCATGGCCGAGCGCGCGTAACCCGCCTCGCGGTTGGCGTGCGAAAAGAGCTTCACCGTGGCGATGTTGGTGTAGGCGTCAGTGACGCGTCCGGTCATCAGCGAGCGGGCGTCGGCCTGTGCGGCAGCGACCTTGCCCAGCCGCGGCACGAAGAACGCCAGCGCGGCCGCATACAGCGTGAGCCAGCCGACGAACGGCAGCAGCAGCCAGGCGTCGAAGCTGCCCACCACCGCCACCATGGTCACGAAGTAGATCGTGATGAATACCAGGATGTCGGCCACGGTGAGCCAGGTGTCGCGCACGGCGAGCGCGGTCTGCATCACCTTGGTGGCGATGCGGCCGGCGAACTCGTCCTGGTAGAAGCCCATGCTCTGCTGCAGCAGCAGGCGGTGGAAGTTCCAGCGCAGCCGCATCGGGAAGTTGGCGGCGAGCGCCTGGTGCTTGAGCATGGTCTGCAGGGCGACCACCACCACGCTCGCGGCCAGGATTCCCGCCAGCAGCAGCAACGGATCGCGGTGCTCGGTCCACAGACGTGCCGGCTCCACGGCGGCCAGCCAGTCGACCACGCGACCGAGCATCGCGAACAGCAGCGCTTCGAAGGCCCCGATCAGGGCCGTGCACAGCGTCATTCCGAGGATGTAGGGACGCAGGCCCTCCGAGCACCGCCAGAGGAACGCGAAAAAGTTCTTCGGCGGTGCCTCGGGTGCCGTCTCCGGATAAGGCGTGACGCGATTTTCGAACCAGCGGAACACGTAAGGCTCCAGTCGGGCACGGCGGCCAGCGTGGCCGTCGCGGCGGCCGCACGGGTGAATTCGGGGGCGAGAGGTTATCTCACGGCGACGACGCAAGGCGGGCTGGATCGTCTGGGGCCGCACCGCGTGCCGCGACCGCACTCGTCGATCGATCGCCACGAATTTTCATTTTAATTTGACTATACGGTCAGTTGTCCATTTCCAGGAAGTTAATACTTGCGAAATTATTAATTAATCACGGGCTTTGTCCAGCGGCCGCACCACGGACAAAAAAGCGCCCTCCGAAGAGGGCGCAATCAGGGGGAGATCATTGGCGGGCGCCGGCATCGGCCGGCACCGTCGAGCGTCAGGCGGCCTTGCGCGCGCGGGCCGTCGTCTTGCGGGCCGCCTTGCGAACGGGGCGCCTGGCCTGCCGGGCGCGAGTCGCGGCCGGCGCGGGCGCCTCGTCCTCGTCCGTTTCGACGACCTTGGCATAGGCCTGGCTCGCGACCTTGGCGACGTCGCGGCCGGCGTGCTTGAAGATGGCCATCGCACGGCCCGCTTCGTCCATCAGGCGGTCACGAGTCGCCTTGAGCGCCTCGGCCTGCTCCTGCAACAGGTCGACGACGTTGTCGGCGCGGGCGGCACGCTCGAGGCGCAGGGCCGCGTCGGTCAGCGCGGAGGTGACGACCTCGGACTGCAGCTCGATGAGGTCCTGCAGGGCGGTCTGGGAGATGGCCGTGAGCTTGACGCCGGAACGCGCCATCAAGCGCACGGGCTGCTTGAGCGACTTGATGCCCTCGGCCGAGGTGACGGCAGCTTCGCGCACCGTCTCCACCGGGTCCTCGCGGAATTTCTGCGCCTGGCCGGCCAGGGCCTGGGTCTGCTCAGTCATGAATTCCTGGAACTGGGTGAACATGGCGGCTCCTCAGGGTATTTTGCATTGCAATATTTGCTGCATTGCAGCATAGCCCCACTGGGCGGCCTGTCAAGTAGGTAGTTCGCCCGGTCCCTCCGGTGGCGTCCGGCAGACGGTCCGCCGGGCATTCGGCGCCCGTACAATGCCGGGCCATGCTGACGTCCACCCTCGCCATCGACTTCTGCGGCCTGAAGCTCACCTCGCCCATCGTCCTGCTGTCGGGCTGCGTCGGCTTCGGCGAGGAGTACACCCGCGTGGAGGGCTTCTCCAACGCCGACGTCGGCGCCATCGTGCTCAAGGGCACCACGCGCGAGCCGCGGCTCGGCAACCCGCCGCACCGCGTCTGCGAGACGTCGATGGGCATGCTGAACGCCATCGGCCTGCAGAACCCGGGCGTGGACAAGGTGGTCGACGAGATCCTGCCCTCGCTCGATTTCGCCGAGACGCGCTTCATCGCCAACGTCTGCGGCTCGACCATCGAGGACTACGTCGAGACCACGCGGCGCTTCGACAACTCGCCCATCGACGCCATCGAGATCAACATCTCCTGCCCCAACATCAAGGAAGGCGGCGTGCAGTTCGGCAACGTGCCGGAGATGTCGGCGCGCGTCGTGGCAGCCTGCCGCGCCGTCACGAAGAAGCCGATCATCACCAAGCTCTCGCCGAACCAGACGGACATCCAGGAAAATGCGCGCCGCTGCATCGAGGCCGGGAGCGACGCACTCGCCGTGATCAATACCATCATGGGCATGGCGATCGACGTGAAGACGCGCCGTCCCGTGATCGGCAACGTGCAGGGCGGGCTCTCGGGCCCCGCGATCAAGCCGATCGCGCTCCTCAAGGTCATGCAGGTCGCGCAGGTCGCGCGGCCGCTCGGCATCCCGATCATCGGCCAGGGCGGCATCCAGACGGCGCAGGACGCGCTCGAGTTCATCATCGCCGGCGCCACGACCGTCGGCGTCGGCACCGCGCTGTTCTACGATCCGCTGGCGTGCCGGAAGATCAACGCGGGCATCGCGGAGTACCTCGCCTCGAACGGCATGGCCTCCGTGCAGGACCTCATCGGCACGCTCGAGGCGCCGAAGAAGAGCGTGTCGGCCTGCGCCTGCTGAATTCCGCAAGGAATCGCCCTGCCATCGCGGTCCGGCGCCGCCGTCCCGGTCACTCGTGCCGCAACGCCTCGATCGGGTCGAGGGTCGCAGCCCGGCTCGCCGGCCACAACCCGAACACCAGCCCGACGGCCGCGCTGAAGGCGAACGCGAGCAGCAGCGCGTCGCCAGTGACGTAGGTCTGCCAGCCGGCGAACTTCGCCAGCGCGCGCGCCGTGGCCGTGCCGAGCAGCATCCCGAGGAGGCCGCCGAGCACGCACAGCACGATGCTCTCTGCCAGGAACTGCGTGAGGATGTCCACTCGGGTCGCCCCGAGCGCCTTGCGGAGGCCGATCTCGCGCGTCCTCTCGGTCACCGTCACCAGCATGATGTTCATGATGCCGATGCCGCCGACCACCAGGCTCACGCCGGCGATGCCGGCGAGCAGGAAGGCGAGGATCTCGGTGGTCTGCTGCTGCGTGGCGAGGAACTGCTTGCGATCGACGATCGAGAAGTCGTTGTCGGCGCCAGGTGCGAGCCCGTGCTCGCGGCGGATCACGCGCTCGATCTCGACCATCGCCTGCGCCAGCTCGACGCCGGGCGCGACCTGCACCGCCATGCTCTGCAGGCGGTCGTTGCCCGTGACCCGGTAGCGCGACGTGCTGACCGGGATGTAGAGGCGGTCGTCGGGACTGCCGAAGCCGATCGCACCTTTCTTGCGGTACACACCCACGACCTCGAACGGCAGGGACTTCACCTGGATCGTGCGCCCGACGAGCGCCTCGGGCGTGGTCTGCAGCAGCTCGGGCACCTCGCCGCCGAGCACGACGACGCGGCGGCGGCTCGAGTCGTCCACCGCCGTGAGCATGCGGCCGGCGGCGAGCTCCATGCCGTTCACCGCGGCATGATCCTGCGTCGTGCCGACGATGTTCAGGTTGAGGTTGCGGTTGCCGAGCTTCACCTGCTGGCGCGACGACTGCTCGGGCGCCACGGCGGCGACGTGCCGCGCCCCGGCGCGCACGGCCTCGGCGTCCTCGGTCGTGAGCACCTGCTGCTCGCGCGCGATCCCCTGCGCGAAGCGCATGCCGGTGGTCACGGTGATCACGTTGGCGCCGAGGGCCGCGAGCTGCTGCTCCACGGCGCGCTGCGCACCGGTCCCGAGCGCCAGCATGGTGATCACCGCGGCGACGCCGATGATCACGCCGAGCATGGTCAGCATCGCGCGGAACAGGTTGCCGCGGATCGAGACGATGGCGACGCGCAGGACTTCGAGCACCGGACCGGTCTCCCTGCGTGGCTCAGGGACGCCGTGCGTCCGCCGGACGCGCGCCGTCGCCGCCTCGGCCGGCACGCGGCGTCGCTGCGGGCGAACCACCCTGCGAGTCCTGCGCCTGCGGGGATAGCCCGGGGATGCCGCCGCGACCGCGCATGAAGTTCTGCAGCCGCTCCTGGGTCTCGAGCAGGCTCGAGCTCGGCAGGACCAGCACCTTGTCGCCCTCGTCGAGGCCGCTGACGATCTCCACGCGGTCGAGGTCGGTGACGCCGGTCTCGATCGGCAGCGGTTCGAGCACGCCGTCGCGGTCCGCCACCACCCAGAAGCTGCCGCGCAGGCTCGAGGCGCTTTCGCGGGCGCCGCGGCGCGTCTCGGCCTCCGTATCCAGCCCGGCCTCGGCGAGGCGCGTACGGAGGCTCGCTTCCTCGAGTCCGATCAGGCCGGCGGTCGTCGCGATGTCGCGCTCGGTGCGCAGCGCGGTGACGGGGACGGTCAGCGCCGCGTCGGTCCGCGCCACCTCGAAGCGCGCCTCGACGTTCATTCCGGGTCGCAGCAGCCGGTCCTCGTTCGGCAACGCGATCAGCACGGGGAACAGGGTGACGTTCTGCTCCACCGTCGCCTGCGGCTCGATCTTCTCGATGGTGCCGGCGAAGCGCTTGCCGGGAAACGACGCGACGCTGATCCGCGCCTCCATGCCGGGTGCGAGCTTGCCGATGTCGGTCTCGTCGACCCGGGTGCGGACGCGCACCTGCCCGAGGTCCGCCATGGTCATGAGCAGCGTGCCGCCACCCACGTCCTGCGTCGGCGAGGAGATGACCTGGCCCCGCTCGACGCGCTTGGCCAGGATCGTGCCCGCCTCGGGCGCGCGCACCTCGGTGTCGTCGAGCGCGATGCGCGCGTTCTCGACCGCGACCTTCGCGGCCACGACCTCGGCCTCGGCGGTGGCGGCACCGAGCACCAGCAGGTCGTAGTCCGCCGGGTTGATCCAGGAGTTCTCGAGCAGCTTGCGCCCGCGCTCGAGCTGGCTGCGCGCATTCGCGAGGGTGGCCTTCGCGGCGTTCGACTGCGCCACGGCCTGGTCGAAGCGGTTGCGCGGCGTGCGCGGGTCGATGCGCGCGAGCAGGGCGCCGGCCGCGACCGTGTCGCCCGTGTCGGCGCCGAGCTCGAGGATCTCGCCCGAGGCCTTCGACTTGATCTCGACGGTGCGCACCGGCTCGATGACGCCGGCGGCCTCGACGACCAGCACCAGCGTGCGGCGCTCCGCGGCGGCAGTCTCGTACTGGCTGGCGACCGGCTCGGGGCCGCGCGCCTCGCAACCGGCGAGCAGCAGGGCGAGCACGAGCGTGATCCTGTTCATGCGGCCTCGGGCGCGGTGTGGTGGATGTCGGCGACGATGCGGCCGTCGAGCACGCGCAGCGTGCGTCCGGCCCGCGCGGCCACGTCCGCCTCGTGGGTGACGACGATGACGGTATTGCCCGCGCGGTGCAGCTCGTCGAACAGCGTGAGGATGCCCTCGCCGGTCGCCGTGTCGAGGTTGCCGGTCGGCTCGTCGGCCAGCAGCAGGCTGGGGCGCGTGACCAGCGCGCGCGCGATCGCGACGCGCTGGCGCTGGCCGCCGGAGAGTTCGGCCGGGCGATGCGCGGCGCGGTCGGCGAGCCCGACCTGCTCGAGGGCCTCGGCCGCGCGGCGGGCGCGATCGCGGCGCGGCACCCTGGCGTACAGCAGCGGCAGTTCGACGTTCTGCGCCGCGGTCGCGCGCGGCAGCAGCGCGAACGACTGGAACACGAAGCCGATCTCGCGATTGCGGATGCCGGCAAGCTGGCGGTCGCCCATCTCGGAGACGCGCTCGCCGTTCAGGAGGTAGCTGCCTTCGTCAGGCCGGTCGAGGCAGCCGAGGATGTTCATGAGCGTGGACTTGCCCGAGCCGGAGGGGCCAATGATGGCGGCGTACTCCCCGTGCTCGATCACGAGGTCCACGCCGCGCAGCGCCTCGACCGTCTCCCGGCCCATGCGGTAGCGGCGCTTGAGGCCCCTGGTGAGGATCAGCGGCAGGGAGGTGGCGGGGCACATGGACCGCCCGTTAGACACCGCCGGAACGCGGAGGTGCCGCCCGCGTTGCGGCGAGCCGCCGACCTCACGCGTCTTCCATCCCCAGCTCCTTGAGCTTGCGCGTCAGGGTATTGCGTCCCCAGCCGAGCAGCTTCGCCGCTTCCTGCCGCCCGCCCTGCGTGGCCTTGAGCGCCTCGCGGATCAGCGTGCGTTCGAACTCGGGCATGGCATCGTCGAGCAGCGGCGCCCCGCCCTCGGCGAAACGGGCCTGCGCCCAGCTCGCCAGCGCCTGCGCCCAGTCCGGACCGCCCGGCCCGACCGCGGCGCTGCCGCCGAGGTCGGCCGGCAGGTCGGCGCGGGTGATCTCGCGCCCGGCGGCGAGCACCGTGAGTCGGCGACAGGCGTTGACGAGCTGGCGCACGTTGCCGGGCCATCCGAACGTGACGAGTGCGGTCTCGGCCTCGGCCGCGAGCACCTTGGGTGCAACGCCGAGCTCGATCGCCGCGACGTCGAGGTAGTGGCGCAGCAGCCCGGGAATGTCCTCGCGGCGATGGCGCAGGGGCGGTACCTCGATGCGGATCACGTTGAGCCGGTGCAGCAGGTCCTCGCGGAACAGCCCTTCCTTCACCCTCGTCTCGAGGTCCTGGTGGGTGGCGGCGATCACCCGCACGTCCACCTTCACAGGGAGCTGCCCACCCACGCGGTAGAACTCGCCCTCGGCGAGCACGCGCAGCAGCCGCGTCTGCAGCGCCGGTGACATGTCGCCGATCTCGTCGAGGAACAGCGTGCCTCCATCGGCCTGCTCGAAGCGGCCGCGACGCAGCTCGGCGGCGCCGGTGAACGCGCCCTTCTCGTGGCCGAACAGCTCCGACTCGAGCAGGTCGGCGGTGAACGCCGAGGTATTCAGCGCGATGAAAGGCTTCGCAGCCCGCGGGCTGTGCCGGTGCAGGGCGCGCGCGACGAGTTCCTTGCCGGTGCCCGACTCGCCCGTGATCAGCACCGTCATGCTCGAGCGCGAGAGGCGCCCGATGGCGCGGAACATCTCCTGCATCGCAGGCGCGTGGCCGAGCATCTCCGGGATGCGCCTCGACTCGCTCGCCGTGGTCTCCGAGCGCTGGCCCTGCGTCGCCGCGCGTCGCACCAGATCGACCGCCTGGTCGATGTCGAACGGCTTCGGCAGGTACTCGAAGGCGCCGCCCTGGTAGGCCGCGACCGCGCTGTCGAGGTCGGAGTGCGCGGTCATCACGATGACCGGCAGCCGCGGTCGCTTGGCGCGGATCTCCTCGAGCATCTCGAGGCCGCTGCGGCCCGGCATGCGGATGTCCGTCAGCAGCACGTCGGGCGCCGCCTGCCGCAGCGCGGCCAGCGCGGCGTCGGCATTCTCGAACGAGCGGGTGTCGAGCCCGGCCTGGCGCAGCGCGCGCTCCAGCACCCAGCGGATGGAGGCGTCGTCGTCGACGACCCAGACGTCAAGCGGTTTCGCCGAGTTCATGGTTGTCGAAGGGCAGGAGGATGGTGAAGACCGTGCGACCGGGGCGGCTGTCGAACTCGATCAGGCCATCGTGCCGGCCGATCAGGTCCTGCGCGACGGCGAGGCCGAGCCCCGTGCCGCCCTGGCGCCCGGTGACGAGGGGATAGAAGACCGTGTCCTTGAGCTCGACCGGCACGCCGGGCCCGTCGTCCTCGACCTGGATGCAGGCCACGACGCGGTAGCGACGGCTGCCGATGCTCGCGTTGGTCAGCGCGCGGGTCCTGAGCACGATGCGGCCGCGACCGCCGACGGCCTGGATGGCGTTTCGACCGAGGTTCAGCAGCGCCTGGATGATCTGGTTACGGTCGAGGCGCAGCCGCGGCAGGCTCGGATCGTAGTCGCGCTCGATCGTGACTCCCGTCGGCGCCTCGGCCGCGAGCAGGTGGCCGATGTGCTGCACCAGCTCGTGGATGTTGGAGGGCTCCTTGTGCGGCGGCTGCCCGGGCCCGAGCAGTGCGTCCACGAGCGCGGCGAGCCGGTCGGCCTCGGCGATGATCACCGTGGTGTACTCGTGCAGCGAGGGGTCCCTGAGCTGCCGCTCCAGGAGTTGCGCCGCGCCGCGCAGGCCGCCGAGCGGATTCTTGATCTCGTGGGCGAGCTGCCGGACCATCGCGCGGCTGCCGCCGAGCTGGGCGAGCAGCGCGTTCTCGCGCAGGATGCGCTGGTGCTGGGTGACGTCGGCGATCTCCACAATCGCCCCGCCCGGATGGCCCGGCGCGTCGTAGGGCCTGACCGTGAGATCGACGAAGCGCGGCGGCGAGGCCGGGCCGGTCTCGAACGGCAGCTCGCGACGCGAGTACTGCGCGCCGGCCGCGCGGGCCCGCTCGATGACCGAGTCGAGATCGGCATTGCCGCGGAGCAATTCACGGATGCCGCGTCCGACCGCCTGATTGCGACTCTGCTCGAGCAGGTCCTCGGCGGGCTCGTTCAGGTGAAGCACGACGCCAGCGGCGTCCAGCCAGAGCACGCAGGTGGCGAGGCCGTCGAGCAGCGGCACCAGCTCGGCCGGGGTCGGGCGAAAAGCGCTGCGGGGGTCGGCCGCCACGTCACGCCATCCCGTGGCGCGACGGCGCGGGAGCGTCTGCTACTTCGGTGTATTCGGCCGAGGCGAAGGGCGCGGCGGCTGCGGACGGAGGTTGGGTCCGACCGCTGCGGGCGAGTTGACGGAGGGCTGGCGCACGTGGAAAACGCGCGGCTGGCTGCGGAACAACTCCCTCTGGTCGTCCCAGATCACCGCCGTAAGGGAGTGCGAGCCCCGCGGCACGCCGGTGAGCGTCTGCTCGAGGGCATCGGTGGCACCCTCGACCCGCTGGCCGTCGAGGAACAGGAAAATCCTGTGCTCTGGCGCGAGATCGGGCTCGACGCGCATCCGCACGTTGACCGCCACGTCCGCACCGAAAAACGATGCGTCCTGCTCGGGCTCCCAGATCTCGAGCAGGCGGTACTGCGCGACGGGCTGCTGCTGCTCGGTGTCCGCCCGCGTCGCGGCAGGCGCCGGCGCGGCTGCGGGCGCCGGGGCGCTCGAGGTTGCCAGTTCGATCCGGCGAGCACCGGGGACCGGCCGATCGGAGAAGTGGGTGACGCCGTTCGCATCCGTCCAGGTCCACAGCTCGCGCGTCGAACTCTGCGCGTAAGCCACAGACGCGCAGAGGATCCCGGCCAGCACCAGCACTCGTGTCTTCATGGGGTCGGAGCATAGCCCTGGGGTTGGCGGCTGACAAAGTCACGCTCCAGATTCCGCGAATTGCGTCATGGCTTGCGGCAAGGGGACTGCCGGGCGGTCCGTGGCGGCCGCCCGGCAGGTGAAGCCCGCCCTGCGGGACGGCGTCAGACGCTGTAGTACAACTCGAGCTCGGCCGGGTGCGTGGACATGCGCAGCCGGGTGACCTCCTGCATCTTGAGTCCGATATAGGCGTCGATCACGTCGTCGGTGAACACGCCGCCTTCCTTGAGGAAGCCGCGGTCCTTGTCGAGCGCCTCGAGCGCCATGTCGAGCGAGTGGCAGACGGTCGGGATGTTCTTCGCTTCCTCGGGCTCGAGGTCGTAGAGGTCCTTGTCCGCCG
>Ga0209391_10000326_pt1 | contig 21566 bp, 24 predicted proteins | sample PPLLak3March2015_FD_187246 | JGI IMG/M metagenome (GOLD analysis project Ga0209391, IMG submission 187246) | Freshwater sediment microbial communities from Prairie Pothole Lake near Jamestown, North Dakota, USA - PPLs Lake P7 Core (1) Depth... | ecosystem: Environmental > Aquatic > Freshwater >...
TCATCTACATTTTTCCTGCCAATTTTCCATGCTTCCGCAACGCGTATACCAAATTGGGCTATATCTTCGGGTTGAGTAGTGGGGATAATCAGTACGGCAATCTGGCTGCCCTTATTAGCCTCGAATGCTGCCAACCTGTTTTCCAATGCCATGGATTGTTGATCGCTCAGAGTAGCAGTGAGGTCGGTTACCCGATGCGTTAAGTCAGGAATTTCGACCTGCGCCCAGACTGTCGTATAAAACAGTAGCAGGAAAACCCCGAACCCGTAACGGACTAATGGAAACATTGCAGGTTAAACCTTACTGGCCAGGAGCCATTGCCGGTGCAGGCGCACCAAAATCCACTTTGGGTGGTTCTGAAATAGCTTTTTCATTTTCTACCGTAAAGCTTGGCTTGGTCTTGTGCCCAAACAACATTGCCGTGAGATTGGTTGGAAATGACCTCACTATTATGTTGTATTCCTTGACCGCTGCGATATAGCGATTACGCGCTACTGCAATGCGATTTTCCGTACCTTCCAGCTGCGCCTGTAAATCCCGGAATAAACCATCAGCTTTAAGTTGGGGATAATTCTCCGCAACTGCTAATAAACGTGAAATCGCACTGGTCATCTGCCCTTGGGCGGCAATGAACTTCTTGAACGCCTCTTCGTCATTAATCAGTTCCGGTGTTGCCTGTATCGCCCCGACTCTGGCGCGCGCCTCGATAACCTGGGTCAGCACATCTTTTTCGTGTGCAGCATACCCTTTCACTACATTCACCAGATTCGGTACCAGATCAGCGCGACGCTGATACTGGTTCAAAACCTCCGCCCACGAAGCGGTGATGTTTTCATCTGTGCTCTGTAGCGTGTTATAACCGCAACCGGTCAAGGTTGTGATCATGAATAAAGTAATCAACCATCTAAACATATCAATCTCTCTGTTATCAGATTTAAAAACCTTTATCCCAGCCTAAATTCGAGGGAATAGGAGTAATTTTCTTTAGTTTACGTCATTAGGACAATTAGCCCGCTTTAAGAGGAAGCAGCAAAGCCATCTTTCCGCATTCAGTTATACTATATTAACTTTAGTGGATGGCCCATATTCATTTGTTTCCGGGTTGCTATCAAGCACCATAAAATAAAGAAATACAATTGCGCCAATTACAGGCACAAAAGTAATTAGCAACCACCAGCCACTTCGGCCAGTGTCGTGCAGTCGTCTAACAGATACGGCCATTCCGGGTATCATGACGCCCAATGCATAAATGCCGCTTAAGATACCCAAACCTGTTTCGGGGTTTATATTGCCTGTCAACCAGTCAACATAGCCCAGTGCCATGCTGATAAGGATATTGAATAGTATAAAAAACCAATATTCTTTGCGTCCTGCCCGGCCTTCAAACACCGCATATTTTTTTAATACTTCAAGATACCAGTCCATAAAGCTATAACACTCCTGCCACTACGTTAACGATAATGGCGATATAAAATGTTGACGAAAAATGCCGCCGTCTTGTGCCACCAAGTGATGCGACGAATAGATTGATCGAAAATATGAACGTCAGAAGCTTGTAACGTCATGCATAATAGTACAGAGAAATACATGAAATCCCAAATACTGTGAGTAAGCCTATAATAAGCCGTTCCCGGAATTCAAATTGTCAGGTTTCACTAGACACATGACAAGAATCTAACGTATGAAATGCCTATAGACGGAGATACCAATGCCACACGTCGTCGCCCTATATCGTTATCCTGTCAAGAGCTTCACACCCGAGGCTTGCGAAGCTTTAACCGTCCTCGATGAAGGACGAATTGCCGGAGACCGGGTTCTCGGCCTACGATTTGCCAATTCAGAGGTGCAGGATGATGCCTGGAGTAAAAAGCACCAATTCGTCGCGCTGGTAAACACGCCCGGCCTGGCGCGACTTAAACTTCAGTTTGATCATAAGGCGCTTCGACTGCACATCAGCCTGGAGGATACGGTTTTGGTCGATGAGGTGCTGGATAACAATGGCCGTAAGAAAATAGCGTCCGCGATTGAAAATTATGTTCTCCAATTGGACGAGAATCCACTTTTCTCTCATCGGGATCGACTCCCGCTACGAGTCGTTGGGGACGGGATAACGTCCCGATATCAAGACAACGAAGCAGGTCATGTAACCTTGCATAGCCGCGAAAGCCTGGCAACTGTTGCCGCTGCCGTCGGTGATGCAGATCTCAGTGAGTTACGTTTTCGCTCAAACATCGCTATTGAAGGCCTGGAGCCCTGGGAAGAGCAAAGCTGGGTGGGACGAAAAATTCGTATAGGCCAGGTTATCTTCGATGCGGTAATACCGAAGGGCAGATGCCTCGCCACACACGCTAACCCTCACTCTGGCGAACGAGACTTGCCGATCCTTAAAACACTGATCAGCGCCTTCAACCAGGAAAAGCCGACTTTCGCAATTGGAATGGTTACGAGTGGCGTTGGCGGGCAGATTCATGTCGGCGACAAAGTCAGTCTTCTTGATTAACGTGTGTTTATTGTGTTAGCGATACGTTTATACCTCCCTGTATTTCAATAACCCGAGCCCATTAAGCTGCCTGTGTCGGTTGCGGCACGGGCGGCTGTCTCCAACGTCCCGAATGATGCAGCACATAAACTTGTTCCTGCAACCGGCTCAATCCTTTGACGCGGAAACCAGGTTCCCGTTCAAGGATGTCTTCTGTGTATAACAACTCAACATCACACCCATTGCTGTAAAGCAACTGCACTTCCGGCTTCTGGACGCTGAACGGCGGCCCCTGCATTTCGTATTGGGGATAGTCAAAAGCCACCAGCAGAGTTTTCGTTCCTGGTATTAGCAAATGCTGCATGTGCGCAGCATAAGCGGTGCGCATTTCCGGCGGCAAAGCAACCAGCGAAGCGCGGTCGTAAACGGCACTGACTCCGGCCAGATCGTCGGCAGTAAGATCGAAAAAATCACCACAATAAATGCGCAAGCCATCGACCTCGTTCACGCTGAATTTACCTTGCCGGCTGGTCGCAGCCGATAATTCGTTTTCGACGAAAAACGCCTGTACCGCCAACGGACTAAGTTCCACACCGATAACTTCATAACCCTGTGAGAGCAGCCACAACATGTCGTTGCTTTTACCGCATAACGGCACGAATACCCGGCTACCCGGCTTAATTTTCAATGTCGGCCAGTATTGTTGCAGATGACGATTAATCTCTTCATTATGAAAGCCGATCTGGTTTAGTTGCCAGCGTTCGTGCCAGAACTCTTGTTGCATATCATGCCCCCCTGTTTATATCGTTTTTTTAGAAATTCAAATTAAGATTTGTCATCCATACATTGTTATTTTGATCAGCCGATGGAGGATTTTTCCAAACATGTTGATATAAATACCCGGTTTCCACTTGAACCTCGGGAGCAAAACGATAACCGACGCCAAGATATAACCGGTTTTGGTTCACTCCGGCTTGTAACTGGGCATTATTGGAATTGTCGTTTAGATTCACGAATATTTCTTCAGAAGCAATCACAGACCAGGGCGACCAACCGGGAATTAACTGTTCAGCCCTAAATCGTGTTCGCCAACGGATACTGGGATCAGAATTATGAGGCAAAAAACGCTCTTCCAATCGATTACGGACTTCCCAGATAAATTGCTTTTCATTAGCCGTATCTTTCCAGGAAAATCCTTGCCAGGCACGGTTTTCTATCAGATAGGTATCGGAATCGGGAGTAACGGAATCGGCCTGCATTAAATATCCAACCCATAGTGTAGCCTTTTCATTCAGCGCCCAGCCAAGAGCTGGTCTAACTATTGCAGTGGTAAGATTTGATGCGTTATCGCCAATTCGGGGTTGAAATTCTAAAAATCCGCGTAATTGTTCAGTCAATTTTGCATTAATATTTATTGGAACCCATATCTGAAAATCAGAAGTAGCTTCTACACTGTTGCTGACCATTAATGTCATTATCATAATGACAGAACTGATCCAATTTGTTTGGCGCTTTAATAACATCGATTAATATCCTGATTTTTGTACATACCGACATCCTTTTACTAAGAACGTCCTGCCGGTCTTTCCACTGTTAAATGCAGTCAATGGATATAAACGCCGCCCCCATCGAACCGACTCTCGCCGCTCATCAGCATGCTCCACCAGAAAATGGCTTTTGCATTCGGCAAGATTAATCATTGGACCAAAATAATTTAAAACTTCTACTATACTTTTTTTTAGCTCCAAGCCCAATTCTTAAATTTAAGAAGGCATAGAGACTATATAAATAATTTCAACTCAAAATGGAGTATTCCCATGAACATTTGTAAACCCTTATTCACAATCATTGTCGCTAGTATGCTTAGTGGTCTGGCGCCTCAAGTCATCGCCGGCAGCCGTGATTGTAATCCCAGGATTACATCCACCACTATTAAGATTGTGGAAGAAAAGGCATTTTGGCAAGTAAGCGGGGATTGCCTGGAAAAAATCACGAAAGTTTCTCTGGCAAGAGATGACGGTGATGGGTACGAGGATTTCGTGTATCCGGCGGACTTTGATAAACCACTAACCGGTGGTCTGACTATTCCCGTCGTACCCAGATCCGGAGGAATTGTAGGAGGTCTCTTCTTAGGCGAGCACGTACTTAGCGCAGGGCAATACCTGCTTCAGGTTAAAAGTTGCCGACCCGCTGGAAGAGGAGAGAAATGTTACTTAGAAGATGAAACGTTTATACCCGTTGTAGGCGATCAAAAAACTATTGACACACTTATAGCTATTGATACGAAAATACAAAGTAATCCTTTAGCTTTTTTAGCAAAAATTAAAGCACTATTCGGACTTTAAACTCAAGCGCGCCAGGATTTTTCGCGAAAGCTGAAATGGGGTTCATCCGATTTCAGCGGCGAAAATTTTTCCTGGCGGTTATTGCCTTCGTCCCGCTCCGGCCGCCGCGCACAACTTCCCTTACAACTGATTTTCAACTACCCAGTTGTTTTAATACCAACATCGACACCAACGCAGTCCAACCAGTTTGATGCGAAGCGCCTAGCCCCTGCCCTGTTTCGGCATGGAAATATTCGTTAAATAGCAGTTGATCTTGCCAGTAAGGATCACGTTGCAAGCTGCTATCAATCGGATACGCGGTGATAATTCCGTTGGCATCTCGTCGAAACAGGTTTATCAAGCGTTCTGCAAGATGATTGTTTATCTCTTTTAATGTTAGCTCGTGCGAAGCCAGTCCTGGCGCAGATACTTTGAAATTATCACCTAGATAACGGTGAAATTTTTCTAAAGCATCAATCAGTGAATAATTGGTCGGGAACCATACGGGTCCGCGCCAATTGGAATTTCCGCCAAACAAGAAAGAATTCGATTCTCCCGGCACATAGTCGATTAAAGCCGGGCCAATACCCGGCATCAACCCCAGGTCACGCCGTTCCGCATGGATTCGACTGACGCTACGAATACCGTACGAGGACAAAAACTCCTCTTCGTTAAAGAGATGCTTCAAAATTCCCGGCAACATGTTATGGTCAACAAGCGACAACAGATGCTCACCTTTATCGTTAGTATGTTCAGGACAGGCGCAGATCGTATGACCATCAAACATACCGCCGCGATGTTCATAAAGCATGGCCCGGAAACGGGGAGCATGGCTGAGCATTTGCTCATCAACAACTTCACAAGCGAACAATGGAATAATACCAACCCAGGAAAACACATTTAACCGGCGATGCTCGCCTTCCGGCATCAAAATCAGATCCTTGAAGAAATGATCATCAGCATCCCAAAGCGAAATGCCATGCTCACCATAACCCGCTATCGCCTTACCGATAGCCAGGAATCGGGCGTAGCATTGAATGGCTATATGCTCATAGTCGCGTCCTGCAGCAGTCAATTCCAGTGCCATCATGGTCATATTCAAGGCAAACATGACAATCCATCCCGTAGCGTCAGCCTGCTTATAAGCCGGTAGCCGAAGGGTAGCGATTTTGAACGATCGTAAACGGAAATATTGTCCAGCCCCAGAAATCCGCCTTCAAAGTGATATTCCCAACAATCGGGCATGGAAATAATGTCAGGGGCTTTAAGATGCCGCCAATGACGATTACGGACCCCTATTCTACATAAGGAGATTTGTTTCACTGACCCCACAGTTTCTCCCCATTGCTATCGTTTTCTGGAAAAAACAGCTTAGCGGGTTTACGTCCTGACAGACGGTAAGTGCCCAGCACGGAACAATAACCTTCAATCTCGTTAAAAACACCGCAGTCATTCAGTTGAAAGGGTGGACCTTGCCGGCTGCAGTGGCCATTCTCCTGCACCAGTTGTTGGTAGGGAAATGGGGTTTGAGATAGGCACGAGAACATGACTGATCATGCGTAACACGTAATGGATAAAAAACCTTTTTACCCCGAAGAACACATAATTTTATGTTTTTCTACTTGATCTTCGTGTCCTTCGTGGTAGGGTTATAAATCCCATAACCTAAAAAGCAAAAGATGATATGTTGATTGAATTTAGCGATACCGAAGAAGTCTCATTCTGGATCGCTATCAATGATGATGTGATGGGCGGTATTTCGCAAGGCCGCATTGAATTATCACTGACAGCGACTGCCCTATTTTGCGGACAGCTATCGTTGGAAAATAACGGCGGTTTTGCCTCAATACGGAGGCAATCCGATAATTACAACCTTAATGGTTGTAATGGCGTCATCCTCAAAATGAAAGGAGATGGTCGAACCTATCAATTCCGGGTAAAAACCGATGATCAGTATGATGGCATAGCCTACCGGTCACTATTTGCAATTGATGCCCGGCAATGGCAGACAATCACCCTGCCCTTTGATAGTTTTAGCGCAATCTTCAGAGGCAGGCCTGTTCCAGACGCACCAGTTTTACGTCCTGAACAAATCAGGCAAATTGGATTTCTGCTGGCAGACAAACAACCAGGATTATTTCGTCTCGAAATTGCCTGGATAAAGTCTTTCCAGGCTTAAAAATTACCTGGCGTGCAGGAAATTGTAATTACTAAGGAGATCCAATGAAGAAATTGATAACTGTTTTAACCACCGTTTTCCTGGCGGGTTGCAGTGTATTTGGGATACGCTCGGCAGACGAGCCCACTTATCAAGTGCTCAATGATTACGGGCACATCCAGATAAGGCAGTACCCGGCAATGGTTGTCGCGCAAACCGAGGTTAATGCTGATTATAAAAACAGTAGCAGCCAGGGGTTTCAACGCCTCGCCGGGTATATTTTCGGCGGCAACAAAAAGCAGCAAAAAATAGCGATGACAGCCCCTGTTATTCAAGAGCAGGAAGCTGAAACCATGGCCATGACCGCGCCCGTCATTCAGCAAAAATCGGGGGCAGTCTGGTTGATGGCCTTTGTGCTCCCGTCGAACTATTCAGCAGCAAGCGCGCCAGTACCTTTGGATTCTACGGTAGCCATTAAAGAGATACCCGGCAAAAAGGTCGCCGTCATTCAGTATTCCGGCAGCCTGTCTGAACAGGCTATTGAAGAAAAGTCCGAAGAATTAAAAAACTTTTTAACCAAACATGGTTACCAGGCTATTTCTCCTTCGCGTTCTGCCGCTTACGATCCACCCTGGACACTGCCCTTTCTTCGTCTTAATGAAGTCCACATTGATATTGAGTCATTATGAATACCATAACCAGAAAACAAACTGGCCCCCTTAAACTGATCATTATTGGCGGTGGCTATGCCGGTTTATCAGCTTTGATTACCTTGAGAAAACAAGCGCCTGATGCCGAAATCACCTTGATCGATCCGCGCCCCTATCATTTGATTATTACGCGACTTCATGAAACCGTGCATCGCCCGTTGAACACCATCCAAGTCCCTTACAGCTTGTTAGCCAAACGCTTTGATTTTGTCCATAAGCAACAGGCAATCCACTTCGATGAACAACAACTTAAGGCCTGGAATTCGAAAAAAACTATCGAGTTTGGGGAAGAAATCCTGCCCTTCGATTATCTGCTGATCGCTACAGGTTCCTTACCCATCCAATCAGTGACAGAGCCCGATGTTTATGATCTGAATGCTATCAGCCAACACTGTTTTGCCCCTGTTCTGGAGCAATTTATAGCAAGCACGGACGCTTACGATAAAACTATCAATATTGTGGGCGCCGGTCCTACCGGTATTCAGTTTGCCTTTGAACTAGCCCATGTTCTCCTGGCCTGTCATGCGGATTATCAACTTAATCTGATAGAGGGCAGCGACAAGTTAATGACTGCGTTCCCGCCTGCAATAGGCCGTTATGTAGAAAAGCGTCTGTTTGAAAAACGCATCACCTTGCTTAAAAGCCAATTTTACAAGGGTAAACAGGGTCGTGAAATTATGCTTGAAAACAGCCACTCCGGCCATAAATCAGCCCATGCCTCTGACTTGACTTTATTGCTGCTGGGAAAAAAGCCCGAACTATTGCTGCACGCTAACAGTTCAGGTCAGGTTGTACTCGATCGTAAAATCTTGAAACATATTTTTACAGCCGGTGATTGCTCCCATTATGATGATCTGGGTTCAAACCTGATGACTTTACAATCAGCCTTGCGCAAGGGTAAGGCGGCCGCCAACAATATACTGCGAGAAGCCGGCATTCTGTGTTTTTGTTTACCTTATATGCACCAGGATATTGGTTATCTGCTCAGCTTGGGTCCCGATGATGCGGTGGGCTGGATTGGCAGTAAAAATGCTATTGTCAGCGGATTGCCTGCTTTTATAGCTAAAGAAGGCATTGAAGCACAATATGACTTGTTATTGTCAGGTGTTGATTCTTATGTCTTTTGATCTTCCCCGTTAAAATTGTCAAATATATAAATCATGATATGTTAGGAACACGCATGAAATAACTTGGGTATTTTACTCCCTCTCCCTCCGGGAGAGGGATATATATACATGGTCAAGTTAATTCGTGCAGGTTACTTAGAAAATCAAAATGACAATAAAGCATCGGCTTTATTGATTTGAAATTAAAAAAGTGAGCAAAAAATGTTTGGTTTAACCTCAAGTCGTGGCGCCACTGGAACAGCAAGTATTGTCATTAATAAACCGGTGGATACCGTGTTTAACTTTATTGCCGTGGATTTTTTTGAAAATTACCCGAGATGGTCGCCGGAAGTACAAGAATTGGAGATGTTGTCGTCACCACCACTACAACTTAACAGCCTGGTCCGGCAGGTGCGCATCGATAATGGGCAACGCAGTGAATCTACCTTTAAAATAACGACCTACAAAGTGGGTCAAAAATTGATATTTGAAGGAGTATCCAATGCCTACCGTTGCAGTTATGACTTTGCCTCAACAAACCCGTCTACAAACACACAGCTAACATTTACTTTTGAATTACTCAAACTTGAGCTGTTTATGTTGCCCTTTGAAAAACTTATCAGTATTGCCGTGCAGGACGGCGCTAAACGTACCGTAAGAAACCTGAAGAATTTAATAGAGTCATCCTAGAAAAACGATGGCCACCTTACAATAAATCTAAAATAAAGTAATTGGAGCATATTCATGAAGTTTCAAGTAGAAAAAGACGCCGGTATTATCCCTCAAATTCTAACCCAGATTCTGGATGGTTCCGTCAATGGCATTACCCTTTCCGATCCGGACAAGGAAGACAATCCGATTGTCTATTGCAACAAAGCCTTTGAGCAAATTACCGGCTATAGCAAAGAAGAAACAGTAGGTCGTAATTGCCGGTTTCTACAGGGACAGGAAAGGGATCAGGAGGAATTGCAACAAATCCGCGATGCCATCAAAAATGCCAAACCGGTTGAAGTCACCCTGAAGAATTTTCGCAAAAACGGCGAGCTTTTTTATAACCGCCTGTCCATTACACCTCTTTTTGATAACGAAGGGCATCTTATTTACTTCCTTGGTGTTCAGTACGACGTTACCGAGCAAGTTCTGGCCCGACAGGAAATCAAAACGTTAACCGATGCGCTCAATACACTTCAAAACCAGTAAGTCATCATGTCCAGTTTCCATAAACAGGTAACCGTCCACTATACAGCTGATCAAATGTACGAACTGGTCAATGATATTAATGCCTACTCAACATTCATCCCTTTGTGTGTTTCATCTAAAGTCCACGAAGAACAGGATCATAAATTGAGAGCGACTATCAAAATCGCCAAAGGTAAAATCGGTTTTCAATTTACCACGGTTAACACCATGGAAAAAGGCCGTTCCATTATCATGAATCTGGAAAATGGCCCCTTCAAAGCACTCAAAGGAGTCTGGCAGTTTACCCCGCAAGGAAAAGAGGAGTGTATTATTTCCCTGCATTTTGACTTCGAATTTTCCAATAAATTACTCGGTGTCGCTTTAGGCGGCTTGTTCAAACAGCTTTGCGATTCAATGGTTGAATCGTTTCGCAAGCAGGCGGCGGTCCGCTATGGCTAATAGTGTGCTCAAACTGACATGGATAAGTTTATCCTTATTCGCATGAAGATATACCATCTCTATCGGCGGCAACACCTTAATTTGACGACCACGGAAGCATGGAATTTCTTTTCATCACCCTATAATCTGAATGACATAACACCTGAATTTTTTCATGTGACAATCACTTCCAAGGTACCGGAAAAAATTTATGCCGGTTTAATGATCAGCTATCGAATGAAAGCAGTATTTGGTATTCCTATGACCTGGCTGTCAGAGGTTAGTCAATGCGACGAGCCAAAACGTTTTGTCTATGAACAGCGTATTGGGCCGTTCAAATTTTGGAGTCATGAAGTTTGTATCACTAAAGAACAAAACGGCATCGTACTTGAAGATATTATGTTCTATGCAATGCCTATGGGCTGGCTAGGACAATTCATAAACTCGGCCCTTATAGCAAGTAAACTTGAAGGCATATTTGATAATCGTCGCAACTATTTACAACGCAAATGGGGGATATGAAATCTATTAAAAGACACCCGAGGCAAAGTGCGTCTAATCAATGTTAGAAGAGAGACAAGCGAACTCGCTTTATGTTACCGGTACAGGAAAAACTAAAATGCGAGTCCGTTCAGCAAGAAGATCGACGGCAAGCGCAAATTCGCTTTACTATGTTTCAAACATCAGATACAAAGTTTGAAACATGGGTCCATTACGTTTCAATGAAAGTTGTGGGTCTTACAGGGAATGATTGTTATCAGTTTCAGTCCTCCAAAACTCGCTGATAGTTTTATGATCAAATCGGGCAATTGAAAACTCACTGATGTCAATCTTAGCGTCTTGACTACGGCCTTTAGTTACCAGATCGGCAATAATCTCGCCAAAAACGGGCGCATACTTTAAGGCCTGACCTGCGCCCAGGCAATGAAAGAGGTTGGGCGCTTTGGTATCCTTGCCGAGGATAAATTTAAGATCAGGGGTGATATCAAAAAAGGATTGATAACCGCCTGCATAAATTGCTTTACCAAGTTTGGGAAAACGATTTTCGACTTTTTTAAAATAATGATCCAATTGCTGATGGTTAACGCTAAAACTTGAGGCATCATAAATGACATTAGCGCCTTGGGGATTCATCATGGCTCTGCTAAAAGAGCGGGCAATATCATTGCCAGAACGGGACCTTGGTTGATGCATATGTAAAATACTGCCGCGCCAGCGTCGAAAGTAGGCACGATTAACAAAATCGGCAATAATCGGCAAAGATGCCGGAACGTCCCTTGAACTCACCAAAAAATTTGCCGCATAAACGGGTTCAAGAGCGACCGGTATATGAATATTGATACTGGCAAATAAATCGGAACTCCAGCCACCTGTTGCGTTGACAATGTTTTCGCAGCCTATCCTGCCCTGATTAGTGTGCAGTCTGGTGATATTGCCGTAACTATCACGCTCGAAATCATAAACCTGGCAATGTTCCATGAGTTCAACCTGATTAATCTTGGCTGCATTCTGCATTGCATTCAAAATCTCCGATGAATCCAGCTGTAAAACGTCCGGCTCATAAAAGTAAATTTCATCGGGATCTACTCTGATTGCTCCATTACAAAGATCGGTTACCTCATTTCTGGAAATCATCTCTAAGGCAATGTTTTCTTGTTGCATGGCTTTCTCAAGAAGCTGCCATTTATTTGTGGCAGTTGTTTGAGAATTTTCGGCAATCCAGATGGCTCCAGGCTGTTCAAAGGGAATATCCACACCCCACAGATTATTTAGAGTTTTCCATTGCCGGGTCGCTATTTTTGCCATTCTGGCAGCCATGGCCGATGCATTTGCAGAACGAACAATTGCGCTATGTCTTGAACTTAAGCCAGCTCCCAGTACTTTTTTCTCAATAATCGCAACCTTGTTTTGCTGTCTCCCCAGTTGCCGGCTAATTGAAAAAGCACAGGCGCAGCCAAGACAGCCACCGCCGATTACCACTGTATTGAAATCTTTAGGCATCATAAACTCCAATCAAAAATAATGGTCAACATTAGTCGTGTTATTATTCACTATAAAACAGTTTATCGGTTATTTGGGAAGACGCAAAAATGAATGTTTCGGACAATCATCCATATGTGGGCCATTAATTTGAAAGAAGAACAAGAGCTATTTTTGACAATCCGTAATTTATTGTCGGAGCAAAAACTGGGGGCATTGGCGACGCATGGACAAGGAGAGCCTTGGGTCAGTTTGGTCGCTTTTTCAGCCTCTGATAATCTTGATTCAATTTATTTTGCCACACCTAAAACAACTCGAAAATACAGTAATCTAGTCAACGATCCTTGCTGTTCATTGTTGATTGATAACCGGGAAAATCTGGCCTCCGACTTTAGCAATTCGATTGCAGTCACAGCTACCTGTGTTGTTCAAGAAATTAATGACCCGGAAATCCCCGCCGCTTTAAAGCTTTTTCTTAAGAAGCACCCTTATCTTGAAACATTTACCCAATCGCCCACTTGTGCGCTCATTTGCTTGCAGGTCAACCGCTATAACCTGGTGCGTCGTTTTCAGGAAGCCCTGGAATACCACCCCGGGCTTTAAATGAACATCATCCCGCTTTCAGAGCTTAACAAAAGCCATCGGCAACTCTTAAAAGTGATGTTTCCGGCATCATCTTTAGCCGCAATCCGAATGATCCTGAGCAAACAATTTTTGAGGCCTTATATGGCTTAAACCAGGGCCTGGTTGACGGCAGTATCGAACCGGATCGATGGCGGCTAAATCGCAGCAAGGGATGATGACAATATCTATTTAGATAGGATTGAAAGTCAATTGAACAAGGCAACCGAGCTTGCAAAAAATCGGCTTGCAGCCAAGGGCGATCCTGATAGCCAACTAAGTAATACTAATGAACTCATTGCCCTACTCAGTAACCCCGGACAAATACCCAAAACTAAGTGCAAGATTCATTTATCGTTCATCCAGTTGATTTAGATAGTTTTCTGCGACATCGATATGTTTCTTTCTTTTCTCTTCCGGCATTTTATCAAACGTTTTTACCAGCATACCCAGCCGTGGGTTTTTCAAAAAGAAATCCCTGTGCACATACATGAAGCGCCAGAATAAGCCATCCCATATTTCAGTCCATGCGCCTTTTTGATAGTCACTCATTTTCAGCAGGTAATGACTGCCGCTGATGTAGGGCTTGGTGGTCATCAGGCCGCCATCCGCAAATTGGCTCATGCCATAGACATTAGGCACCATTACCCAATCATAGGCATCCACGTACATTTCCATAAACCAGCGATAGACTTCATCGGGGTGAAACTCACAAAGCAACATAAAGTTACCGATGACCATCAGGCGTTCGATATGATGGCTGTAGCCTGTTTGCAAGACTTTTTTGATGACATTGTCGACCGGGAAAATCCCCGTTGTACCTAGCCAAAAACTTTCCGGAATCTTTCTTTCAAAGCCCCAGAAATTTTTCGTCCGTTGTTTGCCGCCCTCCCTTTCATACACAATCCGGATAAACTCGCGCCAGCCCATAATTTGCCGGATGAAGCCTTCTAAAGAATTCAATGGGATATTTTTGTTGTCCGCTACTTGTAATGCTTTATCGATAATTTGTTGTGGAGAAAGCAAGCCGATATTGAACATTGGGGTTAATACGGAGTGGTGTAAATAATGTTCATTGGCGACTATCGCATCTTCATAAATGCCAAATTTTTCAAAACGCGTTTTTAAAAATTCATCCAGCCAACTGGAAGCGCCGGCATGATCGGTTGGATAAATAAATTCTTCTGCACTGCCAGAGTTGTTTGGGAAGTGTTTGGCTACATAGGCTCTGGCTTCCCGTAAATAGCCGTCTTCTTTTGCAACAGTCACTAAAGGCGGCTTTTCATTTTTTGGATACTTCGACCGGTTGTCTGCATCAAAAGTCCATTGACCACCCAGTGGCTGTCCCTCTGCATCTAATAAAATCCCCCGCTGCTTGCGCTGCTCAATATAAAACGCCGTTTGAAAGTAGGATTTCTTGGTATCGAAAAAAGCTTTTACGTCGTCGAAAGTGTTCAGAAAATTCGGTGACGGCGCTTCAACTATTTTGATACAGTGTTTATTGCAAGTGTTCTCTATCCTTGTCTTTAACCAATTATCTGCCACATCGGCAAAAAGTATCCCGGTAATATTTTGTTGGGCCAAATGATTGATCAATTTCCTGACATCGCTTAAGTCGTTTTGGCTATCAATATAGTTAACTGCCACATCCCGTTGGGATAAATAGTGGGCATATTTTTTCATGCTGGCCCGGTGCAACAACAGTTTCTGCTTATGAAAAGGGTATTGCCTAAAAAACAACCATTCTTCAATGAGATAAACGACCCGGCCTTTTTCTGTGCAGGGATGGTCAATAAAAAGTTGATGTGGGAAAATCAATACGACAGTAGTCATACAGTTTTATTTTCTAATTTCTAAATTGCCAGTATATTGCTTATGTCAACTCAAACATTTTATTTATGCAAACATTAAAAGATAAAAATATCCTGGTCATCGGCGCAACCGGTGGCATTGGCAGCCGATCGGCAAAGTTACTGGCTGGCAGCGGAGCCAAGCTATTTTTAACCGGAAGAAATAGGGAAAAACTACAGGCGGTTGCAACTTCTTGTAATGTTTCACCTGATCAATGTTTTGCTTTGGATTGTTCCCAAACCGGTTCTGTAAACGAGCTAGAAGAACACTATTTTCAGCAATTCCCTACCATTGATATTCTGATTAATGCAGCCGGCATCGGTATCATCAAATCAATGGATGCATTGGATGAAACTGATTTTTTACGTACCTTGAATGCTAATTTGGTTGTACCTTTCTTGTTAATGAAAGCATTTTTGCCCGCCATGAAAGAAAACAAAAAAGGACTTATTATCAACATACCCGGTGTCTTGGGCAAAGTTCCCATGGCCGGTGCAGCCGCTTACTGCGCCAGTAAATACGGGCTCGTCGGCATGATGCAAAGCATAAGAGAAGAACTGAAACGTACCGATATCCGCATCACAAATCTATATCTCGGTGGGGTTGACTCGCCGTTTTGGGATACCATTGACCTGAAAGTACAACGAGAAAAACTGGTAACAGTAGAAGACGCTGCCAAAGCCATCTGGTTTTTATGCCAGCAACCCGGCAGTGGTGTGGTGAGTGAGATGGTATTACAGCCTTTTAATCATCAGGCTATATAACTTTATTGCCCCAGTAAAAACCGCAAATAAACCACAGATTTATAGGCCGAAAAGCTACGAGAATTTAAACCATGTCACTTTACTGTCTAGTTTATACAAGTATTTCAAATCAAAAAATGTCCGATGACAACCTGAAAGAATTGCTAAAAAAATCAAGATTAAAAAATAAGACGTTAAATATTACAGGAATGCTGCTTTACCTTGATCCTTTTTTCATTCAGATTTTAGAGGGCGAAGAAGCAATCGTTAATGAGTCGTTTAACATCATTAAACAAGATACAAGACACAACAAAGTAAAGATTATTTATAAAAAGCCAATAGAAGAGCGCTGTTTTCCAAATTGGACGATGGGATTCAATAAAATCAGCGATGAAAACGTAGAAGCGGTTGAGGGTTTCTCTGATTTTTGGCAACGTCCAATTTCCGGATTTTTCAGTGAGTCTCCCAGTGAAATTGAAAAAAAGCTGGAACAGTTTTTAGATATGTTCAAACATGAGACTCTGTTTTAATTGAGGTTTAGTAATAGATCATGTCTTGTGGAAGGGGGCTTTAAAGTTGTTTCTGTTTTATTCAATAAAATTGAAGATCAGATCATTGGGAGTAATATTCATGCTTTCACTATTGACAGGTTGCAACAGTGCGGCCTTGTTGGTAGTCAACCTGCTGGCCGGTTTTGATAATTATCATGTTTACGAAAATTTATCATACGGCTCTGAAAAGCAGAATGTTATGGATGTTTATGTGCCTGAAACCAAAAAGATGTCGGGTCAGCCTGACAGACAGCCGGTCGTCGTTTTTTTTTATGGTGGATGCTGGGGCGGTTGTAAAACGTTAACCAAAGAACAGTATGTTTTTGTCGCTCAAGCTTTGACTGCCAGGGGTTACCTGGTTGTTATTCCCGATTACCGGCGCTATCCTGAGGTTAAATTTCCTCAAATAATCGAAGATGCGACTCAAACGGTAGAGTGGGTTAAACAGAATATAGGCCAATACGGCGGTGATTCCGAACGTTTATTTTTAATGGGTCATTCAGCTGGCGCCCAACTGGCAGCTTTATTGACTTTAAATGAACGTTACCTTTTGCCGGACACCTGGAGCAGTCTTCTTGGCTTTATCGGCTTGGCTGGTCCTTATGACTTTCTGCCTTTTACCGATGAGTACCAGCGAGTTGTATTCGGTCCGGAAGAAAACTATCCGGCATCGCAACCGGTCAATTTTGTCGGCGGCAATGAGCCTCCCTTGCTGTTACTCTATGGCAACGATGACGACACTGTCAGGCCTTTCAATATCGAAAGTCTGACGAAAAAAGTCAAGCAGGCGGATGGTTGTGTTGAAACGCATTATTACGACGGATTGGATCATGCGGGCCTCATCGGGGCACTGGCTTTACCGTTGCAAAACAGCTCATCGGTACTTAGTGATATTGCCGGCTTTTTAGATCGTCATGCCCATAACCGACAGCGATGTTGACAAAATATCGTTTAGTAATAGCGCTTCAAAAAACACTTAATACACCTATTCTTCAGAGCCGCATGCTTTGAGTAAATTCAGTCAAAGCCATAACTGTGGCTTGACTTTTACCCAAAGCTGGTAAGCTTAGGACTAACCAAACAAAAGGGGTGAGCATGAAAATTCTAATTTTATTAGCGAGCATGGTGTTATTTTCAGTTTCAGCAGCTGGGACAGAACCGTGTTCCGATTTGCTGAATTATAAAATGAGCAAATTAAGATCCAGCGATCAGCTTGATTTTTGCCAGGCATTTCAAGGCAAGGTGGTTTTGGCAGTAAATACCGCCAGCAATTGCGGCTATACCCCCCAATTTAAAGGCCTGGAAGCACTGTATCAAAAATATAAAGACAAAGGCCTGGTGGTTGTCGGCTTCCCCTCCAATGATTTCAACCAGGAGTTTGCTGAACCGGAAAAAACCGCCAACGTATGTTATATCAACTACGGGGTGACTTTTCCGATGTTGGAAAAAAGTGCCGTTCAAGGACCGGCGGCCAATGCATTTTTTCAAAAACTGATTAAAGCCACTGGCCATGAGCCTGAATGGAATTTTAATAAATACCTGATTGGCCGGGATGGTGCATCTGTTGAGGCTTTTGCCAGTAATGTCACACCCGAACAACTGGATTCTAAAATCAGCTCACTGCTAAGTTCCAAATAGGTTTTAAACCTCAACCTCTTGCCGGCAAATTGGCGGCATTTTTGGGAGCGGTTGGCGGTTTTTGAAGGCAGGTTGATCTTGTTTAATTCGTTTCCGGGTCATTATTTCGTATAAGGATTGAATAGCCATGCGCAACGTTGGGCTTTACTGGTTTTCTAATGACTTGCGGGTACATGATAATGTCAATCTTTTAAAAGCGGCCTCTGAAGTTGATGATTTACTCTGTGTTTATTGTCTTAACCCGCAGTGGCTGTTGCCGAATCGATATGGTTTGGCAACGATGTCAGCCAATCGTTGGCGGTTTTTAAAAGAGTCGCTGCTAGATCTCGATGAGCAATTACAACAACTGGGTCAGCATCTTGTGGTTTCTTATGAAGCGCCCGTCAAAGCTATCAGCGATCTGGCGAGCGAGCATAAAGTCTCATTGATTTATCGCAGCCGCCAAACCGGTTTTTATGAAAATCAACAGTGGCTAGCCCTGCAAAAACAATTGCCATTAGTACAGTTTGTTGAATCGGACACGCATAGTTTGTATTCCCTGGATCAATTACCCTTTGCCTTGGCAAAATTATCCGATACGTTTACGCAGTTTAGAAATGCCGTTGAGCAATTGCCTGTGGACAAGCCGCTGCCGCCGCCCGATTTTCAACCATCCAGCCCTGCTCAGCGAACAGACTGGTTAGGAAATTTCCCGGACTATTTAAAATTGACTTCTGAATCCGAGCAGGAAATCGTTTTTTATGGTGGCGAAACAGCCGGTTTAAAGCAGCTAACGGATTATTTTGCTTCGGGTTGCGCAAGTCACTACAAAGAATGGCGCAATAAGCTGGATGGCTGGAAAAATTCAAGCAAATTTTCGCCCTGGCTGGCTAATGGCAATCTCTCGGTCCGGCAAATTTGTTTCAATTTAAACAACTACGAACAAAAAGCCGGTGCGAACGAATCCACATACTGGCTATTATTTGAATTGTTATGGCGCGAATATTTTCAATGGTATGCCCATCGTCATGGGAAACGCCTGTTTGCTTTCCAGGGTATCAAGCAACAAAAACCATTAACCAGTTTCTACCCCGAGCGCTTCCGGAAATGGTGCCATGGCAACACCCCGTATCCACTGGTAAAAGCGTGCATGAAACAACTCAATGCCACCGGCTTTATGTCCAATCGTGGCCGCCAGATCGCCGCCAGTTGTCTGGTCAATGAATTAGCCGTGGACTGGCGTTATGGCGCGGCATACTTTGAGCAGCAACTGCTGGATTATGATGTGGCCAACAACTGGGGTAACTGGCAATATCTGGCAGGCGTTGGCGCTGATCCTCGCGGCAAAAGGCATTTCGACCTGGACAAACAAACCCGGCAATACGATTCGGAAGGACGCTTTATTAACAAGTGGCAAGGCCATATTCAAAAATTGCCCCTGGATTCTGTCGATGCCGCGGATTGGCCTCTTGTTGCCGGGTGAATTCATAGTGACGGTTTTTGCAAACGTCGATAATTTTCGAAACCGGCCTGACACAGCGGTGATTTTTTATGCTGTCAACAACAGTGGAGCACGAGCAATGAAAGCTATCTGGAATAACACCCTCATTGCCGAGAGCAATGAAACCGTGAAACTTGAGGGAAATTATTATTTTCCGCCCGATTCCGTAATGACCCAATTTCTGCGTGAAAGCAGTACACACACCACTTGCTCATGGAAAGGCAAGGCAAGTTATTACGATATCGTCGTCGACAATGAGATCAATCGGGATGCGGCATGGTATTATCCCGAGCCGAAACAGGAGGCGTTAAACATTAAAAACCACGTTGCTTTCTGGCATGGCGTGGAGATCAGCCAATGAAGTGGCGAGCTAATCAGATACTGGCCGGTTGCTTTCTATGAATGATGAATTCCAGAATATGAGCCATACCCAACCTGCCTCATCCAGCCTCATCGCATTGAGCGACTCTTTATCCCAAGTGCGTCGGCAGAGCGTCGAGCTATGCGAACCGCTCCTGGTTGAGGATTATGTCGTCCAAACCATGCCCGATGTCAGTCCTCCCAAATGGCATCTTGCCCATGTCAGCTGGTTTTACGAGACCTTTATACTGGCACCTTATCTGAAGGACTACCAGCCGTTTAATCCTCAATTCAATGACCTCTTCAATTCTTATTACCAGGGAGTCGGCAAACCGTTTCCAAGAGCGCAACGGGGCTTTCTTTCACGGCCTTCCGTTGCCGAGGTATATGGCTATAGAGCGCACATCGATGCACAGATGAGCGAATTGATAGCGAGCCTGGATTGCCATCGGGATAACTTGAAAATCCGGGAATTGATCCTGCTTGGACTGAATCACGAACAGCAGCATCAGGAATTGCTGATGACCGATATCAAGCATATTTTGGGAAGCAACCCCTTGCTTCCGGCATACTTCAATAATAAGGCTCCACCAGCACAGCATTCGACCGTGGCATTGGATTGGGTCAAGCTGCCGGGAGGCAAGGTTGCCATTGGCCATGATAGACAAGGTTTTTGTTTTGATAATGAATCGCCTCGTCACCCTGTGCTATTAAACGATTTTTTTCTGGCCAATCGTTTGGTGACCAATGCGGAATACCTTCAATTCATGGATGATGGCGGCTATGACAAGCCATTACTCTGGTTATCGGACGGTTGGTCCGCCGTTCAACAAGAGTCCTGGAGGGCGCCATTATACTGGCGGCAAATTGACAAAACGTGGCATTGTTTAACGCTGGAAGGACTGAAACCGGTTGAGCCTAATGAACCGGTCTGCCACGTCAGTTATTTTGAAGCGGATGCTTATGCAACGTGGGCCGGCAAACGCTTACCCACAGAAGCCGAATGGGAATATGCGGCTGCTGATGAAGATTTGACGCAAGGTAATTTCCTGGAATCCGGGCGTTTCCATCCGCAGCCCGCAAGTCCCGGTAAAAGGCTCATGCAACTGGGCGGTGATGTTTGGGAATGGACGCAAAGCCCCTATACAGCTTATCCCGGCTACCGGCAGCCGGAAGGCGCGATAGGCGAGTACAATGGTAAATTTATGTGCAATCAAATGGTGCTTCGCGGCGGGTCTTGTGCCACACCGGCTAATCATATCCGTAAAACCTACCGTAATTTTTTTTATCCTCATAGCAGATGGCAGTTTATGGGCCTCCGCTTGGCAGACGACGCATGACTAACTTGCCCTTGATTCATTTTCACGATTTTCATCCGGCCTTGGGCGATTTCCGGTCAGATATCCTCGCCGGGTTAAAAGCCGAGCAAAAACACATTGCACCGAAATACTTCTACGACCCGCAGGGTTCCATGCTGTTTGACCGGATTTGTGAGCTAGCGGAATATTACCCGACCCGCACGGAAATCGGTTTACTAAAACAATACGGTGATCAAATAGCCGGCTCGATCGGACCGGATGCCCTGCTTTTTGAACTCGGCAGCGGCAGCAGCAGCAAGATTCGTGTATTGCTCGAGGCAATACGGCCAACATGTTACGTGCCGATGGATATATCTAAAAATCATTTGATCCAATCTGCCAATTTGCTCGCGAAGGATTATCCATGGCTCGAAGTTCATGCCATCTGCTTCGATTATGCTGGGCCCTGGAATTTACCTCCGGGCTTAAAAGGCAACAACCGCATCGCCTTTTTTCCCGGCTCCAGCATTGGAAATTTAACATCCGAGGAAGCGGTGGGCCTGCTTGGACGAATCGCCCGGCTCGTTGGTAATGACGGCGGCTTATTGATAGGGGTCGACCTCAATGTCATTAAGTTAAGCAATAACCTA
>Ga0209391_10000328_pt1 | contig 21519 bp, 17 predicted proteins | sample PPLLak3March2015_FD_187246 | JGI IMG/M metagenome (GOLD analysis project Ga0209391, IMG submission 187246) | Freshwater sediment microbial communities from Prairie Pothole Lake near Jamestown, North Dakota, USA - PPLs Lake P7 Core (1) Depth... | ecosystem: Environmental > Aquatic > Freshwater >...
GTGCAAAGAAACACAAAAAGCTGAGCGCTACTTTAAAGAGAGAAGAATTCCTTTTCACTTTAGAGATTTAACCGAAAAAGGATTGTCGAAAGGTGAACTTGATAATATTTCAAGAGTTATTCCTTTAGATGATTTGATGGACAGAGAAAGCAAAAGATTTAAAGACCGCGGAATGCAGTTTATGGTTTTTGATATTGAAGAAGAATTGTTGAAAGATCCCTTATTACTTAAAGCTCCGATTGTAAGAAATGAGAGATTGGTTACTATTGGTTATCAACCAGATGTGTGGAGCATGTGGATACTTAAGTAATTTCTTAATTACTCTGTGTTCTCAGTGCCTCTGTGGTTAATTTTTTCACCACAGAGACACAGAGTCACGGAGATTATAATCTAAACATCATAATACAAACCAAACTCATAAGGATGCGGCTGCAGTGCCATTGGCTTAACTTCTTTGTCCATTTTATATTTTATCCAGGTTTCAATTACATCCTCAGTAAATACATCGCCTTTTAATAAATACTCGTGATCATTCTCCAAAGCTTTTAATGCTTCTTCCAAGCTTCCTGGAGTTGAAGGAACATTTTTTAATTCCTCTGGTTCCATATCGTAAATATCTTTATCAAGCGGTTCACCCGGATCGATTCTATTAATAACTCCATCCAATCCTGCCATTAGCATTGCAGAAAATCCAAGATACGGATTACCTGAGGCATCAGGACATCTAAATTCAACTCGCTTTGATTTTGGAGATGATGAGTACATAGGAATTCTGATTGAAGCACTTCTGTTTCTTTGTGAATATGCAAGGTTTACCGGGGCTTCAAACCCAGGCACTAATCTTTTATAAGAATTTGTAGTTGGATTTGTAAATGCAAGTAAGGATGGCGCGTGTTTTAATAATCCGCCAATAAAGTATAATCCCATTTCGCTTAATCCAGCATAACCGGAACCAGCAAAAAGTGGTTTGCCTTTTTTCCAAAGAGATGTATGAACGTGCATTCCGCTTCCGTTATCGCCATAAATTGGTTTGGGCATATAGGTAACAGTTTTGTTATTCTTTTTTGCTGTGTTCTTTACAATGTATTTAAACATAAGCAACTGATCTGCAGCCTTAACAAGCGGCATAAAGCGTAAATCAATTTCACACTGCCCGCCGCTTGCAACTTCGTGATGCTGAGCTTCAACATCAATTCCGCAATTGATAAGATTAGTTACCATTTCATTTCTTAGATCCATCAACGAATCTGTTGGAGGAACCGGAAAATATCCTTCTTTAAATCTTGGCTTGTAACCAAGGTTTGGATTTTCTTCTCTACCGCTGTTCCATTTTCCTTCGATAGAATCAACAACATAAAAACTTCCGTTTGGCTGCGAATCAAATCGTACGTCATCAAAAATAAAAAATTCTGCTTCAGGTCCGTAATAAACTGTATCCGCAATCCCCGTTGAAAGAAGATATGCTTCAGCTTTTTGAGCGATGTTTCGCGGGCAGCGTGAATATTTTTCTTTTGTTGCCGGTTCGTAAACATCACAAATTAAACTTAGTGTTGGTGCTTCAACAAATAAATCTACAAACATTGTTTCGGGATCAGGAATTAAAAGCATATCGCTTTCGTGTATCGGTTTCCATCCGCGAATTGATGAACCATCAAAACCGTATCCATCTTCAAATGATCCTGCATCAAAATGTGTAACAGGGACAGTAAAATGCTGCCATTGTCCGGGAAAATCCATGAACTTTAAATCCACAAATTTTATTCCTTTGTCTTTTATAAACTTGAGCACCTTTTCGATTGCTCCATTAGAAGTTTTTGCCATATACTTTCCTTTATGATTTTTTAGTGATTAAAAATTAATTCTTCAATTTTTGCTGCGTCATCCTGATCGAAGTCATCTTCATCCCGAGCGGAGTCGAGGGATAAAAAACTTAATCATTCTGTCACCCTTCGACTACGCTCAGTGTGACTTTTGCTTTACTAAACATTTATTTCAAAAGTTTCTTTTACAGTAGAAAGAACATAAGTTGTTTTCGTTCCGTTTACTCCCTGCCAGGATTGAATTTCAGAGAGAACTCTTTCGAGTGCTTCTGTGTTTTTAACAAGAGCTTTTAGAAGATGAGAACCCTCACCAAGCACGGCGTGGCATTCAAGAATCTCAGGCATTTTCTCAACTTTAGTTATGAGATTTTTGTAATGCTTTGATGAATCCATCATCACAAGTATAAAAGCCATAATATCATAATTAAAAGCTTTACGATTTAGTTTTGCAAAGTAACCTTCAATTATTTTTTTATCTTCAAGTTTGTTTAGTCTTTCGCTTACCGAAGGAATCGAAAGTTTAACTTCATCTGCAAGCTGGTTGCGTTTAGTTCTGCCCCTTTTTTGTAAAGTCCGTAAAATTTGGAGATCAATATCATCCAACATAAAAAAACCTTAATTATTTAGGAATGTTTCAATTATTGGTTTCGAATATAAGGCGAGACAAATAATGTTCCAAACTTATTTTAGTGTTTTGTAAGGATTTTACTAAAATATTTGAGCCAGAATGAGATTTTGTATTATTTTATTAGGCCAAAAGGTGTAAAAGCCAAACTAGAGATCTTAACTTCATTAAAAAGATCAAGATTTTTCTGAAGCCTTTCCTGCAGTTTATGATAAAGATGATATTGGACAGCTATATGATTTAGAGATTTAACTTTTACTCCATTTAAACTTAAACGGAATTCCACATCAGAATCCTCACCAATAGACGGGGCTTCATATCTTTCATCAAAACCATTTATTGCTAGTAAATCTTTTTTATATAATGAAAAGTTGCAGCCAAGTAACCCGCGGTATTTTTTGTTTAAGGTTCTTCTCAGAAATTTATTCTTAATGTAAAATCCTTTTTCAACATCAAAAGACTTACCGAACAATCCATCTTCAATTATTTTGAGATATTGATTTTCAAGAAATCCATTTCTGATCTCTTGTTCAGTTAGTTCATTAGTGATTTTTTGCGAAAGATTTACTCGCCTTCCTGTTAAAACCGTATTACTCTCTTTTTCTTTTAGATGCTCTTCAACAAAGTTAGAATGCGGGACACAATCGGAATCAATAAAAATCAGATAATCAGTTTCAGATAAGAGAATTGCCTGGTTAAGAATTTTGTTTTTTCTAAACCCTTTATCAGGATGCCAAATGTGTTTAATTCGGAAAGAATAACTAGAAGTAAAGGATTCAATTTCTCTAACAACTTCTTCGCTTGAACCATCATCAGCAATAATTAATTCAAAGTCCACTTCAGTTTGTCTTTGAAATCCTGCAAGTACAAGTTTTAAATATTTGATATTATTATAAAATGCTGCAATTACAGAAGTCTTAACCATTTGAGTTTAAGTCTTCTTGGATTTTTTTCTTGATTTTTTTCTTCTCTTCGTCCCTATCATAAGCATTAGGATTCTTTTCTACCTTTGGCGGTTTCTGGGGAACAGGAACGCGTTTCTTTTTCTTTTCTACAATAATTTTGGTTTTCTTTTTTAGCATTCAATTCCTTTTACAAAATGTTATTCCCGTAAAAACGAGAATCCAAATACAATAAATAGAAATAGATTCCCACTTTCGTGGGAATGACAAAATCAGTCAGTTATTAAAATATTGCGTAAATAAACGGAGCCAAAGCCGAACCCTGAGTAAGAATTATTAGTCCGCCAAGCAGAACCAAAAATAAAATGATTGGCATAAGCCACCATTTTTTTCTTACCTTAAGAAATTCCCATAACTCTGATATTATTGATAATTTACTCATATTTTTTCCTCTTTGTTTCTTTGAGAGCTTCGTGATCAATCTTCGTGTACCCTGCCTACCGGCAGGCAGGTTTGTGGTTAAATGTTTTTTACCACAAAGAGCTCAAAGATAATTACACAAAGGGCACAAAGTTAAAATTGTCTGTCATAATCTATTTGTTGTTTAGCCGTGTTCTCTCTCTTTTCCCAATACGTTGGCGCATTTTTATCAAATCCAACCGGCATAAATTTTTTACCAACTATCTTTGCAAGTAATCCAATTGGAGTTACTATTAAATAATATAACAATGTTAATATAACTCGCGACATTACAAATCCCATTGCTAATGCAATCATCATCCAAAACCTATGAAATGGACGCAATACTGGTATTGCAATAATCGCCAGGATTACGAATAATCCGCCAATAATGGAGAAATATATAAACGAAGTTTTGCCAAGATACCACAGCAACAATGAAACAAGTATTAATACAACTCCAACCGTTAATCCTGTTTTCTTAACTGCTTCATCAGATTTATCTATAAACTTCAATTCCTCTTTTAACATAGTTTAATCCAATACAAATTCTTTTTTCCAATCGCTATCATTTTCTAGTGGTTTCTGATCTTCTTTACTTAAAATATAATTCCCAAGAACCAGATAATCCATATCAGTTCTCATAAAACATTTGTATGCATCTTTTGGAGTGCAGACAATCGGTTCCCCTCTTACATTGAATGATGTATTTATGATAACAGCACAACCTGTTTTCTCTTCAAACTTACAAATAAGTTTATGGTAACGAGGATTAGTTTCTTTATGAACTGTTTGAAGTCTAGCTGAATAATCCACGTGTGTAATTGCAGGAATATTTGAACGAACAACATTAAGTTTATCAATTCCCCATTTCTTATGTTCTTCATCAGTCATTGGTATACGTCGTTCCTTTTTTACATCTGCAGTAAGAAGCATATACGGACTTGATTTTTCTATCTCAAAAAAATCACTTACCTTTTCATAAAGCACGGAAGGAGCAAAAGGTCTGAATCCTTCTCTGAATTTTATTTTGATATTCATCGTTGCCTGCATCTTTGGTGAACGTGCATCGCCAATAATTGTTCGAGAGCCTAATGCACGCGGACCAAATTCCATCTTTCCATCAAACCAACCAATTACCTTTTCTGAATTGACTAAGTTTGCAACCGTTTCAATTAATTCATCATCATTATATTTTTTTACATTTAGGTTGTGGGATTGTATGAATGAATGAATTTCATCTTCATCAAACTCAGGACCTAAGTAAGAACCTTTTTGTGTATCAGTTTTATCATTAGCAGTTCTTGGATTGTTATAATATTTATACCAGCCAATTAATGCAGCACCAAGCGCTCCACCGGCATCCCCAGCTGCAGGTTGAATCCAAATATTTTCAAACGGACCTTCTCTCAATAATCTTCCATTTGCAACACAGTTTAGAGCAACTCCGCCTGCAAGACAAAGATTTTTTAATCCTGTTTCCTTGTAAACGTGATTACCAAGTTTAAGTACAATTTCTTCCGTTACTTCCTGCAAAGATCTTGCGATATCCATTTCCTTCTGAGTAAGATTTGTCTCCGGTTCTCTGGGCGGACCCCCGAAAAGCTTGTCAAACTTTTTGTTGGTCATTGTGAGTCCCTGGCAGTAATTAAAGTATTGCATATTCATTCGGAATGAACCATCATCTTTTACATCAATCAAATGATCATAAATAAGCTTCTTATATTTTGGTTCACCGTATGGAGCTAAGCCCATTACTTTGTACTCGCCTGAGTTTACTTTAAATCCTGTATAATAAGTAAGAGCAGAATAAAGCAATCCAAGTGAATGCGGAAATTTTATATCTGCAAAAAGCTGGATATCATTGCCATCGCCAATCCCATAACTTGTAGTCGTCCACTCGCCAACTCCATCCATTGTAAGTATTGCGGCTTTGTTATAGGGCGATGGATAAAACGCTGAAGCTGCGTGCGACTCGTGATGTTCCGGGAAAATTATTTTACCTGTATATCCAAGTTTATCCTTTATCATCTCCTTCATCCAAAGTTTTTCTTTTATCCATAAAGGCATTGCTTTGATAAAAGATTTTATTCCTATAGGAGCATATGCAAGATAAGTCTCGAGTAATCGTTCAAACTTTAAGAATGGTTTATCGTAAAAGGCTACAAGATCAAGCTGCTCTGCTGAAATACCAGCATCTTTAAGGCAAAACTCAATTGCTTTATGCGGAAAGTTATGATCGTGTTTTTTTCTTGTAAAGCGTTCTTCCTGTGCAGCAGATAGAATCTCTCCGTCTTTAACAAGACAAGCTGCACTATCGTGATAAAATGCTGATACACCAAGTATGTACATTAAGGAATCACCTGTGGCTGTTGTTGTTGATTTTTTATCCACTGCTCTGCCCAATCAACATTAGGTGCCAGTAATGGAACTGCTGTAACCTTTCCACCAAAGCCTAAAAATCTAATTCCAAAACTTGGCAACGTAGTTACTTTTATCTCTTCGAGTAAATTTAAATTAAGGTTAATTCCATACTTAACTGAAAGACTATAAGTAAAGTCTGTCATTTTTTTGTACAACTTTTGATAAGTAAGATCTTGTTTATACTTCTCTTTAAATTTTTCAAAAGGCTCAGCAGCAATTGTTTTCTGCTCCTGCTTGTCTATCAACTTAAAAATAGAATAGCCTTCCTTAACTTCAAGCGGACCATAAACGTCACCAACATTCATAGTTGAAGCAATCCTACCTATATCTCCATGCTCAGATACAGGAAACAAACCATATTCTCCATCAGATTTTTTTGTCCACTCGCGTTTATTGTATTGGCTACTAATATCCTTAAAATCTTTTCCTAAATTTAATTCACTAAATATCTTTTGAACAGTTTCTAAACTATCAGTTAAAATTTCAATAATGTTTACCAGCATAGGAAGAAATTCTGGTTTATGTCTATTTTGATAGTAGCTAAAAACTTCTTCTTCACTTACCTGAACAGAATCGCTGTACTGAGCTTTGAGAGCCTGGAACAGATAGTTTTCTCGCCAGGTTTCAACTTCTCTTTTCACTTCAGGCAGATTATCAAACCCGCGTTTTTTACCTTCTCTGTAAAGAAGTTCTTTTTCAACATCTCTTCTTACTCGCGTATCAAGTGATGCTCTTATAAAATTTAACTTATAATCAGAAGCATTATAACCATCAAATATCAGCAAACGAAGGTACTCGCCAAATGTAATTGGTTCTTCATCAAGTAAGATAAAATTTGAACCAAGCATTTTATCTCCAAAGACTTCTTCCATTTTAAGAATATCGGGCGTTTCAAGATTAATTAATTCATTTTCCTTAATTTGATAAGTTTTCTTTTTGTACTCAAACAGAGTTGAAATATTTCTTGCAAGCGTTTCAAACAATTCCGGATTCACTTCAACTTTTTTATCTCTAAAAAACTCAGCATAAAATTCTTTTTGATTGTCTATCAGTTTTCTTGCTTCCAGAGTTTTCTTAACTGTTTTCATTACATCTTCTTTAGAAGTACTGCCATCCATTAACTGCTCTGACCTGTTTACAAGTTTGAAGATATACCAGCCATCAGTTGTTAATATAGGTTTTGTATATTCATTAACTTTTAGATTAAAAAGAATATTTTCAACACTTTCATCCATCTGACCAAAGACAATTTCTATGGGAATTGGCTGTTCCGCTATTTCATTACTCTCTGCAAGAATTGAATCAAAAAGAATTCCATCATTAAGTAGTTTATGCAAAAAATTTATTTCTTCCAGATCATCAGAAAAAAGAAAATTTACATAAAGCTTTGTCATACTCTTATAATATCCATCTAATATTTCCTCATCAGTTGCCAGGCTTTTTTGTTGTATTTCTTTTTTGAATAGTGCATCACGAACAAACATCTTTGTAAAAGATTCTGTTGTGAAATTTATTACATCAGAAGTATCCATTCCCCTGTCTATAGATTCTAGTGCCCAAAGTTTTTCAGCAATCAATGAAAATAAAAATTCAATTTTTTGGGATTCAATTGTAGATTTTCTATGCCGATTAAAACCAGGAGTCATTTCGTAACGCTCAAGAAATTCCTGATCATCTATTGTTAAGTTTCCTACCCTTGCCACATTCTTATCAATAAAACTTTGCGAGTATTCTTCTACAGTGCATAAAAACAAAAAGAAGATTACGATAAATATCTGCTTCATTTTAAGCTTTTTAATAGTCATTTTAGGTTAAAAATAGTGAGTCGAATTTACTAAATTCACATATCTTAAAAAAAGTTATTATCGCTAACCAAAAAGAATAATTAAGAAGTATATGGTTTATGGGTAAAAAAGAAATTAGGACAAAAGAGAAAAGCAATAAAGAAACCAAAGTAGAAACTAACAGCAAAAAAACTCCAATTTGGTTTTATGGAGTTATGATCTTGATCCCGGTAATTTTCATCGTTGGATTAGAATTATTACTTCAATATCTAAACTATGGTTATGATTTTAAGCAATTCATTTCTACTTCAAACTATCACAAAGATAAAATATTTTTAAATCCAGATTTACCAAGAAAGTATTTTTTTAATATAAAAGCTTCGCCTACGGTATTGCCGGATGGTTTTGATGTGCAGAAAAAAGAAAATGCATTCAGAATTTTTGTTTTGGGTGAGAGCTCTGCTGCTGGCTGGCCATATGTGCCTAACGCTTCTTTTCCAAGACACCTTAAAAGAAAACTTGAGATCTTATATCCTGAGAATACAATCGAAGTTATAAATTGCGGAATTTCAGCAATCAATACGTATACATTAAGAGATTTTGTTCCCGGTATAATTGAGCAGAATCCTGATTTGATTATTATCTATACTGGTCATAACGAATATTACGGAGCATTGGGTGCTGGATCATCCGTGTCTTTAGGTTATTCAAGAACTCTAGTAAACACTTATATAAAACTTGTTGATTTTAAGACCACCCAACTGTTACAAAATATTATTTCAGGAATTTATGGAATATTCAGTTCTTCAAATGAAAAAGATGGTGAAGCAGGAAACGAAACTTTAATGAGCAGAATGATTGGGGAATCACTAATTGCATTCGAGTCTGATATTTATAATTTCGGAGTAGAACAATTTGATGGAAATATGGATGATATTCTTAAGATGTTTAAAGAAAGAAACATTCCGGTTATTCTTGGAACATTAACTTGCAATATAAAAGATCTAAAGCCGTTTGTATCAGTTAAAGATGACAAATTCCCACCAGCTGAGGATATTTATCATCAGGCTAAGGATTATTACGAAAAAGAGGATTTTGATAAAGCTAAAGAGTTGTTTTTCAAAGCAAAAGAATTAGATGCTTTAAGATTCCGGGCCCCACAAAAAATTAATGAATCGATCATTAGTCTAGCAAAAAAATATAACTATCCAGTAGTTGATATTGATTCTGCATTCAAATCAAAAAGCCCAAATGGAATAGTTGGTGAAAACTTAATGGTTGATCATCTGCATCCAAATTTAGATGGTTATAGATTAATGGGAGAAGAATACTTTAAAGCAATGTCTAATCTTAAATTACTACCCAAAGGTAGCCGCACTAAGATAAGTGAAACTAAGGCTGATAGTATTTTAGCAGCAAATTTTCCGTTTACAAGATTGGATTCAACTGTAGCTGAAATGCAGTTGATGATTTTAACAGGACAATATCCTTTTACTCCAAAAGGAACTGTTAACTATAAGGTTCTAAATTATAAAATAGAAGATTTTGTGGACTCGATTGCAGTACAGGTTATAAATAAAGACATTAGATGGGAAACTGCTCATGCAACACTTTCAAATTATTATTTCTTAAAAAAAGATTATGTAAAATGCATCGAAGAAATGGAAGTGATTATTGCAGAAAGACCTTACTATGATGTTCCATATAAGGACCTTATAACAAAGCTTGTTGATAGCGGGTTATTGAATGATGCAGAAATTTTTCTTGAGAAACTATACTCACTAAAGGCAGATTATTTTGCTTATAAATGGTTAGGCCAAGTAAAGCTTAAAATGAATAAAAGTGATGAGGCATTAAAATATCTTTTACAGGCTGTTAAATTTAAGGAGGCTGATTCACAAACCTGGTATAATCTTGGCGGTGCATACTACTTAAATAAACAAGAAGAGAATGCACTTGAAGCATTAAAAATGAGCATACAGCTTAATCCACAAAATACGTTAGCAATTAATTTTTATAATCAGCTTTCTGCGTTAAATAAAAAGAAGTAATTCAAGAATTCTTTAAAATATATTTATTTGTCATTCTCATCCCGATTTTCATCGGGATAAACTCCAGTGGGAATCTACATAATAGCGTTTTATGGATTCCCGCCTGCCTGCCGGCTAAGGCAGGTTTTCACGGGAATGACTTTACATCTTATACAGTAATCTTTTAGTATCAAAACTTCAATAATCTATCTAACAAGAAGCATCTTTTTTGTAAAAGATGAGTTGTTTGTTTTTAATGTATAAAAATAAATTCCACTTGAAAGATTAGAAGCATTAAATGTGGCTTCGTAAACTCCTGCGGATTGCTCTCCATTAAACAATGTTACTATTTCTTCTCCCAATAGATTAAATACTTTTAAGCTAATAGAACTGTATTCCGTTATACTGTATCTTATCTTTGTAGATGGATTAAATGGGTTGGGGTAGTTTTGTTCTAAAATAAATCTATCTGGTATTAAATTATTTATTTGTTCAACATTATATGGTGGTGGATATATTTCTCCAAACCAGAAATAAAAAAGTACTGTTTGCATTGAACCAGTTAGTAAAAAAGTATGGTAAGTGTCAAATGGAAACTCATTATCTAGAAACGCGATTCCACAGTTTACAGTATCGGCTCCCGGATACATAACTCCAAATTTTAAATCTATCGGCCCAAGCAAATTACCAGAATCTACGATAGTGTGATAACTCCAAATGGTTGCTGATGTACGTGTCAGTACTTTCAATAACCCATTAGCTGTATCGTCCGGACACCAGCAACGTGCAGGAGAAATATATCCGCCAAGCCATAGAGCAGAACCCAATACAACAACATAATCAATAGAATCTACCGGGATAGGTTCTCCGTTATATCTATTTCTTACATCCCATCCAAAACGCACATTAAGAGTAAAATCAATTGGATTTGTACTAACACCAAATTTAGGCCATATTCTTGGAACGGTAAAAGGTAAGTCTATTACTGAACCATCAGCTACATAATAATGCCACCTATCCGAACCGGTTTCCCAACCGCCATTTGCAAATCTTGAATCAGGATAAGCTGTAAATTTCCATTTTGTTGAATCGCCAACTCCATTTGGTGCTGCAGAACCTGAAGTTACTGTTAATGTTGTTTTGTATATACCTGTGTTGAATGGATCAGTATTAATCATCCTTCTGTTACCAACCACATTCTTACCTAAGTTATTCCAATCCAATCCCATTACTAATAATGAGTCCTGGCTTGGATCGAAAGCACCGCCAAGGCCTACTCCTAGAATACCGCTTATGTCTGCAGTAAAATTGAGAGTATTTGTTACTTGGCTAAGAATTGGAGGAGGATCATTAATAAAATAAGTAACAGGAATAATAACTGCTGGTGGATTTAGAGTAAATTGCCTATCAGGTATACTTTCCCAAATATCATTTTGACCGGGAGTGCTTATAACATATTTAAAGTTATAGGTGGTTCCTGTAAAGCTTGAAGGGATTGGGAATGTGCCGGTATAAATTGAATCGCCATCGGCATCCGTTAATTGGAAAAAATTACCCTGCCAATTTCCAAGCGAGTCACCGGCATCAACTTGAAAATCTCCTCGTACTAAAACGCTGCTTGATCCAATTATAAAATTACCTTCAATTACCTGAACACTCATATCAACTTGAAATGTTACGTTGATACTTTGTGAAAAAGAAAAAGCACTGATTAAAACAACCAGTGCTAAAATTTTAAGTTCTTTCATATCACGGCTCCTAAAAAACCGATATGTATTTTATTATAGTCCTACACTTAGAGCAAATCTGGAGATAGGATCAAATACGCCAAAATCAGTGTAACTGTAATCAAACTTTGCAAAGAATCCACCGAAATCATATTGAACACCAACACCTCCGGTCAATCCTTCCTGAGCATCTTCTTTTAATAATGAATTATACCCGCCTCTCAATGAAATTAAATCATTCCAGGTAAATTCTAATCCTAAATTCCCATAAGTAGATTGATTATTTGGAATAACTGCATCTGCTGCTAAAGTTAAGCGCCATTCTTCATTTCTGATTGCATCGTAGGCTAGACCAACCGCAAAGGTAAGTGGTAAAGACCATGCCTCGGTAAGCAATTGTCCGGAAATATTAGAATTATTCCCAGCGTTGGCTGGATCAACATCAATGGGCTGCAATAAAGATTTTCCATCAAGCTGCATCTCAGTACCGAAGTTCGAAATATTCATACCCAATCTTAATCCTTCAAGCTGAGTGTAGAACAGTAATCCAACATCTACACCAAAACCGGTTGCAGAAACATCATAAATATTTTCTGATATGTATTTAACTGTACCGCCAATCGAAAATCTATCTGTAAGATTTCTGGAATATGAAAGACTTACAGCCAAATCTGATGCTGACCAGAATGCCCCTGTTCCATTTTGCTGTTCAACGGTGGTGATTTCTTCCTGACCGTAATCCAATTGGTTGATACTAATACCTATAGCATTATCATCATCAAATTTAAAAGCCAAACCAACCCAGTTGGTTCTGGAACTTACCAGCCACTCGGCAGTGGATGCAGTAAATTCATTTCTAGGAATTCGTGACAATCCTGCAGGATTCCAAAAAGCTGAAGTCGCATCGTTTGCAACTGCAGTAAACGCACCACCCATTCCGGATGCACGCGGACCAACAGGAATAGTTAAGAAGTTTGCAACTGTTGTGCCTACTTTTGTCTGCGGAAAAGCTGTTCCAGCTAAAACAAAAGCGATAATTATTAACAATATTTTTTTCATTTTAATCTCCATAATATTCACTGGTAATCGCTTATTTAATTATTGCCAGTTTGCCCATTTTCTTGTCACTTAGACCTTCTACTTCAACTACGTAGAAGTAAATACCAAAGGCAATATCCAGTCCTTCTTTGGTTCTAAGATCCCAAGAAACTGAGCCGTTATTTAAGTCACCGTCGTGTTGTACTGTTTGAACCAAATTTCCGCTGGAGGTATAAATAGAAATTGTACTCTTAGGCGGAAGATTGATAAAGTTAATTATCCTTTCACCTCTTCCTCTGACAGTTGGAGGTAATGGCTGCTCAAAAACATTTGTAACAACATAAGGGTTTGGAACTGCTCTTACCTGATTAAGCTGTTCTCTGGCACCATCGATATCATACGAAGCCGTAGATGTACTGAATGTAAATGAATCTTCACCCGATATTGGTTTATAGAAGTATAAGAATAAGGAATCACCAGCAGCTGGTATTGTTGCAGAACTATCTGTGCCGGTAAATTGCATTCTCCAGGAGAGATCGTTGCCAGTTTCATCTGAAAATACTATAATATCACCAAATGAAAGTGTATCCCTTCGGAATGGTCTTGGTTCACTGAATGCAAACTGCACCCGCCTAGGAGCGCTTTTATTTGTTATATCATAAGCTCTAAAGTTTACTGCCTTTGCTGGCGGAGCTCCGTTACCGAAAATGGCAGTTAATTTATTAGAGCTGTCTGTGTAAGCATCAGAAAAGACAAGCATATAATCTAATGGATATCTGGTACCGGAAATACTTGTTGTATTTATCTGATCAACTAAAAACTTTAAATTTTCAGCACGATAGGTACTCCAGCCTGATGAATCATTAGCAAAGCTGCCTTCTGTAGTAAGCCCAATAGGCTTAAGTTTAATACTGTCTAATCGCTGATAACTGCTGTCAATTGAAAGAGCGACGCCTTTAAATACAACTCCGTTTGTTGGATCAAATGGAGCTTGATCAACTAATACGATATCTGATCCGGTTTCTCTGACAGAATAGTTAGTAGAAATATTTACGCCTTCCCGTTGAAGCGGTTGTATAACGATTGAGTCATTAAATTCAACAGTATAAGATGTATTTAAAACTCTCACGGGGTCATATACAACTGAATAAGGAGTTACGGTTGAATAACCGCTAACTCTTTCTAAACTTTGTCCGGAGGGTGGCGGAACATAACCAGCAACAGGTGCATTAGGAATTACTGCAGCAGTGTTTATGTCTGTTGAAATTCTGCCAAGAGCATCTTTAGAAATAAATCGTGTATTTTCTGAAGGATATATATCCTTAGTCGGATCACCTCTATCATAGGCAACAAGTGCATAATAATAAGTTCTTCCATTCTGTACATCTGTATCAACATAAAAGTTCTGAACTCCGTTATCAGTACCGAGATTAAAAGACACTCCACTCACAAGCTCAAGAAGTAAGCTTGATGAAGGGAATATTCCTTTAACTCCGTTGATAAGATCGAATTGTGCTATAGGTTTATAAAATACTTTTTCACCGTAAACATTTGTAATAGTTAGAGCATCTGTTAAATCAGGGTCTGTGCCTTTATATATTTTATATCCTTCAAAATCCTCAACTCTTAATGTAGGATCAACAGATTCCTCAGCAACTCTATCCCAATAAAGTGTAACTTTTCCATCTCCAGCGGCAACACTCAGTGTGGGCTTATCCGGAGGTTTTGGAAAATTATAATTTGCATTATAAATAGTTTGAGCAATTTGCTTTGTCTTAAGAACAGCATTAAAATCACTACCGAAAGCAAGAGCTAATGAAAATCTTTCCGTTTTGCCTGCCAGCAATGGGAAATATCCCGAACCATAAACAAAGTCTCCATCTTCACCACGAGTAGCAACATTGTTTTGGATGGAGGTTGGCACATCAAAAAATCCGGGAGTGAGTCTGCTCCACATATTTGCATCATCACTCATCGTGATACTGCCTGCGGGAACAAAATACTGAAAGCTTGTTAATCCAAGCTGATCGGATTCATCAATATCCGTTGCATCAAAATTAGGTTCCCCGGGAGTAGGAACTCCATCGCCTTCACCAAAATCACCTGTGCCCGGTTTACCATCAGCTCCAACATCATCAAACTCAGGGTTCCAGTCGCCATCATTGTCAATTAAATCATCTCTTCTTTCATCCAGCATATTATCTTTAGGGATTGTAATCCCAAAACCATTCCTATAATCTGAATACTGAACAGGTGCTAGAGTATCAATCAAAACAGTTGGTATAGCAGGTGGGACAACTGTTGTTTTTTTGAATTGTCTATAATGAACCTGATAATTTTCATCTATAAGACCATCAAGATCATTATCAATTCCATCTCTGGAATTTATATTTGGATCTGTAGTAGTAGCGTTTATATCACCTTCTACTAATTTTGTTACTCCGGGATTTAAGAAAAAGTTTACACCCATTGAAGTAACAGTTACTGTATCGTTCGGCATTGTGAATAGTTCTCTTCTAAAAGGATTTAAAGGATCCGTATTATCAATAAGAACTAATTTATCTCCTGCTGCTACCGGGGTTTTATCTGCAAGATTTTGAAAATCATTTTCCACAAAATAAGGTGCTGCACCAAAATTTTTATTGTCTCCATCGTTATCAATTCCATCAAATCCATTACCTGGTGATTCTAAGAATGCGTAAGCAATGTAACCAACCTGAGTAGGATCCGGCAGCCATTTTGGGTTTGCTGAAGGTGATATATAATTATCAAAATCCCAGGTATATGTAATTGATTCTCTAACATTAAAAAATGAAGCATCATCGTTCCATTCAGGTGATTCGACACCAACATAGGTTCCAACAAGCGTACCGAACGTAGCCTGATCATAAGTTTCAGTACCATCATTCTTGATATTATATAGCCAGAATAAAACATCCTGCGCTAAGAAATTTGACCACTGAAATGCCCTTACTGAAACCTGTAATGCATGTCCTCTTCTTGACAGATCATTAGCATCTGGCAGAAATCCTTGAATTTGATAGTTCTCTTCATCATTATTATCATCCATCCAGAAATAACTTTCCTGATCGGCATTTAATTGAGCACGACCAAAAAAACCATTCCAATCAACGGCGGGAGTTTTGTCAATTCCATCAATTATTATTGGATCACCGGAGTATGTCCAATCCGGGTAATCAGGCCATTGAGCCGGCCAGGTTTCCGGTAAATGACTCATTGCAACACCTTTACCTACTTCATCTAAGACAGGATCAGCAAAACCGGGAATAGGTTCAAATGTATAAGATTTACCGCCTCCTCCTTCGCCTCCACCCGGTCTATCAACAGGAGTGATGACAACTGAGTAAACAGTATCAATTATGCCATCAAAAACTCTGGTACCGCCAACAACTGCGCCATAGTCTCTTAGGGGTAAACGTATTCCCACAACTGGAGAAACATCACCAACATAACCGTTAGCATCAAACTTCCAGGCACCTCTTGGTCCTTCGGATCCTGGCTGTGCAATAACACCATAGTTGGAGAAAACTGTTCTTACCTGGTTGCCTCTATGCACTCCAACTTTTCTGAAATTTGGTGTGCCTCTTTCAGTAATTCTTTGCTGTGCAATCAGATCAGCAGAAGCAAAGAGAAACAGAATGGTAAAAATCAAATAATATTTAGCTTTTATATTCATAATTATATTTCCAATAATTAAACTCATTATTATTAAAAAAAGAAAGTTGCGCCAACTTCAACTCGTCTTGGTTCAGAGTAAAATGTTGGGTTTCTATAATATTCATCTAAAGTGTTTACTAAATCATCCGGGTTGTCATCATTCCTTTTACTGAATTCATCAATAGTAAAATCTGCAGTACCGCTGTCATTGTAAACATTTACTTCATTTCTGATATCAAACAAATTATAAACCCTGGCAAATAAGCTTAACCTAAAATTATCTGTAATAATAAAATCTTTATAAGCTCTTAAATCAACATTTTTAAAGTTTGGTTTTAATTCACTATTGATTAATAAAGTAGATACGTTTTGCGATAATGTTGGTGTATAAGGATAACCGCTTCCGTATTGACCAATTAAGCTAAATCCCCAAAGATCCTCGGCTGCATAAGCAAATGTAACATTAACTGTATTTGTTTGATCCCAATTTAATTTAATCAGTTTTACTTCGGGTTGTTCTCCACCAGCAAGCTGATTTCTTGTAGCTGCCGGGTCAGAAGCATTTCCTTTAGCAGATTGAAATGTATAATCAACAGTTGCGGACCAGTTATCAGAGAGTCTCTTAGTTACAGTAAGTATAACCCCCTGAACAAAACCAAAATCACTATTTACATACTGGCTGTAGCTTGATGAACCACCTGGCAATCTTATTACATCTGCCCTTGTACCTGCAAGGTTTCTTATATCTCTAAAATAGGCAGTAAGATCAACTGTTATATCATCTGTTAATGCTTGTTGAATACCAACCTCACCGCTTATTGTTTCCTGCGCTTTAAGATTTGAATTTCCTGCAATTCCAAGATTTCCCGTTCCAGCTCCAAATTTAAATTCAGGATTTTGATATAATAATTCAAAATTTGGTATCTGGAAAAAATGTCCATAAGAAAAATGTATTACTCCTCTATCCGTGATAGGGAAAGCGACACCAAGTCTTGGAGAAAACTTTAATTCAGTATCAGCGTCTCTATACCAAGGATCACCAAAAGCATTAGAGACTCTTCGTTCTTCTAAAGTTTTAGCAACATTAACATCTTTTCTTGGTCTGTATATATCAGGATCGCCTATATCATTTAGCACAAGACCATCAGAATCAAAATAATCTAATCTAAAACCTACATTAATTATTATTTCATTTAATTCAATTTTATCCTGTAAGTATGCAGATAATTCGATTGGTTTTCTTTGATAAATATCTATAGCAAGATTTTCGTTGGGATCATTAATATCAGGTATATATCTTGTAACATAAGGATTTAATGTTAAAGCCGGATCATCAACCGATAGAGGTTGTTGTAGATTAATTAAATCAAATCCTAGGTTATGTTGATTTGCCTCTATGCCAAACTTAACCATGTTAATTTTATCAATCTGTGAAGTAAAATCTAATTTGAAACCAATAGTACTTGTGTTCCTTTTAAAGTGCTGACTCTGTGTACCTCCAGTTCTAAAGCTTGGTACTTCCGTAGGCTGCTGTCCTAACAGTCTATCATTAGTCCATCGCAGGTCATTTACGTCTTCATAAACATATTGCTTAAACTGTTTAAAGAAATATGAAAAATTAGCTTGATAGAAACTCGAAGATGATAGCGTGTGTGTTAAACCTAAAATATTTGTGTTTCCAACTCTAAACTTCTTGAAGTCACCATCGGGATTGTATGAGAATGATTGATCAAAATCTCTGTATTCAACATTATCATATATGTAATTGTAGTTTAACTTAACTCCCGAAAATGGTCTGTAAGTTAATTTACCCTGACCGTAAAATTTTTCATTCCAGTTCATAGAAACAATTTCACCGCTTCCTAAACCACTACTATCAGGGTTTGCGCTGAGTATATAGCGATTTTCAATAGGGACTGTAGCGCCTTGATTGACAGTTATATTCCAGGGGTTATAATTTTTTTCGCCATTCAGCCATCCGCCAAAATAAATATATCTCGCATTTACATAAAAGAATAATTCATTTGAGATAATTGGTCCGCTTAAACTACCTTCAAAATTTCTGATGGAGGTGGGATCAACATCATCGATAGCTCTAAAAATATCTGTACGATTACTTACGTAATCACCTATATAACTTGTAACAGAACCTTGAAATTTATTATCACCATCTTTAGTTGCAATATTAACGTAGCCAGATAGAGCTTTTCCATATTCAGCATTGAACGCACCGCTTACGAATTGTAATTCTTGGATAGAACTTGTTGCAACATCAACAACAGTAGAACCATCATAAACATCTGTGACCGGTACGCCATCTATTGCATAAACCACTTCACCACTTCTGCCACCTCTTACGCTGCCGCCCACAATACCGGCTTTAAGCTGCAGCACTTCCTGAAATTCGGTAACGGGTAATACCGAAATTTCATCACCACTAACAATAGCGGTTGAAGAAGTTAGATCTTTAGTTATTAAAGGTCTCGTAGCAATTACAACCACTTCTTCCTTAAGCTCGATGCTCGTTTCCATTAGCTCAAAATTAACTTCGGTGGTTAAATCGATAGAAACTCGAACACCTGTAACAGTTTGTGAATTATAACCTATTGCCGAAGCTTTTACATTATAATTTCCGGGTCTTAAGCCAATGATTGAAAAATATCCATCAATATCTGATGCTGCACCCTGGGTTGTACCTTCAACCATAACATTTACAAATGGAAGAGATTCTCCTGTATTTCCATCAACCACTTTTCCTGAGATTTTACCGCTTTGACTAAAAGCAGTTCCCAGAAAAATAGTTGCTAAAAAAAATACAGACAAAGACTGTATTATAAACCTCATACGTTCCTCCTAGAGGTAAAATTGTAGATCATATTTGAATTGTATAAGAATTGTGTATAAAGAATTCTATACTTTGTCCTAAAAAATGTTTACTTAAGCAAATTTAATTTTTCCTTGCCAAATATATAGCCCGTTGTAAGTAATGTCAAAGTTTAAATTTTTACAACAAACCTTGATTTTATGTTAATTTAACTTTTAAAAATTAAAATTTTTAACTCAATTTGATTTAAGAAAATAATCGTTTAAACTTAATTTATTTACCCAGGAAATCAGATAAGATTTCTTTAATAATTATATTGGATATTATTATTAAGGTATTTAATTAAAGTTCTAATTAATTATTCGTTATTGAAAAGATACTCTATGAAAATATTTCTGTTTATATCACTGATTAGTTTTTATGTGTTCCCTCAGATTGATAAAGAATACTTAGATAAGGGTGATGATTATTATGAAAATTTTGATTTAATCAACGCCGCAAAAAATTATGAACTAGCATACAAACAAAATCCAAACAACTATTTTATTCTTGAAAAAGTATCCAGAACTTTTAACGATCTTGGTGAAGATTATTATGAAATAAGGGATGAGAAAAATGCAGAGATCGCAGTTATTAAAGCCGTTAAGTATGCAGAGATTTTTTATTCAAAATTTCCTGACAGCGCAAAGGTTTACGCATTGCTTGCAATGTCTTATGGTAATTTAGCCTCCTACCAAGGTGGTAATGAAAAAATAAAGCTCGCAAATAAGATAAAAGAGAATGCAGAAAAATCAATTCAATTAAATCCAAAAGATTACTTGCCCTATATAATTTTAAGCGTTTATAACAGACAGATTGCCAGTTTAAGCTGGTTTGAAAGAGCATTTGCAAACACATTTTTTGGGAAGGTGCCAGAAGGAAGTTTAGAATCTGCAGAACGATTAATGATAAAAGCGCTTAAGATTCAACCTGGAATTGTTATTGCAATGTTTCATCTTTCACTTGTCTACCAAGAAATGCAGAATGAAAAAAAAGAAATTGAATTGTTAAATAAAATTATTGATGCACCCATCAGTGATTTTAGAGATAAGTATGCAAAAAGAAAAGCTAAAGAAAGATTAAATGAGTTATTAAATTGAACATTATTTTTGATTATAAACAGACATTCCACCTTTGACATACTTTGCCTTATAACCTTTGCTCGCAAGAATACTTGCACCAATCGGAGCTCTGTTTTGTGTTCTGCAAATAACAAATATTTCTTTGTCTTTGTACTTCTCAAGTTCAGCAAATCTTTGCTCTAAAACCTGAACCGGAATATTAATTGCATTTTCAATCATACCAGTTGCTACTTCCTCAGGAGTTCTAACATCTAAAACAATTATGTCATTGTCATTTTTTAATATCTCTTTAAACTGTTCCATTGTAACTGAGTTTGATTGATCTTCTTGTGCACAAGCAAAAGAGGATAAAAATAAAAAAGCGGCTGTGATGAACGATTTAATTTTATTCACTTATGTTCTCCTAATTTAATCCACACATACCTGAAGAACATCCACCGCCATAAGATGGTGCAGTCCCGCAATTTCCAGATTCACAACTAGAATTACTTGATGAAAATCCTGTTGCGCTAAATGAGGATAATAATTTTTGATTTTCTTTTGAGTTGCAGCTTGGACAGCTAACTTCTTCCTGATTCAAGGATGATTTGTGGAGCACTTCAAATTTTGAGTTGCATTGTTTGCATTTATATTCAAATATTGGCATAAAATTTTCCTTTAGTGTGTTATTCTAAAAAAGTTATAAAAATTATTCACAATCACTTAAATCTAAAAAATTCATTAGACGTGAATGAGTTTCTTTGGGGATTTCAACTTTGTATTGCTTATAGTAATCGATAGTAAGTTCTACTGTTTTAAAGTAACTCTTACAATCAGAGCAATTATCAAGATGATTTTTTATTGCAACGCATTTATCAGAATTAAGTTCTTCACCAAGACTTTCGCAGATATGCTGCATTACATCTTTACATTTGGGTTTTTCTTCACTCATCGGCTAAATGCCTCATTTAATTCTTTTCTTAAAAATGCTCTTGCTCTATGCAATCTTGATTTTACAGCCGGAACAGTTAATTCAGTAAGCTCGGCTGTTTCTTCTGTTGATAATCCTTCAACATCACGAAGTAAAAAAACAATTCTGTATTCGGGA
>Ga0209391_10000331_pt1 | contig 21378 bp, 18 predicted proteins | sample PPLLak3March2015_FD_187246 | JGI IMG/M metagenome (GOLD analysis project Ga0209391, IMG submission 187246) | Freshwater sediment microbial communities from Prairie Pothole Lake near Jamestown, North Dakota, USA - PPLs Lake P7 Core (1) Depth... | ecosystem: Environmental > Aquatic > Freshwater >...
GAAGGCGGACGCCCGCTGCGCGAGGCCACGGCGCCGGTGGAGCGCATCGTCGAGGTGCAGCTGCCGCCGCCACCGCCGCTGGTGGTGGACAGGCCGCTGCGCTCCGGCCAGCAGGTGTATGCCGAGGGGCGCGACCTGATCATGCTCGGCCTCGTCAGCCATGGCGCCGAGGTTATCGCCGACGGCCATGTGCATGTCTACGCGCCGCTGCGCGGCCGCGCGATCGCTGGCGCCAAGGGCAATTCGGATGCGCGCATCTTCACCACGCTGATGCAGGCACAGCTGCTCAGCATCGCCGGCGTGTATCGCACCACCGAGGAGCTGCCCGCAGCGGTGGCCGGCCGCGCCGCAATGGTGCGCCTGGACGGAGACAGCTTGCACATCGAACCGCTGGAGGCCGGCGCCTGAGCGCCGAACGCCGGCCAACCCCCACGAAAAAAGGACCCACTCCCGATGGCCAAGATCATCGTCGTCACCTCCGGCAAGGGCGGTGTCGGCAAGACCACCACCAGCGCCAGCTTTGCCTGCGGCCTGGCGCTGCGCGGGCACAAGACCACCGTGATCGACTTCGACGTCGGTCTGCGCAATCTCGACCTCATCATGGGCTGCGAGCGCCGCGTGGTGTACGACTTGATCAACGTGATCCACGATGAGGCCAAACTGAGTCAGGCGCTGATCAAGGACAAGCACACCGACAACCTGCACATCCTCGCGGCCTCGCAGACACGCGACAAGGAGGCTCTCACGGTCGACGGTGTCAAACGCGTGCTCGACGAGTTGGCGCAGATGGGCATGGAGTACATCGTCTGCGATTCGCCGGCCGGCATCGAGAATGGTGCGCTGCTGGCGATGCGCTTTGCCGACGAGGCCTTGGTCGTCACCAACCCCGAGGTGTCGTCGGTGCGCGACTCCGACCGCATCCTCGGCATGCTGGCCTCGAAGACGCAGCGTGCGATCGACGGTGCCGATCCGGTGAAGGAGCATCTGCTGATCACGCGCTACAGCCCATCGCGCGTGGCCGAAGGACAGATGCTCTCGGTGCAGGACATCGAGGACATCCTGCGCATCCCGCTGATTGGCGTGATCCCGGAGAGTGAATCGGTGCTTAAGTCGTCCAACCAGGGGGTGCCGGCCATCCACCTGAAGGCCAGCGCCGTCTCCGAGGCCTATAAGGACGTGGTACGCCGCTTCCTGGGTGAGGGCCGCGAGATGCGTTTCACGAAGTCTGAGCGGCCGACGTTCTTCCAGCGCCTGTTCGCGAGGGCCGGAACGTGAGCCGCCGCCGCAGGGACAGCGCAGGGGCAGCCAGCCCGGCGCGTGCGAGCAATGACAAGAAGTCCTGGCTCGACCACCTGCTCTTCTGGCGCCACAAGAAGACCGCGCAGACTGCCAAGCAAAGGCTGATTGCCGTGCTCGAGACCGAACGCGCCATGCGCGGCGGTGCGCGCCTGCCCGATTACATGCCTGCGCTGCAACGTGAGTTGGTTCGCGTGGTGAGCAAGTACGCCAAGGTGCCGAGCAAGGAGGTGCGAGTGCGCGTTGAGCGCCGCCGCCACAGCGAGGTGGTGGAGTTGAAGGTGGAGTTGCCCGGCGCGGCAAGCGCCTGATCGACACGCCGCTGCGCCACGAAGCGCGCCGGGGCGTGGTGGCGGAGGAAGCGGGCCAGCCCTGACGAGCCGAGTCGGACGCGAAGGGCCGCAGCGTGCATGCTGCGGCCACTGCAGGCCGCGACCCTCTCGTGCCGCATCGCCTTCGGCGCTCGCGCAGAGCAGAGTGTGGCCTCCATGAGGCAAGGAATTACAGGCAGCGGCCTCAGGAAGGCTTGAACGACAAGGAGGATGAATCCGGCAAGGCCCTGGCCATCGTCCTCGAGCGCAGTGGATTCGTCACTTGGAAGATGACTGAGGTGCGCCTGCCGCTCAACAAGCAGGAACGCGGCTGCTGCTGCCGTGCGGTTGCCGCCTCAGGAAGCAAGCCAGGAAGCTTGTGCGATGTACTGGCCTAGCGCTGTGGCCAAGGTGCCGTTGCCTCATTTGCACGCGGGTCCAAAACCCTGTCCCTGTACCGGCGGCTACAGGGTGGTTACATGAAGCCCATAAACAACAAAGCCCAACCGGGCAAGTTGGGCTAAGTCATTGATTTTCTTGGTGGCCTGGGGCGGAATCGAACCACCGACACGCGGATTTTCAATCCGCTGCTCTACCAACTGAGCTACCAGGCCAAGAGCAAAAGATTATAGCCAGCGCTTGCCCGGCCACTGGCGCTACTGACCACCGCCGCGCTTGTTGCGCGTCAGGTCCACGCCCAGCTGCTTGAGCTTCCGGTACAGGTGGGTGCGCTCCAGGCCGGTCTTTTCGGCCACGCGGGTCATCGAGCCGTTTTCGCGCGCGAGATGGAATTCGAAGTAGCTCTTCTCGAAGGCATCGCGCGCCTCGCGCAACGGGCGGTCCAGGTTGAAGCTCTGCTCCGGCTGCGGGCCCAGGTCGGCCTGCATCTCCACCAGACCGATGGCGCCGCCGTTGGCGCTGTCGGACGGGTGCGCCATGTCGTTGCGCAGGCCGGCCACGGCGGCGGCGATGCGCTGGCTGGGCTTGGCCAGCGCCTGTTCCACCGCCCGCAGCAGCTTCTGCAGCGTGATCGGCTTTTCCAGGAAGGCCATCGCACCGTGTTTGGTGGCCTCCACCGCCGTGTCGATGGTGCCGTGGCCGCTCATCATGATCACCGGCATGGTCAACTGCGACGTGGCGCCCCATTCCTTGAGCAGGCTGATGCCGTCCACGTCGGGCATCCAGATGTCCAGCAGCACCAGGTCCGGGCGCATGCGCTCGCGCAAGGCACGGGCCTGCGCAGCATTCTCGGCCAGTTCGACCGTGTGGCCTTCGTCCGTCAGGATCTCGGATAGCAGGCCGCGGATGCCCAGTTCGTCGTCCACCACAAGAATGATTGCCATGTGCTTTCAGTGCAACTGCGTTGTTTCACCGCCGGCCGCCGCGGGGCCCGGTGTGGGCATGAATGAGGAAAATGATAACGATACTCTCGCCCCGCGCACCGCCCCTTCGGCAGAGTCGGCGGCGCCAGGATCTCGCAGGTTGGCAATGCGAACCGTGGCGCGGTGTTCATCGGCAATCTTCTTCACCACCGCCAGGCCCAGTCCGGTGCCCTTTCTCTTGGTGGTGATGTAGGGCTCGAAAGCGCGCTGCAGCACGTTCTCTGCAAAGCCGGGGCCATTGTCGATGACGGTCAGGCGCACGGCACGCAGTTCGCCGCTTTCGCCCAGCGCGGGCGAGGTGGCCACGCGAACCAGGCCGTCAGGCTTGTCGGCGACGGCGTCCAGCGCGTTCTGCACCAGGTTGTGTACCACCTGGCGCAGCTGCGTGGCGTCGCCCATGATCAATGGCAGCCCTTCGCTGAGCTTTGCCTGCAGCCGGCCCTGCTCCTGCACCTGGCCGTAGAGTGCCAGCACCTCGGCCACCAGCGCGTTCAGGTCCAGCGGCGCCAGCTGAGCCGCGGGCAGCCGCGCATAGTCGCGGAACTCGTTGACCAGCTGCTTCATCGACTGCACCTGGTTGACGATGGTGGCCACCGAACGCACCAGCAACGCCTCGTCGTGGCCTTCCAGCTTGGACTGCAGCTTGTGCTGCAGCCGTTCGGCCGACAGCTGGATCGGCGTCAGCGGGTTCTTGATCTCATGCGCCAGGCGGCGCGCCACCTCGCTCCACGCAGCCGATCGCTGTGCCGACACCACCTCGGTGATGTCGTCGAAGACCATCAGACGGGCGCCCGGCGCCGGCCGGCCGCCCGAAGTCGCCGGCTCCCCCTCGGGGGGCGGCCACTGCTCGGCAGCGGCCTGTGGGCTGTCGTCCGGCAACGTGGCGCCGCGCACCAGCAGCATCTGCGTGTCGCGCTCGCCGGGGCGCAGCTCGAAGGCTTCCTGCCAGTGGTCGCGTTCACCGGCCTCGGGGCTGGTGGCATGCAGCTCGAAGCGCTGCCACACCCGCCTGGCGAACTCGCCCAGCTCGGGCACCTCGTCCAACCGCCGGCCGCGGTATACCGACAGTGGCAGTCGCAGGATGCGCGTGGCACCGGGGTTGACCGTGTCGATGCGGCCTTCGCGGTCGAACACCACCACGCCGGCAGTCAGGTTGTCCAGGATGGTCTGCAGCCGGGTGCGTGCGCCTTCCAGCTGCGTCACGCCACGTTGCACCTCTTCCCGCGCGTCGGCCAGCTGCGCCGTCATGTCGGCGAACGACCGCGTCAACCCGCCGAGCTCGTCACGCGAGGCGAAGACCGGTCTGCTGCTCAGGTCGCCGGCGGCCACCTGGCGGACGCCGTCGGCGAGCAGGATCAGCGGACGCACCAGCTGGTTGCCGAGCAGCGCAGCCAGCAGCACGGCGCCAAAGACCGACAGCACCAGCGCCAGGGTCAGCGTGCCTATGTACATGCGGCGCAGGCCGCTGCGGGCCAGCGCGCGCTGCTGGTATTCGCTGTAGGCCGACTGCACCGCCAGGGCGTCGGCCGCCAGCTGCCGCGGCACCGGCTGCACGGCCAGCAGGAAGTGCTGCTCGCCGGGCTTGAGCGAGATCTCGGTGTCGGGCACGAGAGCCAGTGCGCGCACGCGCGCGCCGAGCTTCGAGTTGCCACTCAGCACCTCCTCGTCCAGCCCTTCGATGTGGCTGGCCACGCGCAGCGACCGTGCCTGGCGCAGTGCCGCGGCGCTGGGGCGCTCAGGCGCCATGGCGTCGGCACCGCCGCCAGCACTGATGAGGATCTGCCCATTGGCGCCCAGCAGGGCCAGGTCGCGGACACCCAGCTGCTCACGCAAACGCTCCAGCGACAGCGGAGTCATCGCGGTGCGCTCGTCGCCCAGCCGTTCGGCCGCCTGGCGAGTCTTGGCGCCCAGATCGCTGGCCAGGGATTCGAGCGTACCCTTGCCCAGCGCCAGGCCTGCGTCCAGCGCGGTAGCCACCTTCACGTCGAACCAGATCTCGATGCTGCGCGACACGAACTGGTACGACACGGTGTAGATCACCAGTCCGGGCAGCAGCCCCACCAGCGCGAAAATCCCCGCCAGTTTGGTCAGAAGCCGGGTACCGAACTTGCCGCGCCGCTGGCGCAGCACCAGCTTGACCAGCGCCACGGCGATGACCACGACCAACACACCGCCGACGGCGACGTTCAGCCAGAACAGCCAGAGGAAGTTGCGCTCGTAGAAGCCTTCGCTCTGGCCAGTGAGGGACAGCACGAAGGCCAGCACCAGCGCGGCGCCGAACACCGCGATGCCGGCCACCCACCAGACCCAGCGTGCGTTGCGGTTCATGCCGCCGGCAGGCGAAGCGCCGTCACGCGCTCATTCCAGGCGCAAGCTGCGCTCGATGCCCAGCACCCATTCGGCCTGGCTGCCCAGGCCCAGCTGCAGGGGGCTGGGCAGCTGCGAGTTGTCCAGCCGGTAGCTGAACTCCAGGTAGTACTTCGATTCGGCGTCCAGCTGCGACAGGTCGGCCACCTTCCAACGCGAACTGCGCGACACCACGGTCAGCGCCTCGGCCAGGCTCTGGAAGCTCTGATTGAAGCCGCCGAAGCCGACACGCCAGGTCGACGTGAGCGGTTGGTAGGCTACGCGCCAGCTGCGTTGCACCCGGGCCACGCGTTCGTCGCGCCAGTACCAGCGACCGCGGTAGAGCGTGGCCTCGGCGACGAAGTACACCGGCACACCGCGCTGCATGGCGTCTTCCACGCTCTTGGGCAGGATCAGGCGGGCGTCGAAGTCCAGCGTCAGCTCGCCGTCCTGCCGGTGCAGGTCCAGCAAGGCCAGCTCGATCCCCTGTGCGCGTACCGGCGCGGCGCCCAGCAGCCCCAGCATCAGCACGAGCGCCAGGCCCTGCAACAAGCTTCGGCGGACCATCTCGGGGCGCATCGCGGGTCTTGGCAGGGGTTTCTCAGGGTTTGCGGATCAGGGCCAGGTAGAAGCCGTCGTGCAGCACCTTGCTGCCCACGGCGTCATCTCGATTGTCGGGCACCGTCAGCAGATGGCCGGGCGAGCTCGGGTGCAAGGCCGCCCCGCTGGCGCCGTGGCGTTGCAAAAACGCGTCGATCTGTGCCTGGCCCTCACATTTGAAGACCGAGCAGGTGGCGTAGAGAAACCGCCCGCCCGGCTTGAGCAGCGGCCAAAGCGCGTCCAGCAGCCGTGCTTGCAGCGCGGCCAGCGCGGGCAGGTCGGCGGCGCGGCGCAACCAGCGGATGTCGGGGTGGCGGCGCACGATGCCCGAGGCACTGCACGGTGCGTCGAGCAGGATGGCATCGAAAGGCCGGCCGTCCCACCAGATGGCTGGCTGGCTGGCGTCGCCGGCCTTCAGCTCGGCGCGCATTTGCAGCCGGCGCAGCGTGTCCCCCACCCGGGCCAGGCGCTGGGCATCGCTGTCCAGCGCCAGCAGATCCAGGTCGGCCAGCTCCAGGAGGTGCGCGGTCTTGCCACCCGGGGCGGCGCAGGCGTCCAGCACCCGGGCCCCCTGCGGCAGCCCGGCGCCCTGCAGCAGCAGCAAGGCTGCGCGCTGCGCCGCGGCGTCCTGCACCGAGACATCGCCTTCGGCAAAGCCAGGCAGCACCTCGACCGGGCAGGGCTGGGCCAACACCACCGCCTGGCCGCCGAAGGCCGGATCGTCGAGCAACCGGGCTTGGTGCCCCACGGCGACCAGGCGCTCGACATAGGCAGCACCGCTGCAGCGGCGGCGGTTGACGCGCAGTGTCATCGGCGGGCGCTGGTTGGCCGCGGCCAACAGCGCTGGCCAGTGCTCGGGCCAGTCACGCTGCAATTGCTCGATCCACCAGACCGGATGGTTCCACGCCGCCACAGGCGACTGCAGCGCCTGCGCGACGCGCGCCTCGCGCTCGCGCAGGAACCGTCGCAACACGGCATTGACGAAGGCCGCCGCGGCCGGTGTGTGTCGGCGCACGGCCGCGACCGCCTGGTCGACCAGCGTGTGCGGCGCGTAGGCCGGCCGTTCGGTGGGCCAGAGCAATGCCAGTGCGACGCACAGCAGCGCCTCGACGCGCGGCGCCGGCGACTTCGGCGCCAGGCCCTGCAGCGCGACCGAAGCCGCACCGAGTTGGCGGAGCGCGTTGAATGTGAGCGCCTGCACACCGGGCCGAAGGCTTACTGGCACGTCGGACAGCACGTCGGTCAGCGAGCGCCCGGCACGCACCGCCTGCACGGCTGCAGCGCTGTGTTCGAGCAGCCGCGACAGCGCGGGTTGAAAGGGGGCGTCGCTCACTGCCCGCAGTCTAGCCACCCCGACCCCTGCGCACCGGGGAGATGCACCGGCGCGCACAATGCGTGCTTTCAGCCGACCCGCAAGCCCATGTCCACCACCCAACTCAGCTCGGTCGCCCCGGCGAGCCGAGCAACGCGCAGCGACGACGAACTGGCGCAGCTGCCGGCGTCCGAGCGCATCCGCTACCGGCTGGTGGCCGCCAATTGCCGCCACCATGCCAATGACAACATCGCCGACCACATCCGCGACGGCGAAATCGCCGAGCTGAAGGCCGAGGTGCAGGCGAAGATGCACGAAGTGCTGCGCGCCCTGGTCATCGACACCGACAACGACCACAACACCCAGGACACGGCCAAGCGCGTGGCCAAGATGTTCGTCGAGGAGGTGTTCCGCGGCCGCTACGTGCCGATGCCGGCGGTGACCGAGTTTCCCAATGCCGAGCGGCTGAACGAGCTGATGATCGTCGGCCCGATCACCGTGCGCAGCGCCTGCAGCCATCACTTCTGCCCGATCTTCGGCAAGGTCTGGATCGGCATCCTGCCCAACGAACATTCCAACCTGATCGGCCTGAGCAAGTACGCGCGCATCTGCGACTGGGTGATGAGCCGCCCGCAGATCCAGGAAGAAGCGGTGACCATGCTGGCCGACGAGCTGATGGACCGGGTGCGCCCCGACGGCCTGGCCATCGTCATGGAAGCCGACCATTTCTGCATGCATTGGCGCGGCGTCAAGGACACCGATTCGGCGATGGTCAACAGTGTCATGCGCGGTGCGTTCCTGAAGGATCCCAACCTGCGCCGCGAATTCCTTTCGCTGTTGCCCCGCAAGAACGACTGAAAGCCCCAAGATGCTCGTCAGACTTCTCTATGCCAGCCGCGCGGCAGCGCCCACCGCCGCGGACGAACTGGGCGCGATCCTGCGCCAATCCAAGGCCAACAACCCGGCAGCCGGCATCACCGGCGTGCTGTGCTGCTCGGACGACATGTACCTGCAGGTGCTGGAAGGCGGCCGCGCTGCCGTGAACCGGCTTTACAACCGCATCGTCACCGACCCGCGGCACAAGGACGTGGAGCTGCTCAGCTACCAGCAGATCGGCGAGCGCCACTTTGCCGGCTGGTCGATGGGCCAGGTCAACGTGGCGCGGCTGAACCCGGCGCTGCTGCTCAAGTATTCGGCCACCGCGCAACTCGACCCGTACGCGATGTCGGGCAGCGTCGCCCTGGCACTGCTCGAAGAGCTGGTGGCCACGGCCTCGATCGTCGGCCAGCCGTAGTTCAGCCTGCCGCGTCTTCGCGCGGCAACCACAGCACCACCAGCAGCGTGCAGGAGGCGATCAGCGCCATGCCGCCGAACAGCGCGCCAAAGCTCGAGGCTTTGACCAGGGGCCCGAGCAGCCACACCGCCGCCGAGCTGATGCCGATGGACAGTGTCAGCCGTGCGCCGGCCACGCGCGAGCGGTTGCGGTCGTCCACGTAGCGCACGATCATCGCGTCGGTGAACGGGATCGAGCCGAAGATCACCACCATCACTGCCAGCAGCAGCAACAGCATCCACCAGCCCTGGGCCAGCGCGGCCAGCGCCAGCAGCGGGATCTGCATCGCGACGATGCCCAGGTACAGCGGCTTCAGCGGCACGCGGTCGATCAGCCGGCCCACCACCACCTGCGCCAGCGAGGCCAGCGCATAGACACCAGCGAGCATCACGCCGAGCAGCGCCGGGTCTTCGACGATGCCGCGGAAGCGCTCGGTCAGCAGCTGCGCATTGCCGTTGGTGGTGAAGTTGAACAGCAGCCCGCCGGTGACCGAAGCCGCCGTCATCACCGCGAACACCCGCGCCATCGCGCGCGGCGGCAGCGTCACCCGGGCCTTGGAGCTGCGCTTGGCGGGGGCTTCGGTCTCCCGCGGGCAAAGCCACGCGAACAGAAAGCCGCAGGCGATGGCCAGCAGCCCCGGCAGCGCAAAGGCCGCGCGCCAGCCGAACCACTGCACCATGAAGCCGGTGCTCAGCGCCGCCACCGCGATGCCCAGGTTGCCGGCCAGGCCGTTGACACCGATGACCGCGCCGGGGTTGGACGCGCGCTGCAGCAGCATCGGGATGCCCACCGGGTGGTAGATCGACGCAAAGGCACCGAGCAGCGTCAGCGCCGCGGCCAGCTCCCAGGCGTTGCGGGTGGCCGCAGCCAGCAGCGCCGACGCGCCGATGCCGAAGAAGAACAGCAGCATCATGCGCCGCCGCCCCCACAGGTCGCCCAGCCGCCCCGACGGCAGCGAGCCCAGGCCGAAGAGCACGAAAGCACCGACCCCATAGGGCATCAGGTCCTCCCAGCGGCTGAAGCCGAACTCGGCCGCGATCGAGCCCACCGCGGTGGCGAAGATCAGCAGGAACATGTGATCGATGGCATGCGCCAGGTTCAGCAGCAGCGCTACGGCACGCGTCCGGCTCTGCGGAAACTCGGCCGCCTGCGGCAATGCGTCGCTGGACGCAACCTTGGCATGGGCGGTAGGTAGGGCCATGGCCGCAGTGTGCCGCATCGGCACTGCTACGCCCCGGCGGGCGGCCCAACCCGGTGCCGCGGGCGGCTGTCAGGCTAAGCCCGGCTTAAGGAAGGCTGCGGACAATCAGCCAGGTGGATGACGCCTCGATGTCGGCCGTGGCAGCACGGCCTTGGGTGCTGGCCGGTCGGATCGCGCCGGTAGTGGCCGCGGGCCGCCTGCGCGCCGCCTGGATCCTGCTTGGCCTGTTCCTCGCGCTGAACCTGCTGGTGCGGCTGGGACTGGCGGTCCTCAACGGCGACCCTTCCCTGTGGTGGCCATGGCGCCTGCTGCCGGCATTGGCCATCGGCGCGCTGCTCGACGCGGCCGCGGCCGTGTTCGGACTGGCACCGCTGGCACTGATGATCGGCCTTTGGCCGCAGCGCGGGGCGCGTTCCACTCGGTGGCTCAAGGCAACCGTGGCCGCGCTGCTGCTGCCACTGTGCGTCGTGGTGGTGTTCGTCGCGTTCTCGGAGTTCACCTTCTGGAACGAGTTTGCGTCGCGCTTCAACTTCATCGCGGTCGACTACCTGATCTACACGAAGGAAGTGGTCGGCAACATCCGCGAGTCCTACAACCTGCCCTTGCTGCTGTCGGCCGTGGGGGTGCTTGCGCTGCTGCTGTGGGCCCTAGCCTGGCGGGCGTTGCGGCCCGCCTGGTCCACGCCTGCCATCGGCTGGAAGCAGCGCGGCACGGCGATCGCGATGTGGGCGCTGCTGCTGCCCGCCCTGGCGTACTGGGCGGTCGACGCGCGCTACAAGGAGTTCTCGCGCCACGCGCAGCTCAACGAGCTGGCAGGCAACGGTTACTTCGACTTCTGGCATGCCTTCCGTACGAACGAGATCGACTACGGGCGCTACTACCGGATGATGCCGAATTCGCAGGCCGTGGCCAGGCTGACGATGGAGATCACCGGCCACCAACCCGGCAACCTGCGGCAACATCCCAACGAGCGGCGCGTCGAAGCGGCGGGGCCGGAACGCCGGCTGAACGTGGTGCTGGTGTCGGTGGAGAGCCTGAGCGCAGAGTTCCTTGGCGAGTTCGGCAATGCAAAAGGGCTGACGCCCAACCTGGACCGGTTGGCCCGAGGCGGGTTGCTGTTCACCAAGCTGTACGCCACCGGGACGCGCACCGTGCGCGGCCTGGAGGCGCTGGCGCTGTCGGTGCCGCCCACGCCGGGCCAGGCCATCGTCAAGCGACCGGACAACGCCGACCTGTTCACCGTCGGCGAGGTCTTCAGGTCGAAGGGCTATGAGGCGCTGTACCTCTATGGCGGCTATGGCTACTTCGACAACATGAACGCCTTCTTCTCGGGCAATGGTTACACGGTGGTGGACCGCACGGCGCTGGTCAGTTCGGAAATCCACTTCGAGAACATCTGGGGCGTGGCCGACGAGGATCTGTTCACGCTGACGCTGCGCGAGCTCGACCTGCGCCACGCGCGTGGCACGCCCTTCTTCGCGCAGGTGATGACCACCTCGAATCACCGGCCGTTCACCTACCCTGCCGACCGCATCGACATACCGTCCAAGACGGGACGCGACGGCGGCGTCAAGTACACCGACTACGCCATCGGCCGATTCATCGAAGAAGCCCGCGCGAAGCCCTGGTTCGTGAAGACGGTGTTCGTCATCGTGGCCGACCACACACACAACGGCCGTGGCCGCCAGGAGTTGTCCCCCGAGGCGTACCACATCCCGATGATCATCTACGCACCGGGCCTGGTGGCGCCCGGCCGGGTCGACAGCATCGCCTCGCAGATCGACGTGGCGCCGACGCTGCTGGCGCTCTTGAACATGAGCTACGACTCGCGCTTCTTCGGCCAGGACATCCTGAGCGAAGGCCGCACGCATCAGCGGGCGTTCCTGTCGAACTACCAGACGGTGGGTTACTACGAGCGCGGTCGCATCGTCGAACTGCGGCCCCATGGGCGCGTGCGCGTGGTCTCGGCCGCGAACGGCAAGGCGGCGCCAGACGACGCGATCAGCCGTGAATTGCAGGAAGAGGCCATCAGCTACTACCAACTGGCCTCGCAGGCCTACCGTGCCGGCGCGATGAAGTTGCACCACTGACCACACGGTCGCCATGGCGCGCCCCGGCGGTTGGATCGCAGCCCGTCGGCCCCGTGCCAGGATGTTCAGGTTACGATGGACGCTCGTGAAGGTTGACGGCATCGAGGTCCAGGTCGAAGGCGACGGCGCCGAGACGGTGGTGATGGTCCACGGCTGGCCCGACACGCTGCACCTGTGGGACCGCACAGTCGAGGCGCTGAAGCCGCACTGGCGCTGCGTGCGCTTCACGCTGCCGGGTTTCGACCTGTCGCGCCACGACCGGGCCTATTCGCTGGACGAGGTGGTCGAGACGCTCCACCACGTGGTCGCGCAGACCTGCCCGGGCCAGCGCATCACGCTGCTGCTGCACGACTGGGGCTGCCTGTACGGCTACCAGTTCGCGCTGCGCCACCCGTCGCTGGTGTCGCGCATCGTCGGCGTGGACATTGGCGATGCCGGCTCGGCGGCCCACCAGTCCGAACTGGGGTTCAAGGCCAAGCTGGCGGTGCTGGCCTACCAGCTGTGGCTGGCCCTGGCCTGGCGCCTCGGCGGCGTCCTCGGCGACCGCATGGCCCGGGCCATGGCCGCGGCAATGCGCTGCCCGGCCCAGGCACAGTCCATCGGCGCGCAGATGGGCTACCCGTACGCGGTGCTGTGGTTCGGCGTGAGGGGGGGCTTCGGCGCGGCGCGGCCCTTCGACCCCGCGGTGCCGATGCTCTACCTGTACGGCCAGCGCAAGCCCTTCATGTTCCATTCGCAGGCCTGGGTCGATGCGCTGGCGCGGCGGCCCGGCAGCCGCGTCGTCGGCCTGCGCACGGGGCATTGGGTGATGCTCGACAAGGCCGAGGACTTCAACGCCGAGGTGGCGCGCTGGCTGGCCGGGACCGCGCCCGCTATCGATCGCTGATGTCGCGGCGGCCGGCGTTCATCTCGGCCATGCGCTGCAAGGCCGCCTCGCTGACCATCGTGTCACAGAACAGCGTGCGTTCGTCGGCCAGGCCGGCGGCGGCATCGCCTTGGCCGGCGCGCCGCGCGAGGCGCTTGATATGCGCCAGTGCCGGTTGGGGCTTGTCCGCCAACTCGGCAGCCGCCGCCAGTGCATGCGCCATCACGTCGTCGCAGCACGCATGCACCAGGCCCTGCGCGGCCGCTTCGGCCGGCTCAAAAGTGCGGCCCAGCAGCAGGGTCTCCAGCGCGCGGGCGGCGCCCATCACGCGCTGCAGCTTTTGCGTGCCGCCGGCCCCGGGCAGCAGGCCGATGTTCACCTCGGGAAGGCCGATGCGGTAGCGGCCGGCCTGCGCATAACGCAGGTCACAGGCCAGCGCCAGCTCATAGCCGCCGCCCATGCAGGTGCCGTTGATGGCGGCGATGAAGATGCGGTCGCTGGCCTCGATGCGCGCCAGCGCACGGTGCAGCGGCGCCTCGGGCACCGGCCGGTCGAGCGCGAAGCGCAGCCCGCGCGCGGCCATGTCGCGGCCACGTTGCTCAAGCACGCCCACGTCGTAGTGGCGCACGAACACGCCGGCGTCGCGGCCGGTGAACAGCACCACGCGCCAGGCCGGCGTGGCATCGACCCGGTCGAGCAGCGCCAGGAGCTCGGTTTCGGTCTGCGCGTCCATGCAGCCCAGCGGCGGGTTGAAGAGCTGCACCTGCAGCACCGCGCCCTGCCCCTGCGTGGCCAGCCGCTGGCCGTCGAAGCGTTGTGGGGTGTCGTGGGCCATTCGCAAAGATCTCCCTGGTGGGGCGCGACCCGACCTACAGCGTGCCCGCTGCGCCGAAGCCGAACAGGCTGGAAAGCAGCCGGGTGGGGAACTGATGCGCGGCCTCGTTGTAGCTGTGCACCGCATCGTTGAACATCTGGCGCGCGAAGCCCAGGCGCTGCGTCGCGTCGCGCAGGGCACCCAGATGTGCTGCCAGGTCGTCGTCACCAGCCAGGTCGCTGCGCTGTTCCACCAGCGCCAGCAGCCGCGACAAGGCCGCCTGCAGCGTGGCTTCGGCACCCGCCAGTGCCGCGGCGCGGGGCGCCTGCGCCGGCCGGGCGCGCAGCGCGTCGGCAGCCGACTGCAGATGGACCTGTGCCGCCAGCGCCGCATCCAGCGCGCCATGTTCGTCGGGCAGGTGGGTGCGCAGCGCCGCCACCAGCGGCTGCAGCGCAGCGCCGCGGCGCTGCAGCGGCTCGTCGACCTGCGCCCAGGCGGCGATGATGTCGTTGCGCAGCGCGACCAGCCGGTTGTGCGCGCCGAGCATCCAGAAGACCAGCAGCGCCGCACCGGCCACGAGCAGCAATTGATCGGTGCTCATGCGACGACCCTGGGCGTGGCCTTGCCGCCTAGAACGAGCCGAAGGCCGTGCCCAGCACGATCACCACCGCCAGCGCCAGCAGCGCGCTGACGATACCGACCATGACGATGTCGAAGTAGCTTTGCTTGTGCGTGGCACCGCACACCGCCAGCAGCGTGACCACCGCGCCGTTGTGCGGCAGGCTGTCCAGCGAGCCGGCGCCAATGGCGGCCACGCGATGCATCAGCGCCGGGTCGATGCCGTATTGAGCCGCCAGCTGCATGTAGGTCTCGCCGAGCGCGCCCAGCGCGATGGTCAGGCCGCCGGAGGCCGAGCCGGTCAGCGCCGACAGCACGTTGGTGGACAGGGCCAGGCCGACCAGCGGCCCGCCTTCGATGCCCAGCACCCAGTCGCTGACCACCTGGAAAGCCGGCAGCGCGGCCACGACCGCGCCGAAGCCGACCAGGCTGGCGACGCTGATCACCGGCAGCGCCGAGGCGTTCAGCCCGGCATCGACCGTGTCGCGCAGCGACTTCAGCCGGCCGCGGTTGAAGGCATAGAGCACGACGATGGCCGCCGACAGCGCGACGATCACCGACCACACGCCGCCGACACCGGCAATCGAGGTGCTGCCCCATTCGGGCTCGGCCAGGAAGCTGGTGTCCAGGTTCGGCAGGATCAGCATCGACATCGCCAGGTTCACCACCATCACCACCGCCAGCGGCAGCACGGCGATGCCAATGCTGGGCAGCTCGGTGCTGCGTTGGCCGTGCTCCACCTCGGCCGGGTCGAAGCTCTGCGCCGCGGTGGCGCGCTCGCGCACCACCGTGTCGTGGGCCGCATCGGACGCGCTCATCGCCGCCGGCAGCGGGCCGCCGAAGCCCTCGCCGGCGCGCCGCGCCGCCTTTTCGGCGCGCGCCAGCCACCACAAACCGAAGCCCAGCATCACGGCTGAGGCGATGATCCCCAACCCCGGTGCCGCAAAGGGCGTGGTGCCGAAGAAGGGCATCGGGATCGCGTTCTGGATCGCCGGCGTGCCCGGCATAGCCGTCATCGTGAAGGTGGTGGTGCCCAGTGCCACGGCCGCCGGCAGCAGCCGGTTGGGGATGTCGGCGGCGCGGAACAGCGCTTGGCCCATCGGCGCGATGACGAACATCGCCACGAACAGGCTGACGCCGCCGTAGGTGACCAGTGCACCGGCCAGCACCACGGCCAGCACCGAGCGGCTGGGGCCGAGTTTCTCGGTCATGAAGTTGGCGATGGCGCTGACCGAGCCGCTGTCGTCCATCAGCTTGCCGAACAGCGCGCCCAGCAGGAACAGCGGGAAGAACTGCGCCACGAAGCCGGCGGCCGAGCCCATGAAGGTCTGCGTCCAGTGTGCGAGCAGCGGCTCGCCGGAGAACGCAGCCGCCACCAGCGCCGCCAGCGGCGCCAGGCCGAGCACGCTCCAGCCGCGGAAGGCCAGACCGACCAGCAAGGCCAGGCCGAGGAGAATGCCGAGCAGTCCCATGTCGGTCTGTTCAGGCCGTCGCCAGCATGGCGTCCAGATCCAGCGTCGAGCGCTTGCCCAGGCTGGCACCGTGCTCTTCGAGGAACAGCCCGGCCACGCGCCGTCCCTCGTCGCGCAAGCCGCACAGGAAACGCCATTCGGTGATCAGCTTCGAGGTGGAATCGACCTCGGTCACGCGATCGGATGCGATGCGGTGGATGCGCATGCCGGCCCACTGCGCACCCTCACCGTGTCCGGGATCGGCCACCTTGTGGAGCAGCGCGATCATGCGCAGTTCCTTGACCAGCGGCGAATTGAAGGCCACCTCGTTGAGCCGGTTCATGATGTCGCGCGCGGTCTTCGGCACCTGGTCGCGCACGATCGGGTTGATCTGCACCAGGATCGTGTCCTGCGAGTCGCATTCACGCACCAGCGGCGTGATGGTCGGGTTGCCGACATAGCCGCCGTCCCAATAGTGCTCGCCGTCGATCTCCACCGCCTGGAACATGGTCGGCAGGCAGGCCGAGGCGAGCAGCACGTCGGGCGTGACTTCGGCATTGCGGAACACCCGGCCGGTGCCGGTGCGCACGTTGGTGGCGGTGATGAACAAGCGCACCGCCGCGCCCGCCAGGCAGTCGAAATCCACCGTCTCGGCCAGGATGCCGCTCAGCGGGTGGGCATTGAGCGGGTTCAGGTCGTAGGGCGAAAACATGCGCGTCATCAACTCGGTGGCCATGTACACCGGCGAGTTCTCCAGCGTCCATTGGCCCGACAGCATGGCCAGCGGGCTGCGCTGCAGCGGGCTGAAGCGCGCCGCGTCGGACACGGCCTTCCAGAAGGTCTCGAGCGCGGCCTTGGCCCCTTCGACGCCGCCGTGCTCGAGGCCGCTGACCATGACGGCCGCATTCATCGCGCCGGCCGAGGTGCCGGAGATGCCGTCGATCTTCAGCCAGGGTTCTTCGATCAGCCGGTCGAGCACGCCCCAGGTGAAGGCACCGTGGGCACCGCCGCCCTGCAGCGCCAGGTCGATGAGCATGGGATTCGGCTTTGCGACGGGCATGGGAGTCAACTTCTCATGTTGCGGTGCAGCATGATAGCCGGCGGCCATCGCCGCTGGCAAGGCGACGGGCGTCAGCCTCGCACTTCGCCCTGGCCCAGCACCACCCACTTCAGCGAAGTCAGCCCCTCCAGCCCCACTGGCCCGCGGGCGTGGAACTTGTCAGTGCTGATGCCGATTTCGGCGCCCAGGCCGAATTCGAAGCCGTCGGCAAAGCGCGTGCTGGCGTTGACCATCACGCTGGCCGAATCGACCTCGCGCACGAAGCGCATGGCATGCGGATGGTTCGTCGTCAGGATCGCGTCGGTGTGGTGCGAGCCGTAGCGGTTGATGTGCGCGATGGCTTCGTCCAGGCTGTCCACCAGCTTGATGCTGATGACCGGCGCCAAGTATTCCTCGGACCAGTCGGCTTCGGTGGCATCGATGACGTCGGCGCCGGCCACAGGCGCCAGCAGGACCTTGGCGCCGGCATCGCAGCGCATCTGCACGCCTTTGGTGGCGAAGATCGCGCCAATGCGCGGCAGGAAAGCCGGCGCCGCCGCGCGGTGCACCAGCAGCGACTCGGCGGCATTGCAGGGGCTGTACTTCTGCGTCTTGGCGTTGTCGGTGACGGTAAGCGCCATGTTCAGGTCGACCTGCTCATCAACATAGACATGGCAATTGCCGTCGAGATGCTTGATCACCGGCACGCGCGCCTCGGCGGTGATGCGTTCGATCAAGCTCTTGCCGCCGCGCGGGATGATCACGTCCACGTACTCGGGCATGGCGATCAGCCGGCCGACCGCGGCTCGGTCGGTGGTGGCCACCAGCTGCACCGCATCGGCCGGCAAGCCGGCATCGACCAGTGCGCCCTGCACCTCACGCCACAGCGCCAGGTTGGACTGCAGCGCCTCGGAGCCGCCGCGCAGGATGCAGGCGTTGCCGGACTTGATGGCCAGCGATGCGGCCTCGATGGTGACGTTGGGCCGGCTCTCGTAGATCATGCCGAACACGCCCAGCGGCACGCGCATGCGCCCGACGGCGATGCCGCTGGGCTGGCGCTTCAGTTCGCTGATCTCGCCCACCGGGTCGGGCATGGCGGCAATCTGCTCGCAGCCTTCGGCCACGGTCTCGATGATTTGCGGCGTGAGCTTCAGCCGGTCGAGCAGCGGCGCCGCCAGGCCGGCGGCGCGTGCGGCGTCCAGATCCAGCGCATTGGCCTGCTGCAGCGCGCCGACCTGCTCGCGCAGCCGCTCGGCCAGGCGGCGCAGCGCCTGGTTCCTGGCCGCGGTGGAGGCAGCCGCCATCGCGGTGGCGGCAGCACGCGCGGCCACGCCCACGTGGGCCATGTAGGCAGGGATGTCGTTCGGGTTCATGACGGGGCGATTGTCCCAAACTTCCGCGCTCAGGCGCCAAGCCACCCCAGCACCGCCAGCCACAGCGGCGCGGTCAGCACGAAGGCCAGCGTCGAGAAGACGATGGCCGCCGTCGCCTCGGCCGGCACCGTCTTGTAGCGCTGCGCGAAGATCAGCGCGTTGCTGCCCACCGGCAGCGCGGCCAGCATCACCAGCACCGACAGCGGCAGGCCCGTCAGGCCGAAGCCCCAGTGCGCGACGACCAGCACCAGCGCCGGCAACGCCAGCAGCTTGAACATCGACACGCCGAGCGCGCCGCGCACGCTGCCCTGCAGCCCGTAGTAGGCAAGCGACAGGCCGATCAACACCAGGCACAACGGCACCACCGCGCTGCCCAGCAGTTGCAGCACCTCGTCCACCAAGGACGGCAGGCCCAGGCCGAGCAGGTTCCAGCCCAGGCCCAGCAGCACAGGCAGCACCACCGGGTGGACGATGGTGTTGCGCAGCGTGCTGCGCAGCATGTGCCAGAGATTGGACCCTTGCATCTGTCGCGCCTTGTCGCGCGCCAGGTCCATTTCGACCAGCGCGGTCAGCACCGACAGCAGGATCAGCCCGTGCACGCTGACCAGCATCAGGTGCAGCCCCAGGCCGGCCTCGCCGAACATCGCCGCCGACATCGGGATGCCCATCTGCACGGCGTTGCCGTAGCTGGCCGAGACCGCGCGCACGGCCGGCAGCGCCGGCTCGGTGCCGCTGCGCTGGCGCTGGCGCAGCTGTTGCACGCCATAGACCACCAGCAACAGTGCGAGGGTGGGCACGAAGTAGGCCACCAGCAGGCCCGCCGGTAGCGCGCCCAGGTCGACGCGCGCGGTGGTGCGGAACAGCAGCGCCGGCACGAAGATGTAGAAGGCGGCGTTGCTGAGGATGCGCGCCGGGTCGGCCTGCGCATCGCCCAGCCAGCGCAGGCGCCCGGCCACCCAGCCCAGCGCCACCGTGACGATGATCGCCAGCAGCTTGCCCAGCACCGCGGCGGACACGGCTCAGGCTCGCGCCGCAGGGGCGCGCAGTGGGGTTGGGAACGGGGCGGCTACAGCCCGAGCCAGGTGCCCAGGGCCATCATCGCGGCGTTGTCGTAGGCCGCGAAGCCTTTCCACTTGGTCGGTTCGAGCTTCTTCTTGCCGTCGTCGGTGGTGTCCAGCGCCAGCAGGTACTCGCGCACGGCTTCGGCCTGCTCGGCCGACAGCTTGGGACTGGCGATGACATGCTTGATCGGCACCGCCTTCGAGGTGGCCAGCACCTTGCCGCCCTTGGCCTGCCAGGCCTTGATCACCGCGCTGGAGGCGGTGGCACCCGCCGGCGTCAGGCTGTTTTCGACGAAGAATGGCACCGCATCCTGGTAGCGGGTGTAGACATAGGACACCTGCTTGGCATCGCCCACCTGGTCGCGGATGGTCGCGCGCACCATCCATGAGGTGATCGAGTCCTCGTCCGGCGCGCCGAGCTTGCGGCCCTTCAGGTCGGCCAGCGACTTCAGCGGCGAATCGGCCGCCACCAGGAAGTTGGCCTTGTAGTCCTGGAAACCCTTGGTCACGGCCAGCAGCTTGTAGTCGGACTTCTTGATGGCCTCGATCGACAGGTGCGCCGGATGAACCAGCGCCAGGTCGTAGGCCTTGTCGGCCAGGCCCTTGCGCAGGCTGGGGTAGTCGGCCACCGGCTCGACCTGCACCGGCTGTTTCAGCAGCTTGCTCAGGTCGGCGGCAATGGCGGCATACCGCGCGCGGATCTCCTCGTTCGGCACGCGGTAGGTGACGCCTTCGTTGACGGCGAAGACCAGGTTGGCCTGGGCCAGCCCGCAAAAGGCGGCCAGGATCAGCGATGCGGCGACGCGCAGATGGGGGGTGTTCATGCCGCGCATTTTGCGCTGAGCGCGCTGCCGGCAGCGCCGGGACCGGGCTCACGCCGCCTTGCGGGCCGTGGCCTTTTTGGCGCTAGCCGACTTGGCAGCGGCCGTTCCGGCCGTCTTGGCGCCAGGCCGCGCCGCCCGCGGCTCGAACTCGAAGCTCACCTTGCCTTCCTTCTTGTCGTAGGCCAGATAGGCCTTGAACTTGCGCCGCGTCTTGTTGGAGACGAAGTTCTCCAGCAGCTCGGTCTTGCCCTCTTGCAGCAGCTTGCTCATCTGCTCGCGCGCCACCGGCTGCTGCAGGATGATCTTGCCGCTCTTGAAGTCGCAGGTGACGTGGGCGCCCACCGCGTGCTCGCACACGTAGCTGGTGCCGTGCTCGTAGACATGGCCCTGGCATTTGGGACAGGTGCCCAGGCTTTGCTGCTGGCTGAAGTCCACCGGCTCGCCCGATTCGCCCTCGCGCTTGGCGTCTTCGCCAAAGTCGAACTCCAGTTTCCAGTTGGCGATCTCGTCGTCGTAGGCCAGCTTCAGCTCGGCCGTGAAGGGCCAGCCGGCCTTGGAGCGAAAGCCGTCGAGCGGGCCGATCTTGCGGTCGCGCAGAAAGGCTTCCACCTCGGCCAGCTCGAAGCTGCGCCCGCCCGGGATCTTGGTGATGGAAAAGCCGCAGCCGGCGTCTTCGGCCACGCCGGCGGCGCCGGTGCAGACGAAGCGGCGGTAGTTCTCCTTGACCACGCCGCCGCAGTTGGGGCAGGGCGTGGCCAGCGTCGCATAGTCGCCGGGGATGGTCTCGCGGTCGTACTCCTTGGCCTTGCGCACGATGCGCTCGGCCATCTGTGCAATCTCGGTCATGAAGACGTCGCGCTTCAGGCGGCCGTGCTCCATCTCGGCCAGCTGGAATTCCCAGTTCCCGGTGAGTTCGGGCTTGGTCAGGTCTTCCACGCCCAGGCCGCGCAGCAGCGTCATCAGCTGGAAGGCCTTGGCCGTGGGCACCAGTTCGCGGCCCTCGCGATGCATGTACTTCTCGTAGATCAGTCCTTCGATGATGGCCGCGCGCGTGGCCGGCGTGCCCAGGCCCTTCTCGGCCATCGCTTCGCGCAGCTCGTCGTCGTCGATCAGCTTGCCCGCGCCTTCCATCGCGCTGAGCAGCGTGGCTTCGGTGTAACGTGCCGGCGGCTTGGTCTTCAGGGCCACGACATCGACGCTTTCGGTGCGCACCAGCTCGCCCGGCGCCACGGCCACCAGGTTGGCGTCGTCTTCCTGCGCCTCCTTGCCGTACACCGCCAGCCAGCCGGGTTTGACCAGCACCTTGCCGTTGGTCTGGAACTTGTGTTCCTTGCCTTCGGCCTTGACCGTGGAGATGCGCGTCGTCACCATGAACTCGGCCGGCGGGTAGAACACCGCCAGGAAGCGCTTGACCACCAGGTCGTAGAGCTTGGCCTCGATCTCGGTCAGGCTCTTGGGCGGC
>Ga0209391_10000332_pt1 | contig 21341 bp, 31 predicted proteins | sample PPLLak3March2015_FD_187246 | JGI IMG/M metagenome (GOLD analysis project Ga0209391, IMG submission 187246) | Freshwater sediment microbial communities from Prairie Pothole Lake near Jamestown, North Dakota, USA - PPLs Lake P7 Core (1) Depth... | ecosystem: Environmental > Aquatic > Freshwater >...
CTGCTTAAGACGATCTTGTTGAGCTTGTCCCACTGCCGTCGCTCGGCCCTTCATGCTTGTCATCGGACCATCATCACTCACATAGAGCAGAATCGGCGCAGCCACACCAAGTGTCACAAGCAGGCATAGGGCCAGCAGACGCACCAATTGGCTCTTACTAAGATACATCAGCACCAACAGCACAACCGCTGCCGCACCGGCATAGTTCACAATCTGCGATTGCGAAGCGTTCATGTCTGAGGATGAAGCCGTTGATGGCACCGACGCTGTTTTCGTGGAAGCAGAGGGACGTGCGATGCCTAAACTCTGAAGTAGTTCCGTCACTTTCTGCTTCACTGTCGCAATCGGCGGCAACACGATGGCCTTTACGGAATCAAATGCTGACGGAGGCCGTTCCTGGGGCGTCGCCTGCTCATGGGTCTTCACCTTCGCCCGGTACTTCTCCGGAATGTTTTCCATCGAATCACTAAACCGGGGATTGCCTTGCTCATCGATATAGGAATAAATCGTCGTAGCATGGGCCTGGAAGGGATGCGGATCGATACCAAGCAGCAGCAATCCGGCCAGCATAATCCATCCCGACCTCGGTCGAATTGATCTGAGCCAACACGCGATTCGTTTCATCATCCACCTCATCCGTATTCACGTGGCCTCACCAAGGCTATCATGATCTTGGCCGAGGTCTGCCCTGCTAAATTGTCCTGAGATCCTGCCCTGTTAGCTTGACTCGCCCTACCCCCCTTAGTTAGCATGCGCCAGCTCATTCAGGAAGCAATTACGACTATGGAACAGACTTCTTCTGCCCCCGAACAGGCCCCGGTCCCCCAGGACGAGCAATCGTTTATCCGACGCCCCCTCGTCCGCAAAATCATCTATGCAGGACTGGCTCTCTCTTTCCTGATGATGGTCGTGGTCCCCCTTGCCGTTCAGCTGAGAGATCCTGATTTTCAGAAACATATTGAGCAGCGCCGGGTGATGGCCGGCATGTCGAAAGACCAGGTCCTCAAAGCCTGGGGAGGACCACAGACGATCAATACGTCGTTCACGAAGGAAGGGCTACGTCGTGAGGAATGGATTTTCGAGGATTGGATCAGCACGGCTGAGGTGAAACACCGCTATCTCTATTTCGAAGAAGGCCTGCTGATCGGTGGGTGGTACGAAGGATCCGGTGAACGTAAACCAACCGACCTCCCGGCCGACTCTCCCCATCCAAAAATTCCACGATGACCGAGGCATGGAAGCTAGTGGCCGATGTGCGATCCCGCTATGACGATGGTGCGACTTCTCGAATCGGCAGACGTAAGCGGCTGATCAGCGTGGTTGCCCGATCCCAGTCGGATTCGTCTACCATCACCTGGCAGCACAAATCCAAGACACCGGGATACAGACTACTCACATGTTCATCCTGAAATAGGCAGTGAATGCCGTTGGCCTCGCACAGACTCTTGATGATTCCGAGTTCCCCGATATCCTGTGCCGTAGTCAGATACCGCATCCGCATAGAGGAATCACCCTTCCAGGCTGACCGCTCGAGTGACAAACTGCACAAGCATTTGCACTTTTCGACGCGCCTCTTTACACTCAAACCTCAGTTAGGGCGTTTCTCTGATTTGCACACGACGCTCGCGGCCACCACCGGAAACAGTCAGCACCCGTTTCCACTCACGAATCTGATAGACCGCCCAGGCATTCGGCTGACCTTTGTAGAATGCTGTGGCGTCTTCACCAGTGGCGTTGAGGAAGATAGGCTCTGTAAACCCTTCTTCAAGCACATAGTCCAGCAGGCAATCTGTTGAAAAGCCCGGCCCCTGCAAGGCGACATCGGCCAAGAGGGTCAGGATCTCCTCGGGATTCTGAATAGTAATTGGGTTCATCGCCGTCCTCTCAGAGTCTGGAGATTCTAACGAGGCGGCCTTCAAGAAGGCAAGGTACGATGGCATCACGACTGACACAACCCCGTTTTCTCGACGCATTGCTCAAAGTCATGGACGGCAAGCACCACTGGGCATGGGATCACTTCGCCACCGGACGATTGACCAAAGATCAGCTCAAGGTTCACTTTCAGCAGGAATACTTCGTGTACGTCCGCGACTTCCCTGTCTTCCTCGCCCGGATTCATGGACACAACCCGCCGCCGTCCGTTCGTCGCATGCTGGCGGAAAACATCTATGAAGAGGATACCGGGGGACTGTCACTCGGCAAATCCCATCCGGAACTCTTCCTCACGATGATGGAAGGTTTAGGGTTCGCCGCGAAAGATTTCGAACAGATCCGCCCCTTGCCCGCAAGCCGGGCCTATCGCGCATGGTTGGATCGGGTTTCCAAACAACCGACCTGGGTCCTGGGTGCTGCTGCCCTCACCATTTTTGTGGAAGGTAGCGTCAAAGACCGGAAAGAACTGCGTGAGCCCTCCAAGCCTAAAACGGCGGAGGAGATCGAGACGACCATTAAGAACCATCCCCTCGTCCGTTATCATGGCAACTCCCCGGATTGCATGGATCTCATTCGGGCCCATCAGCTCGTTGAATCCGGTCATCGGCACGATGCATACGACATGGTCACTCAAAACGCTCCATCCGCGACGACGCAACAGGCGATTCTAAGCGCAGTGAAACGCACTCTACGACTCTGGCTGACCTATCGTGATGCTGTCGCCAAGGCTTGCGGCCTCAAAAAACCATAATGCCGGCACGGATGGGAGGAGTTCTCCACACGCTCCTGATCGTCAGTGCGATACTTCCCGCCTTTGGAGCCGAACCTGCCTTTGATATGGTGAGAATCCCCGCCGGGGAATATCGCATGGGCACCGCGGAAGGCAGCGATGGTCTGGCCGACGAACATCCCGAACGGCTGGTCCTTCTCCACGCCTTCTTCCTTGATCGATTCGAAGTGACGAATCAGGACTATGCCGCCTTTGTCCAATCGACCGGTCATCGCCCACCAGCAAACAATAATCCGGCTTCGACGATCTGGAACGACACCACGTATCCACAAGCCATCGCCAAACACCCAGTGGTGAATGTGAGCTGGGAAGATGCCGTGGCCTATTGCCGGTGGTCCGGCAAGCGCCTGCCCACCGAAGCCGAATGGGAAAAGGCCGCGCGAGGAACCGACGGACGCCGCTATCCCTGGGGAAACGACTGGAGTTGGAAGAAAGCGAATAGCGCCAGCTATTGGGCCGGGCAAACCATTGAGTTTCAAAGCGGCGCCGATTGGGAGGCGTTCTGGATCAAGGGCGACGGCGCGCGGCTGGCCAAAGAGAAAGGCATCAAGGGAGAAGTTTTGACCCTGCCCGTAGGAAGCTTCCCTGACGGAGCCAGCCCGTACGGTATCCAGGACCTCGCCGGCAACGTGGCCGAATGGGTGCAGGATTGGTATGATCCGAACTATTACCGGTCGGCTCCACTCAGCGACCCAAGCGGACCTGAGCGAGGCGCCATAAAGTCCATGCGAGGCGGATCCTGGCTGAAACCGGCGATCAGCTTACGGACCAGCGATCGAGATTGGGGGATCATGGACAGCCGCCCGAGCGGAACCGGGTTTCGATGCGCCAAAGACAGCTTCTGACGGCGGTTCCTCAATCCGGGCTACGCCGCTGCTGCTCTCACTTTCACGCCCTGCGAGAGCGTGCTGAAAAACTGACTCAATTGAGCGGCAGGCTCCGGATCCATCCTTTCAAGCTTCACCCCGCACTCTTTTCCCTCCACCCAACGCACAACCGCACGGGCAATCGGTAGTGACGAGGCTGCACCGGGCAGGATGACGTCAAGACTTAAAACCATTCCCGGAACCAATGATTCCTGCCCCTTGAGTCGCCACCCCTCCCTCGTCATATCGACCACCATCCCCTCTCTGATCTCCCCATTGATGCAATACCGGATAGGGCAACGAATCTCGTACCGAAAGCGTCTCCGCACATAGTGAAAATAGGCTGGCGTCGTTTCACTGACATAGCCGGCTTTCCAACTTTTCTTCAACGCGACACGGGAACGACTATCACCGATCCACACCAGAGGGCGATGCCAATCGAGGTGGGCGAACCTCGCTATGGTATAGGCCGCTATCGTCGCCACCCCCAAAATACCCGCCAACTCAAGAATACTCACTCTCCACCTCCCATAGCGGACACGATCCGAATTGCCTCCGCAGCTGGAGAGAACTGTACCCCGGAAAGCCGGCCTTGGTTAGAGTGCAGAAAGGTTAGTTCGAAAGTGGGGAGCTAGACTGACGCTGGGCATGCATGCACCAGCCCGCTCGATTGTCGGCAGCAGGCACCAGTCCCTACGAAGACAACGACGACCCGACCACGGCAATCATCTACGATCGCCACCACTATACAAACAGCCCGACAGGCGTATGGACATGGCCAGGCAAGACAGCACCGAGATCTGAAGTGCTGGCGCCGAAATGCTTAACCAGCACATCAGCAAAAATATCCCTAAACTCGACCGTTGGTCTGATGTATCGCCCTTCATCGAGATTGGCCTCTGTTAATGAGCTGGGCCAGCCTGCAGTGCCCTTGTACACCCCACCCTTCACAGATCCGCCGACCAGGAACCATGCCGAAGCCTTGCCATGGTCCGTTCCCCCGCTCGCATTTTGCCTGACCGTGCGACCGAATTCGGTACAGGTCATCACGACCACATTATTCATAAGCGGTCCAAGATCATCGACAAAGGCACGGATACCTCCGGAAAAGTCCGCGAGTCGCCCGGCTTGGCGATTGGCTGCCGCGCCACCCGCCCCTTGATCGTCATGCGTATCCCAACCGCCGATATCCACGGTGGCCACTTCAAGCCCGAGGCCCGAACGAATGATATGGGCAAGATCCCGCATTTCACGCCCGAACGTGCTGTTGGGGTATGTCGCACCGTTTTGCGGAGCGGCGGAGCCAATTCCCTCGATTGCAGCGACCCGACTCATGAGGTCCGGCCCCAGTCCATGCACCGCCGCTCGAGCTGGATTCGTAGTACTCGACGCCGGATCCTGGGCATACATGGCGCGCAGATTTGCTTCCAACGCGGCCTTGGATGACCCAAGGCGGGCGAAGCTGAACGAGGATACATCGGTCAGTGAAGGAACCAGCACCGTCCCGCGCAGAGACTTGGCGACATCGTCGCCAATCGCGGCTGCCCGAATGGTGGATGTACCAACCGCCGGTACTGCAGCCAGATATCGATTCAACCATCCGTCCCGTTGGTCGGGGAAGCCATGCTCGATCGTGTCCTGGTCCGTAAAATGTGACTGTGTGCTTCCAGCAAAACCCGCAGCCGGCAGGACCGCTAAGCGATTGCTGGTATAGAGCCCGTGCAAGGGAAGTATGGACGGATGCATCGCAAAGCCGGTCCCTGTCAGGTCAAGGCCCGATCCATCACCGGACCCCGGCGGCAGAATGCCGATGCCACCGTTCGTTGACCGAGGGCGCATGACATAGTACTGAGGATCCGAATAGGGCACGATGGTATTCAGACCGTCGTTGCCGCCGCGTTGAAAAACGACCACCAGCGTCTTGCCTGCATTGCTCGCCGCATGCGCCCGACTCTGAAAGAGCATCTCCAAAGGAAACATGTTCGCGGCCAACGCTGTGGCGGCCAGCCCCATGGCGCGTTTCAATACGGTCCGGCGTGACACCTGTTGGAACGCTGATGAGCAGCAATGACAGTGATCCATGATCGTCCCTCTCAATGATCGTCCAACTATTGATAGAGATAGCGTGGATTCGTGAGCATGCTCGCCAATGTCCGGTCGAGCGCCGCTTCTGTGCTCGAATTATCCAGATTGAATGTACCCCCGCCACTTCGCAGCGTAGTCAGATAGATTTGATACTCCGTCGCCGTCGCCACCCGATCATTCGTGAGATTCAAGAGAAAGCCTAAAACGTCTGCCTCCGTCCTCAAACCAAGGTTCTTTAACCACAGGCGAGTAAGCCCTCCGCTCGTATCCGATCCGAATCGGATGGTCGAGCCAAACCCGGGGATTGTGGCTTCGTAGGCCATCGCCGTCTCATGGAACAGGACGTAGGTATTCAGCCAATGCTCGGACTTCTCTTTATATCCAGTCGGTGGAGGCATTTCGAACAATCCCTGCCCGGTCGCCGTCAGCCGCCGTCGGATGGGCTCATGCGATGACCAGACCCCGAGATTGCGATAGAGCCCGACGACGTACTCCAAGGGCGTTTTCACGAGGCTTCGATAGTTGTCCACATTGTTGAAATCCGCCGACGTAAATATGGCGATCAGCACTTTGCGTATATCACCGCCTGAATCGCTAAATACTGACGCCACTTCTGTGATCAGCGCTGAAGACGGTGTTTCATTGACGAAGTACTCACAGAGCTTCTTAGCCAGATGCCGAGCGGTTGAGGGATGACTGGCGGCGATTTGCAGCACTCGCTCTCCTTCCGTTGGTCCACTACCGTCAAAGGTCACCGACTGTCCCAATACCGTTTTGGTTCCCGGACTGTGCCGACTGGGCACAAATCGAAAGCCAGGCGCCGAACCTTCCGGCACCGTCCAACCGGTAAACGCTTTGGCGGCCTCATTGATATCCGTTTGGGTATATCCAGCTGGATGGCCCTGCTCATCCACTCCAAGGGTATGGAGCTCCAGGACCTCGCGTGCATAGTTCTCGTTCGGATTCTCTTTCTTGTTCACATCGGTATTCAGGTACACCATCATGGCCGGGCTCTTTCCGCTCGCAATCAACAAGTCTACAAACCTGCCATAGGCTCGAGCCCGGAAGGCTTCATTCTCATAGACTTCGTATTGGCCGCGGAAATGCGACCGGTAGTCGGTGTTGAAATGGTTGTCCCAGAAATAGACCATCTTCTCGAGCAACTGACGCCGGCTGTACAGCTTCCTGATGAGATCATGGTCCTGCACTTGCTGAAGCTCCGGCTTCAATACAGTCGGCTCAGGATTATCTTTCTTCCAGGCACCCTGAGCGGCCGCCAGGCGGAAATCCGTATCGGTATCCACAATGGGATTCGCCGCAGGCAATGGAGTGCTTGAATGGAGATTCGTCGGCCAGGGCTGTGCCGGATCAAGGCCCAGCTGTTCCTTCATATAACCAGTCGCCCATTCTCTGGCTTGAACCGCTGTCATATGAGACACCGTATTGAGTTGATTGGGAGTGCCTCCAAAGGTCAGACGATTCAAGACGTGATAGCCGAACCAGTTTGCCGGCGCTGCCGGAAGCCCCGAGGGAGGAGGATCAAGCGGAGGGGCCGGCCTTGCGATTATTTCAGGAGGAAGCGGCGTGGACACGATCCGGGTGAGCCCTGGAATTCCGGCGGACAATCGCTGGATACTTTTATTAGATGGCGTCGAGGGCCCACCAACCACCGAGCTGGCCAACGCACCGGGTACAGCCGCCGCTATTGCAGATCCGGCACTCGGTGCGGCAGCAGCCATGGCCGACGTCGCCCCCATGACCGTCAGATTGGGCCCAGCCATCGCAGCCGATCCGGATGGAATGGAACCCGCCGGTTTCATTCCGCCAGGACTTTCTTGCTCAGCGGCTCTCACCGTTGATTGTCCAGCAACCGTCGGCTCTATCGCCGATGATCGATGGGATTCAGTAGCCGGCGTTTTGATGGTCACTTTGGCTTTCTTCTTGGGAGGTTTCTGGCCAGGTTTAGAAGCTGAGGAAGTCGTTGCCCCCTCCTTCGCTCCCGAAACGGTCGATTCAACCGGCCGAACCGGTTTGAGGAGGGAGTGTCGCGATGCAGAAGGAGAATCTGAAACCGGATGCACTCCCCCCTCATGCGCGTAGACAGGAATGTTGCCCTCACCTGTCGACCATAGTGAGAGGGCCACGAACATGGAGATTCGACCCGGTCGCCGCCACATCGATTCGGCAATTTTTGACAACATACTGCGTTGTTCGTCTTTGAGTAACCCCATAACGGACCTCCTTTATAAATCCGAGGTCTCATCCTGTGGTGCGCTGGTTGAGCAAGACCAATACCCTGAGGCCCCTTCTTCGACGCTGCCTGGTCTCCTTATATGGATCAAGGCGTTATCCTGCGGCATCAGACCGAGCTGAGGGGTATTCACTACAGCTGCTGTACGATAGGCGCCTTCAGATCACGTCCACAATGTGACGCACCCTGGCTGACTCTTCATACAGAGAGAACATTAATATATGCCGGATCAGCTACGTATTTGTGACTATGACTGGGGATCAGATGCATACAATGGGGCGAGGGACAAACGAGGGAAGGATTGTTAGGAGCTAAGGCGAAAGTACGTAGTGCACCTCCTCAACCCTGACCACAGGCATAATGAGACCGATCCCGTCCTGGTCGTGAGAGAAGTCGTACACGATCGACTCATCCGGAATGAGACGGCCGACGATGATGACGGCAATCTCTATAGTCTTTCCCGCGGCGATCTCACGCAGTAATTGATCCAAGGAGTCCGCCGGCGGGATAGCGTTGAACTCACCGGGAAGGTCGTCAGCCTTGAAGCGAACCTGCCCCCATCGGGTAGAGGTAAACACAGGCCCGAGAGTCACAGAAAACCCCTTCTTCTCCGGATCGAAGCGAGATAATTCTCCCGACCATCGAAACGCGATTCGCCGAGCGAGCGCAGGATTCCCCGCACGACGTTCATCTCGCTCTCGATTCACCTGAAAAAGGCGGTCGTCATGTCCAGGATCATGGTGGCCCCGTCCATAGATGGCAGGCCAGTCAGGAGGATACCCGTCCAATGCTTCAAGAAACCCTTCGATGGCGATCGCATCGTCGAGTAGCTGAATATCATTGGGTAGCGCGGAAGCGAATTGAGAGAGCGACTCGAATTGAATGCGGCTGATCCCCGCATCTTCCTGAGCTCCCGTCGAGGAAACTTGGAAGAGAAAGGAGAGGATGAGCAGAACGACAAAAGTGGGCATGGCCGCGAAGGCTATCCGACGGGGGCCCGGGATATGGCCTGTGAAAAGGCCCTCTCAAGTCCTTGCACAGAAGGGTGATCGGCCTGTAAGACTCCTGTATCCAGTAACACCGCCACACGTGGAGCCGGGTCGAGTCGACGGAGCGCCGCTTGGGTCAGCCCTTCCGTCCGCAACACCTTCTCATAGGTCCCGAACCACGCCTCAATCACCACACGCAATCCGGCATCCCCCGCCTTCATCTTGCCCATCCTCACTTGCTGAAGCAGCTTGATGATCGGATCAGATTGCGCGATGGTGTTCATCGCACGCTGAAACAGCTCCTCGGATTCCATTGGGACCGCCTAGTTTGTTGAGCAGGAGCCAGGTCCCCGCGGATCGCCGCAGCTGCCGCAAGACCCGCCGGATCCGGCGCCGGGAGATGCCCACCCCCCGGTCGCGCCAACCCCGAACGAAGAGATCTGCTTTTCCAGCCTTGTCGCCTGACATTTCGGACAAACGGCTTCATCTGATCTATGGATCAAGAGCTCAAACCGGTGTTTACATTCGCTACAGACATATTCGAAGATAGGCATGTATCACACTCCTTGTTGGGTCCCATTATAAAATCACCCTGCTCAGATCGCAATGCGAGGCACCTATGTACCGTGAAGAACAGTCCTTCACTCTCCGATTCAGCCTGGAAGCCAGTTTTCCGGACGACTACGACGGGGACGAGGATCAGCGAGCCTGGACTAGCGAGTGGGAGGCCCGTATCAAGCCGGACATTCTCAAGATGGTCTTTGAGTCCTTACGCCGTCACCCAAACTGGGCAGCGCACATTCGCAATCGAGGAAAATCCGCCCTCGACGAAATCGAAGTTGTCGTTGAGAGGGATTTCGGCAAACCCCAACCCTTCAAAATCTGAGAATGCCGCCTCAAAGAGACATCGGGCTCTATATTCACATCCCGCTCTGCCTACAGCGCTGTCACTTCTGCGCCTTCTACCTGGAGATCGCTACACCGGCTCGCGTCGAAACCTTTCTTTCAGCACTTGACCGTGAACTGACCCTCTATCACCGGCAGAATCTACTCGATGGACGGGCACTTCAGAGCATCTACTTCGGAGGGGGCACGCCCACGGTTATTCCATCTCTGCAACTGGCTGCCCTCCTGGACCGTATCCGAAATACCTATTCGGTCACCCCCGACGTCGAAGTGACCGTCGAAGCTCATCCATCAACGGTCACACTTTCAGACTTGAGCGTCCTCGCCGAAGCCGGCTTCAATCGGATCAGCCTGGGAGCCGAGTCGATGGCTCCGCAAGACTTCATTCCGATTGGCCGCCCAGGGACAATATCCGAAACCGAGCAGGCAGTCGCAAATGCCCGAACGGCAGGATTTTCAAACATCAACCTGGATCTTATGTACGGCCTGCCGGGACAAGACCTCACGTCATGGACCACCACCGTGCAATCTCTTCTTAGACTCAACCCAACACACATCTCGTGTTATGCCCTCACCATCGAAGACCACACCAAGCTGGCACGCGATATCGCCAAGGGACTCGTCCCCGCACCTGATGAAGCGCTCCAAATGGAGATGGAAGAGGCAGCAGAAACGGTACTGGCATCAGCAGGCTTTACTCGCTACGAAATTTCAAACTACGCCAGGCCTGGCAGCGCCTGCCGCCATAATCTACTCTACTGGACCGACGGCGACTACCTGGGCCTCGGTCCCAGCGCACAGTCCTACGTGGCCGGATGCCGATTCGGCAACATCGCTCACCTCGACACCTACACGAGCCAGCTGGAGAATGGTCAACTACCGGTGGCAGATCGCCTCCCCCTCAGCGTCGAGGAGCAGCAACGCGATGCACTGATCTTCGGCCTCCGTCTCTTGAACGGCGTCCCCAACTCACTTACCGCTGACGATCCAGGCCAACGTGAAATCCTCAATCAACTCATAGCTAAAGGGCTGATTGTCGAGGAGGGTACCAGGACCAGGCTGACCCCATTGGGCCGCCGCTTTGCCGACAGCGTGGCATCAGAGCTGTTCTAAGCCCGGGACTTTCATCGTCGGCCATGCCATTGACAACCGGCGCTTAGGAAAGAGACACTATTATTCATTCACGCGAGGTGACCAATGCCCGTCAACATGGATCCAGCAAAAAAACGCAAGCCCGGCCAAGCGGAACCGACCGCAGCCTCACAGCCGGTAGCCGAACCCACAGAGACCGCACCGCTCGCGTTTGGAACCGAAACCCATGCTGATCGCGAGAAAGATCTGGCCGATGCCGAGTGGAAGAATTTGTGGGATGCCACTGAAGTGATCGATATGGATAAGGTGTGACCGGCGCCGCTCAAGCCGGAAGAAAATAGAAGGCGATCGCCAGCATCGCGTACACGCCGACTAACATGGCGCCCTCCATCCAGTTCGACTCCCCGTCGATCGCGACGAAACCCACAACAAATACAGAGATCGTCACGGCCGCCACTTCAAACGGCGTAAAGATCAAGTCCAGAGGGGTTCCAAAGAGATAGCTCGCAAAGACCAGCACCGGCGCGACCAAGAGGGCAATTTGCAGACTCGACCCCACGGCGATGCCATAGGCCAAGTCCATTTTATTCTTCATCGCCATGAGGACCGCTGTCGAATGCTCCGCCGCATTACCGACTAATGCGACCAGAATCACACCGACAAACACCTGCGTCAAACCCAGCGTATGCGCCGTGGGTTCGATCGCGCCGACCAAGAGTTCACTCATGACCGCGATCAAGGTCGTCACGACGGTCAACACGGCCACGGACATGCGGAAACTCCAGGGCTGTTCCCCGAAATCCTCCGCATCATGCGACTCCCCTGCATATAAGTGGCGATGCGTCTTCAGCGAAAACAGCAGGCTCAGGCCATACATGACGAAAAGCACGATCGCGATCTCCAGACTCATCTCCCGTTCGATCGTCACTCCCCGGTCCGCAGCGGTGAAATGGAAGAGCGCCGGTATGATCAGACCGACCGCCGCTAACAGCAGCAGACTGGAACCCATGCCCGCCGCGGTTTGGTTGAACTTCTGTCGTTCATATTTCAATCCGCCGGCCACCATGGACGCCCCGAGCACCAGCAGGATGTTGCCGAGAATTGAACCGGTGAGTGATGCTTTCACCACATCATGGAGCCCTTCACGTAGCGCGGCGAGTGCTATAATCAATTCCGCCGCGTTACCCAGCGAGGCGTTCAAGAGACTGCCGATCCCGGCACCCACATGCGACGTGAGATGCTCGGTCGCACGACCCAACATGCCGGCGAGTGGAATGATTGCGAAGGCGGACGCTGCAAATACGTAGAGCGGATCGGCATGGCTCACCGCAAGGACCATCGAAACCGGAATGAACACGAGCAACACATCGAGCCAGGACGTAAAGATTCTCTTCATGGGCGAAACCTAACATGAGTCTCTGTGAATGTCGATGAATGGCGCCCCGTCAACTGATGCATTGTTCTACCCGTTTCATCTCTGCCATGAAGAGACGTTGCATTGCCTCCTCGCACGATTTCACCGTGTCCACTTTCGCGATTATATGGCGATCCAGCTCAGTCCCTTCTCGGGAACCACAGCCTATGCCGATCGCATGGGGGGAACATTTCCCGAATTGGTGACCACCGGCCGGCTGGTCCAAGGTCACAACGTCAGCGGACCGCTGAGCGACACCAGCCGGATCTCCATCGACCGTGACCTGGCCGATATTCGGTGGCGAACTCTCTTCCATGCAGGGATCCGGGAAAACCGGCGCTTTCAGCGAGGACTCTTCGATCCCACACATGCCATGACGATCGGCCGCGATACCTTGCCAGGCCCCGCGGCGCTGCTCCGACTCATGGACGAGAACTTTCTCCACCAACCTTTTACCGTCATGACCGTGCAACAATTAAGCTGCGAACGGCTGAGCGGAGATGACGCCTTTCGTTTCGAATATGGCCTGGCGTTGGTCAAGACTGCCGCGGCCCAGTGCTATACGATTCAACTGGCACACCACCTACAGGTAACAACCGTCACAGATTCGCCCGCACATTTTCAGCTGTTCGGCCGATCGCTCGACCGAGAAAACGAGCGGCTTCCCAACCATCTGGTAATCAGGACCGGGTATTAACCTCCTACCGAGACTCTGCTACACTTTTCGGCCATGGCGAAACCATCCTTTCCGCTGACCACCCCTGACGTGACCGAAGAGACCGGTACAGGCACCGGTGACGGCCTTGAAGCCCGGGTGATTGTCTACAATTGCGACTGCCATACCTACCAGCAGGTGATTACCCTCCTGTGCAAGTATGTGCCGGGCATGACCTCGTCACACGCCTTTGAACTTGCCTATCAGATCGATCATGAGGGGGAAGCGATGGTCTTTGAGGGAGAGACACAGCAAGCCGAGCAGATTGCGTCAGGGCTGGCGAGCGGAGGGCTGCGCGTGGTCGTCCAGTAATCGTATCCCTAAACGGTGCCGGGAACGGGTTACTTGGGCTTCCGTTTCGCCGGTTGCTTCGCGACTTTCTTGGCAACAGGAATCGCAGCCTTTTCAGGTTTTGCTGCTTTCGCCGGCTTTGTGGGTTTGGCTGGCTTCGCCGGCTTCTCCGGCTTGGCTGCTTTTGACGGCTTCGCCATCTGAGCGGGCTTCGCCGATACACCGGGTTTTGTGGGAGGCTGCTTGCCCGCTTTGGCTGACTGTCGGCTGGATCGCGACGATCCCGACTTCACCGGGATCGGCATGGCGGCATACACTTTATTGATCTTCGTCAGCTGATCCGGGTTCATCACCCGCACTTGATAGAGCTCAAACAGTTTCCCGATGGCTTTCTGATCGCCCCGCTTCGCCGCATTCAACAGCTTGCGGCGTTGGTTCATTTCTTCTTCTTCAGTATGGGAGGCAGCGCGTCGTTCCATTCTACTCCATCCTCTTCTAGCATCCCTTCAAACAGACACCAGGCCTGCCGAACAGGTAAAAACTCGCGGAACTATATCAGAAATCACACAAATGTTGAAACAGGCTGCTCGCACCATAAAATTCAGGCCCCGGAGGCCCGCCAGACGCACTTGTGCCCATCGGTAGATAAATAGATTCTTCCCCATTGAGCCCCATCAAATCCGGTAGGTATAATCGACGCACTACATTCACAGGAGATTTGATCATGTCCATGCCTACAACCCCGCAAACCACTGTCGCCGATGACCCGAAAGCCCGCGAGGTCATGCGGCAAGCATTCGAGAAGACCGCCCGCTGGCCGAAAGATTTTAACGGCTTTACCGCTGATCTGACCGTCAATATTAACGGGAAGGTGACCACCGGTCCCATCAAGGTGAAGGGCCCCCGTGAAGTATCGGTGCAACTCAGCGATGCCGACGTACAAAAATGGGCTCAGGAACAGCTCGGTATGATCGCCGTCCACCGCGGCCCCCGGAGCTTCGAGGAATCAGACGGCAAGTACTCCCTCACCATGGAAGAGGACGGTCACCCGTTCGGCACCAAGCTCGATATCCACGGATCGAACTCCTTCTACCGGATCAAAGATAACCGCATCACCCAGATTAACCGCAAAATGGCCCATCCGGGCATGACCCCGTTTGCGTTCTCGATCAATGTCGAAGAAAGTTCCGTCACCCAGGACCAGAAGAACCTGACCACCAAATACACCGTCTATTACTACTCCCCCACTGACGGCAAGCTGAACAATGTCGAGAGCTTTACTGATACGCATGTGCGCGTGGGAGCGGCAGATCTTCCCGCCACCCGCCGCATCATTGCGTTTGAGAACGGCCAGGTCATCGTGAAGAACCTGACCTTCACCAATCACAAGTTGCTCTAGGGCCATACCCCCGTCCGCTTCCTGCTTGAGGAGCGGACGGGAAATGGGCGGTGCACGCATCAATGGATCTCAGAACCTCATTCCCACGAAGCATGCGGGTCACACTCGCGGGCTACGTCCATCTCGCCCGCATGATCGACAAATGTCGCGCGGTCCTCGCCGGCACTGAAGGTGAATACATCTATCCCTGCCCGCTGGATGAACGGCTTTTGGAGTTCGTCGGGATCACCAGCGATCAATTCACATCGGCAGTGAAAACGCATCCAACTGATGCAGGCGTGGCGGCCTGGTTTCAGCAGACTGCCATGCCGCATCCGTCAGCTAAGTTGGATGAATGGAATGAGAAGCTGTTGGCACGCGGCCCCGGTTCTCCCGAGAGTCTGGAGAAGTTCAAGAAATACCGCGACGCCGTCGATCCCTCACGGACCGATCTGACCGCCTGGTCCGATCTGCAGGACCTGGAGGAACGACGAGACGTACCACGACAAATGGTGATCGCGTAACCGACTACCGAGCAAAAGGACACTGCAACATGAACATGACAACAGCGACCTACGCGTGCCTGTTGGTCGGATTGACCAGCGCCGGCTGCGAAACCGAGCAGCTCATGCTCCAAAAAAGCGCCTTGACCACTGAACTGCGAAAGGAAACCACCACCGGTATGGCACTCCCCGCCGGTTGCCCGACGCTCACCAAATCTCTTCCCGCCACCCAAACCAGCCTGACGGTCTCCTACCTCGAGCCAACGAAGAGTCAGAATGGCGCTTTGCTCACCGATCTCGCCTACACAACGATCTATCTGAGCGCCAAAGAAGCTCCAACAACTGCCATTCGCGTGTGGACCAATGACCCTCACGGCGGAGCGCAGGTCACGATCAGCGATATTCCCGTGACCGCATCAGAGATAGGATTGTGCGTCACCGCAACCAATTGGGCGGGGAAAGAATCGTTGTCGGTCTCGACCAAGCCGTAGGATTCCCTCACCAACGGTCAGTCTCGTGGCATCCTTCAAGGATCTCGAATGCGAGGTATCTTCAGGAGATGCTCGATAGGGAGGCCGACCCTTTGCGTTACTTGCCCTTCTCTCGTTTCGCCGCTTTTTTCTCTGCCATGGTCTTCGACGGTTTCTTTTTGGTCTCTTTCTTCTTGTCCTGACCTTTGCCCATGATGCTGCTCCTTTTTAGTGAGAGTACCGCTGCCTACTTGTAGCCTTCTCCGCTCGTTCCACCGCCGAACCCGCCCCAGTTGCCGCCGAAGCCACCCTGCCCTGTGCCCCAATACTCGCCCCGTTGAATACGGCGATAGGGATGCCGGAGGTCCGGGCGGCTGATCCACCAGAAGAAGGACATCGCCCCAAGGCTGGTGAAGAGGGTGATCCAGAAACCGACGCCTTTGAAATGATGCTTGGGCAACGTCCCGACCCGCACCTCTTGAGCCGGGGTCGCGAGCGCCACAACCGTCCGGTACAAACCTTCACCGAAGTGCCCGAGCTGAATGGCAGGAAGCAGCGTGCCGCCCCCGACATCGGTCATGATTGTCGGTGTGATAATGGGAAGCATCTGGCGCCCTAACGTCATCGCCGCCTGCCGCTCTTCCACGGACACCAGCACCATCACTCCATGTTCCTGCTGCGCCGATCCGATCCCCCATTTGCCATAGAGAGCCGCTGCATATTCGTTGGCTGAGAGAAACGGCTTGATCGTCGGCACGGTGACCACGACCATTTCCACTCCGGTTTTCCGCTCGAGATCCTGGCAGACGGAACGAATCCGTTCTTTCCACTCCGCATCAAGTACCCCGGCATGATCGCTGACATACCCCATCGGACCGGGCAACGGCGCGCGTTCCTTCGGGCGATCATAGAGCGCCCCTTCCGCGGCTCCGATCACAACGAGCAGCAGCAGACTCAACGACGCCATCGCAGAAACAAATGTCTTCAGCCTGCCGGTCATGCCTGTGCCTGCGTCAATCGAGCTTCCACGGCCTCCACCAGTTGCTCCAGGCTCTCAAGATACCGCTCCATGAGCCGCGGGACTTCCTTTTGCCCCGGCGAAATCTGTCCTCGCTTGAGCAACCAGGCGTCGCGCAGGCCCGACAGATCGACGGACAACAACGTTTCGAAATCCTTCAAGATCAGTTCACCCTGAGACAGCACCGGCCGCCCCAACAGGCGCTGTACCCCGCGCAAACAAGGCAGCACAGCGGTCAGCGACAGCGGCAGGAGAATGGTAATGGCTTCTTCGCTCCCCCCACCCTCAACAAACCGCTGGCGCACGCGCAATAGATTCCCCCGCAGGCTCTGCAGCACTTCGGCAAGGAGGTGGCGCTGATCGACCTTGAACCCGACGAACGGATCCTGACCGGCGAGGAGCCGATGCTGTTCCTGCAACTCTATATATTCGAGGGGAAACACCAGCGACATCGCCGGCAAGTCTGCCTGCGTCACAAAGAGCGGCACGACAATCTGCTCCTTGGCCCACCGGCGATGCAGCGCGCTATATTTTTTCAGTTGGTCCGCCTTGGTCGATTTCACGACCAGGACAATATTCAGATTCGAGCGCCCCGGCAGAAACTCGCCCCTCACCGCGCTGCCATATAGAAGGACGCCGTCGAGTGAGTCACCATATACACGCTGTACGTCCTTCACATAGGCCCGCAAGTGCTGCTGATATTCGTCCGGCAATCCGTCGATAATCCAGTCGCTACCTACCATCGTGTAACCTCGTCATTCCTGCTGCCGTATTCCTGGCAAACGGATCCGGCAGAAATCCTGCTGCCATGACTCGATCGATCAATGAAAACGGCGGCGATTGCCGCAGACCCGCGGTCGTCGATAAGACGCGATAACGCAGCCGTGGATTCCGATCCAGCGTACGGAAAACCCGGTTACGGAGAAATCCGATCACAGGATTCGCCGTGTTCCAGAACAAGACCTGCTCATCCGCCAATCGCTGCAACATCGTGACCTGGGGACGCCGGGCATCCTCGTAGATTTTGAGTTTTGCCGCAGAGAAATTTCGCTCTGCCAGACATTCCGGCAACAGGTCCGCGAGCGTCATGGCGTCCACCATCGCTTGCATGCGGCCTTGTGACGCGTGCGGATTCATCGCATGAGCCGCATCGCCGATCAGCACCGCTCCGTCCGCCACCCAGGTCGGTGTCCGCACACGCCCGGTCGGCATGAACGCCGTCTGACTCCAATCCGTCAATCGCTGAAACAGCGGCTTGAGCGCGGGATCGATGGCCGTCCAGGCCTCCTGCAAGGCCGGAAGGCCCTGCGCCTTGATGCGGTCGTAGGAACCGGTTGGGATCATATAGAAGCAATAGACCTTATCGCCTGCCGCCGGAAACAGCCCGAGAATCGTTTTCCTGCCGACATAATATTTCGCCTCGGTGACCGGCAGCGGAGATTCCAGAATCGCGATCAGATAGCCCTGCGGGTACAAGTGGACGTCCGCTGGTATGGCCAAGGCCTCACGGACCTTGGAAAAAGCGCCATCGGCCCCGACAACCACCTTCGCACGAATAGTGATCTCTTCACCACCGCGCGTCGCGGTCAAACCGGTGACCTGCAGCCCCGCCTTCACCAGACTCCTAAAGCTGGCGCCATACCAGAGTGAGACCGAGGGTTCCGCCTGAATGGCATCGAGAATGGCGTGGTGCGCCACGTTCGGCAACGTCACGACGGCATGGTTGTATGGCGCGGGCAATTCTCCGTAGTCGACCGTGCACAACCGCTCTCCACCCGCCCGGCAGAAATGGAACTTGCGAATCGGTCTGGTCGAGTCCACCGGCAACTTGTTGAGCAATCCCAGCCGATCGAGGACTTGTTGCCCATTCGGCTGGAGGATTTCTCCACGTAATCCTTGCGGCGGGCCGGGAGCCTGCTCCAGGACAATCGTCTTGATCCCCTTCTGTGCCAGCGCGAGCGCCAGTACGGCCCCTCCGCCTCCCGCCCCGACCACGGCAATGTCTGTGTCGACAATGGTCCCTGCCACGTGTGTCCCGCTTATGGTTTCCAGAGATGGTAGCGCTGCTGATCGTTCCACATCGTCAAGAACTTCTGTTTCGCCTGAGCCGTAATTACGTGATCTCGTATTACATCCAGCCGCTCGTCATTGTAACGATTCCCGCTGCCGGTATGGTTCATCGATCCGGAGGCGTTGATCTCGTCATCAATGACCACTTGCTTGAGATGCATCAGCCCGTCGTGTTGATTGACGAGAATGGGAATGCCGGCCAGGTGCAAGGTCTCGACGGCGGTCTTTTGCTTTTGATCGTCGAGCCTCTGCCGATCCGTAATCACGCGCACGTCAAGGCCGCGCTTCTTCGCCTCAACCAGGCCTTTCACTGCAATCGGCGAGGTCAGCCCATACACAGCCACGTAAATATAGCGTGAGGCATGATCGTAGATCTTCGACAGCTTCGTCAGCGGCTCGTCTTCAGGTGCAAAGTACACCTCGATACTGGTGGCGCGGGCTACGCCAAGCACGCCTCCCGACAGGCAGGTAACGCAGAGGACAAACCGAAAGAGGCATTGGCAGAAGGCTGGCAAGCACCGCCTCGTCATTCGACTTCGAAGAGATCTCGAAAATGATCGTCGGACGCATCCCACGCCTGGGCGGAATGGGTACCGAGCCACCCGCGCAGGAATGCTTTCTGACCGGGAGTCAGCTGTTGTTTGATCTGATGCGATCGCCCTTGAAGAGGCTGAAGAAACCCCACCCGTTTCTGGAAATCCAGCGTGGCGGTACGGACATAGACGCCGGTATACATCGACGGCTTATCGTCCTCGCCCTCTCCCTGAATCCAAACGGACAAAAACTTTTCTAACTGCAGTCCGGCGCTATCCATGGCCGGGTCGGTTTCATGAAACAGTTCCTGCTCGGACTCCTTGAGAGGGGTTGCCTCAAGAGCCCGAAACATAAAATTTTGTTTCCACATCGACGACTCCTCCGAGAGGGTCGCATAGTGTATGGGGAGCCAAATGAAAGTCAAGCAACGTGCCAGGCCCGCGTTGCCTTGACAAGGGCGGAGCGTCTTTGTTAACGTCCTGAAATTCCTTAATCTCTAGGCCAACTTGGGAGAATCCATGCAGGTCAAGGTCAATGGGAAATCCGAGGACATCCAAAGCGGTAGCGTCCTCGATTTGCTCACGCTCAAGAAGATCGATCCGCAGATGGTTGCGGTCGAGGTCAATGACAAGATGATTGATCGGGAACATCTCGCCACCACCACCCTCAAAGAGGGCGATCTGGTCGAATTCCTTTTTTACATGGGAGGCGGCCGGTGACGATGATTATGCATAAAGAAATTACTGAATTAATCGGCAAGACCCCGCTTGTCCGCTTGAACCGGCTGTCCAAGCCGGGCTCGGCGACGATCTACGGCAAGGTGGAGTTTTTCAATCCGGGCGGTAGCGTCAAGGATCGGATCTGCCTCAACATGATCAATGAGGCGGAACGGCAGGGAAAGCTGAAGCCGGGAGGCACCATTGTTGAGCCGACCAGCGGCAACACCGGCATCGGCCTGGCGCTGGTCTCAGCCGTACGCGGCTATAAGCTCATCCTCGTCATGCCCGAAAGCATGAGCATGGAGCGGGCGAGCCTGCTGTCCTCCTACGGCGCACAACTGGTCCTGACCCCCGCCTGGGAAGGGATGAAGGGTTCGATCAAGGAGGCCGAAAGCATCCTGGCTCAGAACCCGAGCTATTTTATGCCGGATCAGTTTTCGAATCCGGCAAACCCGGCGATGCACCGGATGACCACGGCCCCTGAAATCCTGGATGCCCTGGACGGAAAGATCGACGCGTTCGTCGCGGCGGTCGGCACGGGTGGAACGATTACGGGATGTGGAGAGCTATTCAAGGAGAAGAACCCGAACGTGCAAGTGATCGCAGTGGAACCGGCGGGGTCACCGGTCTTGTCCGGCGGCGATCCGGGACCGCATAAGATTCAAGGCATCGGGGCCGGGTTCATTCCCAAAGTCCTGAACCGGAAAATCCTCGACCGCGTGATTACCGTGACCGACGATGAGGCCTATCAAACGGCCAAACAACTGTCGAAGAAAGAAGGCTTGCTGGTCGGCATTTCAGCCGGAGCCAATGTCTTCGCCGCTCAAAAAGTCGCCGAAGAGCTTGGCCCGGGCAAGAATGTCGTGACGATCCTGTGCGACACCGGCGAGCGCTATATCAGCATCGAGAAGTATTTTAATATTTAGCGCGTGAAGCGCACCTCGTGAAGCGTATCTCGTCCAAAGATTTGAACGCTTCACGAACGACGAGCGACGAAATGGAATTCACCGAAGAGCAAATAAACCGCTACAGCCGGCACATTCTCCTGCCCGAGGTCGGCGGCAAAGGCCAGAAGAAGATTGCCAAGGCGAAGATTCTTCTCGTCGGCGCCGGAGGCTTGGGCTCACCGGCTGCCCTCTATCTGGCAGCGGCCGGCGTGGGGACGATCGGTCTGATCGACAGCGATGTGGTGGACCTGACGAACTTGCAGCGGCAGATCCTGCATCACACGTCCGATATCGGCCGTCCTAAAGTCGTCTCCGGGAAGGAAAAGATCGCGGCGTTAAATCCCGACGTCATCGTGAAGACCTACGAGGAG
>Ga0209391_10000334_pt1 | contig 21323 bp, 21 predicted proteins | sample PPLLak3March2015_FD_187246 | JGI IMG/M metagenome (GOLD analysis project Ga0209391, IMG submission 187246) | Freshwater sediment microbial communities from Prairie Pothole Lake near Jamestown, North Dakota, USA - PPLs Lake P7 Core (1) Depth... | ecosystem: Environmental > Aquatic > Freshwater >...
GCCAGCCAGCGGCCGGGGTCGGCCAGCCCCTCGGCCGCCAGGGCAGCCGCGGAAATACCGCTTGCCGGCACGTTGACCGCAACCACCTGGCAACGGCTGCGTATCGTCGGCAGCAGGCGTAGCGGCTCACTCGAAACAAGCAAAAACAACGTCCCTGAACAAGGTTCTTCAAGTGATTTGAGAAGTGCGTTGGCGGTGCTGCGGTTCATCGCTTCAGCCGGATTGACGAGGATGATGCGCAGGCCGGCGCGGTGCGTGCCGACATTGAGGAACTCGTCCAGACCGCGTACCTGGTCGATCGTGATCTGCTGACCACCCTTCTTCCTGCCTTCGTCTGCCTCCGTTTCCCCGGCCAGCGCCAGCGGTTGCAACAGCCGGAAATCCGGGTGGTTACCCTGCCCCATCCAGTTGCAGGCGAGGCACTTGCCACAGGCGGCGCCGTTCGCCAATGGCCGTTCGCACAGGAGCCCGGCAGCGAACTCCTGGGCAAGAGCGAACTTGCGGAGGCCGCGCTGCCCGGTCAGGAGCAGCGCATGCGGCAGACGCGCACGCCGTGACTGGAGGTCAAGCCAGACGGAATGGTTCAGATCAATGACGTTCATCAACAGAGACTTGTGACAATTTGTTCGAGTATCGCCTGAATTTCGGCCATGCCTTTCTGCGCGTCGACCACGTGGATTCTCGACGGCGCGGCATGGGCGCGCTCGAGGTAGGCCTGTCGCACCCGCTCGTGGAAATCGACCCTTTCCTGCTCGAAGCGATCGAGAACGCGATTGGCGAGGACGATTCGCTCGCGCGCGACATCGAGTGGCAGGTCGAAGAGCAGCGTCAGGTCGGGCTGGAGATCGCCATGCACCCAATGTTCGAGCTGCTGGAACTTGGCGCGGTCGAGGCCGCGCCCGCCTCCCTGGTAGGCGTAGGTGGCGTCGCTGAAACGGTCGCAGACGACCCATTCGCCGCGCACCAGCGCTGGTTCGATCAGTTGCGCCAAGTGTTCGCGGCGGGCGGCGAACATCAGCAGGGTCTCGGTTTCAAGGTGCATCGGCGTGCCAAGGAGCAGTTCGCGCAGCTTCTCGCCGAGTTCGGTGCCGCCCGGTTCGCGCGTCACATGGACGACCCGTCCCGGCGCGCGCAAGCGACCTGCCAGCCATTCGACATGGCTGCTCTTGCCGGCGCCGTCGATGCCCTCGAAGGTGATGAACTTTCCTCTCACTTGCCACCCCTCTGGTACTTGTTGACCGCCTTGTTGTGTTCGTCCAGCGTCCTGGAAAACTGGCTGCTGCCGTCGCCGCGCGCGACGAAATAGAGTGCATCACTGTCCGCCGGGTGCAGTGCCGCCTGGATCGACGCCATTCCCGGCATCGCGATCGGCGTCGGCGGCAAGCCGCCGCGCAGATAGGTATTGTACGGGGTGTCGCCCTGCAGGTCGCGCTTGCGCAGGTTGCCGTCGAAACGCTCGCCGAGCCCGTAGATCACCGTTGGGTCGGTCTGCAGCGGCATGCCGAGGCGCAGCCGGTTGACAAAGACCGCCGCCACCAGCGGCCGGTCGCTGCCGCGGCCGGTTTCCTTTTCGACGATCGAAGCCATGATCAGGGCGTCGTAGGGTGTCCGGTACGGAAGGCCGGCGGCCCGCTCCGGCCAGGAAGCGTCGAGCCGCTTCTGCATCGCCCGGCGGGCGCGGGCGAGCAGTTCGAGATCGCTCGACTGCTTGTCGAAGAGATAGGTATCGGGAAACAGCCATCCCTCCAGGGGCTCGCCGGCGATGCCGAGGCGGGCGGCAATCTCCGCTTCGGCCAGCCCGGCGGTGTCGTGCCTGAGGTCGGGGTGCTGGTCGAGGCGCGCCCGCCACTGGCGGAAAGTCCATCCTTCGATCAGCGCCAGTTCGCCCTGCGTCATGTCGCCTCGCGCCAGCTTGGCGAGCAGTTGTTCCGGCGTCACCCCCCGGTTGACCGAGTAGCTGCCTGCCTTGATCGCCGTGGCGACGCCCTGCCAGCGGGCGAGAAGCGCCAGCAGGTCGGGGTTGATGGCGATGCCCGCTTCGCGCATCTGGGCTGCCGCCGCGCGCAGGCTGCTGCCGGGAACAATGCGGAAGTCGACGGTCGGCTCGCGCGTTTCAAGCGGCGCCTGGACCCACCAGAACGCGGCCCCGCCCAGTGCCGCGAGCAGGGCACCGGCAAAGAGGAGAATCTTGAATAGGGCGCGCACGGGAACTTGCAGTCTGGTGGAAGGGTCATGCCTTGACGGCATGAGCAGTATTGAACGGGCGATATAATATCGCAAACCCCAAAGGAGCCCCGATGAACCCCGACTGGCGCAGCTTTCTGGAATCCGCCGAGGCCGTCTTCGACGGCGACAGCGACGAAATCCTCAACTTCGGCGACACGGCCGGCGAACTGGAGGCGGCACGCAGCCGGACCATCCTGGTGCCGCTGACCCACCTCGGCCTGATCGAAGTGGCCGGCGAGGATGCGCGGGACTTCCTGCACAACCAGCTCACCAGCGACATCAACCACCTTGTGTCCGCCCAGGCTCAGCATTCCGCTTGGTGCACGGCCAAGGGAAGGATGCAGGTGAGCTTTCTCGTCTGGCCGGCCGATGATGCCTACCGGCTGGCGCTGGCCGCTGACCTCGAAGCTGCGACGCTGAAACGCCTGCAGATGTTCACGCTGCGTTCCCGGGTCAGGCTCGCCTCGTTGAGCGCGACCCGTCTGCTGCTCGGACTTGCCGGACCGCAGGCGGCGGAAGTGCTGGCCGATGCCGCACTGCCCTGCCCGGCCGCGGCGATGACCGTCGCCGCAGGCGACACGGCGCAGGTCCTCGCGCTCGATGCCGGGCGCTACGTGCTCGCCGTCGCGCCGCAGGACGTCGCCGAACTGTGGCACAGGCTGTCGCTGAAGGCGCGTCCGGCCGGGGTGCCGGCCTGGCGCTGGCTCGACGTGCAGGCCGGCTTCCCGCTGGTGACGGCGGCGACCAAGGAGGAATTCGTTCCCCAGATGGCAGATTTCGAGAAGATCGGCGGCGTCAGCTTCCACAAGGGCTGCTATCCCGGCCAGGAAGTCGTCGCCCGCACACAGTATCTTGGCAAGGTCAAACGTCACCTTTACCGCGTCCGCAGCGACCAGACGCTGGTCGCGGGAACCGACCTGCATTCCCCGGACAATCCGGACCAGTCGTGCGGCACGGTCGTCAGTGGGGCACCCTCGCCTGCCGGCGGCTACGAAGGCCTGGCGGTCGTGCAGTCGAATTTCGCCGGCAATGTCCGTCTCGGCTCGCGCGACGGCCCGCGGGTCGAGGCAGTTGCGGTCAACCCCTGAAACAAGCCGAAAATGTGCCTGATCGTCGTCGGCTGGCGGGTCCATCCGGACTATCCGCTGGTCGTCGCCGCCAACCGAGACGAGTTCTACCGGCGCCCGACCGCCTTTGCCGGCTTCTGGGCTGACGCACCCGACATCCTCGGTGGGCGCGATCTTGAAGCCGGGGGAACCTGGCTGGGGATTACCCGCGCCGGCCGCTTTGCCGCGGTGACCAATGTCCGCGAACCCGGCGCTGCGCCCGGGCGTCACTCGCGCGGCCAGTTGACGCGAGCCTTCCTGACGGGCACCCGCAGCGCCGCTGATTATGTCGCCAGAATCGACATGGCCGGCTATGCCGGCTTCAACCTGCTGGTCAGCGATGGCGATTCGCTGTGCTACGCGAGCAACCGGGGCGCCGCGCCCGCAGAACTCGTGCCAGGGATCTACGGACTGTCGAACCATCTGCTCGACAGCCCTTGGCCCAAGCTGGTCAGCGCGCGCCAGCGTGCCACCGGCGCGATCGCAGCGCTGCCGGCGCATGCGGCACTCTTTTCGATACTTGCCGACGACGAGATCGTCGGCGACGACGAACTGCCCGCCACCGGCGTCCCGCTCGAATGGGAGCGGCTGTTGTCGGCGATATTCGTCCGTTCCGCCGACTACGGTACGCGTGCCTCGACCGTCGTTACCGTCGGCAGCACCGGCGACATCGACTTCGAGGAGCGCAGCTTCGGCCCGGCCGGCGTGCCGCTTCAGTCCTCGGTGATGTCGACGGCCGTGTAGGGCGGCACCAGGTCGAAAAGTTCGATCATGTCCGCGTTGCGCATGCGGATGCAGCCGTGCGAGCCCGGTTCGCCCATCGGCACCGGATCGGGCGAGCCGTGGATGTAGATATAACGGCGCATCGTGTCGACCGACCCGAGCCGGTTGCGCCCCGGCTCGCAACCGGACAACCAGAGAATACGCGTCAGGATCCAGTCGCGCCCGGGATGCTCGCTGTCGAATTCCACCGACCACGTTTCGCCGGTCGGCCGCCGGCGGACGAAAATGGTGTTCTCCGGCGCGCTGCCGCCGATCTTCGCGCGGATCAGGTGGCGCCCGCGCGGTGTCCGGAAACTGCCGGACTCTTCCCCGACCCCCGCCTTGCCGGTCGATACCCGATATTCGCGCAGGATCCGGCCGTCGTCGTCGGACAGCGTCAGGCGCTGGCTGGCAACCGAGACGGCAATCTTCATTCCGGCCGCGCCCGTCGGCGGTCGGCGAAGAAATCCGACAGCACGGCGCCGCATTCATCGGCGAGAATGCCGCCAATCACTGTCGTGTGGTGGTTGAGGCGCTCGACCGCGAAGAGGTCGACGATGCTGCCATGCACGCCGGTCTTCGGGTCGCGGGCGCCGTAGATAACGCGGGCGATGCGTGCATGCAGGATGGCGCCGGCGCACATCGCGCAGGGCTCCAGCGTGACGAACAGTTCACACCCCGGCAGGCGGTAGTTGCCAACTGTGCGACCGGCATCCCGCAGGGCGGCAATTTCCGCATGGGCCGTCGGATCGCTTTCGCCTATCGGGCTGTTGAAACCGCGCCCGACAATCTCGCCATCCCGGACGACAACCGCCCCGACGGGCACCTCGCCGAGACATTCAGCAGCCCGCGCGAGCGAGATGGCCTCGCGCATGAAGTACTCGTCGCCGAGCATGACGGAATAGCCGCTTATTCCCACTCGATCGTCGCCGGCGGCTTGCCGGAGATGTCGTAGACGACGCGGTTGATGCCGCGCACTTCGTTGATGATCCGGTTGCTGACCCGGCCGAGCAGCGAATGGGGCAGTTCGGCCCAGTGGGCGGTCATGAAGTCCTGCGTCTGCACGGCACGCAGCGCGACGACGTATTCGTAGGTGCGGCCATCGCCCATCACGCCCACGCTCTTGACCGGGAGGAATACGGCGAACGCCTGGCTGGTCTTGTCGTACCAGTCGGCGGCGCGCAGTTCGTCGATGAAGATGGCGTCGGCACGGCGCAACAGGTCGGCGAATTCCTTTCTGACTTCGCCGAGAATGCGCACGCCGAGGCCGGGCCCGGGGAACGGGTGGCGATAGACCATCTCGTGCGGCAGACCGAGCGCAATACCCAGTTCGCGGACTTCATCCTTGAACAGTTCGCGCAGCGGTTCGAGCAGCTTCAGGTTGAGTGTCTCGGGCAGGCCACCGACATTGTGGTGGCTCTTGATGGCGTGCGCCTTGCCGGTCTTGGCGCCGGCCGACTCGATCACGTCCGGGTAGATCGTGCCCTGCGCCAGCCATTTCGCATTCGGCAGCTTTTTCGCCTCGTCCTGGAAGACCTCGACAAACTCGCGGCCGATTATCTTGCGCTTGGCTTCGGGGTCGGCAACGCCCTTCAGGTGGCCCATGAACTGCACGCTGGCATCGACGTGGATGACTTTGACGCCGAGGTTGCGGGCGAAGGTCTGCATGACCTGCTCGCCTTCGTTGAGGCGGAGCAGCCCGTTGTCGACGAAGACGCAGGTGAGCTGGTCGCCGATGGCCTTGTGCAGCAGTGCCGCGACCACAGAAGAATCGACGCCGCCGGAGAGGCCGAGGATGACTTCATCGCTGCCGACCTGGGCGCGAACCTTGGCGATGGCCTCTTTGACGTAGTCCGGCATGTTCCAGTCGCGGCCGCAGCCGCAGATGTCATGCACGAAGCGGGCGATCATTTCCTTGCCCTTGAGTGTGTGCGTGACTTCCGGGTGGAACTGGACCGCGTAAAAGCCGCGTTCCTCGTCGGCCATCGCCGCGACCGGGCACGATGCGCTGCTGCCGATGACCTTGAAGCCGGCCGGCAGTTCGCTGACCTTGTCGCCATGGCTCATCCAGACTTCGAGCAGGCCGTGGCCTTCCGGGTTCGTCCGGTCCTGGATGCCGTTGAACAGCCTCGAATGGCCGCGGGCGCGCACCTCGGCATAGCCGAACTCGCGCTTGCCGGAGCTTTCGACCTTGCCGCCCAGTTGCTGCGCCATGGTCTGCATGCCGTAGCAGATGCCGAGCACCGGCACGCCAAGCTCGAAAACGACCTGCGGCGCCGTCCATTCGTGGGCCTCATAGACCGAGTTCGGGCCGCCGGAGAGAATGATTCCCTGCGGGTCGAAGCTGCGGATGAAATCGGCGGAGACGTCGAACGGATGGAGTTCGCAATACACCTGCTGCTCGCGGACGCGGCGGGCGATCAGCTGGGTAACCTGGGAGCCGAAATCGAGGATGAGGATTTTCTGGTGAGCCATCTGCAAAGCCTTGAATCAACAAGGGCGGCCGGAGCCGCCCTCTGGGCAACGGGGTCGGTCAGTCGACGTGGTAGTTCGGCGCTTCCTTGGTGATCTGGACGTCGTGGACATGCGATTCGCGGACGCCGGCGGAAGTGATTTCGACGAAACAGGCCTGGTCGTGCATTTGCGGGATGGAAGCGCAACCAAGGTAGCCCATCGACGAACGCAGGCCGCCGATCAACTGATGGATCACGGCCAGAACCGATCCCTTGTAGGGAACCCGGCCCTCGATTCCCTCGGGCACGAACTTGTCGACATTGGCGGTCGCTTCCTGGAAGTAGCGGTCGGAGGAACCGGCCTGCATGGCGCCCAGAGAACCCATGCCGCGGTATGACTTGTAGGAACGGCCCTGGAACAGTTCGACCTCGCCCGGCGCCTCCTCGGTGCCGGCGAACAGCCCGCCGAGCATCACCGTATCGGCGCCGGCGGCGATCGCCTTGGCGATGTCGCCGGAGTAACGGATGCCGCCGTCGGCGATCATCGGCACGCCGCTGCCCTTGAGGGCGTCGGAGACGTTCTGGATGGCCGTGATCTGCGGTACGCCGACGCCGGCGACGATGCGCGTGGTGCAGATGGAGCCCGGGCCGATGCCGACCTTGACCGCATCGGCACCGCAGTCGACCAGCGCGCGCGCCGCATCGCCGGTGGCGATGTTGCCGCCGATGACCTCGATCTGCGGAAAATGCTTCTTGACCCACCTGACGCGATCAAGAACGCCCTGCGCATGGCCATGCGCCGTATCGACGACGATCACGTCGATCCCCGCCTCGGCCAGCATCGCGACACGCTCCTCGGTTCCGGCACCGACGCCGACCGCGGCACCGGCGCGCAGACGACCGGACGCGTCCTTGTTGGCGAGCGGGTGCTCCGTGGATTTGAGGATGTCCTTGACGGTGATCAGGCCGCGCATGTGGAAATCGTCGTCGACGACGAGCACGCGCTCCAGACGGTGCTTGCGGATCAGTTCCTTGGCATCCTCGACGGTGGCGTCCTCGTTCACGGTCACCAGGCGCTCGCGCGGCGTCATGATGTCCTTGACCGCCTGGTCCAGGTTGGTTTCGAAGCGCAGGTCGCGGTTGGTGACGATACCGACCACCCTGCCCGCCTCGTCGAGCACCGGCAGCCCGGAGATGCGGTGCTGGCGGGTAATTTCCAGCACATCGCGCACGGTCATCGTCGGCGGGATGGTGATCGGATCGCGCAGGATGCCCGATTCGAAGCGCTTGACCTTGGCCACCTCGGCAGCCTGTGCCCGGGGCGACAGGTTCTTGTGGATGATGCCGATGCCGCCTTCCTGCGCCAGCGCGATCGCCAGGCGACCCTCGGTAACGGTATCCATGGCGGCCGAAAGCAAGGGCAGATTAAGGGTGATGTTCCGCGTCAGGCGGGTGGCGAGGCTGACATCGCGGGGCAGGATCTGCGAATGGGCGGGGACGAGCAGGACGTCGTCGAACGTCAGGGCTTTTTGCAAAATGCGCATGGCCTTTGATCCAAGGTCACAAAAACGTATTATACAGAAATCGCCAAGCACTCTGGACTGACCATGAACCGCACCCTGCTTACCGTCCTGCTCATCGCATCGACCGCGACCATCACCACCGTTTCCGCCCAGACCTACCAGTGGAAGGACAGCAGCGGGCGCACGGTCATCTCCGACACGCCGCCACCGGCATCGGTTCGTGACAAGCGGGCGATCGGCACGGCGCCGCCGCCTTCCATTGGCGACGATGCAAAGCCGGCCGACGGACCCAAGACAACGGCCGAAAAGGACATGGAATTCAAGAAGCGCCAGCAGGAATCGCGCGAGAAGGCCGACAAGGAAGCCAAGGACGCGGCTGCCGCGACGCAGAAGCGGGAGAACTGCGAGCGGGCCCGCGGTCAGCTGGCGGCGCTGGAATCAGGACGTCGCATGGCCCTGCCGGATGGCAAGGGTGGTGAAATCGTCCTGGAGGATGCGCAGCGCGCCGAGGAGATCGAGCGCGCCCGCAAGGTTATCGCCGAGTCCTGCAACTAGGCGCGACGGCAACCGCTATCACCCTTCCTGGGCGTCGGTATCCCCGGCGCCCTTTTTCATGACCTTGCCCTCCGCCGCGCGCTGCTTGCGGACTTCCTTCGGATCGGCGATCAGCGGCCGGTAGATTTCGACGCGGTCACGATCGCGCAGCAGCGTGTCCGGCCTTGACAGCTTGGCATAGATCCCGAACTTGTTTTTCGCCGGATCGATCTCGGAATACTTCTCGAGGATCCCCGAGGCTTCGACGGCCTGCAGCAGCGTAGCCCCCTCCGGCAGGCTGACGGGTATCATGACCTGCTTCTCCGGCAGCGCGTAGCAGACCTCGACCTTCAGCATTTCAGCCATTGTCCGCTCCATGGAGTTGCGCCGCCCGGCGCACGAAGGCATCGACGAAGGTGTTGGCGATATGGCTGAAGACCGGGCCGATCACTTTCTCGAAGACCCTGCTGGAAAAATCGTAATGCAACTGGAACTCGATCTTGCACGCGTGCTCGGCCAGCGCCCGGAAGTGCCAGTACCCTTCGAGACGCCGGAACGGGCCATCGACCAGGTTGATCTTCATCGAATGCGGGAATTCCTTGTCGTTCTCGGTGGTGAAGCAGGACTTCACGCTGCGGTAACTGATATGCAGCGTCGCCACGGTCTTCTGCGGATCGCGGTACTTGACCTCGGTCTGGCTGCACCACGGGAGGAAGGCCGGGTAATCCTCGCACCGATCCACCAGTGCGAACATGCGGGCAGCCGATTCCTCGATCAGCACGGATTTTTCGACCAGGGCCATGCCGTGGGAGCGCTCCCGTATCCTGTAAAATGGCCGGATTTTATAGGATCGGCGGCGGCATGAGCATCACGGTCAACAAAAAAGCCTTCCACGATTACTTCGTCGAGGAGCGCTACGAGGCGGGCATTGCGCTCCATGGATGGGAGGTCAAGGCGATCCGCGCCGGCCGGATGAACATCAAGGAATCCTACGTCATCATCAGGAACGGCGAGATCTACCTGATCGGCATGCACATCACGCCGCTGCCGACCGCCTCGACGCACGTCGAGCCCGACCCGACACGGACGCGCAAGCTGTTGCTGCACGAGCACGAGATCATGAAGCTGATCGGCAAGGTGGAGCGCGCCGGCTACGCGCTGCTGCCGCTCGACCTGCACTACGTCCGCGGCCGCATCAAGCTGGAGGTCGGTCTCGCCCGCGGCAAGAAGCAGCACGACAAGCGCGCCGACGAGCAGGAGAAGGACGCCAAGCGCGAGGTGCAGCGGGCGATGAAGGATGAGCGGCGCTGACCGCTGCACCTGCCGCGGGCACCACACCGACGACCATGGACGTTACCGCCACGCTGAACCTTGATTGGTCGAGGGCCCTGGTCGCCGGCCTGCAAGCGGCCGGTGTCTGCCATGCCGTCATCTCCCCCGGCTCCCGCTCGACGCCGCTGGCGCTGGCTCTGCTCCGGCAGGACGGGTTGGCCTGCCATGTCGCGGTCGACGAGCGTGCGGCGGCGTTTTTCGCGCTCGGCCTGGCGCGCGCCAGTGGCCGGCCGGCGGTTCTGCTCGCGACCTCCGGCACGGCGCCGGCCAACTGGCTGCCGGCGGTGGTCGAGGCGAGCCTGGCCGGGGTGCCGATGCTGCTGGTGTCGGCCGACCGTCCGCCCGAACTGCATGGTTGCGGCGCCAACCAGACAGTCGAGCAGGCTGCCATGTTCGCCCCCTATGTCCGCGCCCGCCATGCCCCCGGCGCGCCGTTCGCCGGTTTCGACCCCGCCTGGCTGCACCGCCTGGCGGCCAGGGCGGTCGAACAGGCGAACTGGCCTCACCCCGGCCCGGTCCATGTCAACCAGCCGTTCCGCGAGCCGCTGGTGCCGGCCACCGAGACGCCAGCCGGTCCATCGCTCGCGCCGATCGCACTCGACCCCCCCCGCCTGCTCCCGGATGATGACGCGGTCGGCGATCTCGCCCGGCAGTTGTCCGGGCGGCGCGGGGTCATCGTCTGCGGCGCACAGCCTTTCGCGGCCGGCTTCCCCGACGCGGTGGCCGCGCTTGCGGCCCGGCTCGACAGCCCGATCCTTGCCGAGCCGCTGTCCAACCTGCGCTTCGGCGCGCACGACCGCACGCGGCTGCTGGTCCGCTACAACCTTTGGCTGGGTGACGCCCTGGCGGCCGGTGAAGAACGTCCCGACTGGGTGTTGCGCTTCGGCGCCTGGCCTGTCACGCGCAACCTGCAGGACTACGTGGCGGCGGTTGCCGAGCACATCGTCGTCGATCCCTGGCCGCGCTGGAGCGACCCCGCGCAACGGGTGACGCGGATGCTGCGCGCCGATCCGACGGCGTTGTGCGAGGCGCTCCTCGCGCAGCGCCTGGTGTCGGCGTCACCCGACTGGCGCGCGCGCCTCGCTGCCAGGGAAAGCGGATCACAGGGCGCAGCGACCGGTCATTTCATCGGCCATCTCATCGACGTGCTGCCCGATGGACACGCAGTCTTCGTCGGCAATTCGCTCGCCATCCGCCAACTGGACAGCTACGCCGGCACCGGCGGCAAGCCCCTGCGCTTCTTCGGCAACCGCGGCGCCAGCGGCATCGACGGCAACGTTTCGACGGCGCTCGGCATCGCCGCGGTAGCCGGCCCGCTGGTTGCGCTGATCGGCGACCTGACGCTCCAGCACGATCTCGGCGGCCTGGCCCTGGCCGGCGGCCTCGATGCCGTCATTGTCGCGGTCAACAACGGCGGCGGCGGCATTTTCGACCACCTGCCGCAGTCCGCTCTGCCCGAGTTCGTCCGCGGCTGGCGAACCCCGCAGGACATCGATTTCGCCGCCGCGGCGAACACCTTCGGGCTGCGCTTCGCCGCCTGCGACACCCTCGCCGGGCTGGCCGCCGTCGTCGGGGCCGCAATCGCCCGCGGCGGCCCCCACCTCGTCGAATACCGCGTGGTGGACTGACTCCGCCAGTGGCCGGCAAGCGTTCTAACTCGGCTCGGCTGGCACTACAATGGTGGCGGGCGACGATTCAACCGCTTCCCGAACCCGCTGTCCCGGCGGATTCACCTTCAGTCACTGCAATTTGGCCGACGCGTTGAACAAGAAACCACCAAGCATTGAATCCGGGCCGGACCTGGCAAAGCACACGCCGATGATGCGCCAGTACCTTGCGCTCAAGGCGAATCATCCGGACACCCTGCTCTTCTACCGGATGGGCGATTTCTACGAGTTGTTCCACGAGGACGCCGAGAAGGCGGCGCGACTGCTCGACATCACGCTGACCACGCGCGGCCAGTCGGCTGGGAAGCCGATCCGGATGGCTGGCGTGCCCTTCCATTCGCTCGAGCCGTACCTGGCGCGACTGGTGAAGTTGGGCGAATCGGCGGTGATCTGCGAGCAGATCGGCGATCCCGCAACGAGCAAGGGACCGGTCGAGCGCGCGGTGGCGCGCATCGTCACGCCGGGTACCCTGACGGACGCAGCGCTGATCGACGACAAGCAGGACATCTGGCTGCTGGCCGTTGCCACGCTGCGCAACACCGCCGGCATTGCCCGGCTGAACCTCGCCAGCGGCGAGTTCGTGTTGCTCGAAGTGCCGGCCGAGCAGATTCCGGCAACCCTGGAACGCATCCGCCCGGCGGAAATCCTCTACCCGGGGAGTTGGACGCCCAACTTCGGGCTCGAAGTTGTCCGTACCCGCCGGCCGGACTGGCATTTCGACCAGGACTCGGCGCGGCGCCTGCTTTGCGACCAGTTCGAAGTCGCCTCGCTCGCCGGTTTCGGCGCCGAGGGGTTGAAGCCGGCGATCGCTGCCGCCGGCGCCCTGCTGCAATACGCGCAGGCGACGCAGTCGGGCAAATTGCCGCATTTTCGCGGGTTGACCGTGGAAATCGAGGGCGCCTATCTCGGCCTCGACCTGGCCACCCGGCGCAATCTGGAACTGACCGAAACCCTGCGCGGCCAGCCGTCGCCGACCCTGTTCTCGCTGCTCGACAACTGCATCACCAGCATGGGAGCGCGCCTGTTGCGCCACACGCTGCACCACCCGTCGCGCGAGCGCGAGATTCCCGCCGCCCGCCATCGCGCCGTCGAAGCGCTGCTCGAAGACTACGGGCGGCTCGCCGGCGAGACCAGAAAAGCCCTGCGCGGCATCGCCGACATCGAACGCATCGCCGGCCGCATCGCGCTGCGCAACGCCCGCCCGCGCGATCTCGCCGGCCTGCGCGAGTCGCTGGTCCGCCTCGACGGCCTGCGAGCACCGCTGGCCGACAGCCCCGCACCGCTGATCGCCCGGCTCTTTTCCGATCTGGAAACCCCGCAAGCGGCGCTGGCGCTGCTGGTCCGCGCGATCGCGTCGGAACCCGGCGCCCAGGTGCGCGATGGCGGTGTCATCGCGCCCGGCTTCGATGCCGATCTCGACGAACTGCGTTCGCTGAACGACAACTGCGGCGCCTACCTGGTTGACATGGAAGCCCGCGAACGCGAGCGCACCGGCATCGCCAGCCTCAGGGTCGAATACAACAAGGTGCATGGCTTCTACATCGAGGTCACGCACGCCAATGTCGACAAGATTCCCGACGACTACCGCCGCCGGCAAACCCTGAAGAACGCCGAGCGCTACATCACGCCGGAACTGAAGGCCTTCGAGGACAAGGCGCTGTCCGCCCAGGAACGTTCGCTGGCCCGCGAAAAGCTGCTTTACGAAGGCATTCTCGACGACTTGCTGGCGGCCGTGCCGACCTTGCAGACCATCGCCCGCGCCCTTGCCCAGCTCGACCTGCTGGCCGGTTTCGCCGACACGGCGCTGAAGCGCAACTGGTGCAAGCCAGAATTTGCCCTGGAAATCGGGTTGACCGTGGAAGGCGGCCGTCACCCGGTGGTCGAAGGGGAAATGGCCGGCAGCGCCGAAAGCTTCATCGCCAACGACTGCCGCCTCGCCGAAGACCGCCGCCTGCTGCTGATCACCGGCCCGAACATGGGCGGCAAGTCGACCTACATGCGCCAGGTGGCACTGATCGCCCTGCTCGCCCACATCGGCAGCTACGTGCCGGCCGACCGCTGCGTGCTCGGCCCGCTCGACCGCATCTTCACCCGCATCGGCGCTTCCGACGACCTCGCCTCGGGTCGCTCGACCTTCATGGTGGAGATGACCGAGGCGGCCGCCATCCTGCACCATGCCACGCCGCACAGCTTGGTACTGATGGACGAGATCGGCCGCGGCACCTCCACGTTTGATGGCATGGCGCTGGCCTTCGCCATCCTGCGTCACCTGATCGACAAGAACCGCTGCCTGACGCTGTTCGCCACGCACTATTTCGAGATGACCCGGCTGGCGCACGAGTACAGGGAACTGGCCAACATCCATCTCGGCGCCGTCGAGCACAACGACCGCATCGTCTTCCTGCATGCCGTCGAGGAAGGTCCGGCCAACCAGAGCTATGGCATCCAGGTTGCGGCGCTGGCCGGCATTCCGACGGCCGTCGTGCGCGCCGCCCGCAAGCAGTTGCGCGAATTCGAGCAGCGCGCCACGGTCGATCCGCTGCAGCCGGACCTTTTCGCCCAGGGCCATTCCGAGCCGGCCGAACCGGAACCGCATCCGCTGCTGGAACATCTGGCTGGCCTCGATCCGGATGCGCTGACGCCGCGCGAGGCACTGGATGCGCTCTATTCCCTGAAGAAAATGCTGAAATGAAGCGCTGGCTGGCGGCGCTCCTGCTCGCCTGGGCGACACTCGCCGGTGCCGAAACCTGGCGCTTCGCGCTGATTGGCGACACGCCCTATTCCGATGCCGAGCGCGCGGAACTGCCAAGGATGCTCGAAGCCATCGCCGACAGCCACGTCGACTTCGTCGCCCATGTCGGGGACTTCAAGAACGGCAAGACGCGCTGCGACGACAGCCTGTTCGAGGATCGCCACCGGCTTTTCAATGGCAGCCGCGTGCCCTTCGTCTTTGTTCCCGGCGACAACGAGTGGAGCGACTGCAAGCGCGTCTCGAACGGCGCCTACGATCCGCTCGAACGCCTCGCCAGCCTGCGTCGGCTGTTCTGGCCGGACAACTTCTCGCTGGGGCAGCGCAAGCTGACGCTGGAACGCCAGTCCGGGGCCTATCCCGAACATGCCCGCTTCCTGCTAGGTCCGGTGCTGTTCGTCACGCTCAACCTGCCGGGCAACGACAACAACTACGGGCACAAACCTGAACCGCGCGCGGAATTCCTGGTGCGCAATCCGGTCGTTCTTGCCTGGCTCGCGGAGAACTTCGCGCTGGCGCGCCGCGAGCGGCTGTCCGGCATCGTTCTGCTGTTCCAGGCTGACCCCGGCTTCAGGTATTTCCGGCAAGGCCTTGCGAGGCGGGGCTTCCGCGAGTTTCTCGACCGCCTTTACGAGGAAACGGCAGCCTTCCCGGGACAGGTGCTGGTCGTCCATGGCGACACGCACACCAGCCGCATCGACCATCCGCTGAACGATCCCAGGGAGCGCCCGCTAGCCAACTTCACCCGTGTCGAGACCTTCGGCTATCCCGTGATGGGCTGGACGCGCGCCGTGATCGACACCGGTTCACCGACGCTGTTCCGCTTCGAAACGCACCCCTGGCCTCCGCGGCTTCAGTGAAAGGTTTCCTCGTCATCGTCCGGATGATGGACGTGACCGTGCTCCATTTCTTCAGCGCTGGCCGGCCGGATCGCCGTCACCGTGCAGGTGAACACCAGCGCCATGCCGGCGAGCGGATGGTTGCCGTCGAGCACCACCTTGTCGTCGGCGACGTCGGTCACGCGGTAGATCACGAATTCCTCGTCATCGCTCTCTTCCGGCCCGCCCTCGAACTGCATGCCGACCTGAAGCTCCTTGGGGAAATCCTTGCGCGGCTCGATCTGGACCAGTTCCGCGTCGTAGTCGCCGAAGGCCTCGTCGGGCTGGAGCTTGACCTGCACCGATTCGCCGACCTTCTTGCCGTGCAGGGCCTCCTCGATCTTCGGGAAGATGTCGTCGAAGCCGCCGTGCAGATAGACGAGCGCTTCGCGCCCTGCGTCGACTACCTCGCCGTCCGGATCGGTGACATGGTAATCGAGCGTGACGACGGTATCCTTGGCAACCTGCATGTTCATGAATTGAGTTCCTTGACCAGGCGCAGCACGTTCAGTGCTTGGCCCTTGTAGTTGATGTTGTAGAGGGCATGGCGGATCACGCCCGACTTGTCGATGACGAAGGTCGAACGGACGATGCCGAACTTCCTGTGCCCATCCACCTCCCGCGCCTGCCAGACGCCGTATTGTTTGCAGACCACGCCTTCAGCGTCCGACAGCAGTTCCGTGCCGATGCCCTCCCTGTCGCGGAACTCCGCGTGCTGGAGGCACTCGTCGCGGCTGATGCCGAACAGCACGCAGTCCTCGCGGGCGAACTCTTCCTCGTGATCGGAAAAATCGGTGGCCTGGCGGATGCAGCACGGCGTGCCGTCCTTCGGGTAGAAAAAAAGGACGACGTGCCGGCTGCCCTTGTACGTTGCCAGGTCGATCGTCGCCATGTCGGCGTCAGGCAACGAAAACGAAGGCGCGACGTCGCCAACCTTGAGCAGCATATTGTTCTCCTGGTGCGCTCTCTGCATGGGGGACTGCTGCGCGCGATTCTAGCGGAGGCAATTGCAGCGGTCGACGTCTTTATTTTGCCGGTTTCGCGGGAACCTTTTCGGGAATCTGCACGAAGGTTTCGTCCTGGCGGATCATGCCGAGGTCGAAGCGGGCACGTTCCTCGATCGCATCGTAGCCCTGCTTGAGGTCGCGGACCTCGGCGTCGAGGCCGGCATTCCGGATTTCGAGCTTGCGCGTGACTTCCTTCTGCTGCTGCAACTGACGGTCGTAGTCCCATACCTTGAGCCAGCCGCCCTTGCCCAGCCAGAGCGGGTACTGGAGCAGTGCGATGAGGGCGATGAGGGCGACCGTCAGCCAGCGCATGTCTTTTGATCAGGCGTGAGCAGCGAACGGGAAGCCTTGACTGGAATAATCAGGTCACGCTCCCCGAACGCCATCTAGCGCAGGTTGTAGAACGTATCGCGGCCGGGGTAGGACGCGGTGTCGCCGAGATCCTCCTCGATCCGCAGCAACTGGTTGTACTTGGCGATACGGTCGGAGCGCGACAGCGACCCAGTCTTGATCTGGCCGGCGTTTAGGCCGACGGCGATGTCGGCGATCGTGCTGTCCTCGGTTTCGCCGGAACGATGCGAGATGACAGCGGTGTAGCCGGCACGCTTGGCCATCTCGATGGCGGCGAAGGTCTCGGTCAGCGTGCCGATCTGATTGATCTTGATCAGGATGGAGTTGGCGATGCCCTTCTTGATGCCTTCCTTGAAGATACGGGTGTTGGTGACGAAAATGTCGTCGCCGACGATCTGCACCTTGTCGCCAAGACGATCGGTAAGCAGCTTCCAGCCGTCCCAGTCGGCTTCGGACATGCCGTCCTCGATCGAGACGATCGGGAACTGGTCGGCCAGGTTGGTCAGGTAATCGGTGAATTGGGCCGAGGTCAGTTGCAGTCCCTCGCCGGACAAATGGTACTTGCCGTCCTTGTAGAATTCGGAGGCGGCGCAGTCGAGCGCCAGCAACACATCCTGGCCGGGCACGTAGCCGGCGGCCTCGATTGCCTGCATGATGATCTCGAGCGCTTCGGCATGGCTGCCGAGGTTGGGAGCAAAGCCGCCTTCGTCGCCGACAGCGGTCGAGTGGCCCTTCTTGTCGAGCAGCTTCTTGAGCGCATGGAAGATCTCGGCACCACAGCGCAGGGCTTCGCGGAAGGTAGCGGCACCGACCGGCATGATCATGAATTCCTGGATGTCCAGGCTGTTGTTGGCATGCTCGCCGCCGTTGATGATGTTCATCATCGGCACCGGCATCTGCATCGGCCCCATGCCGCCGAAGTAGCGATAGAGCGGCAGGCCGGATTCCTCGGCGGCAGCCTTGGCGACCGCCATCGAGACGGCGAGGATGGCATTGGCGCCGAGGCGGGACTTGTTGTCGGTGCCGTCGAGGTCGATCATGGTCTGGTCGATGAACGCCTGCTCCTGCGCATCGAGGCCGATGATGGCTTCGGAAATCTCGGTATTGACGTTCTCGACCGCCTGCATCACGCCCTTGCCGAGGAAACGACGGGCATCGCCGTCGCGCAGCTCGATGGCTTCGCGCGAACCGGTCGAAGCACCGGACGGCACGGCGGCACGGCCCATGACCCCGCTTTCCAGCAGCACATCGGCCTCGACAGTGGGATTGCCGCGGGAATCAAGAATCTCGCGGGCAACGACATCAACGATTGAGCTCATATTTTTCCTTAATTTTCAATTGATTGAAACGTTAAATTAAACTAAATTTTGAACAAAATCCGGTTCACTTCAGTTCCTCGAAGCCGGTCGCCTTGACCGCACGGTCAAGTGCCACCAGCGTTGCCAGCAACGACTCCATGCGCGCCAGCGGCCAACTGTTGGGGCCGTCCGACCAGGCTTTTTCCGGGCACGGGTGCGTCTCCATGAACAGGCCGGAGATGCCGACGGCGACCGCTGCCCGCGCCAGCACCGGCACGAACTCGCGCTGGCCACCGGAGGTTGTGCCCTGCCCGCCTGGCAACTGCACGCTGTGGGTAGCGTCGAAGACCACGGGGCAGCCTGTCTCGCGCATGATGGCGAGGCTGCGCATGTCGGACACGAGATTGTTGTAGCCGAAAGTCACGCCACGCTCGCAAACCATCAGGTTGTCGGCGCCACCATTCGCTTCGCGTGCCTTGTCGACGACATTCTTCATGTCGCCCGGCGCCAGGAACTGGCCCTTCTTGATATTGACCGGCTTGCCGCAGGAAGCCACGGCGTGGATGAAATCAGTCTGCCGGCAGAGGAAGGCCGGCGTCTGCAGGACATCGACCACACTGGCGACGACAGCGACATCGGCCTGGTCGTGCACGTCGGTCAGCACCGGCACACCGACCTTGGTGCGCACGGCTTCGAGAATCCTGAGTCCACCGTCGAGGCCGGGGCCGCGCACCGACTTGCCCGAGCTGCGGTTGGCCTTGTCGTAGGAGGCCTTGAATATGTAGGGAATTCCGAGTCGACCGCAGACGTCCTTCATGCGCGCCGCCACATCGACGCACAATTGCTCCGATTCCGCCGTGCACGGGCCGGCGATCAGGAACAGCGGCTGCTCGGGGCCGGCCTCGAAGTCGCAGAGCTTCATGGCTTGCGCGCCTGCTGATGGCTCAGCGCCGCCTTCACGTAGGAGGTGAACAATGGATGGCCCTGGCGCGGGTTGGACGTGAATTCGGGGTGGAACTGGCAGCCGACGAACCACGGATGGACATCGGCCGGCAACTCGACCATCTCGCAGAGGTCGGTGCCCGGCGCGCGGCCGGCGACCTTCAGGCCCTTTTCTTCGAGTTGGGCGAGGAGGATGTTGTTGACTTCGTAGCGGTGGCGATGGCGTTCGGTGATCTCGGCCGCACCGTAGATGCTGCGCACGAGCGTGCCCTCGGCGAGCTGGCAGACCTGCGCACCGAGGCGCATCGTGCCGCCGAGGTCGGAATCCTGGCCGCGCTTCTCGACCTTGCCGGAGGCATCCAGCCATTCGGTGATCAGTCCGATCACCGGGTACGGCGTGTCGGCGACGAACTCGGTCGAGTGGGCGCCGCCCATTCCGGCGACGTCGCGGGCGAATTCGACGACGGCCAGTTGCATGCCGAGACAGATGCCGAGGTAAGGCACCCTGTTTTCACGGGCGTAACGGATGGCGGCAATCTTGCCCTCGGTACCGCGCCGCCCGAAACCGCCCGGGACCAGAATGGCGTCGACACCCTTGAGCACGTCGCAGCCCTGCTTCTCGATGTCTTCCGAATCGATATAGACGATATCGACCTGACAGCGCGTGTGGATGCCGGCGTGCTTGAGCGCCTCGATCAGCGACTTGTAGGACTCGGTCAGGTCGACATACTTGCCGACGAAAGCGACCTTCACCGCATGCTGGGGATGTTCGAGCGCGTCAATCAGCCGTTTCCACACCGACAGGTCGGCCGCCTTGGCCAGAATGCCGAGCTTGTGGCAGACAATCTCGTCGATCATCTGCTCGTGCAGCATGGCCGGGATCTTGTAGATGGAGTCGGCGTCCAGGCATTCGATGACGGCTTCCGGCATCACGTTGCAGAACAGCGCGATCTTGCGCCGTTCCTCGACCGGGATCGAGCGGTCGGCGCGGCACAGCAGGATGTCCGGCTGGATACCGATCTCGCGCAGTTCCTTGACCGAGTGCTGGGTCGGCTTGGTCTTCAGTTCGCCGGCGGTCGGGATGTAGGGCAGCAAGGTCAGGTGCATGTAGCAGACGTTGTTGCGGCCCTCCTCGATGCCCATCTGGCGGATCGCCTCGAGGAAAGGCAGCGACTCGATGTCACCGACCGTGCCGCCGACTTCGACGATGGCCACGTCGGCCCCTTCGGCGCCGGCCTTGATCTTGTCCTTGATCTCATCGGTGATATGCGGGATGACCTGCACCGTCTTGCCGAGATACTCTCCGCGCCGCTCCTTCCGAATCACCGAGTCGTAGACTTGGCCGGTCGTGAAGTTGTTGCGCTTGCCCATCTTCGCGCTGGTGAAGCGCTCGTAGTGACCGAGGTCAAGGTCCGTCTCGGCGCCGTCTTCCGTGACGAAGACCTCGCCATGCTGGAATGGACTCATTGTGCCCGGGTCGACGTTGATGTAGGGGTCGAGCTTGATGTGGGTAACCTTGATGCCGCGGGATTCGAGGATAGCCCCCAGCGACGCGGCGGCGATGCCCTTGCCCAGTGAGGACACGACACCACCCGTAACGAAAACATATTTGGTCATGGAATGACAGGCTGCGGGAAAGCAAAATGATAGCCGATAAGGGGCCGAATCCCAAACCCGTCCGCTTTGCCATACTTGCTAGAATGCGACCTTGCCGCGCTGTGTCGCGACCCTGCCACCCTCCCGACTCTGCACCCGCCCACCATGCCCGCCATGTCCGAATTTGCCTTTGACGTTTCTCTCGAAGAATTTGAAGCCCGCGTCCTCCAGCCGTCGCTCACGGTGCCGGTCGTCGTCGATTTCTGGGCGCCGTGGTGCGAGCCGTGCAAGGTGCTGAAGCCGATGCTGGAGAAGCTGGCCGAGGAATACAAGGGCCGCTTCCTGCTCGCCAAGGTCAACTCCGACGAAAACCCGGAAATCGCCCAGCATTTCGGCGTGCGCAGCATCCCTTCCGTCAAGGTGCTGTTCCAGGGCCAGTTGGTCGATGAATTCAACGGCGCGCTGCCGGAAGGCCGGATTCGCGAATTTCTTGACCGCGTCGCGCTACCGGCGGAACCAGGTGGCAACCTGCGCGAGGAAGCCGCCGCGCTCGTCGCCGCCGGCCAGCTCGAGGATGCCCTCGCCCTGCTCGTCGAGGCGACCCGCGCGGCGCCCGACGACGAAGCCGTCCGTCTCGACGCCATCGACGTACTGATGCAACTCGGCCGCCACGACGAAGCGGGGCAACTGCTCGCTGCCGACTTCAAGCAGGAGGGCGACCGGGCCAACAGCCTGCGCGCCCGGCTGGCGCTGGCCGAAGGGGCTGCCGACACGGCGCCGCTCGAGGCAAAACTCGCCGCCGATCCGGACGACCACGCCTCCCGCCTCGAACTGTCGCGCGCCTACGCGGCGCAGGGCCGCTTCCGCGAAGCCCTCGAGGCGGCGCTCGAAGTCACCAG
>Ga0209391_10000335_pt1 | contig 21278 bp, 20 predicted proteins | sample PPLLak3March2015_FD_187246 | JGI IMG/M metagenome (GOLD analysis project Ga0209391, IMG submission 187246) | Freshwater sediment microbial communities from Prairie Pothole Lake near Jamestown, North Dakota, USA - PPLs Lake P7 Core (1) Depth... | ecosystem: Environmental > Aquatic > Freshwater >...
AGCAGTTTGAGCGCGGCAAAGCCGACCGACGGGCGCATCAGGTCGACGAGGCAGGTGACGAAGAAGCCGACGCGCATGAAAGTCCTCCCCTGCGGATGTTAGCACGCACCGTCGCGTCGACCGCGGGGGCGAACCGGGGCCGCGGGCCGCCCCGGCGTCAGTTGAACCGCGACTGCTGCAGCGCAAGCACGCACAGGCCCATCAACGGCTGCGGCAGGATGCCGAGCGCGAGCAGCGCGAGCCCGTTGACCGAAAGGATCGCGCGCGCGTCGCCGCGCGCCTCGATCGGGGCACGTTCCACCGGATCGTCGAAGTACATGAGCTTGACGATGCGCAGGTAGTAGAACGCGCCGACCACCGATGCGAGCACCGCGACCACCGCGAGCCAGACGAACTGGGCGGATACTGCCGCCTCGATCACCGCGAACTTGGCGTAGAACCCGACGGTCGGCGGGATGCCCGCGAGCGAGAACATCACGATCAGCATGATGAACGCCCACCACGGCGAACGCTGGTTGAGGCCCCGGAAGTCCTCGAGCGCCTCGGCCTCGAAGCCCTCGCGCGTCAGCAGCAGCACGACGCCGAACGCCGCGAGGCTGGTGAGGACGTAGGTGATCGCGTAGAACATCGCCGCGGAGTAGCCGTTCAGGTCGGCGGCGAGGAAGCCCATGAGCATGAAGCCCATGTTCGCGATCGTCGAGTACGCGAGCATCCGCTTGATGTTGGTCTGCGCGATCGCGATCACGTTGCCGAGGATCATCGACAGCAGTGCGAGCACGATCAGCATGCCCTGCCAGTCGAACTCGACGCCGGCGAGCGCGACGGCGAGCGTGCGCAGCGCCAGCGCGAACGCAGCGAGCTTCGGCGCCGTGCCGATGAGGAGCGTGATCGGCGTGGGAGCGCCCTGGTACACGTCCGGCACCCACATGTGGTAGGGGACGACGCCCAGCTTGAAGGCGATGCCCGACAGCACGAAGACCAGCCCGAACACCAGCAGCGTCCGGTTCGCGCCGTCACCCAGCGTCGCGCGCATCACCTGGTCGATGTCGAGGACGCCGGTCGCGCCGTAGACCATCGACACGCCGTACAGGAACAGGCCCGAGGCCATCGCCCCGAGGACGAAGTACTTCATCGCGGCCTCGGATGGCGCCGCCGCGCCGCGCTGCAACGCAACCAGCGCGTAGAGCGACAGCGACATCAGCTCGAGCCCGAGATAAAGCGTGAGGAAGTGGTTGGCCTTGATCAGCACCATCATGCCGAGTGCCGCGAACAGCATCAGCACGAAGGTCTCGCCGCGAAACAGGCCGCGGGTTTCCAGGTAGCGCCGGCCATAGAAGAGCCCGGCCGACACGGTCACGAGGGCGAAGAGCTTGAGCAGGTCGGCGACCATGTCGTCGACGACCATGTTCGAGAACGTCTTCACCGTTGCCGCGTGGGCCGTCGTGAGCACGATCCACGCGGTGACGAGGAGCGCGGCCTGGGTGAGCCAGTAGCTTATCGCTCGCCGCGCCGGCGGCAGGAACAGGTCGACGATCAGGATCGTGCATGCGGCGCAGAGCAGCACGATCTCCGGCAGCACCGGCATCAGATTGAGCGGGGTCACTAGAGCTTGCTCCGGGCGACGTGCGCGAGCAGGTCCGCCACCGAGACGTTCATCACGTCGACGAAGGGCTTCGGCCAGAGCCCCATCAGCAGCACCGCGGCCGCGACCGTGGCGAGCAGCCAGAACTCCCGCGGCGTGAGGTCGGAAAGCGCCGCGACCTCGGGATTGGCCACGGCGCCGAAGATCACCCGCTTGTACATCCAGAGGGTGTAGGCGGCGCCGAGGATCAGCGTGGTCGCGGCAAGGACCGCGAGCCAGAAGTTCACCTCGACCGCGCCCAGGATCACCATGAACTCGCCGACGAATCCGGAGGTGGCCGGCAGGCCGGCGTTGGCCATCGCGAACAGCATCATGAAGGCGGCGAAGCGCGGCATCGTGTTGACCACCCCGCCGTAGTCGGCGATCTGGCGGCTGTGCACGCGGTCGTACATCACGCCGACGCAGAGGAACATCGCCGCGGACACGAAGCCGTGCGAGAGCATCTGCACCAGTCCGCCGACCGTGCCCATCTGGTTGAACAGGAAGAAGCCGAGCGTGACGAAACCCATGTGCGAGATCGACGAATAGGCGATCAGCTTCTTCATGTCGGACTGCGCCAGCGCGACGAAGCCGATGTAGACGACGGCGACGAGCGACAGCACGATCACGAACGTCGACAGGTAGCGCGACGCGTCGGGCAGGATCGGCAGCACGAAGCGGATGAAGCCGTAGGCGCCGATCTTCAGCGTGACCGCGGCCAGCACGACCGAGCCGCCGGTCGGGGCCTCGACGTGGGCGTCGGGCAGCCAGGTGTGGACCGGCCACATCGGCACCTTCACGGCGAACGCGAGGAAGAAGGCGACGAACAGCAGGATCTGCGTGTCGAGCGCGAGCGGCAGGCGGTACCAGTCCTGGAACGCGAACGATTCGGAGGCGCCGTACAGGTAGATGAACGCCACCAGCAGGAGCAGCGACCCCAGCAGCGTGTAGAGGAAGAACTTGACTGCCGCGTAGACGCGGTTGGGCCCGCCCCAGATCCCGATGATCAGGTACATCGGGATCAGCATCGCCTCGAAGAACACGTAGAAGAGGATTGCGTCGAGCGCGGCGAACGCGCCGTTGATGAGGCCCGACATCACCAGGAACGCCGCCATGTACTGCGAGACGCGTTCCTTGATCACCTCCCAGGCCGACCAGACCACCAGCACGGTGATGAAGGCATTGAGGACGATGAACAGTACCGAGATGCCGTCGACCCCGAGGTGGTACCAGATGTCGAAGCGCGGGATCCACTGGTGCCGCTCGACGAACTGCATTGCCGAGGTCGCGATGTCGAAGTGCAGGAACAGCGGCAGCGTGACGACGAAGCCGGCGAGCGCGCCGGCGAGCGCGACCCACCGCGCCGCCGCGGCATCCTTGTCGCGGCCCGCGAAGAGCACCGCGATGCCGGCGACGATCGGGACCCAGATGGACAGCGAGAGATAGAGGGGCATCGCGCGGACCCTACCGATTGAACCACGCGAGCAGCGCGAACACGCCGACGATCATCGTGAAGGCGTAGTGGTAGACGTACCCCGACTGCACGTGACGCAGCAGCGACGAGGCCCAGCCGATGGCCCTCGCCGTGCCGTTGACGAAGAACCCGTCGATGATCGCCCGGTCGCCGAACCGTGACAGCAGCTGGCCCAGCTTGCGCGCGCCGCCGGCCAAGACCGTCTCGTTGAAGCGGTCGAAGTAGTACTTGTTGTCGAGCAGCGTGTACAGCGGGCCGGCGAGCCGGCGCAGGCGCTCGGGCAGCGCAGGATTGGCGAGGTAGCAGTACCAGGCGGCGGCGATGCCGGCGATGGCCAGCCAGAACGGAAGGCTCAACACGCCGTGCCGCATGAACGCGGCGACGCCGTGCCACTCGTTCTTGAGCTCCCAGAGCACCGCGTGCTCGGGTCGCACGACGATAGAACTGCCGAAGAAGTCGCCGAACAGCATCGGCTCGATGTAGGTCCAGCCGGTGTAGATCGACGGAATCGCGAGCAGGATCAGCGGCACCGTGATCACCCAGGGGCTCTCGCGGGGCGGCCCGCCGTGGTGGTCGTGCGTGTCCGGCTCGTCCCCCGCCTCGTGCGAGGCGTCGTGATGATCGGCGGCGTGCGCGTCATGCGCGCGGTCCTGCGGCGCGCCCCACCTCGGCTTGCCGTGGAAGGCGAGGAACAGCATCCGGAACGAGTAGAACGCGGTGATGAACACGCCGGCCAGCACCGCGAAGTAGGCGTAGCCGCTGCCGGGGATCTTCGCCAGGTGCACGGCCTCGATGATCGCGTCCTTCGAGAAGAAGCCGGCGAACGGCGGGATGCCGGCGAGCGCGAGCGAGCCGACCAGTGCGGTGCCCCACGTGATCGGCATCACCTTGCGGAGCCCGCCCATCCGGCGCAGGTCCTGCTCGTGGTGCATCGCGATGATCACCGAGCCCGCGGCGAGGAACAGCAGCGCCTTGAAGAACGCGTGCGTCATCAGGTGGAAGATCGCCGCGGAATACGCCGAGACGCCCAGCGCGACCGTCATGTAACCCAGCTGCGAGAGCGTCGAGTAGGCGACCACGCGCTTGATGTCGTTCTGCACGATGCCGAGAAAGGCCATGAACAACGCCGTCGTCGCCCCGATCACCGTGACGAACGTGAGCGCCGTCTCCGAGAGCTCGAACAGCGGGCTCATGCGGGCAACCATGAAGATGCCGGCCGTGACCATCGTCGCCGCGTGGATCAGCGCCGAGATCGGCGTCGGGCCTTCCATCGAGTCCGGCAGCCAGACGTGCAACGGGACCTGCGCGCTCTTGCCCATCGCGCCGACGAACAGGCCAATGCAGATCGCCGTCATCAGCGACCAGGTGGCGCCTTCCCACGGGACCAGCGTCGCGGCGGCGAGGGTTTCCGCGCGGCCGAACACCTCGGCGTAGTCGAGCGTGCCGAAGTGGGCCACGACGAGTCCGATGCCGAGCACGAAGCCGAAGTCGCCGACCCGGTTGACCAGGAACGCCTTCAGGTTCGCGTGGATCGCCGAGGGGCGTGTGTACCAGAAGCCGATCAGCAGGTACGAGACGAGCCCCACCGCCTCCCAGCCGAAGAACAGCTGCAGGAAGTTGTTGCTCATGACCAGCATGAGCATCGCGAACGTGAACAGCGAGATGTACGAGAAGAAACGGGTGTAGCCGGGATCCTCGGCCATGTAGCCGATCGTGTAGACGTGGACCATCAGCGACACGAACGTGACGACCAGCATCATCGTCACAGTGAGCGGGTCGATCAGGAAGCCCACGGCGAAACGAACGCCGCCCACCTGCGCCCAGGTGTAGAGGTCGCCGTTGAAGGTATGCCCGCCCGCAACCTCCCGGGCGATCGCGAGCGAGGCGGCGAACGCGAATGCCACGCCGCCGATGCACAGCCAGTGCGAGAGCGTGCGACCCAGCCGGCGTCCGAACAGCCCGACGACGACGGACGCCGCGAGCGGGACGAGCGGAACGAGGAGGTAGAGCGGCTTCATCTCGATCCCCTACCCCTTGAGCTTCGAGAGCTCCTCGACGTCGATCGAGCCGACGTTGCGGAACAGCAGCACGAGGATCGCGAGGCCGATCGCCGACTCGGCGGCGGCCACCGTGAGGATGAACAACACGAACACCTGCCCCGCCATGTCGCCCAGGAAGTGCGAAAACGCGACGAAGTTCAGGTTGACGGCGAGCAGCATGAGCTCGATCGACATCAGCAGGATGATGACGTTGCGCCGGTTGAGGAAGATCCCGACGATCGCGATCGCGAAGAGCGCCGCGCCCAGCACGAGGTAGTGCGAGAGGCCCGGCACGATGGACAATGACACTGCGTTCTCCCTGTCGATCCTTGCGTCTGGCGCGCGGGACGGTCGGCCTCGCAGGGCCGCTCCATCCCCGAGGCGCGTCAGGTCTCGCGCTTCTCCGAGGGCATCTCGACGATCCGCACGCGGTCCCGGCTCCTTGCCTTCACCTGCTCCGCCGGGTCCTGGTAGCGGGTCGCGCGGCGGCGGCGATGCGTGAGCGCGATCGCCGCGACGATCGCGACCAGCAGCACCACTGCGGCGATCTCGAACGGGTAGACATAGTCGACGTAGATGAGCCGCCCCAGCGCGCGCGTGTTCGACTCGGTCGCTGCCGGCGGGGCCGGCGTCGCTGCGCTGCCGCGCGTCGCGTTCACGAGCAGCAGCGTCATCTCGAAGAGCACCAGCAGCCCGACCGTCACCGCGACGGGCAGGTAGCTGCGGAAGTTCGTGCGCAAGGCGTCGAAGTTGACGTCCAGCATCATCACGACGAACAGGAACAGCACCATGACCGCGCCCACGTAGACCAGCACCAGCGCGATCGCCAGGAACTCCGCCCCGAGCAGCAGCCAGATGCCCGATGCCGTGAAGAAGGCGAGCACGAGCCACAGCGCGGCGTGCACTGGGTTCCGCGTCGAGACGACGCGCAACGCCGCGAACACCAGCAGCGCGGCAAAGACGTAGAAGATCGCGGACTCGAAGGGCATCGTCGGCGGGAGGGTCGGGTGGAAAGCTCCGGGATCAGCGGTACCGGGCGTCCTCCGCGCGGTCGGCCGCGATCTCGGCCTCGTATCGATCGCCCACCGCGAGCAGCATCTCCTTGGTGTAGAGGAGGTCGCCGCGCTTCTCCCCGTGGTACTCGAGGATGCGGGTCTCGACGATCGAGTCGACGGGACAGCTCTCCTCGCAGAACCCGCAGAAGATGCACTTGGTGAGGTCGATGTCGTAGCGCGTGGTGCGTCGGGAGCCGTCGTCCCGCTGCTCGGACTCGATCGTGATCGCGAGCGCCGGGCAGACCGCCTCGCAGAGCTTGCAGGCGATGCAGCGCTCCTCGCCGTTCGGATAGCGGCGCAGTGCGTGCAGGCCGCGGAAGCGCGGGCCGTAGGGCGTCTTCTCCTCCGGGAACATGATCGTGACCTTGCGCGCGAACAGGTGGCGACCGGTCAACGCCATGCCGCGGAACAGCTCGAGGAGCAGGAACGTCGAGAAGAAGTCGCGGACGCGGGCGAGCATGGCGTTCAGTGGAACAGGTTTGCCCAGCGGGTCTGCATCATCGCACCGACGAACACGATCCAGATCAGCGTGATCGGGATGAACACCTTCCAGCCGAGGCGCATGATCTGGTCGTAGCGGTAGCGCGGGAACGTCGCGCGGATCCACAGGAAGACGAGCAGCACCGCCGCGACCTTGATTGCTAGCCACGGCAGCCCGTCGCCGAAGGGCGCCGCGCCGCCGAAGACGGGCAGCCCGTCCGGCAGGCGAACGTCGTTCAGGCCCGGCCACGGCGACAGCCACCCGCCGAGGAACATGACCGCGGTCAGCACCGCGATCAGGATCATGTTCATGTACTCGGCGAGGAAGAACAGCGCGAACCCGATGCCCGAGTACTCGACGTGGAAGCCGGCGACGATCTCGGACTCGCCCTCGGCGACGTCGAACGGGTGGCGGTTGGTCTCGGCAATGCCGGAGATCAGGTAGACGGCGAACAGCGGGAACAGCGGCCAGATGTACCAGTACGCCGCCCCGCCGTCCTGGCCGCGCACGATGTCGGAGAGGTTCAGGCTGTTCGCCGCCATCAGCACGCCGACCAGCGCGAAGCCCATCGCGATCTCGTAGGAGACGATCTGCGCGGCCGAGCGCAGGCAGCCCAGGAACGCGTACTTGGAGTTCGACGCCCAGCCCGCCAGGATGACGCCGTAGACGCCGATCGACGTCATCGCAAGGATGTAGAGCAGGCCCGCGTTGATGTCGGCGAGGACCAGCGTCTCGGAGAACGGCACGACCGCCCAGGCGGCGAGCGCGGGCGCGAGCGAGAGCATCGGCGCGATGAAGAACAGCCATCGGTTCGACCCCGACGGGACCACGATCTCCTTGAAGAGCATCTTGATCACGTCGGCGAACGGCTGCAGCAGGCCGTAGGGACCCACCCGGTTGGGTCCGACGCGCACCTGCATCCAGCCGATGACCTTGCGCTCGGCGTAGGTCAGGTAGGCAACGCAGAGGATCACCGGGATCGCGATCCCCAGGACCTTGACCAGCGTCCACAGCGGCAGCCAGGCGGGGCCGAGAAACTCGCGCACCGGGGCGAGCAGCGGTTCCATCTACGCGCGCTCCACGGTGACCGGGCCCGACAGCGCATCGAGCGCACACGTCGATGCGTGCGCCGCCGCCAGCCGGACCACGCCCGGCGGCACCTCGGGATCGACGACCGTCGCGACCACGGCCTCGCCCTGGCCCTGGCGAATGCGGACCTGCGCACCCTCAGCGATGCCGAGCTGGTCGAGCAGCATGCGGTGCACCCGCGCACGGGGTGGGCGAGCGGCTTTGGTCTGCTGCAACGACGTCGCCCGACGTACCAGCGGATCGGCGAAGTAGATCGGCACGTCCGCGACGCGCTCGATGCCGGCCACGGGCGCGGCGGGCGCGAGGAGCGGCACGTCGGTGCGGTTGTCGAGGTGCCCGGCGAGGTCGCTTCCGGGCGCGACGACGGCGTCGCGTATCGCCTCCGATGCCTCGGCGTCGAAGCCCCCGAGTCCGAGCATCGTGCCGAGCACGCGCAGCACCTTCCAGCCCGGTCGTGCCTGCCCGCGCGGCTTCACCACGCCGCGGAAGCTCTGTGCGCGTCCTTCGCAGTTGACGAACGTGCCCGAGGTCTCGGTGAACGGCGCGATGGGCAGCAGCACGTCGGCGTAGGCCATGCCATGGCGGAACGGGCTCATCACCACCACGAGCTCGGCGCGCTCGAGGGCCGCGCGCGCAGCGAGCGGGCTCGCGCAGTCGAGCTCGGCCTCCGCGTGCAGCATGAGATAGGCGCGCCGCGGCGCGGCGAGCATCGCCTTCGCGTTCAGCCCGTCGCCGTGAGGGCGCGCGCCGGCAAGCTCCGCGCCGACGCTGTTCGCGGCCTCGCGCAGGAACCCCAGCGTGGCGCCCGTGATCGCCGCCAGCGCCTGCGCGAGCGCGTGGAGCTGCGACGCCTCGGCATGCTGCTCGGCGAAGTTGCCGAGCAGCACGGCGCGCCGGGTGCCCGACAGGAGCTCGGCCGCGATGGCCCGGGCGGACTCCGACGGCTCGAGGCCCGCGATGCCGTCGAGCGGCACCGGCACCGGCCGCCCTGCGGCACGGGCAGCGGCGACGACGATCTGGGCGAGCGCCGCCGGCAGCTGCGACGGCGGCACGATCACCTGGTGCGCGACGGGCATCAGCCAGTCGTCGTCGACCGAACCGAGCTTCAGCACGCGAGCACGGCGTTTCGCAGCCTGGCGCAGGCGCTGGGCGACCAGCGGGTGATCGTTGCGCAGGAAGCTGCCGACGACGAGCACGCGGTCGAGGCTTCCCAGCTCGGCGACCGGCATGCCGAGCCAGCGCGCTGCCGGCCGGTCACCGCGGAAGTCGGCCTGCCGCAGGCGGCAATCGATGTTGTCGGAGCCGAGGCCGCGCATCAGCCGTGCGACGAGCGCGAGTTCCTCGAGGGTCGCGTGCGGCGAGGCCAGCGCGCCGAGGGCGCTGCCACCGTGGCGGGCGGCGACGTCGCGCAGGCCGGACGCGACCCGCTCGAGCGCGGTCGGCCAGTCGACCTCGCGCCACGTCCCGCCCTCGTTCACCATCGGGACGGTGAGCCGGTCCTCGCAGTTGAGCGCCTCGTAGGAAAACCGGTCCTTGTCCGAGATCCAGCACTCGTTCACCGTCTCGTTCTCGAGCGGGAGCACGCGCATCACCTGGTCGCCCTTCACCTGGACGATGACGTTGCTGCCGAGCGAGTCGTGCGGGGATATCGACTTGCGCCGGGCGAGCTCCCAGGTGCGCGCCTTGTAGCGGAACGGCTTCGACGTGAGCGCGCCGACGGGACAGAGGTCGATCATGTTGCCGGAGAGCTCGGAGTCGACCGTGTTGCCCACGAACGCGACGATCTCGGCGTGCTCGCCGCGGCCGATCATGCCGAGCTCCATCACGCCCGCGATCTCCTGCCCGAAGCGGACACACCGCGTGCAGTGGATGCAGCGCGTCATCTCCTCGGCGGAGATCAGCGGGCCGAGGCTCTTGTGGACCACGACACGCTTCGGCTCCTGGTAGCGCGAGGCGGATGCCCCGTACCCGACGGCCAGGTCCTGCAGCTGGCATTCGCCGCCCTGGTCGCAGATCGGGCAGTCGAGCGGATGGTTGATGAGCAGGAACTCCATCACGCCCTTCTGCGCACCGACCGCCTGGTCCGAGTGCGTGAACACCTTCATGCCGTCCGTCACGGGAGTCGCGCACGCCGGCATGGGCTTCGGCGCCTTCTCGACCTGGACGAGGCACATGCGGCAGTTGGCCGCGATCGACAGCTTCTTGTGGTAGCAGAAGTGGGGGACGAAGATGCCAAGCCGGTTCGCGGCGTCCATGACCGTGCTGCCCTGCGGCACCTGCACGGCACGACCGTCGACCTCGATGTTGAGCAGACCGTCGGCCATGGTCTACACGTACGGCGGCACGATGCAGCGGCCGTGGTCGATGTGGTGCTGGAACTCGTCGCGGAAGTGCTTGACGAAGGCGCGCACCGGCATCGCGGCCGCATCGCCGAGCGCGCAGATCGTGCGACCCTGGATGTTGTCCGCGATCGAGTTCAGGAGCTCGAGGTCCTCGGAACGCCCGCGACCGTGCTCGATGCGGTCGACGACGCGCCACAGCCAGCCGGTGCCCTCGCGGCACGGCGTGCACTGGCCGCAGGACTCCTCGTAGTAGAAATAGGACAGACGCAGCAGCGACTTCACCATGCAGCGCGTCTCGTCCATCACGATCACCGCGCCGGAGCCCAGCATCGAGCCGGCCTTGGCGATCGAGTCGTAGTCCATGTCGGTCGCGAGCATGACGTCCCCGGGAAGCACCGGCATCGACGAGCCGCCGGGGATCACCGCCTTGAGCTTGCGCCCGCCGCGTACGCCGCCGGCCAGCTCGAGCAGCGTGGCGAACGGCGTGCCCAGCCGGATCTCGTAGTTGCCGGGGCGCTCGACGTCGCCAGAGACCGAGAAGATCTTCGTACCGCCGTTGTTCGGGCGGCCGAGGTTCGCGAACCACTCGCCGCCGTTGCGGATGATCCAGGGCACCGCGGCGAAGGTCTCGGTGTTGTTGATCGTCGTCGGCTTGCCATAGAGGCCGAAGCTCGCCGGGAACGGCGGCTTGAAGCGCGGCTGGCCCTTCTTGCCCTCGAGCGACTCGAGGAGCGCGGTCTCCTCGCCGCAGATGTAGGCGCCGTAGCCGTGGTGGTTGTAAAGGTCGAACGAGAAGCCACTGCCGCGGATGTCGCGCCCGAGCCAGCCGGCGGCGTACGCCTCGCGCAACGCCTCCTCGCAGCGCTCGTAGACGTCCCAGATCTCGCCGTGGATGTAGTTGTAGCCGCGGGTCGCGCCCATCGCGTACCCGGCGATGGCCATGCCCTCGATCACCGCGTGCGGGTTGTAGCGCAGGATGTCGCGGTCCTTGAACGTCCCCGGCTCGCCCTCGTCCGAGTTGCACACGACGTACTTGTCGCCCGGGAACTGCCGGGGCATGAAGCTCCACTTGAGGCCAGTCGGGAAGCCGGCGCCACCGCGGCCCCGCAGCGCGCTCTTCTTCACCTCGCCGACCACCTGGTCGGGCGGGATGCGCTCGGCGACTATGCGCGACAGGGCCTCGTAGCCACCGCGCGCGACGTAGTCGGCGAGCCGCCAGTTGCGCCCGGTGAGGCCCGCCATCAGCACGGCGTCGGGCCCGTAGTCGAGAAACTCGCCCGGAGCGTTCACGCGTTCTCCGTCTGGTCCGGCGTCGACGCGAGCGGCGCGCCCTCGCCCCGCCCCGCAGCCTCGCGCAGCTCGTCGACCAGCGCGTCGAGCGCCGGCGGCGCCATCTTCACGCACATGCGCTTGTTGTTGACGAGCAGCACCGGGGCATCACCGCACGCACCCATGCACTCCCCCTCCTTCAGCGTGAATGCCTGGTCGGGGGTGGTCTCGCCGAAGCCGACGCCCAGCGACGCCTTGAGGTGCGCCGCGGCGGCCGCCGCGCCCTGCAGCGCGCAGGGCAGATTGGTGCAGATCGTGAGCTTGAACCGCCCGGTCGGTACGAGGTTGTACATCGCGTAGAACGAGGCGACCTCGTAGACCGCCACCGGTGGCATGCCGAGATGGCGCGCGACCGCGTCCATGACCTCGGTCGAGAGCCAGCCGTGTTCGTCCTGCGCGATGGCGAGCGCCGACATGACCGCCGACTGCCTCTGGTCGGCCGGGTACTTGGCGACCTCACGGTCGATTCTCGTCCTCGCGTCCTGCGAAAGCGCCATGCGTCAGTCCCTCGGCCGGCCGCGCGTCATCGGTCGATGCTCCCGAACACGATGTCCTGCGTACCGATGATGGCGACCACGTCCGCGATCATGTGGCCGCGCGCCATCTCGTCCAGCGCCGCCAGGTGCACGTAGTCGGGCGCGCGCAGCTTGAGGCGATAGGGCTTGTTGGCGCCGTCGGAGATCAGGTAGACGCCGAACTCGCCCTTGGGGTGCTCGATCGCGGCGTAGACCTCGCCGGGCGGAACGTGCATGCCCTCGGTGAAGAGCTTGAAGTGGTGGATCAGCTCCTCCATGTTCGACTTCATCGACTCGCGTGCGGGCGCCGCGACCTTGTGGTTGTCGGTGATCACCGGCCCGGGGTTGGCGCGCAACCAGTCGATGCACTGCCTGATGATGCGATTCGACTGGCGCATCTCCTCGACGCGGACCAGATACCGGTCGTAGCAGTCGCCGTTCACGCCGACGGGAACGTCGAAGTCGACGCGGTCGTAGACCTCGTAGGGCTGCTTCTTGCGCAGGTCCCAGGGGACGCCGGAGCCTCGCAGCATCGCCCCCGTGAAGCCGAGCGCCATGGCCCGCTCGGGCGAGACGACGCCGATGCCCACGGTACGCTGCTTCCAGATCCGGTTGTCGGTGAGCAGCGTCTCGTAATCGTCGACGTATCCGGGGAAGCGCCTGGTGAAGTCCTCGATGAAGTCGAGCACCGACCCCTGCCGGTTCTCGTTCAGTCTCTCGAGGTCCCGGGCGCTGCGCAGCGTCGAGGGCTGGTACCGGGGCATGCGGTCCGGCAGGTCCCGGTACACGCCACCCGGCCGGTAGTAGGCGGCGTGCATGCGCGCGCCGGACACCGCCTCGTAGATGTCGAACAGGTCCTCGCGCTCGCGGAAGCAGTACAGAAACGTGGTCATCCCGCCGACGTCGAGCGAATGGGAGCCGAGCCACAGCAGGTGGTTCAGCAGTCGCGTGATCTCGTCGAACATCACCCGGATGTACTGCGCGCGGATCGGCACCTCCAGCCCCAGCAGGCGCTCGATCGCCATGCAGTAGGCATGCTCGTTGCACATCATCGAGACGTAGTCGAGCCGGTCCATGTAGGGCAGCGACTGCATGAACGTCTTGTGCTCGGCGAGCTTCTCGGTCGCGCGGTGCAGCAGGCCGATGTGCGGGTCGGCGCGCTCGATCACCTCGCCGTCGAGCTCGAGGACGAGGCGCAACACGCCGTGGGCCGCGGGATGCTGCGGCCCAAAGTTCATGGTGTAGTTGCGAATTTCAGCCATGAACTTCGGCGTCCGCTGACTTGCGGAGCAAGTCAAGTGAAGCGGCGCCAGCCGCGCAACGGCGGACGCTCAAATTCATGGTGTAGTTGCGGATCTCGGCCATCGCCGGGGCTACTCGCTGTCCGCGTAGTGCTGCTCACGCACGATCCGCGGCACGACCTCGCGTGGCTCGATCGTCACCGGCTGGTAGATGATACGGCCCTGCTCGGGGTCGTAGCGCATCTCGACGTGGCCCGAAAGCGGGAAATCCTTGCGGAACGGGTGACCGACGAAACCGTAGTCGGTGAGGAGCCGCCGCAGGTCGGGGTGGCCGTCGAAGACGATGCCGTAGAGGTCGAAGGCCTCGCGCTCGAACCAGTTCGCCGACGGCCAGACGTCGACGACGCTCGGCACGACCGGGAAATCGTCGTCGACCGCGAAGGTGCGCACGCGAATCCGCTGATTGTTGGACAGCGACAGCAGGTGGTAGACGGCGGCGAAGCGCGGTCCCTCCCAGGTGCCGTTCTCGTGCGCGGAATAGTCGACGCCGCAGACGTCGATCAGCATCTCGAACCGCAGCCGGGCAACGTCACGGAGCGCCGTCATCGTCGCGACCAGGTGCTTCGGTTCGACCACGAGGGTGACCTCGCCGCGGGCAGCCGAAACCTGCTGTAGCCACTCCCCCAGTTCTTCGCCGGCCAGGCTGGCGAGCGTTTCGGACTTCGTGGCCATCAGCGCGCGATCGTATTGGTGCGCCAGATCTTGTTCTGGAGCTGCAGGATGCCGTAGAGCAGTGCCTCGGCCGCCGGCGGGCAGCCGGGCACGTAGACGTCGACCGGCACGATGCGGTCGCAGCCACGCACCACCGAGTAGGAGTAGTGGTAGTAGCCGCCGCCATTCGCGCAGCTTCCCATCGAGATCACCCAGCGCGGCTCGGCCATCTGGTCGTAGACCTTGCGCAGCGCCGGGGCCATCTTGTTGCACAGCGTGCCGGCGACGATCATCACGTCGGATTGCCGAGGGCTCGGGCGGAACACGATGCCGAAACGGTCGAGGTCGTAGCGCGCGGCGCCCGCATGCATCATCTCGACGGCGCAGCAGGCGAGGCCGAAGGTCATCGGCCACATCGAGCCATTGCGTGCCCAGTTGATGACGCTGTCGAGCGTCGTCGTGACGAAGCCCTTCTCGAGGACGCCTTCGATGGCCATTTCTACGCTCCGCCTCCGCACATGCCGTCGCCGGGCGCAAGTTCGACATGTCGGCGGAGGCGCCGATTCGCCCTGGTCGCATCCCCGCCGCGCGGGGCCCCTGCTCCCTGGCTCACGTCGCTATTCCCACTCTAATGCCCCCTTCTTCCACTCGTAGACGAAGCCGACCACGAGGATCAGAAGGAAGATCATCATCGCCACGAAGCCGAACATGCCGATGTCCGGCAGCGCGACGGCCCAGGGAAAGAGGAAGGCGATCTCGAGATCGAAGAGGATGAACAGGATTGCGACGAGGTAGTAGCGGACGTCGAACTTCATCCGCGCGTCCTCGAAGGCCTCGAATCCGCACTCGTACGGCGAGAGTTTCTCCGGATCGGGGCGGTCGGGCGATACCAGCTTGCCGAGGCCGAGCAACACGCCTCCGAGCACCAGGCCGACCAGGATGAAGAGGAGGATCGGGAAGTAGTTTTCCAGCATCGCAGCTCCACGGCATCCGGCACCGGGTCCGGATCTCGTCCATCCGCCCCCGCGCCCTCCCCGCCTTCTCGCGAACCGCCGGAAGCATGCGCTCGCGAACGCCGATCCATTCGTGCCCGGCACGGGCACCCCCGGCCACGGCGCCCCGCCGGGCTTGGTCGAGTCTTTGGTGCCGACGGGGAGACTCGAACTCCCACGGCTTTCGCCACTGCCCCCTCAAGACAGCGTGTCTACCAATTTCACCACGTCGGCAATTCCGTGGTACGACGTCGGGGTTGGATTGAACTCCGCGCTCCCCGATGTCGTGCCGTCAAACCTGTCTGTTCCTCCTCGTGCCTCGATGCACCGTGGCAACCGCACGTTGCGAACGCTGCTGCGAGTTCCAATTTACTTCGGCACTTCGCCCACCTTGCCTTGCGCTGGCGCAGGTGCCGCGGGAGCGCCACCCGTGGGCGCTACCGGCACGGCCGGCACGTCGCTCGCCTTCGGGACCTGCGTGTCCATGATGCTCTTCTCGGCCGTCGGCACCGCGCTGCTGCGCGTGCTGCCGAGATAGGTGAGCCCGAGGCTCGACAGGAAGAACACGGTCGCGAGCACGGCGGTCGATCGCGACAGGAAGTTCGCCGATCCAGCGGCGCCGAACAGGCTCCCCGAAGAGCCGCTGCCGAAGGCCGCGCCCATGTCCGCGCCCTTGCCGTGCTGCAGCAGTACGAGGCCGATGACGACCAGCGCCACTACCACGTGCACGGCCAGCAGAACCGATTCCAGTACGCCCATGTCCGCTACCGCCCTTGCGTCGTGCCCGCCTTGTTAGGCAAGGCCGATCGCCAAAAATTCTCGCGCGTCCAGCGACGCGCCCCCGACGAGTCCGCCATCGACGTCCGGCATGCCGAACAGCGACGCAGCATTCGCCGCCTTCACGCTGCCCCCGTAGAGCAGCTTCACGTCGGCGGCCCCCGCCGACGCCAGCCTGCCCCGGAGCAGCGCGTGCACCTCCTGCGCCTGCTCGGGCGAGGCGGTGCGGCCGGTGCCGATCGCCCAGACCGGTTCGTACGCGACGACCGTCCGCGTCATGGCCGTCCCGAGCGCACGGATCACGGCATCGATCTGCCGCGTCACGACCGCCGAGGTCTGCTCCGCCTCCCGCTCCGCCAATGTCTCGCCGACGCACACGATCGGCGTCAACCCTGCCGCCAACGCGGCCTTGGCCTTCGCGGCCACCTGCTCGTCACGCTCGCCGTGGAACTGGCGCCGCTCCGAGTGTCCCGCGAGCGCGTACCGCGCACCGAACTCGGCGATCATCGCCGCCGATACCTCTCCGGTAAACGCACCCGAGGCGTGCTCGCTGACGTCCTGGGCACCCCAGGCGATCGCACTGCCGGCAAGCAGCCCCTTCGTCTGTGCCAGGTACGGAAAAGGCACGCAGACCGCCATTTCGCGATCCGCGCCGGCGCGCCAGTCCGCGGCGAGCGCAGACAGAAGCGCCGCGTTTTGCGCCAACCCGCCATTCATCTTCCAGTTGCCGACCACCAGCCTGCCGCGCATTCCGCGTCACCAAATCCTGTTCCGGACCGTGCCGAATCCCTGCGGACAGCCATCTGTCCGCACGAAAAACTTTCGAATTATACCGCGCTGCCGCAAACACCGGCAAACCCGCCCTCGACAGTGACGGGCTCAGGCGCCGGCCGTGCGCCGCAGGCGCCGGATGAGCGGCGGCAGGAACCAGGCGGCGATCGCCAGCACACCCAGCGTCGCCGCGACGGGGCGATAAAAGAAGGCGAGCAGGTTGCCATCGGCCTTGATCATCGACGTGACGAAGTTCTGCTCCAGCATCGTGCCGAGCACCACGCCGAGGATCGCCGGCGCCACCGGGAATCCGTTCTCCTCGAGCACGTAGGCGGCGACACCGGCGACGAGCATGACGCCGACGTCGAAGCCGGAGTTGTTGATCGCAAACGAACCGACGATGCAGAACAGCAGGATGATCGGCATCAGCACGTTGCGCGGCACGCGCAGCAGGTTCTTGGCGATCTTGATGCACCACCATCCCAGCGGGATCATGATCAGGTTCGCCAGGATGAACAGCAGGTAGACGGCGTAGATGTTCTCGGGGTTCTGCGTGAAGAGCGTAGGGCCCGGGTTCATGTTCTTCATGTACAGCACCCCGATCACGATCGCCGTGATCGAGTCTCCCGGGATGCCGAACACGAGCGCCGGAATGAACGCGCCGGCCAGCGCGCTGTTGTTCGCGGCACCGCTCTCGATGATCCCCTCGACGTGGCCGGTGCCGAACTTCTCGGGCTCCTTCGACGTCTTCTTGCTGATCGCATAGCTCATCCAAGCGGCGATGTCCGCGCCCGCGCCCGGCAGTGCGCCGACCAGCGTGCCCAGCAAGCTGCCGCGCAAGATCTGCACCGGGTACCGTTTGGTCAGCGTCCACATGCCCTTGAAGACGTTGTGGATCGGCTGGTCGACGATCTCCCCGCGCGGGTTCGTGTCGACGGCGAAGCGGATGATCTCGGACACCGCGAACATCCCGATCATCATCGGGATCATGTTGATCCCGCCCATGAGGTCCGTGACGGCGAACGTGAACCGCGGATGGCCGGCCGGGTTGTCGAGGCCGACAGCGGAGACCATCAAGCCGATCAGCAGCGCGACAAGCCCCTTGAGCGGCCGCTCGGCGGTGATGACGATCGCACAGGTGAGGCCGAGCAGTACGAGCCAGAAGTACTCGAAGGAACTGAAGCCGAGGGCAAAGTCAGCGAGGGTTGGCGCGGCAGCAATCAGCACCGCCGTGCCGAACAGCCCCCCGATGGCCGAGAAGACGAGTCCCGCCCCGAGCGCAAGCTCGGCCTGACCCTTTTTTGTCATCGCGTACGCCTCGTCGGTGTACGCGGCGGAGGCAGGCGTGCCCGGCATGCGCAGCAAGCACCCCGGAACGTCGCCGGAAAAGATGGCCATCGCGGTCGCGGTCACGATCGCCCCGACCGCGGGGATCGGCGGCATGAAGAACGTGACCGGCACGAGCAGTGCAGTGGCCATCGTCGCGGTGAGGCCGGGGACCGCCCCCACGAACAGGCCGAACAACGCGGCTCCGATGATGGCGAGCATCGTCGGTACGTTGAACACGAGGCCGAAGGCAAGCGCAATGGCGTCCATGGCCTTGTCCCTAGAACGCGAAGGGCGTCAGCACGCCCCAGGGCAGCGGGACGCGCAGCAGCTTGTAGAACGCGTACCACATCAGGACGGTCGTCACCATCGCAGCAACGAGCGCCACAGGCCACCGGACGCCGAGCACTCGGAACCACGCCAGCAGCAGTGCGGGCGCCACGATCAGGAACCCCACGCGTTCGGCCAGGGCGAGGTAGACCGCAACGCCGAGGACGATCACCGTCACGGCAACCACGTGGCGGGGCAGGCGCAGCCACGGGCCGGCGGCGAACCAGGGCTGCTCGGAGCGCGAACGCATGCCACTGAAGACCAGCAGGACACCACACACGACGAAGCCGGCCGCGATCAGTCCCGGGAAGATCGCCGCCCCGTACTGTTGCCCGGGGATATTCGGGAAGCTCTGCACGTGGACGAGGACGACCGCGCCCAGCAACGCGAAAATCGCACCGAAGATGGCGTCGTTGATTTTCATGCCGGTGCCGCGTGAATGACGACCCGGCGTGCCGCCGGGTCGTCATTCAGAAGCGGTTGCCCCGCAGGTGCGGGGCGGATTGCGAGCAGGGGACCGCGCCTACTTGGCGAGTCCGGCCGCCTTCATCACGACACCCATGTCCGCATCGCCCTTGGCCATGAACGCCGCGAAGTCGGCCTGCGCCGCCCAAGCGGTGCCGTAGCCCTTGCTCTCGGCGAAGTCCTTGAACTCCTTGCTGTCCCAGATCTTCTTGATCGCGGTCACGAGCTTGGTCTCGACGTCCTTTGGCAGGCCCTTCGGCGCGCCGATGCCGCGCCAGGCCGACACCGTCCAGCCACTGCCCGACGCTTCCTTCATCGTCGGCACCTTCGGAAAGAGCGGTGTCGCCTTGGTGTCCATCACGGCCAGAGGCTTCGCCTTGCCGGCGTCGATCAGCGCGCGCGCTTCCGGCAGCGAGCAGGTGACGATGTCCACGCCGCCCGCCACGAGGTCCTGCATGGCCGGCGCGGCCCCGTTGGAGGGCACCCACGGGATGGAGTTCTGCGGCAGCTTCACGTCGTTGAGTAGACCGGCAAGTGCCAGGTGCCAGATGCCGCCCTGCGCCGTGCCCGAGGCCTTGAGCTTGCCCGGATTCGCGCGCGCGAAGTCGAGGACCTCCTTGACGGACTTGAATGGCGAGTCCGCCTTCACGGTGAAGCCCGCCGGGTCGGCATTGACCAGCGCGAGCGGCGTGTACGACGCCGACGTGAGGTCGGTCAGCCCCTGCCAGTGCATCATCGAGATCTCGACCGTGAGCATTCCGACCGTGTAGCCGTCGGGCGCGGCCTGTGCGATCGCGCTGTGGCCGACGACGCCACCACCGCCGGTGCGGTTGACGACGTTGACCGGCTGCCCGAGCTCCTTCTCGAGCTGCGCGGCGAAGTAGCGCGCGGTGGTATCGGTGCCGCCACCCGCTCCCCACGGCACGACGAAGGTGATCGGGCGATTCGGGTAGTTGGACTGGGCGCCAGCCGCAAAAGGCATTGCCGCGGCAAGTGCGACGACGGCGACGCGAGCGAGCGTGCGCATGGGTTTGCTCATGGTTCCTCCAGCGTTGGGGGTCTTGGTCGGATCCGAGGCGGGACGGATCGCCGCCCGCGTGGGTTGCCGTCGTCGACGTTAGCAGCGCGGTCGATCGTGGTCAAGTGGTCAGGCCAATCCACGCGGTGTGAGCTCGTTCAGCCAGCACGCCGCCATCCGCCCCGGTGCGAGCTCGGCGAGCGGCGGCGCCACCTCGCGGCAGCGCGGCATCGTGTGCGGACAACGCGGGTGGAAGTGGCAGCCCGAAGGCGGGTCGAGCGGCGACGGGATCTCGCCGCGCACCGGCACGAACGCCCGCTTCCTCGGCTCGACCTTGCCGACCTCCGCGAGCAGTGCCTGCGTGTACGGATGGCTGGGGCGCGCGAACAGATCGACGGTGGGCCCGCTCTCGACGACGCGGCCGAGGTACATCACGAGCACGCGATCGCTCAGGTGCTGGACGACGCCGAGGTCGTGGCTGATGAACAGGTAAGTGAGGTCGAGTGCCGAACGCAGGTCCATGAACAGGTTGAGCACCTGCGCCTGGATCGAGACGTCGAGTGCGGCGACCGACTCGTCGCAGACCAGGAACTCCGGCCGCACGGCGAGCGCCCTGGCGATGCCGATGCGCGCCCGCTGCCCACCGCTGAACTGGTGCGGAAAGCGGCGCATCAGCGTCGGATCGAGCCCGACCCGGTTCAGCTGCAGGCCGACGTACTCGACCTTCTGGTGCGGCGCGACGATGCCGTGCACCACCGGAGCCTCGCCGACGATGTCGACGACCCGCATGCGCGGGTTGAGCGAAGCGTACGGATCCTGGAAGATCATCTGCATCCGCAGCTTGCACTCGCGCGCCTTCGCCGAGGGCAAGTCCGCGATGCGCGCACCGCGCCACAGCCGCTCGCCTGCGGTCGGCTCGAGCAGCCCGACGGCCAAGCGGCCGAGCGTCGACTTGCCACACCCCGACTCGCCGACGAGCCCGACGACCTCGCCGGGCTCGATGGATAGCGAGACACGATCGACGGCGTGCACGATTTCCTCGCGCACGCCGGCACCGAGCAGGTTGCCGATTTTCGCTGCGACGTCGAGCGACTTCACGAAGCGCTTGGAGATGCCCTTCAGCTCGACGAGGGCGGGACGCCCCGGCGCCAACGGCATCCGCGTTCCGTCGGGACCGAGCGTGGTTGCGTTCACGCCGGTGTCTCGATGCTAACGAGCGGCACGTGGCACCGCACGCCGCGTGGTGACGCGCCGGTGCCGAAAGACGTCGACTGCGGAGCCTCGGCACAGCGCGCGTCGGCGCGGCCGCAACGGTCGCGGAACGCGCACCCCGCGGGCAGGTGGGCGAGCGACGGCGTCATGCCAGGGATCTGCTTCAGACGCGCGCCGTGCGGGTTGCGCGCGGGCACGGAGTCGAGCAGCCCCTGCGTGTACGGGTGCGCCGGCCGGGTGAGCACGTCCTCGCAGCTGCCGTGCTCGACCACGCGACCCGCATACATGACGCACACGCGGTCGGCCAGCCCGGCGATCACCGACAGGTCGTGGGTGATCCAGACCAGTGCCGTCCCGGTCTCGCGCGCGAGCTTCTGCATCTCGTAGAGGATCTGCCCCTGGATCGTCACGTCGAGCGCCGTCGTGGGCTCGTCCGCGATGATGACGTCAGGACGATTCATCAGCGCGATCGCGATGGCAACCCGTTGCC
>Ga0209391_10000336_pt1 | contig 21254 bp, 15 predicted proteins | sample PPLLak3March2015_FD_187246 | JGI IMG/M metagenome (GOLD analysis project Ga0209391, IMG submission 187246) | Freshwater sediment microbial communities from Prairie Pothole Lake near Jamestown, North Dakota, USA - PPLs Lake P7 Core (1) Depth... | ecosystem: Environmental > Aquatic > Freshwater >...
GCTCACGCCGCACATCGCCAGCGCCACCGTGGCCACGCGCGTGGCGATGGCCGAGCTGGCGGCCGACAACCTGATCGCCGCACTCACCGGGGGCACGCCGCCGACACCGATCAACGCCGCCGATCTCCAGCAGCGCAGCTGACACAATCAGCGGCATGTCCCGCCCCCGCGCGCGCTGAGATGCCCGACTGGATCGTGCCTGCGCTGCTGGCGCTGAACCTGCTGCTCCTGTTGTGGCTGGCGCTGCGGCGCCCGGAGGATCCGACCGGACCACGGATCGAGCGCCTGGAACGCGAACTGCGCGACGAACTCGGCCGCACGGCGCAGACTCTGCGCGCCGACCTCGGCACCTTCCAGCAGATGCTGCTGACGCAGGGCGGCGACGTGGCGCGCACGCAGAACGAGCAGATCGACTCCTTCCGCACCCAGCTCGCCGCCATGCAGCAGCAGACGGACGGTGCCTTGCGCCGCTACAGCGAGACGCTGGCCGAGCAGCTGAGGCTGCTGTCCGAGGGCAGCGAGCGCCGGCAGGCCGAGCTGCGCGGCGCCGTCGAGACCCGCCTGGTGGCGCTGCAGGAAGGCAACGAGAAGAAACTCGAGCAGATGCGCGCCACGGTCGACGAGAAGCTGCACGCCACGCTGGAGCAGCGCCTGGGCGAGAGCTTCAAGCAGGTCGCCGACCGCCTGGAGCAGGTGCACAAGGGCCTGGGCGAGATGCAGGGGCTGGCGCGCGACGTCGGGGCGCTCAACCGCGTGCTGACCAACGTCAAGACGCGCGGCGTATTCGGCGAGGTGCAGCTCGCCGGCCTGCTGGAGCAGGTCTTCACGCCCGAGCAGTACGCCGTCAACGTCGCCACCGTGCCGGGCAGCAGCGAACGCGTCGAGTTCGCGATCCGGCTGCCTGGGCAGCGCCAGGACGGTGCGTCGTTGTGGCTGCCGATCGACGCCAAGTTTCCGCGCGACGACTACGAGCGCCTGCTCGATGCCCACGAGCGCGCCGATGCACCGGCCATGGAAGTCGCGGCCAAGGCCATCGAGACGCGCCTGAAGCTCGAAGCTCGCAGCATCCGCGACAAATACGTCGCGCCGCCGCACACGACCGACTTCGCGATCCTCTTCGTTCCTACCGAGGGCCTGTACGCCGAGGCGCTGCGCCGGCCCGGGCTGGTGGAGTCGATGCAGCGAGAGCACAAGGTCATGCTCGCCGGCCCGACGACGCTGCTGGCCACCCTGACCAGCCTGCAGATGGGCTTCCGCACGCTGGCGCTGGAGCAGCGCTCGGTGGAGGTGTGGGAGGTGCTGGGTGCGGTGAAGACCGAGTTCGCCAAATTCGCCGACGTGCTGGCCAGGACCAAGAAGAAGCTCGACGAGGCAAGCAATACGATCGAACAGGCGCAGACCCGCAGCAACGTCATGACACGGCGGCTGAAGGCGGTGGAGGCGCTGCCCGAAACCCGCACCGCCGCCTTGCTGCCCGGATTGCTGAACGACGACACGGATGACGGTGCCGTCGAACGCGGTGACGCGGGGGGTGAGCGCAGCGGCAGCTGACGCCACGGCGCAAACCGGCTCGGCCCCCGTGCCCGCCGCGCCGGCGGTGCCCATCGGCGGCGAACTGGCGCCGCCGGGCGCGTTCAGAAGCGCAGCGTGCCGGGAGTCGGCTCGGGGGGGGGCGCTGCGCGCGCAGCGGGCGCTTCGGGCTGGCGTACCGCCGGCGCTGCCTGGCGCGGCTGCACCGGCGCGCGCTCGACCAGCGGCGTTGGCGCCGGTGCCTGCCAGCCGCGCGGCAGGCGCGACTCGCGCGGATAGCCGGCGGCATCCAGGAACGCCGTCCAGTCGGTTTCCTTCAGGCCGCGCAGCGGTTGCACGCCGATGGTCAGCGCCGGTACCGTGCGGCCGCCGACAGCGCGTTCCAGCGCCAGTGCATCTTCCTCACTGCTCACCAGGCGCTCGCCGTAGGGCACGCCCCGCTGCTGCAGCAGGCGCCGGCCGTTGTCGCAGGGCGTGCAGTCGGCCGAGGTATAGAGCGTGACCGGGTACCGCTGCACGAGCGAACGCAGTTCCTGGGGCAGCGCGAGATCCGGCATCGTGGGAGCCGCGTCGCTGCCGAGTGGCATGACGCGCGCGCTGCCGCTCGTCGGCGGTCGGTCGGTGTAGATGACGCTGCCATCGGGCTGCACGATCTTGTAGACCGCCATCGCAGGCAGCAGCGGGGCGGCGAGCAGCGCGGCAGCAAGGCAGTGCAGGATCCTGGGGTTCATGGCAGGGTCGGCAGGGCCGACGGCGGCGCAGTCTCGCGGGCCCCCAATCTAGCCGACCTGGGCGCCAGGCTCAAGCCAGGCCCTGGTGGCGCAGCAGCGCGTCGAGCTGCGGGTCGCGGCCGCGGAAGGCGCGAAAGCTCTCCAGCGCCGGCCGGCTGCCCCCGACCTCGAGGATCTCGCTGCGGAAACGGTCGCCGACGGCGGCATCGAAGACGCCCGCGTCCTCGAATGCGCTGTAGGCATCCGCGGACAGCACCTCGGCCCAGGCATAGCCGTAATACCCGGCGGCGTAGCCGCCGACGAACAGGTGCGAGAAGCTGTTCGCATAACGGTAGAAGGCCGGCGGGGGCAGCAGGGCCAGCTCGGCGCTGACCTCGTCGGCCACCGCCTGCACCCGCGACGCGGCGCCGGGCTCCGCATGCAGGCGCATGTCGAAGAGTGCGAACTCGCATTGACGCAGCAACCGCAGCCCGCTCTGGAAGTGGCGCGCCGCGACCATGCGGTCGAACAGTTCGCGCGGCAGTGGCTCGCCGCTGTCGACATGGCTGCTCAGTCGCTGCAGCACATCCCACTCCCAGCAGAAGTTCTCCATGAACTGGCTTGGCAACTCGATCGCGTCGCCTTCCACACCCGAGATGCCGGAAACCGCCAGCTCCTCGACCTGCGTCAGCATGTGGTGCAGGCCGTGGCCGAACTCGTGGAACAGCGTGATGACGTCGTCGTGGCTCAGCAGCGCCGGCTTGCCGTCCAGCGGTGGCGCGAAGTTGCACACCAGGTGCGCCACCGGAAGCTGCAGCGTGCCGTCGGGTCGGCGCCAGCGGGCGCGGCATTCGTCCATCCAGGCGCCGGCACGCTTGCCCGGTCGCGCGTGGAGGTCGAGGTAGAACGCGGCCACGGGTTCGCTGCCGCGCCACACGCGGTAGTGGCGCACGCTGTCGTGCCAGACCGGCGCGACTTCTTCGCGGATGGCGACGCCGAACAGCGTCTCGACGAGCTGGAACAGGCCGCTCAGCACATGCGGCTCGGTGAAGTACTGCCGGACCTCCTGGCTGCTGAAGGCATAGCGCGCCTGCTTGAGCTGCTCGCTGGCGTAGGGGCGGTCCCAGACCTGCAGGTCGGGCAGGCCGAGCTCGCGCGCGGCGAATTCGCGCAGCTCGGCCAGTTCGCGCTCGGCAAACGGCCGTGCGCGGCGCGCCAGGTCGCGCACGAAGCCCAGCACCTCGTCGGGCGAGCGCGCCATCTTGGGCACCAATGCCAGGTGGGCGTAGGTGGGATGTGCGAGCAGGGCGCCCTCCTCCTGCCGCAGTTCGAGCAGTTCGCGCATCAGCGGCGCGTTGTCTCGTTCGGGCGGGCCGTATTCGCTGGCGCGGGTGCTGTAGGCGCGGAACATCGTCTCGCGCAGCGGGCGGTGGCGCGCGAACTGCATCACCGGCACGTAGCAGGGCGCCTGCAGCGTCAGCCTCCAGCCTGCCTCGCCGGCGGCCGCGGCAGCGGCCTGGCGCACGTCCTCGGGCACGCCCGCGAGTTCGGCTGCCGTGACCTGCAGCGAGAAGGCATCGGTGGCATCGAGCACGTGGTCGCTGAACTGCTGGGAGAGCGCCCCGGCGCGGTCCTGGATGGCGGCGTATCGCTCACGGGCCGCACCCTTCAGTTCGGCGCCGCCAAGGACGAAGTCGCGCAGCGCGTCGGCCAGCGCCTTGCGTTGCGCCGGCTTCAGCCGCGCCGCGTCGGCGTGCGCGGCCACCGCCTTGTACTTGGCATAGAGGCGGGCGTCGGCGCCCAGACGGGTATAGAAGTCGATGACGCGGGGCTGGTTCTCGGCATGCGCGGCGCGCAGCGCCGGCGTATCGGCGACGGCCTGCAGGTGACCGACCTGCGCCCAGGCGGCACGCAGCCGCTCCACGGCGGGGTCGAGCACGGCGGCCAACGCGTGGTAGTCGGCAGCCACCTCCGGACCGACCGCGCGTTCGAGCGCTGCATCGGCGTCCGCCAGCAGGATGTCGAGCGCAGGGCCGACATGCTCGGGACGCAGCGCCGCGAAGTCCGGGCGCTCGGCAGCGTGCAGCAACGGGTTCATGCCAGGGCCTCCGCCGCCTGCAGGGTGTTGAAGAGCAGCATCGTGATCGTCATCGGGCCGACGCCACCGGGCACCGGCGTGATCCAGCCGGCGACCTCGCGCACGCCGGCAAAGTCCACGTCACCGCACAGCTTGCCTTGGTCGTCGCGGTTCATGCCGACATCGATCACGATGGCGCCGGGCTTGACCATCGCGGCGCCGAGCGTATGGCGTCGGCCAACGGCGGCGACCACGATGTCGGCCTGTCGCGTGTGCACGCCGAGGTCGGGCGTGGCGCTGTGGCACACCGTCACCGTGGCGTGGGCCTGCAGCAGCAGCAGCGCCATCGGCTTGCCGACGGTGTTGCTGCGGCCGATGACCACCGCGTGCCTGCCCTTGATCGCCTGGCCCGTGCTCTCGATCAGCTTCATGCAGCCGAAGGGCGTGCACGGTCGCAAGCCGGGCAGGCCGGTCATCAGTTCTCCGGCCGACAGCACCGAGAAGCCGTCGACATCCTTGCGCGTGTCGATGGCGGCGATGACCTTCTGGGGGTCGATGTGCCGCGGCAGCGGCATCTGCACCAGGATGCCGTGGATCGCCGGGTCGGCATTCAGCGCGGCCACGCGCGCCAGCAGGGCCGCCTCGGACAGCGTGGCCTCGTACTTCTCCAGCACCGAGTGCAGACCGTGTTCGTGGCAGGCCTTGACCTTGTTGCGAACGTAGACCGCGCTGGCGGGGTCGTCGCCGACCAGGATCACCGCCAGCCCCGGCGGCCGCCCGCGCGCGGCCAGCGCCGCCGCCCGAGCGCCGACCTCGGCGCGGACCTGGCGCGACAGCGCCACCCCGTCGATCAATTGCGCCGTCATGCCGAGAGCACCTTCGTCAAACTGACTGGAGCCCCCTCCCGGAGGGGGCTGGGGGAGCCGTACGTTCAGCGCTCGCGCGAACGCGGTCGTGGACGCGGCGAGATGATTGCCCTAGGCGCGTTGAGCGCCTAGGGCAATCTTGAGCAAGTCCGCGACCGTGTTCGCGTTCAGCTTTTCCATGATGTTGGCGCGGTGCGCCTCCACGGTCTTGATGCTGATGCCCAGGTCGTCTGCGATCTGCTTGTTCAGGCGCCCGGCGACGATGCGCTCCAGCACCTGCGCCTCGCGTGTCGTCAGGCGCGACAGCAGTGCGTCGCGGCTGGCCTGCTCCTGGTGCTGGCTGAAGGCCTGGCGCGCCTGGTCGAGCATGCGCTGGACCAGGCCCAGCAGTTCCTCTTCCTTGAAGGGCTTCTCGATGAAGTCCATCGCGCCCTTCTTCATCGTCGTCACCGCCATCGGCACGTCGCCGTGGCCGGTGATGAAGACCACCGGCAGCGGGCTCTTGCGCTCGAGCAGGCGGTCCTGGAGTTCCAGGCCGCTCATGCCGTCCATGCGGATGTCGGCGATCAGGCAGGCGACTTCTCGCGGATCGAAGCGCGACAGGAAGGACTCCGACGAATCGAAGCACTTGACGCGGTAGTCCTTGCCTTCGAGCAGCCATTGCAGGGAGTCACGCACCGCCTCGTCGTCGTCGACGACGTACACGGTGCCCTTCTTGGGGATCAGGCTCATTCGGTGATGGCGGTGGGGTTCGTGGTGGAGTCCGCTTCGAGCGGGGCAGCGCCGGTGTCGGCGTGAGACCGGGCAGGCAGTTCGACGGGCAGCGTGAACGAGAACCTGCAGCCGACGATCGCAGATCCATTGTAGAGGTTCTGCGCCTTCATCCGGCCGCGGTGCGACTCGACGATGGTGCGGCACAGGCTCAGGCCGATGCCCAGCCCTTCGGCCTTGGTCGTGAAGAAGGCTTCGTACAGGCGGCCGATGGCTTCGTCCGCGATGCCCGGCCCCATGTCGGTGACGCTGAACTCGATGACACCCCCTTCGTCCGGCGTGTGCCGCGGCACGACCCGCAGCTCGATGTGCCGGCGCGCTGGCGGCAGCTGGGCGTCGTCGATGGCCTCGGCGGCGTTCTTCAGCAGGTTGAGCACCACCTGCTCGATGAGGATGGGGTCGACCATGATCAGCGGCAGCCGCTGCGCGACGTAGGTGTGGATGGCGACGTTTCGGCGGCGCAGTTCGATGCCGGCCAGATCCACCGCATCGTCGATGATCTGCCGCGCCTGCGCCGGCTGGCGCTGCGGTTCGCTGCGTTTCACGAAGGCGCGGATGCGGCGGATGATCTGGCCGGCGCGCTCTGCCTGGCGAGCCGTCTTCTGCAGCGCGGCGACGAGGTCGTCGCGCCCGATCGTCTCGGCGCGCACACGCGAGACCATGCCGTTGCAGTAATTGGTGATGGCGGTGAGCGGCTGGTTGAGCTCGTGGGCCACCGACGACGCCATTTCGCCCATGGTCACCAGCCGGCTCGTCATCTGCGCCTTCTCGGCCTGCGCCGCCGACTGCTCCTCGGCGCGCAGCCGCGCCGTGATGTCGGTGGCGATCAGCATCTGCGCCAATCGGCCATCGGTCCACTGCAGGTAGCGCGCGCGCACGTCGAACCACTTCTGCAGCGCCTCGACATAGACCTCCCTCGGGTTGACGCCGCTCTCGGTGATCTCGTGCATCGGCAGTCCCGACAGCGGGTCGAAATCGTCGTCGGCTTCGGCGTTGAACGGGGCGCCGGCGACACCTCCGGCCATCTGCAGGTGGCCGCGCGCGTCGCCGCCGAACCACAGCCGGTAGCTGCGGTTGGCAAACAGCAGTTCGCCCTGCTGGACAGAGAGCACCGACACCGAGGCGTCCAGCCCCTCGAGCACGGTGGTGAAGCGTTCGTGGCTCGCCGAGAGCTGGTCGCGAATGCGCTTGGCCTCGGTGATGTTGGTCATGCTGGTCATCCAGCCCGTCTGCTGTGCGCGCGGATCGATCAGCGGGCTGACATACATGCGGGCGTCGAACAGCGTGCCGTCCTTGCGCATCACCTTGACTTCAATGCCGCCGCTGGGGCTGCGGCCCTGCAGTTCCTGCTGCAGCAGGCGGCCGTTCTCCTCGATGCGATCGGGCGGCCAGTAGGGGTAGGGCGGCAGGCGCCCGACCAGATCGGACTGTGCGAATCCCGTCATCTGGCAGAAGGCGGCATTGACGTAGGTGATGCGGCCGTCGAGCTCCATCGCGCGCATGCCGGTGGGCATGGAATTCTCCATGGCACGGCGGAAGTTGGTCTCCTGCACCAGCGCGCCCTGGATCTGTGCGCGCCGGCGCATGTGGCGCCAGGTGCCGAGCAGCATCCAGACCGTCAGCACCGACAGCGCCAGCACCATCCAGAACAGCGTATTGCTGATGAGGCCGATCGACGTGCGCCAGCCCTGGCCGCGCAGCAGCAGGCCGTTGAGCGCCGGTGTCAGCGGGGCGTCGCTGATGATCGGTGCGCGGCGGCCGCCCTGGCCGGGCAGGGTGGTCACGGTGGCGGCCAGGCGGACCTGGTTCTCGTCGACCACCGAGATCATGTGCCGCTGCGCGACGTCGGCCGGGACGAAGTGCCGCACCAGGGCGTCCACCGAGTATTCGACGATCAGGGTGCCCGCGAAGATGCCCTGTTCGATGAGGGGGATGTGGAGCTGGAACACCGGCGCGCCGAGGGAGTCGGTGAAGGCCCGCGAGTACGCTGGCGAACGGGTGTCGCGGGCGGCACGGAAGGTGACCTCGGGTTCGTTCGTGCGGCCTTCGACCGGCAATGCGGCCTCGGGTGCGACGCCGCCGGGGTCGAGCTGGTAGAGCATGGCCCAGTGACTGGCCTTGACGCGGCGCCGGGCATCGACCCAGGTCAGGTGCGTGATCTCGGGCCGCTCGCGCGTGAATCCGACCGCCTGCCCGATGAAATTGTCGGCGTCGGAGACGCGGCTGGCAATTTCGCGCGCCATGCGGATCAACGCCTCCTGGTTCTGGATCAGCCGCAGGCCGATCTGCTGCTGCGTGATCTCGGTGTCGCGCTTGACCGACTCGGTCTCACGCTCGATTTCCTCATTGCGCAGGTACCAGAACGCCGAAATGATTGCAGCCAGAAAGAGCAGCACCGACAGCAAGGGGCCGAGGGTTGCGAAGCGGTCCTGCCTGGCCGGAGATTGGCGCCGCCACCACTGTCCGATCAGGCGTCTGGCGCCGGGCAGGGAGGCTGTAGCCGGGGTTTCGGAAGCTCGCTTCGACAGCATCGGGGGATTATCGTTGGACCACATCGACGAACTTGATCATTCCGCAATATGAAATCATTAGGCACTATTTGAAAATATTGGCGCTTGTGCGAAACTCGCGCCCCATCGAAAAACGACACCCCTAGGAGACACCCATGTCTGCACTGCCGCTGGCCCAGCCCGGTTCCGCCGATGACCCCGATGCCCAGGAAACCCGCGAGTGGCTGGACGCGCTCTCGGCTGTCATCGATACCGAGGGTCCGCAGCGCGCGCACTTCCTGCTGGAGCAACTGCTCGAGCATGCTCGGCAGAGCAGCATCGACCTGCCTTTCTCGGCAAACACCGGCTACGTCAACACGATCGACCCCGACCAGGAGGAGCGCAGCCCCGGCAACCGCATGCTCGAAGGCCGGCTGCGCGCCTTCATGCGCTGGAATGCGATGGCCATGGTGGTCAAGGCGAATCGCCTGCATCCCGAGGACGGTGGCGACCTCGGCGGCCACATCAGCAGCTTCGCGTCGCTGGCGCACATGTTCGCCGCCGGCTTCAACCATTTCTGGCACGCCGAGAGCGAAGGCCATGGTGGCGACCTGCTCTATATCCAGGGCCACAGCGCACCCGGCATCTACGCCCGCGCCTATATGGAGGGTCGACTGACCGAGGAGCAACTGCTCAATTTCCGCCAGGAAGGCGCGGGCAAGGGCATCTCCAGCTATCCGCACCCCAAGCTGATGCCCGAGTTCTGGCAATTCCCCACCGTCTCGATGGGCCTGGGACCCCTGATGGCGATCTACCAGGCGCGTTTCCTCAAATATCTGCACGCACGCGGCATCGCCGACACCGCCAACCGCAAGGTCTGGGTCTTCTGTGGGGACGGCGAGATGGACGAACCCGAGTCGCGCGGCGCCATCGGCCTGGCCGCACGCGAGAAGCTCGACAACCTGATCTTCGTCATCAACTGCAACCTGCAGCGGCTGGACGGCCCGGTGCGCGGCAACGGCAAGATCATCCAGGAGTTCGAGGGCGAATTCCGCGGCGCAGGCTGGAACGTCATCAAGCTGATCTGGGGCAGCAACTGGGACCCGCTGCTGGCGCGCGACAAGGACGGCGCACTGCGCAAGGTCATGATGGAGACGCTGGACGGCGACTACCAAGCCTTCAAGGCCAACGACGGCGCCTTCGTGCGCAAGCATTTCTTCGGCCGCTCGCCCGCCACGCTGGAGATGGTGGCCAAGATGAGCGACAAGGAGATCTGGAATCTGCAGCGCGGTGGCCACGACTCACCCAAGGTCTACGCCGCCTTTCATCGCGCCAACAGCCACGTCGGCCAGCCGACGGTGCTGTTGGTGAAGACGGTCAAGGGCTACGGCATGGGCGGCGCCGGCGAGGGCAAGAACACCGCGCACCAGACGAAGAAGCTGAGCGACGACGACATCCGCTATATCCGCGACCGCTTCAATATCCCGATCCCCGACAGCGAACTGCCCAACATCCCCTTCTACAAACCGGCCGACGACACGCCGGAGATGAAATATCTGCAAGAGCGCCGCAAGGCGCTGGGCGGCTACCTGCCCAAGCGCCGCGCGCGCAGCGACGAGCAGTTCACGGTGCCGTCGCTGGAGACCTTCCAGCCCGTGCTCGACGCCACGGCCGAAGGCCGCGAGATCAGCACCACCCAAGCCTACGTGCGCTTCCTCACCATCCTGCTGCGCGACAAGGCGCTGGGGCCGCGCGTGGTGCCGATCCTGGTCGACGAGGCGCGCACCTTCGGCATGGAAGGCATGTTCCGCCAGATCGGCATCTACAACCCCGAGGGGCAGAAGTACACACCGGTCGACAAGGACCAGGTGATGTACTACCGCGAGGCCACCGACGGTCAGATCCTGCAGGAGGGCATCAACGAACCCGGCGGCATGGCGAGCTGGATCGCGGCGGCGACCTCGTATTCCACGAACAACCGCATCATGGTGCCGTTCTACGTCTACTACTCGATGTTCGGCTTCCAGCGCATCGGCGACCTGGCCTGGGCCGCCGGCGACATGCAGGCGCGCGGCTTCCTGCTCGGCGGCACCAGCGGCCGCACCACGCTCAACGGCGAGGGCCTGCAGCACGAGGACGGCCACAGCCACATCCTGGCCGGGACGATTCCGAACTGCATCTCCTACGACCCGACCTACGCGCACGAGGTTGCGGTGATCCTGCACCATGGTCTCAAGCGCATGATCGAGAAGCAGGACAACGTCTATTACTACATCACCCTGCTCAACGAGAACTACCCGATGCCTGGGCTCACCCCGGGCACCGAGGAACAGATCATCAAGGGCATGTATCTGTTGTCCGAGGGTCCGAAGAAGACACCGCGCGTCAACCTGCTGGGCAGCGGCACCATCCTGCGCGAGAGCCTGGCGGCGCAGCAGCTGCTCGATGCCGACTGGGGCGTGGCCGCCAATGTCTGGAGTTGCCCCAGCTTCAACGAGCTGGCGCGCGAGGGCCAGGACTGCGAGCGCTGGAACCTGCTGCATCCGACCGATGAGCCGCGCGTGGCCTACGTGACGCAGCAGCTCGGCGCCCATGCCGGCCCGGTGGTGGCCTCCACCGACTATATGAAGAACTATGCCGACCAGATCCGCGCCTACATCCCCAAGGGCCGTGCCTATCGCGTGCTCGGAACGGACGGCTTCGGCCGCAGCGACTTCCGCAGCAAGCTGCGCGAGCATTTCGAGGTCAACCGCCACTACATCGTGGTGGCGGCGCTGAAGTCGCTGGCCGACGAGGGCACGGTGCCGCTGGCCAAGGTGGCGGAAGCCATCAAGCGTTATGGCATCGACACCGCCAGGATCAACCCCCTGTACGCCTGAACAAGAACGAGGAGACAGACCATGGCTCTGGTCGAAGTGCAGGTGCCCGACATCGGGGACTTCAAGGACGTCGAGATCATCGAACTGCTGGTCAAGCCCGGCGACACCGTGGCGGTGGAACAGTCGCTGCTGACGGTGGAGAGCGACAAGGCCTCGATGGAAATCCCCTCCACCCACGCGGGCGTGGTGAAGGAGATGAAGGTCGGGCTGGGCGACAAGGTCAGCCAGGGGTCGGTGGTGCTGGTGGTGGACGCTGCGGCGGGGGCGGTCCCGGCACCGCCGCCGCCGGCCCCCGCGCCGGCCGCAGAGAGGTCCCCCGCGGCGGCCACCGCACCGGCCACGTCCGCTGCGCCGCCGGTGGCGGCCGCGGGCGGTGGCGCGCAGGTGCAGGTCGAGGTGCCCGATATCGGCGACTTCGACCAGGTGGCTGTGATCGAGGTCTTCGTCAAGCCCGGCGACAGCGTCAAGGTCGAGCAGAGCCTGATCACGGTGGAAAGCGACAAGGCCTCGATGGAGATTCCGTCGTCGCATGCCGGCGTGGTGGAGAAGGTGCTGGTGGCGATCGGCGACAAGGTGTCCAAGGGGTCGCCCGTGGTGCTGTTGAAGGGGGCTGCGGGGGCGGCACCGGCTCCCGCGGCGCAGGTTTCCGCGGCCCCGGCAGCGGCGGCCGCGCCGGCGGCACCCGCTGCCGCCGCACGTGAACCGTCGGCGGGCACGGCGACAGCGGCCGTGCCGACCCACGAGCCCACCGCACCGCGGGGTGCGCTGCCGCACGCGTCGCCCTCGATCCGCCGCTTGGCGCGCGAACTCGGCGTGCCGCTGGACGAGGTGAAGGGCAGCGGGCCCAAGGGCCGCATCACGCAGGAAGACCTGCAGGGCTTTGTCAAGGACGTCATGTCCGGCAGCGTGCAGACCGTCGCGCAGAGGGCGAAGTCACCCGCACCGGCTGCGGCCGCCGCAGGTGGCACCTTCCCCGGCCTTCTCGCCTGGCCCCAGGTCGACTTCGCCAAATTCGGCCCCGTCGAGCGCAAGGACCTGAGCCGCATCCAGAAGATCAGTGGCGCCAACCTGCACCGCAACTGGGTGATCATCCCGCACGTCACGAACCACGACGACGCCGACATCACCGAACTCGAGGCCTTCCGCGTCCAGCTGAACAAGGAAAACGAGAAGAGCGGCGTCAAGGTCACGATGCTGGCCTTCATGATCAAGGCGGCGGTGGCGGCGCTGAAGAAGTTCCCGCAGTTCAATGCCAGCCTGGACGGCGAACAGCTGGTGCTGAAGAACTATTTCCATATCGGCTTTGCCGCCGATACGCCCAACGGCCTGGTGGTGCCGGTGATCAAGGACGCCGACAAGAAGGGCATCTTCCAGATCAGCACCGAGATGGGCGAACTGGCGAAGAAGGCGCGCGACGGCAAGCTCGGGCCGGCCGACATGAGCGGCGGCTGCTTCAGCATCAGCTCGCTCGGCGGCATCGGCGGGCGTTATTTCACGCCCATCATCAACGCGCCCGAGGTGGCGATCATGGGCGTGTGCAAGAGCAGCCTGGAGCCGAGGTGGGACGGCAAGCAGTTCGCACCGCGCCTGATCCTGCCGCTGAGCCTGAGCTGGGACCACCGCGTCATCGACGGCGCCGCCGCGGCGCGCTTCAACGTCCACTTCGCATCGTTGCTGGCGGACTTCCGCCGCATCGTGCTCTGAAGCCGGCAGGGAGCACGCACATGGCACTCATCGAAGTGAAGGTTCCGGATATCGGCGACTTCAAGGACGTCGCGGTCATCGAGTTGCTGGTGCAACCGGGTGACAGCGTGAAGCTCGAACAGAGCCTGCTCACCGTGGAAAGCGACAAGGCGTCGATGGAGATCCCTTCGTCGGCCGCCGGCGTGGTGAAGGAACTGCGGGTGAAGGTGGGGGACCAGGTCAATGAAGGGACGGTGGTGCTGATGCTGGAGGCCGAAGGTGCCGCGGTCGCGCCCGCCGCCGCCCCTGCGCCGGCGGCCGCGCCGACCGTCGCCGCGGCGCCCCCCGCCGTCGCAGCCCCCGTGGCTGCCGCCGCCCACACCGGCACCGTCGACCACGACTGCGACCTGCTCGTGCTCGGCGCCGGTCCCGGCGGCTATTCGGCCGCGTTCCGCGCCGCCGACCTCGGCATGAAGGTGGTGCTGGTGGAACGCTACGCCAGCCTCGGTGGCGTCTGCCTGAATGTCGGCTGCATTCCCAGCAAGGCGCTGCTGCACGTGGCCGCGGTGATCGACGAGGCCAGCCATTTCGCCGACCTCGGCGTCACTTTCGGCGCTCCGCAGATCGACCGCGGCAAACTGCTGGCGCACAAGAACAAGGTCGTCGGCAAGCTCACCGGCGGCCTGGCTGCGATGGCCAAGCTGCGCAAGGTGACGGTGGTGCGCGGCTACGGCGCCTTCATCGACCCGCATCACGTGGCGGTGGAAACCACCTCCGGCGACGGCCAGGAAAAGACTGGCCAGACGCAGACCGTGCGCTTCAAGCAATGCATCATCGCCGCCGGCTCGCAGGCCATGCGGCTGCCCTTCCTGCCCGACGATCCGCGTATCGTCGAGTCGACCGGCGCGCTGCAGATGCCACAGGCGCCCAAGCGCATGCTCATCGTCGGCGGCGGCATCATCGGGCTCGAGATGGGCACCGTGTATTCCTCGCTCGGCGCCAGGCTCGACGTGGTGGAAATGCTCGACGGCCTGATGCCCGGCGCCGACCGCGACCTGGTCAAGGTATGGCAGAAGATGAATGCCAAGCGCTTCGACCACATCATGCTGAAGACGAAGACGGTGGGCGCCGAGGCGACCGCCGACGGCATCCTGGTGCGCTTCGAAGGTGACGGCGCGCCGAATGGGCCGCAGTTGTACGACCTGGTGCTGCAGGCCGTGGGCCGCAGCCCCAACGGCAAGAAGATCGCCGCCGAAAAGGCCGGCGTGCTGGTCAGCGACCGCGGTTTCATTCCGGTGGACGTGCAGATGCGCACCAATGTGCCGCACATTTTTGCCATCGGCGACATCGTCGGCCAGCCCATGCTGGCGCACAAGGCGGTGCACGAGGCGCACGTGGCGGCGGAGGTAGCCGCCGGCGACGCCCACGCGCGCTTCGACGCCCGCGTCATTCCCAGCGTGGCCTACACCGATCCCGAGATCGCCTGGGTCGGCCTCACCGAGGACGACGCCAAGGCCAGCGGGATCGCCGTGAAGAAGGGCCTGTTTCCCTGGACGGCGTCGGGCCGCGCCATCGCCAACGGCCGCGACGAGGGCTTCACCAAGCTGCTGTTCGACGCGAGTCCTGACGGCGGCCATCGCATCCTGGGCGGCGGCATCGTCGGCACCCATGCCGGCGACATGATCGGCGAGGTGGCGCTGGCCATCGAGATGGGCGCCGACGCCGTCGACATCGGCAAGACCATCCACCCGCACCCGACGCTGGGCGAGAGCATCGGCATGGCGGCCGAGGTGGCCCATGGCAGCTGCACGGATTTGCCTCCGGCCAGGCGCTGAGACCGGCCGGGGCGGCTAGACTCTCGGTCCCCCACCAGAGACACCCCCGGCCCATGTCCACTGCCGTCACCGAAGCCCAGTTGCTGGAAAAGCTGAAGACCGTCATCGACCCGAATACAGGCAAGGACTTCGTCAGCACCCGGCAGCTCAAGAACCTGCGCATCGAAGGCGGCGACGTCGCTTTCGACGTCGAACTCGGCTACCCCGGCAAGAGCCAGCTGGCCGAGCTGCGCAAGGCGCTCATCGCCGCGGCGCGCACGCTGCCGGGGCTGGGCAATGTCAGCGTCAACGTCACCAGCAAGATCGTCTCGCACGCCGTGCAGCGCGGCGTGCAACTGCTGCCCAATGTGAAGAACATCATCGCCGTGGCCTCGGGCAAGGGCGGCGTCGGCAAGAGCACCACCGCCGTCAACCTGGCGCTGGCGCTGGCCGCCGAGGGCGCGTCGGTGGGCATCCTCGATGCCGACATCTACGGCCCCAGCCAGCCGATGATGATGGGCATCGAAGGCCGCCCCGAGAGCGTCGACGGCCAGACCATGGAGCCGCTGGAGAACTACGGCGTGCAGGTCATCAGCATCGGCTTCCTGATCGAGCCCGACCAGGCCATGATCTGGCGCGGCCCGATGGCCACCCAGGCGCTGGAGCAGCTGCTGCGCCAGACGCGCTGGCGCGACCTCGACTACCTGTTGATCGACATGCCGCCGGGCACCGGCGACATCGCGCTCACGCTCAGTCAGCGCGTGCCGCTGACCGGCGCCGTGATCGTGACGACACCGCAGGACATCGCGCTGCTCGACGTCAAGCGCGGCGTCGAGATGTTCAAGAAGGTCGGAGTGCCGATCCTCGGCATCGTCGAGAACATGGCCGTCTACCACTGCCCGAAGTGCGGCCACGAGGAGCACATCTTCGGTGCCGACGGCGGGCGCCGCATGGCGACGCAGTACGGTGTGGACTACCTCGGCGGCCTGCCGCTGACGATGAGCATCCGCGAACAGGCCGACAGCGGACGCCCCACCGTGGTGGCCGATCCCGAGAGCGACATCGCCGCCACCTACCGCCGGATCGCACGCGCCGTGGCGGTGAAGATCGCCCAGCAGGCCAAGGACTTCTCGGCCAAGTTTCCGACCATCAGCGTATCCAAGGGCACCTGAGCGTCGCGTCGGCCGGCGGCCCGGCCGGGCGTCAACCCCAACGCGTATCGTCGTCGACGAGCACAGGCTCGTCGTCCGTCGGCGTGATCGGCTTCTCGACGAGCACGTCCTCGAGATGCCGGCTCCAGGCGCCGCCGGGGTCGGCCTGCGCCAGTTCGGCCTCGCGTCGGGCAACCAGGGCGTCGAAATCGGCGGTCCGCGTCGCCGCGGCGCGATCCAGCGACCTGCGCTCGGGCTGGGCGAGGTGCTGCTCGATGCGGTCGCGGACCGACTTGAACATCTGCGATACCCGCGACGGGCTGACCTGAAGCTCCTTGGCGAGCCTGACCGGGGTCAGGCCGATGCCCAGGTAGGCGTCGATCACCTTGCGGTCGCTCTCGGGCAAGGTGGCGAAGTAGCGCTCGAGCCTCTGCATCAGCAGGCCGGTGTCGACGCGCGCCTCGACCTCGTCCTGGGCGGTCGCCGGCTCGTTCCGGTGCGGCGCCTCGTCGGCGGGGTCCGCGTCCGGACTGGCGCCGTGGTCGTGGCCGACCTGGGCATCGTTCTCGGCTTGGAAGATTTCGTCGACGCTCAGTCCGCACAGGCGGCTGAGGTCGGCGGCCGTCGGCTTCACGTTGGAGCCCACCCGCCAGCGCTCGCGCGCCAGCTGCACGACCTTGACCTTGCGCCGTTGCGGCCGCGTGAGGTGGTCCATCTGCCTCAGTTCGTCGATCATGGCGCCGCTGACACGCAGCTTGGCGTAGCGCACGAAGGCCTCGCGGGCTTCTTCGCTGTCGCGGTCGCCCTCCCACTCGAAGCCGAGCGCCGCCTGCGCCACGGCGATCAGGCCGACCTGGATGAGGTCGGCACGTTCGACGTTCGAGGGCAGGCGCCGCGCCAGTGCGCTGGCCTGCTGGCGGACCCAGGATTCGTTCCTGAGGATGAGCGACGAAGGCACGCCTTGCATCGAGATCATGAACGTCTTCCAACCGGTTCCGGCCTGCTGCGCACGGCCGTCTGCACAAGGAAGGGCCGACCGTCCGGGCGACGAAGCTCGCATCGGCGGGACGTCCCACGCGGGGTGCAGTATGCGTTCGCCTCGGCGAGCGTGGGGCCACCGGGACGGCCCGGGCGTGACATCCACCCGCGATCGCGTGGATCGTCGGCGTTCAGCGCGGCCGTGCGCCGGTCTGCAACTGCTGCAGTTCGGCCAGCGTATTGGCGTTGTGGAAGGCCGCCGGATCCTCGAACGACACCTCGACGCAGCGGTGGCGCGCCGTCCAGCGGTCGATCTTGCGTTCGCCGCTGTTCAGGAAGGCAACCAGGCTTTCCAGCAGGTCGATGCGCACGAGGCTGAATACGGGCTGCTTGCGCAGGCGTCCGTCCTCCAGCGTCGCCGCCATCGCGATCTCGGCATCGGCGGTCTGCAGCCCCTCTGCCAGGCGCGGTACCAGGTCGACCGGAAAGTTCGGTGTGTCGCAGGGGACGGTGACCAGGTACGGCGTGGTGCAGTGCTCCAGGCCGGCCAGCAGGCCGCCCAAGGGGCCGGGGTAGTCGGGCAGGGGGTCGGGCCACACCGGCACGCCCATCGATTCGTAGGCCGACAGGTTGCGGTTGGCGTTGATGATCACTTCGCCGACCTGCGATTGCAGTCGCAGCAGCGCGTGCAGCGCCATCGGAATGCCAAGGTGGTTCTGCAGCCCCTTGTCGACACCACCCATGCGGCTGCCGCGGCCGCCGGCCAGGATCAGGCCGGTGATCTGCTCGGCAGGGATCATGTCTCCAGCATGTCGAAGGCCTGCGCCTCGACCTGCGCGAAGCTGCGCGTGAAGTCCGCCACGGCGCGCCAGGTCTCCGCGCGCGGGTGCGCCGCGGTCGCGTGGCACAGGTCCTCGACCCAGGGCTGGACATGGGTGCGGAAGAAGCGGCGCTGCTGCTCCAGGTTGCAGACCTCGGCGTCGCCGCCGGCGATGAGGTAGCGCATGACCTCGAAGACGTAGGAGACATGGTCCTCGGTCTCGACGCGCGCCGGGTCCCGCGTCAGGCCGAGGGTCTGAAGGTCGGTCCGCAGGGCCGCGAGCGGCTTTTCATTCAGGAAGCCGGTCAGGTAGTACGAGCCGTAGGCAAAGACCTCCGGCTTGCCGACGCCGTGGAACAGCGACTCATGCTCGTCGGCGGCGGCGTCGACGGTGGTGGCACGCAGCGCCGCCACGAGCTGCATCCACGGCTCCTCGAGGTGCGCGCCGGCCTCGGGGGCCCGCGTCACGGCCACTGCAAATTGCCGCAGCAGATCGGCATCGGGCGGCGCCAGCCACAGCCGCGCCAGCAGCCCGTAGAGTTCGGCGCGGGCGAGCTCCTCGGTGTCGTCGGCAGTGGCGAAATGGATCGGTGCGGGGGCGGTCATCGGCAGGTGGCGGTTCAGAGGTCGGTGATGCGGACCTCGTTGGGGTGGGTGTACATGTCGATGACCCGGCAGTCGGTGCACATCTTCAGGCGTTCGGCGTCGGTGCCCTGGAATGCGGCGTGGCCGGCGAGCTTGACCATCATCGACTCGATGGCTCGCAGCGTGCCGAAGGGCTTGCCGCAGCGCACGCAGCGGTAGGGCTCGACCTCGTGCAGCACGCGCGCAGCCCTGCGCGCCTTGCCGCCGTCGGCGAGCCACAGCCGCGGCAGCAGCGTGAGCGCGCCTTCGGGGCAGGTCCTTGCACAGAGCCCGCACTGCACGCAGTTCTTCTCGACGAAGCGCAGCTGCGGTCGCTCGGGGTTGTCGGCCAGTGCACTGGCGGGGCAGGCGCCGACACAGCTCAGGCACATCGTGCACTTGGCGGTGTCGACGACGAGGCTGCCGAAGGGGGCTCCGACGGCGGGAAGGGCAATCTCCTCAGTCGCGGCCGGCGCCTGGGCCAGCAGGTGTTCCAGCGCCAGTTCGAGCGTCGCGCGTTTGTCGGCCTGGGCGGCGAACGCGGCGGGCCGGGCCACCGCCTGCGCCGCGGGAACGCGCAGCGCGCTGTCGAGCGCCGCCAGGTCGCGGGCGTCGCGGGCCTCGAGCAACCGGAAATGTTCACCGGCGTAGCCCAGTCCGGTCAGCACCGCCTGCGCCACCGCCATCTGCTCGGCCAGCGCCTGCCGGTATTCGGGCGCTTCCTCGTCGCTGAGCAGCACCCAGACCTGGCTCGCGCCCTGCGCGATCGCGGCCAGCCACAGGTCCATGCCGACGCTGGCCGTGTGCCACAGCGCCACCGGCAGCACGCGGGCGGGCACGCCGTGCACCTGGCGGTCGGTGCGCGCGGCGCGGCCGAGGTCGTTCAGCAGCCGCATGCCGGCGCCCTGGCTGTGCAGCAGCAGTGCCGCATCACGGCCGCCGGCATGGGCATAGGCCGTGAGCATGGTGCGCAGGCGCCGGCCCTGGTCGACGGTGCCGGGGTAGGCAAAGCTCATCGCGCCGCTCGGACACACCGTGCTGCAGGCGCCGCAGCCCACGCACAGGTGCGGCTCGACGATGACGCCGCCGGTGACCGGCCCCGCGGCATGGCCCTTGCCTCGTGCCTTGCCCTTGAGCGAGGCGTCGCTTCGGATGGCGCGCGCGGAGCAGACGTCGATGCAGGCCGTGCAGCCGATCTGCTCGTTGCGCGTGTGCGCGCACAGTCGCTGCTGGTAGTTGAAGAACTTGGGCTTCTCGAATTCGCCGCTCAGATCGCGCAGCGCCAGCACGGCCCGCAGCAACGTGCGCTCGTCGCCGCCGGCGTGGAAGTAGCCCTGCGGCGGCTGGTGCATCGTGAACGCGGGTTGTGCACGCAGATCGAGCACGAGGTCGCAGGTCTCGCTGACAGCCTGCGGCTGGCGCTGGAAGTCGATCGCCCCAGCGGCGTCGCAGGCGCGCACACAGTCGCGGTGGCCCTTGCACAACTCCAGGTTCACCTGGTAGCTGAAGTCGATCGCACCCTCGGGGCAGACCTCGACGCAGGCGTTGCAGCGCGTGCACAGGTCGAGGTCGATCGGATTGGTGCTCTCCCAGTGCGCCTCGAAAGCGCCGAGCCAGCCGCTCAATCGCTGCAGCCGGCCGCTGTGCACGGCGTACGTGCGGTTCTGGGTGAAGGCACCGCCCGGGCGGTCCAGCAGCACGCTGATCTCGAGCCCGTCGCCCAGCAGCGCTGCCGCATGTTCGGCGGCATCGGCCGCGCCGAGCACGAGCACGCGCCCGCGCGACCGGTAGCCGACGGTGGCCACCGGTGCGGCCGCCGGCAACTGTGCGGCGGCGATCAGTGCCGCCATCTTCGGCGTCGCCTGGCTGCCGTCGCGCGACCAGCCGCCGCTCTCGCGGATATTGACGAAGTGGATCGGCCGCTCGGCGACGCTCGCCGCGCCTTCGGTCTGCTCGTTGAGCTCGAGGAACAGCCGCTGCTCCTGCGTGCAGGCGATCAGCAGTTCGTCGCCGCTGCTGCCGGTGTCCTTGGCCGCACGCTGAAAGGCCGGCGCCTCGCGCCGGCACAGCAGGCTGTGGACCTGGGTCAGGCCGTCAGCGCTCGCGCCCGGGGTCTTCGCCAGCGCCCGGCTCAACGCCGGTGCGTCCAGCGTCATCGTCCGGTTGCAGTCGCAGATCAGTGTCTTCATCGGTCGGGGCGTCGGGTTGGGTCGCAGCGGTGTCGTCGGGCAGGGCAGGCGGAGCCGATGGGGGCGTTTCGGCCTTGCCGCCGCCTCGGCCACCCGTGTCAGCACCTTCGGTTCGTTCGTCGGCAAACAGTCCGAGCATGGCCGACTGCACCATCTGGCGCAGCATGCCGGGGGGCAGCGGGTCGGGCTTTCCGTAATCGTCGATGTAGGTGTCCAGACCGTCCATGACGTTGAAGTGGGGGTCGCTGAACAGCGTCTTCATCGCCGTATTCGAAACCGCCGGGTCGACGTTGCGGCCGACGAAGCGGGTGAAGTCGGCATCGCGCGTCAGGTTCTGCGCCTCGGCCAGGGTTGGCGGTGGTGGCGCCTTCGCATCCGGCGCTTCCGGCTCAGCCGCTGGCGGAAGCGTGGCCTGCTGCGGGGGGGGGCCTGGCGCCCGGTCGTCGATCTCCGGCGCGGCAACTTCCGGCATGTCGGCCAGCGCCGTCTCGGCGCTCGCGGTTGCGTTGGCAGCACCGCGTTGTGCCTGCACCTTGCGGCGCGACCATCGTGTCAGGAAACCGTCGTCGGTGGCCATCAGCGCCGGTCGGGGGACTGAAAGGAGACCGGCCGGCGCCGCTGCTTGGGCTCGGGGCGGTAGTGGGCGTCGGCGTAGGCCTGCAGCCAGGGGCGC